>ERZ1022724.19-NODE-19-length-42719-cov-14.223467_pt1 | contig 42719 bp, 30 predicted proteins | sample MGYA00521091_ERZ1022724 | MGnify/ENA primary metagenome ERZ1022724 (study PRJEB33162, sample SAMN09537610) | freshwater metagenome | isolation source: freshwater | place: Canada:Alberta | collected 2017-07 | study: EMG produced TPA metagenomics assembly of the... | reverse complement strand
GCCACATCACCGGCCCACCTAGCAGACTGCCCGCGCAGCGGCTTAGTTCAACAAGGCGAGGCACATCACCTCCTACTAGCCGCACTGTCGGCAACGTCACCCGTAACATGATCCTAAACTCCCGTCTCAACCCTCGCCCCCGCTAGTGGGGTTGCGTGCTATTGAACGTTGGCTAAAAAATTAGAAAGAAACTCGTGACTAGGCCAAAGCATCTAAAGAGCGCTGACTACCTTTCGCTCATCGAGCTAGGACAGATTTCTGACTTCGAGATCACAGAGTCAGAAGCAGGATTCATCCAGAAGATACATGCGATCCGGAACAAGTTTCTGCGTGATTTCACCGCAGATGAAGTGCGTGTTTGCTTGGTGCAGGACGTTGGCACAGTCTATCTACTCCCAAAGGCTCTGAATCTATTGGAGACGAATCCATGGATCGAGACGGAACACTATGATGGGGATCTCCTCAATGCTTGTATTAACATCGACGATCAATGCTGGGATCTCGTTAAGGACGCGAGAGACCGTATGCGAGCCATTTTGAAGACTGCCAAAGGGCAAGCTGACGAGGGACTGATTACTATCGGAAGGCAAGAGATTCGAGATTTAGAGCGAGGCTATCGTAAGTTCGGAATGGATACCGAACAAGCCGCTCATTCAACGGCGGGCAACGTCCTTCATTGAATTCGAGCTTCCCTCCCCACCGTAGATGGCTTTACGATAGGCGAGGTATTTCGAGACTCCGTGAAGGCCGGGCTGGTTGGGATGCTTGATCCAGATGGGCGTTGCGCGAGAGATTGCGACCGATTCACACCTTGGCGATCATCCGCACCCATGATCCGACGATGATGACGAGTCCGTGATTGGCAGCCGTGTCGATGGGTGGCTTTCCGGCTTCATGGGACGCATCCCGATTTCCCGGGGTTCCCTAATTGCAGCTTGGCACCCCACGATTTTCCGACCATGGTTATCACCGAGATTGATGGTGGCTCATTCCGGATCAGGGGGCTATCAAGCGACATCCCCCCTACCAGCCGCTTTGAGTTCATGATCGCCCGTAATTCCATGCCTCACCTCGGAAGCAAGCCCCACCCCGACCGCCACGATTTTTGAAGGCCAATGTCTGAACGAGCGGACATAAAAGTGGCGATGTTCGGGTCTGCATTCAACATTACGACTGCTTGCCGAGCACGTCAGCAAGCAGGCCGATCATCTGCTGGGCGGCTGCCCTGCCCGTTTCCAACACTTCCTGGTGATCGAGGTGCGCAGCCGTGATGCCGGCAGCCCAATTGGTTAAACAGGAGAATGCGACGACGGGGATTCCGAGCGCACGCGCTTGAATGTTCTCTAACACCGTGCTCATCCCGACAGCATCCGCCCCAAGAGTCCGTAGCATACGGATCTCTGCCGGAGTCTCGTATTGAGGCCCCCGCAGTCCGGCGTATACGCCTTCATGGAGAGTGATCCCGGCATGGCTTGCAGCATTACGAAACACCGCCCGCCAGTCCGAATCATAGGCAACCGACAGATCCACAAAGTGCGGTCCTTCAAGCGGTGAAAGTCCAGTTAGATTGAGGTGATCACCGAGCATCATCCAAGTTCCGGGATGAAATCCGGGGTGAAGCGTGCCAGCCGCATTGGTGAGGATGAGCATTTCAAGCCCTTGGGCAGCCATCCAGCGTATTCCAGCGGTGACTAGGCGCGGGCCATGGCCCTCATAGAGATGCACCCGCCCTTTCATCAACACAACGGCCGCGCCATTGAGGCGTCCGAAGACGAATTTTCCGGCGTGGCCTGGTACTGAAGAAGCGGGCAGCCCGGCCTCCGCGAACGAGACCTCCCGCTCCACCAACACCGCATCGGCCAATGGCCCCAACCCAGATCCTAGGACGATTCCAATCATGGGAGTGAGCATGCACCCAAGATCCGCCAAACACTAGATTTTTTCAACCTCGACAAACACTTCCATCCGGCAGTGCCCGCTGCCGCGATAACTGCCGCGTACGGGTGCAACATCCTCATAGTCGCGTCCGACGGAAATTTTCACATAGCGCTCGTCCGCCAGGGTGTTGTTCGTCGGATCAAAGCCGATCCATCCAGCCCCCGGCAAGAACACTTCCGTCCAGGCATGGGATGCCTGGGCTCCGACCAAGCTGTCGCGGGGGCCGTTGTAGAGGTAGCCGGATGCATATCGCGCAGGGATTCCGACGGAACGACAAAGACCTAACATCACATGACTGAAGTCCTGACAGACCCCGCAGCGGAGTTGGAAGGCTTCCTCCAGGTGGGTATTCACGTTAGTCGCCCCCGGCTCATAGCGAAATTCCTGATAGATCCACTGCATCATGGCGAACGCCTGATCATAAACCGACGTGAATCCCGAACTGAGATCGACGGCCTGTCGCCAGACCTCTGGATGGCGGGAAACCCAGCGACTTTCCTGGAGGTAGGGCCATATTTGCTCGCGGATTGAGAGATCGCCAAAGGCAAGCGGCGTCGCGGTCCGGCTTGCCTGTGAAATATCGAGCGGCAGGTTATGCACCCGGATCCGGCTTTCGATTTCGAGACGATTGTGAGAGCCCTGAAGTTCGAAGTGATGGGTGATATTTTGGAAAAGATCGGTAAAGCGCCTGACTCTTGTCGCCGGGATGATGCGGATGATCGCCCCGAGGGTTTTTTGATAGGGGAAAGTCCTGGGCTCCAGATGGAGTGTGTTGACGCTCTCTGTGACCGGTGAGCCGTAGTTGAAGGTGGTCTTGTGAAAGACCGCAAGCCTCATCCCTACGGTGGATTGAACCGGCTCGAGGAAATCGTTCACTGCTGCTTTTGTTCAAGGTGCCAGGGAGCAAGGTCTGAATGGCTCTTGGCCTTGGGCGCGATGCTGATGACCTGCACCCGCTCAGGCATGAGCACATACGTTTCGAAGATTTCGCCACCGATGTGATTGAACCGCCCTTGGAGTGCGTCAAGGTAGGCATGGAGGCCGCTCTGGAAGACATCGGCCGTGGATCCGAAATTCAAATCCGCCAGTAGGCGTCCCGCTTCGCGCTCAGCTTCGTTGGAGAAAGAGCCCCGTGGCATTCCGGAGATACGATGCAGGCTGATGTCGACCTTCTCGATACAGTAGCGCACGGAACGAGGGAAATCTTTGGAGAAGATTAAGAAGTCCACCACGCTTTCGGCCGTGATTTCGCGTCGCGAGCTGCGAAAAGCGCCCATGGCACCGCAGGAGCGCAGGGTGGCGGTCCAATGAAGGATTCCAGGGGAAATCGCATCCGCGTTGTCGGTCGCGGTTGGCAGGTAACTTGAGACATCGAGGAAACGAGTCGTCTTGTCCGCGCGTTCGAGGTGGCGGCCCAGATCCATGAATTCCCATGCCTCATTGCGCGAGGTTGTGGATGCGGCGGTCCCGAGGAAGGTCATCGCGGAGCGGCGGATGTTTTCGTAATAGCGCGGAGGGTCGGATTCGATCAAACGCAGTGCCTCATCCGAGCGAGAAAAAAGATAAAGGGCGTTCAGCTCTTCCCAAAGTTCGTCGGAAAGCTGGTCCCTGACCGTGCGTGCATTCTCCCGGGCGAGAGCAATGCATGACGAGATGCTGTTGGGGTTCCGGGGATCATCTGTCAGGAAGCGAATCACCTCGTTGCTTCCCGTGTCGTCGTAGAGCTTGCTGAAGGCCTCCTCATCACCCGTGCTTTGGATGATCGGCTGCCAGAATCCGCGAAGCCGTTCGCTGTCGAGGCTTTCAAAGTCTAACAAAAGCTGTTGGTTAACATCGATCAAGCGGGCGAGGTTATCAGCCCGCTCCACGTAGCGGACCATCCAATAGAGAGTGTTGGCAACACGAGAGAGCATAATTGATAGATTAGCGGAGGACCCAGGTATCTTTGCTACCGCCGCCTTGGGAAGAGTTTACGATGAGTGAATTTTTGGTCAGTGCGACCCGGGTAAGACCACCTGGGACGATTTTGACTTCCTTACCGTAGATGATGTAGGGGCGCAGGTCGATGTGGCGTCCTTCCATGGCTCCGTCGCACCAGGTTGGCGAGGTGGAGAGTGAGATGACCGGTTGGGCGATGTAATTGCGAGGATCGGCGATGATCCGTTCCCGGAACTCGGCGATTTCCTCCTTGCTGGCGGTAGGCCCCATCAGCATGCCGTATCCGCCCGATTCATTGGCCGCCTTGACGACGAGTTCGGGTAGATTTTTGAGGATGTATTTCATATCCTCCGGTTCAGACGCGAGATAAGTCGGGACATTCGGCAGGATAGGTTCCTGGCCGAGGTAGTATTCGATCATTCTGGGGACGAAGTAGTAGATCACCTTGTCGTCCGCAACACCGGTTCCCACCGCATTGGCGAGCGACACATTGCCCGCGCGGTAGGCGTTCATCAGCCCGGGAACGCCAAGCACGGAATCCTTGCGGAAGACAATCGGGTCGATAAAATCGTCATCAATTCGGCGGTAGATCACATCTACACGTACGAGTCCGCGGGTGGTCCGCATGTAAACAAACTTGTCGACCACCGTGAGGTCCTTGCCCTCGACGATGTCGATCCCCATTTCCCGGGCGAGGTAACAGTGCTCGAAGTAGGCGCTGTTGTGACAACCGGGCGTGAGGAGCACGCATACGGGATCCGCCTCGCGACGCGGAGAGATGTGGTGAAGCATGTTGAGCAAGTCCCGCGGGTAAGAGTCCACGGGCCGCACGCCGAGAGTTTCAAAAATCCCAGGAAAGGCCCGTTTCAAGGCGTTCCGGTTCTCCAAGAGGTAGGAGGCTCCCGAAGGACAGCGGCCGTTGTCTTCAAGGACGTAGTAAACTCCATCCGAGCCTCGGATCAAATCGCTGCCGCAGATGTGGATATAAGTGTCAGCCGCGACGTCAACGCCGCGGAACTCGGGACGGTAGTGCTTCGCCTGCTCGATGTAGAACCGCGGGATCACCTCGTCTTTGAGAATCTGCTGATCGTGGTAGATGTCATGCAGGAACAAATTGAGGGCGACGATCCGCTGGGTTAGACCAGCTTCCAGATGCTCCCACTCGTGCGCGGGCATCACCCGCGGAATGGGATCAAACGGGAAAATCCGCTCGGTGCCCTGATTGTCGTGATAGACATTGAAAGTAATGCCTTGACGGAGGAAGTAGAGCTCGGAATTCGCTTTCCGTGCGAGGAAATCACGCTCATCAAGCTGCCCGAATTTCTGGAGCAATGGAGCGCAATGATCTCGAACGGCACCGCTCGTGCCAAACATCTCATCGTAAAATTTACCGGGTTCGTATCCCTTGAACATTTCCATGGGTTCTGTGGTAGGGGGGGTAGCAGGTCGCGGGCCAACTTTAAAAATGGTACTCCGAAGAATTCGAACATATTCGAAAAAAAATCACCGATGGATCACCCACGATCCGAACGGCATGAATGAAATCAGCTCGACCCATCGGGATCCATCCCCGAGGAATGGCCGTGTGCCGGAGAACTTCGGCTACCATTTGCCCATCGCTCCCATCCACCCTACGTTCAACATACTCTTTTTACCATGACTCATTCCTCCTGGCTGATCCGATACGGAATCTTCCTCTTCGTTTGCGGGCTGACTGGCTTCGCCTCGAATCCAAGCGCCGCAGCCACCGCATTAATCTCAGGCGCAACCTTCGGAGGACTGTCCGTCGTGTGGGGTATCCTTGTCGGCAAAGGAGTCAGATTCGCCAAATGGGCCGCCCTGGCCACCTGCATCATGCTTTCTGGCGTCTTCAGCTGGCGATCATTCATGAGCTGGAAAGCCGTCGCCACTGGCGCACCCAAGCTGATCGCAGCCAGCTTGATCACCCTGATGCTTCTGGGATCGCTCGCCACAGTCGCTCGATTGCTTCGTAAAAAGGCGTAGAGCCAGTCTTCTTTCACTCATCGTCGAACGAAGGCAGCCCTGATCGACCGAGAACATAAAAAACCATTAAAAATTTCCAATTAAGGCCGATTCAACGATCCGCAATCGTAAATATTTTTACACAGCAACCCAGAAGACTCATCATAACTTGCTGCTAATCAATACCATTTCGATCCCATTTCTCACGATCCACCAAACACCCCTATTTTTAAAAGATTCGTTGATTATTAGGAAATCCGAAGTAATATCCAGCCATGAAATTGCTGGCTTTGCTTCGTGGTGGGTGTGTGTTGGGTCTGCTTTCGGGCGCGATTTCGTCCGAGTTGAGTGCCCACGAGCCATTGCGAGCGCATCCTGAGAATCCGTATATCCTTGAGTTTCGAGGCCAGCCTACCGTTCTCCGGACTTTTGCGGAGCATTACAGTTCAGTTATCAACTCCAGCTTCGACTTTGTCCCCTATCTGGATGTTCTCAAGCGGGATGAAATGAATCTAACCCGGGTGTTCCTTCTGGGTTTCAGGCTCGACAAGAGCGTTACGTCCACCGCCCGGAGCCCGCTTTCGCCTGACGCGAGTCAGTTTTTGCAACCCTGGCAACGAGTCACTACCCGGGGAAACGCCCTCGATGGCCTGGGCAAGTGGGATTTCTCCGCTTGGAACGAAGAATACTTCACCCGCCTGGAAAGCTTCCTCCAAGCCAGCAGCGACCGGGGCGTGGTGGTGCAACTTTCGTTTTTCTGTGCATTTTATGATGACCCAGCCTTCTGGCGTGCCAGTCCATTCAATCCGGCAAACAACGTCCAGGGAGTAGGACCGACCAATCGCCACGACAGCCACCGGATCGTCGATGCCCAGCTTTTCGCGGCGCAGGAAGCTGCGGTGCGCCGCATCGTCAAGGTAGCGAACCGCTTCGACAACGTTTACTTCGAGATTCAAAACGAACCTTTCTGGAATGAGGCCACTGTGAAGGATGACGAGGAGGTCGAATTTCACAACCGCATGCTCGCCATCATCCGTGAAGAAGAATCCACGTTACCCAACCGCCATCTGGTCTCCCACAACTACCCCCAACAGATCAACGCCCTCTCAGCTGATTTCGACGTGATCAACGAGCACTATCCCGCCGTGATCGTTGCAACCGCGCCTGATCCGAAGATTGCAGGAGCTGAGGCGCTGTTAAGCGACCACTACTTCCGCGGGAAGATTCTGGCGCTGGACGAAACGAACACCCTGACTCCCGCCCAAACCCGTTTGGAGGCGTGGATGTTCCTGCTGGGCGGAGGAGGCATCTACAACGGATTGGATATTCCACTGTTTATCTACACTGACACCAACGAGGCAGGAGATACCGAGCTCGGCCGCGAATTCAGGAAACCCGTGCGGGACATCGGAACCTACATGGATCGCCTCCACCTCGTAGCCCTCAGGCGCAACCTTGCCTGGGTAAAGAGCGGGATCCCCCAAGGCGCGACCTTACAGGCCATGGCAAGCCCGGGACAGCAATACGTCGCCTACCTACATCACGGTCGCAGCGGTGGCCAGTTCCAGCTGTTTTACGATCCCATTGACGCGGGCAACCAAAACGCGGCCCTTACCATCGATCTACCCGCCGGCAATTGGAAGGCCGTCTGGACCCGCCCGGTCGATGGAACCACACTCCGGACCGAGGAATTCACTCATCCAGGTGGAAACCATACGCTTGCAACGGTTGTTTACCAGGAGGATGTCGCCCTCCGAATCGACCGCGTCGGTGAAGGCGACAGAACTCCCCCACCCGCTCCAAGTGGCTTCATTCCCTCCGCAAAACCTGACGGCTCGATCCAGCTTTCCTGGGATCCAAGCCCTGCGGATGACGTCGCGTTCTATCATATTTACCGCTCGGATCGACCGACGGTAAGCATCAGCGAAAACAACCGGATCGCCATCCTACCAGTTGGCGAAACCGCCTTTCCCGATCCATCACTGGCCGCGGGCACCACCTATTCCTATGTGGTGACAGCCGTGGATCAGCAGGGCAATGAATCAGGAACGAGTATCGAAGTGAGCGAGACCTCGTTTCTTGAAAACATCCCATTTGAAGGAAACCCTGTGCGGATCCCCGCCGTGATTCAGGCAGAGAACTTCGACCGCGGAGGCCAGGGTGTTGCCTATCATGACCTCACCCCCGAGAACGAAGGCGGATTCCATCGAGCCACCGAAGCAGTGGATCTCAAGCCTACAAGTGATTCAGATGGCGGATTCGATCTTACCGGAATTGAAAGTGGCGAATGGTTAGAGTATACCTTCGACCACCCAGAAAATGATCGATATACCATCGACATGCGGTTCATCAACGCAGGCGGTGGGGGACAGGTCACTTTTGCCATCGACGGCCAGGACATCAGCACAGGGACTCTGATCCCTGCGACAGAAGACGAGGTGGGATGGCAGCTCCTTTCCACGCCCGAGATCAACATCAGCCCGGGCAAGCATGTGCTCCGAATGACATTTTCTTCCATGCCCTCAGGCACCAACTCTGCGGCGGTCAACTGGATCTCGTTCAACCTGGTGCCGAGGGTCGGCCCGGATGCCGATGCCGGGCCCGACCTCACCCAAACCGACCAGGATCTCAGCGGATCTGAAAACGTGACCCTCAATGCCAACGCGACCCGGCAAGGCATCCACCCGATAAGTTCCTACAGCTGGTCAAGGAACGAAACCATTCTCGGCAGCGGCGTGCAGCCGACCTTTGATTTACCCATCGGCGAGCATCGGATCACCCTGACGGTTACCGATCATAACGGATTGCAGGATCGCGACGAATTACTCGTCACGATCACTGCGAGAGGATTCGCAAACGGCGGTTTTGAAAATGATTTCCAAGGTTGGACCACGACGGGAAACCTGAACATCCAATCGTCAGCCCCCTACTCTGCCACCGAAGGACGCAAGCTTGTCGCATTCAACTCGGCAAATCGAAACCCCAATGGCACACTTTCCCAATCGTTTGCCACGACTCCCGGAAAAATCTATCAAATTCAGTTCGACGCAGGGGTGTTATCCTACACCACCCACTCTCAGACCCTTCAACTTGATGTCCACGGCAGGAACAATCTCCTGTCGAGGAGTATCACCATCAATGGTGTTGGCGGCGGAGCAAGCCGCTGGTTTCCCCAGTCATTCACCTTCACCGCCGACCAGTCATTCACAACAGCGACTTTTCAGGATCGCTCGACCACCACACAGGGATTGGATTTGGTCCTCGACCAGATCCGGCTTACCGAGATGGGTGAGGCACCGGTCACACCACCTCAGGGAGTCGTGGATTCCTATCAAGTCCCCCAAGGAACATCTCTCTCCATCCAAGGAGCGGGCATTTTGCTCAATGACACGAATTCGTCACAGTTCCCGCTAACCGCGGCAATCGTGACAAGCACCGCCAATGGCACGCTCATCCTGAACCCTAACGGCAGCTTCATTTATACCCCCAGGGCGAATTTCAGCGGGAGTGATTCATTCAGCTACCGAGCGATCGCCGGGACATTGACGTCGAACACCACGAGCGTCAGCATCACCGTGGTTCCTGCGCCATCAGGTCCCGTTGCACCTGTCGCCTTCGTGAATGGAAGCTTCGAAGCAGGCTTTACCGGATGGTCAGTCAGTCAAAACGTGGCATTGCAAGGGGCCTCACCTTATCAACCCACCCAAGGAACAAGACTCGCCGCATTCAACAGCAGCAACCTGATTCCCAACGGCAGCATTTCCCAGACATTCGCCACCACCCCGGGGCAGACGTATACCGTCAGCTTCGACGCCGGGGTGCTGGCCTACAACACGAACCAACAACAGCTGCAGGTGATCGCCACGGGAGCGAGTGTGCTTCACTCAAGACTCATCACGCTCCGCGGCAGCGGTGGAGGTAGCAACCAGTGGATTCCCCAGCAATTTTATTTCACGGCTAACAGCCCATCGACCACACTTGCATTCCAGGATCAATCGACCAACACAGCGGCAATCGACCTGCTCCTCGATCATGTTCGCGTGTCAACCGCTGGAGAACAGGTTAATACCGCCCCAATCGCGGCGGATGATGCTTATGCGACGCTGAGAAACCGCACCCTTACCCTAGCCTCCGCCGCGTTGCTCGCAAATGATCGTGACGAGCAACTCAATGCGCTGACCGCAAAAATCCACACTCCTCCCAGCAACGGAAACGTAACATTGAATGCGGACGGTGGCTTTACCTACGTTCCAGCCCCGGAGTTCAGCGGAAGCGATTCATTCACCTATCGAGCGAATGACGGCAGGTTGGACTCGAACATCGCGACGGTTCGAATTTCAGTCAATGTCATCCCAAGCGGCATCCAGATCATGCCATTGGGAGATTCGATCACCGTGGGATCGACCGGAAGCAATGCGGGATACCGCGGATACCTCTACAATCAACTTCTCGACGTCGCTCAAGACTTCCGTTTTGTAGGTTCGTCACGCGAACGACCAGGCTCCCTTCCCACGCTTCCGATTGACCAGCGGCATCATGAAGGGCATTCGTCTTATACTCTGCTTGATGTGTTCAACAATCTCGATGGTTTTGACAACAGCACTTTTCTTCGATTCGGTGAACCGGATCGAAATCCAAACGGAGGGCACTGGCTTACGGGAGGAAATGAAACCGGGCGGGCGCCCTTGTTTCCCGATCTCATTCTCATGCTCATAGGAACCACCGAGATCAGCAACCTGACTGGAGTGGAGACACGCCTTCAAAACCTTGTTTCCAAAATCACGAACCTCCGACCGGAAAGCAAGTTGCTTGTCGCCAAAATCATTCCCTCTCGCTCGCCTTACCAAGCGAATGTCGATACCTATAACGCTCAACTGACCACGATCGTCACCAACCTCAGGGCGGCTGGTAGAAACATTCATCTGGCAGACTTGAACTCAGGTTTCCCCATAGACGGCTTGCACCCGGATGGGGTCCACCCGAATGAAATCGGCTTTCAATGGATGGCGAATCGTTGGCAGGAGGCAATCATCGCCTCCTACTCCCCGCTGCCCGAGGTCGTCAACACGGCGCCAGCCGCCTTGGCGGAGAGCTATACCATGCAAATGGACACGGAATTGGCAATACCCGCCCCTGGCATTCTTGGCAATGATACGGATTCCGAATCCGACCCACTCAAGGCCGTGCTTGTGGATGAACCAAGCAATGGCATTCTCGTGCTGAACCCGGGTGGCGGATTCATCTATACCCCGCGGGCGGGTTTTGCAGGTGTGGACAGCTTCAGCTACCAAGCCAGTGACGGACGTTTGAATTCGGAACCGGTCAGCGTAACCCTCAGAATCAGCGAGGCACCTGCGGCATCGATTGACAATGGAGGCTTTGAAAACGGATTCACCGGCTGGACAACCACAGGGAACCTTGCCATTCAGGGAGCCCTGCCATATTCAGCAACCGAAGGGACGAGGCTCGTGGCGTTCAACCACTCCAATCTTATCCCTAACGGAGTTCTTTCCCGGTCCATTTCCACCCTCCCTGGGCAAACCTATACACTCGCCTTCGATGCCGGCGTGCTGGGTTACAACACCAACTCACAGACCCTGCAGGTGGCAGTCACAGGCACAGGTAATCTCCTTTCGCGCACCATCACGATCACCAGCACGGGCAACGGCAGCAACCGCTGGATTCCCCAGAGCTTCACATTTGTGGCGGATGGCACCTCAGCGCTGGTTCAGTTCCGGGACCTCTCAAGCTCGACCGCCGCGCTGGATTTGTTGCTGGATCACGTCCGCATCAGCCAGGCGGCGAATGTTCCCAACACCGCCCCGATCGCCGTGGCCGACGGTTACGTGGCGACAGCGAATTCACCGCTCGTCATTGCGGCTCCCGGTGTGCTGCAGAATGATAGCGACGCGCAGCAAAACCCATTAAGAGCGGCCATCGAGACGGGTCCGCAGAACGGGGTCGTGAATTTGAATCCAGAGGGTGGATTCACCTACACTGCTGCGCCAAACTTCACAGGGAGTGATTCGTTTACCTATCGCGCTTTTGATGCAACGTTGGGGTCCGCGGTTACCACCGTGACGATCGAGGTGAATCAGCCGGTGGTAGGTGCACTCGGCAACGGCAGCTTCGAAGCAGGCTTCAGCGCCTGGACCAGCCAAGGCAATGTCGATCTCAGGTCGGCGGCACCCTACACGGCGAGAGATGGAGCCCAATTGGTGGCATTCAACACCAGTAACCAGCCAGCAAACGGAATCCTGTCACAGACCTTCCCGACCCATGCCGGCAAAAGCTATACACTGCGTTTCGACGTGGGAGTTCTCGCATACAACACCGAGCCACAAACCCTGCAAGTCACGGCGAGCGGTAACGGTGACCTGCTCACCCGGAGCATCACCCTCAACGGTCTTGGAGGCGGCTTGATCAGGTGGTCGCCGCAATCATTTACCTTCGTGGCAGACAGGGCATCCACCACCCTGCGATTCAGGGATCTATCGGTCACCAGCAACGCGCTTGACCTCCTGCTGGATCATGTGCGGGTTGAAGAGAATCCGGCACTTACCATGCCAGTGCCACCGCCGCCAGCTGCTGCGGCCTTCGAGCTCATGACGGAGGCCCCTTCAAGTGCGGCCACCCCTCCCTGTCCCTCCCTCACAGGGACACCCGGAAACCTCACGGTCAGCATGACCGCCCCGAGGGCGGGGAACTATACCCTTCAGTCGTCCTCCAACCTTGTCGATTGGAAACACGTCACCAGCCGGTATTTTGAAGCCATGGAACTGATTCAGTTCCATGAGTCACAACACCCCCAGGGCGAGGCGGTTGTTGACGGCTGCCTGTTCTACCGGATCGGCGTTCCTTCGGAGGCGGTGAATCCCTGATCCGAACGGGGACGCACCGCTTGTTCACGAAGGCTCCAAGGTAGGAATACCCAGCAAACCATCGTAATCCGCGAGCGTTCCTCCCGAAAGACAACACTCGATGATCTGGCGACCGAGCGGCAGCAGGTCAGCAACGAGAAACTGGGATAACTCCTGATGGAAAAACTCCTCGAGCATTTCCGCCCCGCGATCATATGCGGCGGTGCCCACCTCCGGCTGCTGGTCCACCTCGAAAAACCATACCCCGAGCGTCCGGCCTTCCATCACGATGGAGCTGGGTGTGTAACCTAACAACGGGCAACGAGATGGCTTCATTTGTTTTTCGGTAAATCGCGCACCTCCGCGACGGGCGAGGAACTCACGGGTGATCCACTGCGGCATGAATCCAACTTCCCAGGCACCCACGTGCTGATTTGGAGTGAGAATATAGCTGACTTCCGGGGTCTCGATGATCTGGGTGAGCAGGAGATTCGCCTGGTCCACACGGCGGCCTGTAGCGAAAGGCCAGTAGGAGCCCACGCCTTCCGAGGACATGCCCTCGGTGGCGACGATGCTCGGGTTGGCATGGCCACGCGGTGCGACCAAACGCCAAAGCCATGCGAGCGAAGGGGGTAGCTTGTGAAATATCCCGATGATTCCATAACTCGGAAGATCCGCAGTGCATGGCGGCGTGCGCACGCCCATGCTGCGGACGTCCACATCCACCGCCCCTTTGACCACGTTCGGGACGATGCGGCGAGGAATGATCACCCGGGGATTCGGGCACGGCACGCCGGGCGAATCTTCGGTGTGCTCCCAGATCAGCGAGGTGGCCCCCGGGTGCCCCTGCACGTTTAAAAACAAAAGCGGCTCGGGCGGGTGAATCGTAAGTTTCTCCAAATGGGGGTCGATCCCATAGTGATTGATATGATTGATGCGGACGAACCAGGCATCTTCGGCATCCATCAGACTAAGTTTACCCGCCCCCTTCTCCAAGGTGGGATGGCATAGCGCCATATCGTCCGTGACGGGCCGCAAGTCACAGGCGCGCGGCAGGGTGAGAAGCCGTTTTTCACCATTGATGATGTTTCTACCGATCAAGAGGGATCCGTCGGCCTGGCGGTGGGCGTGCTCAAGCATTTCGCTCTTTCCACCACCACTGGCACCTTCATGGGAGATGATGATTTTGTTATCATAGGGCGTGATGACCTGGACAGTCGAACAATGCATGGTGACCCAGTTCTCGGCCTCGCCGATGTTGAGCAAGACCCCATAGATGCCTTTTTTGGCGCTTGGCCCTGGGTAGAGATTGTAGCTGAATAGTTCGTGGGCGGAGGAAAGCCGGTTGTGAACGACCACCTGCTGCCCGTCGAAATGGGTATGACGAAATGGTGGAGCCACGTAGATCACCGCGTGCGGGGTGAAGCCTGCCGGGATTTCTGCGGGAGTCAGGATGCCTTGGAGCATGGAGAGGCCGAGGGCGAAAAATCCCGCATTTGCCGGCGCGATGACCAGCGCGTCCGTGCCCTTTCCTTCCATACCGGCATGAAACGGAAAGACCGCGAGGTCCTGGGATTTCATCCACTCGAAAGTTTCCTCACGGACCGAGGCGAAATCCTTGCCGAAGCGCTCCTGATAGGTGGGCTTGTCGGTGGGGAGCTGATCGCCGATGACCATGCAGTCCGGATCGCGCCGACGCATGTAGGCATCGGGATAGTTCGCATTGATGCCATTGCGAACCCGGCAGACGCGCGCCTCAACCACATTGCCCATGCCGGGGACGTCATAGGAGACTTCGTGCCAGCCATCGACGGCGTCGCGCACGGATAGCTCCACCAACTCGTGGCTGGTGGTGGCCACCGTGACGGAGCGCGCGGCATCGAGCAATGCTGCGGCTTCGAATGGAACGGGGAAAGGAAGAACTTTACAGGTGACGTGTGTTTGGTGGTTCATAAAATTCGGCGACAGGCAGGTGGTTTAGGAATCGCTGTCACCGGGAAAGATGGCAGCCGATGCCACCTCGCGCATCGCACCTGCCGTGAGATCATGCGCATTTTATGATGTCAGTTGTTGCGATGTGTTGTAAGCTGGCCCCAGTCCGATGCCACGAATCATTCGCAGCGCCCTTTACCAGAAACTGGGGGAACTTCCCGAGTTGCTGGAGTTTCAGCGGGATTTCGAACTACTCAGCGGGATGAAGCTGTCATTTGTCAACGAGTTGGGACTTGGCGACGATCGACGCCGTGATCAGCTACCCTTGTGCGCTGCGATGGCAGCTTCCGAAGCAGGTCGTGCGATGTGCGCCCGTTCCCGGCACGCGCTGCTTGCCACCGCGAACCTGGGGGATCACGCAGCGTGCACCGTTTGCGATGCGGGTCTGAATGAGGCCGTCATCCCCCTGAACATCAGCGGGATTCGGGCGGGATACTTCATGTTCTGTGGCAGCACACCAAGGCATCCAAGCACGCATTCAACGTTGAAAGCAAGGCACCTGCTGGACAAAAACGGTATCGACCTCAAGGACCACGATCTCGCATACCTGCTTTCACAGACCCCGGTTGTAGCTGCGGAAGCGCTGGGGGCTTTTCAGAGAATCGTGCAGTTGGCAGCCAAACAAATCGCCCTGAAGGTCACCGACCAATTGGTGGATCCGGAGGTGAGCATGCCGCCGTCCGTCAAGAAAGCCTGCGCCTACATCCGGGCCCGAGCCTTGGTGGATGACATCAGCCTTGGTGAGGTGGCACGTCACTGCTCTGTTAGCGAAGGTCACCTATCACGGATGTTCCATCACTCGACAGGGCTGACCTTCCGCGAGTATTTGACCCAAGTCCGCGTGGAGCGCGCCAAGTCGCTGCTGACCCACTCCGCCAGGAGCATCACGGAAATTGCCTTCGAGTCCGGCTTTCAGTCGTTATCACAATTCCACCGGGCATTTCGCAAAGCATATGGAGTCTCTCCGGGTGAAATGCGGTCACAGCGCTTGGAAAATCCTTAGATTCCCACCAAGCCTTGACCGCTTTCCGACCCGCCCCATCCGTGGGTCCCGCGTCACTTCGGCAGCCTCAGGAGCGGCACATCGGAGAACTCCAATGCCCGTTTTCGCGAAGAGTTCCTAAACGTGGAATTTTTTCGATCCTGCTAGAAGCCGGAGTGCTGGGCGGGGAACACCGGGACAAATGCGACATCGCCAACCGCAGTCCGCGCCGCTCAACTCAGCCAGAAGCTAAAGTAGAGGTAACCGGCAACGATGATGCCCAGGACCGCGAGCGTGCCTAGCCAGTCGGCGATGGTGATGGACTCCTTCCACTCCGCGCGTTTTTCCGTGCTCAAGGTGCGGAAGGTGATGTTGTAAAGCTTCTCTGCTGTGGGTGCCGGTGAGGAAAGCGAGACCAGGACGATGGTCACGATGCTGAGCAAAGTGAGCCAGCCACAGGCGTAGTAGCCGTTGTATTTTCCGATGCTGGTGAGCAGGCCATCGCCACTGATGACGTTCGACTGGGTCAGCGTTTGGAGTGTCAGCTTGGTCATGCCCGCGACGAAGCCAACCAGCAAGCCGACAAAGGCACCGCGGGCGTTGACGCGCTTGGAGAACATGCCGAGAACAAACACCGCGAAGATCGGCGGGGCGAGGAAACCTTGGAAGTTCTGAAGGTAGTCGTAAAGGCCTTTGCTTTTTTCCGAGATCACTTTCATCACCGGAATCCAGATCAGACCAAAGCCGACCACGACGATCGTCGCGATGCGTCCCACCGCCACGAGTTTCTGCTGGGTTTGGCCGGGGCGCAGCTTGTCGTAGATATCGACCGTGAACAAAGTGGCGCAGGAGTTGAACAAAGAAGCCAGCGAGGACATGAGGGCGGAGAGCAGTCCCGCGACGACCAGACCGCGAAGACCGAGCGGGAGGAGTTCCGCCACCATGGTTGGGAAGATCTTATCCCCCACGATGCTGCCGTCCGGGTTGGCGGCGATGTTCATGATTCCTTTTGAGTGCAGCGCCCAGCCGATCATCCCGGGGATAAGGAAGATGAATACCGGAAGAATCTTCAAGGCACCACCCCAGATGGCACCGCGGCGGGCGTGTTGGATGTTTTTTGCGGCGAGGGTGCGTTGCACGATGTATTGGTCCGTGCACCAATACCAGACACCGATGACGAAGGAGGCGATCACCACGCCCAACCAAGGGAAATTCAGGTCGGAAAGCGGACGCCACAGGGCGAAGTTCGCAGCGTTTGGCTTGGCGGTGACCACCAGTTGCTCCCAGCCACCCAGTTTCCCGAGTCCATAAAACGTGATGAAAAGCGAGCCCATGATCAAGACCACCGTCTGAAGCACCTCGGTATAGATCACCGCACGCAGGCCACCGAAAACGGTATAGATCCCCGTGAGCACCACCGTGGCAATGGCACCGATCCAGAACGCGTTTTCCGGGGATCCGAAAGTGTCAGGCAGGAGCGTCTGAAAGACGATGGCTCCGGCATAGACCGTGACCGAAACCTTGGTGAACACATAAGCGATCAATGAAACGATCGACAAAACCCAGCGTGAGCGCGCATCGAAGCGGCGTTCCAGGAACTCCGGCATGGTGAAGACACCGGAACTGTAATAAAACGGCACGAAGAACCAGCCGAGGATCAAGAGCACCCAGCCGTGCATTTCCCAGTGTGCCTGGGCCATGCCATTGTTCGCGCCTGACCCCGCAAGCCCGACGATGTGTTCCGAGCCGATGTTGGACGCGAAGATCGAGCACCCGACCACGAACCATCCGGCATGTCGCCCGGCAAGGAAGTAGTCCGAAGTGCTTTTTTGTTTACCGGATGACCAATAGACGATTCCGACGAGAAGCAGGAAATAGATTCCGATGATCGACCAATCAAGGCCCATCAGTTGAGGTGTGGTAGCGAGTAGTTGCATAGGTTTTCAGGGTTCGATTGGCGGCTAGCGGTTTTGTCCATAATAAGCGGATGGACCATGTTTTCGGAGAAAATGTTTATTGAGAAGGTGGGGTGGAGCGGCGGCGGCGGCCGGGTTGAGCGCGAGGGTTTTCAGGGCCATGTCCGCAACGATTTCGAGTGCGAGCGCGGTCTCAAGCGCCTTGGCCGCCGATGGCCCCCAGGTGAATGGGCCGTGATTCCTGACAAGCACCGCAGGAATATCAAGCGGGTTGATTCCGGAGAAGCGCTCGACGATGACCAAGCCCGTCTCCCATTCATACTCGGCCGCCACTTCAGCCGGAGTCATCGCACGGGTGACGGGCACCGCGCCGTGGAAGTAATCGCAGTGCGTGGTCCCAAGACAAGGGAGCTCCATCGCCGCTTGTGCGAAAGCGACAGCACTGCGCGAGTGAGTGTGCACCACGGAACGGATACCGGGAAAGTTGAGAAACAGACATCGGTGGGTCGGCGTGTCTGACGAGGGCCGTAGCGTGCCCTCCACGATGTTCCCTTCGTAGTCGAGCACCACGATGTCATCCGCCGTGAGCTTGTGGTAATCCACACCGCTGGGCTTGATGGCGAAGACCCGCCGCTCGGGGTCCGCGACCGAGACGTTACCGAACGTGAGATCGACCAAGCCGGTTTTTGGCAGGGCTAGATTGGCCTCGAAGCATTCCTCTTTGATGGATTGGTAGCTCATGGGGATCAACCTTGAATGCCTTGGGCGAGATGGAAATAAAGATCTTGTTGCCGGAGTTCATTCCGGTAGCAGCGGAGGCGGGTGTCGCCATCGATCACGCTGAGCTCGATTTTTGCCATTTCCGCGAAATCTTCGAGGTGCTCCGTGGTGAGGGCGTAGGAGAGCACGGTGTGGTGCGCGCCTCCCGCATAGATCCAGGCCGCCGTGGCGGTCTTGAGGTCGGGAAGCGGCTTCCACAGCACACGCGCGACCGGCAGCTTCGGCAGCTTGTTTTGTGGCGCGACGCACTCCACCTCGTTGACCAGAAACCGGTGGCGGCTGCCGAGATCGATGATGGAGCCGTTGACGGCATTTCCCGCGCCGCAGTCGAAAACCATGCGGCAGGGATCCTCCTTGCCACCGATGCCGAGAGGGTGGATTTCAATCTTTGGAACCTCGCTGGCGATCGAGGGACAAATTTCTAACATGTGCGCACCAAGGATCAGCGGATTTTTCGGATCGAGGTGATAGGTATAGTCCTCCATGAACGAGGTTCCGCCCTCGAGACCGTGCGCCATGACTTTCATGATGCGGGTGAGCGCGGCGGTTTTCCAGTCGCCTTCGCCGGCGAAGCCATAACCGTCTTCCATCAAGCGCTGCACGGCCAGGCCGGGGAGCTGCTTCATGCCATGGAGATCTTCGAAGGTGGTGGTGAATGCGGTGAAGCCCCCTTCCTCTAACAACTCTCGAAGCCCCAGTTCGATCGCAGCGGAATCCCGCAGCGACTCGTGACGGGCAGCACCCTTTTTCAGTTCCGGTGCAACCCGGTATTTCTGTTCATAGAGAGCACAGAGTTTGTCAATCTTCGCCTTGGGCTGGGCATCGATCTTTGCGACCAGATCGCCGACTCCGAAGGTGTTGACCTCCCAACCGAAACGGATTTGAGCGGAGACCTTGTCACCCTCCGTGACCGAAACGTGGCGCATGTTATCGCCGATGCGAGCCAGCTTGAGATTGCGAGATACATGCCAGCCGCGGGCCGCCCGCGCCCATGCGGCGAGGCGTTCATGCACTTCCGGATCCTGCCAATGCCCCACCACCGCCTTGCGTGGCAGGCGGAGGCGCGCCCCGATGTGCCCGAACTCACGGCCACCGTGCGCGGTTTGGTTGAGGTTCATGAAATCCATGTCAATATCCCCCCACGGGATGTCGCGGTTGAACTGGGTGTGGAGGTCTGCAAGCGGCTTGCGGAGGATTTGCAAGCCCTCGATCCACATCTTCGCGGGAGAAAACGTATGCATCCACGCGATGATGCCGATGCAGTTTTTTTCCGAGTTTGCGTCGATGGCGAACTGGGTGATTTCGGCAGATGACTTGAGCACCGGCTTGAAGACCACCTTGTGTGGCAGCGAGCCCGAGGCATTGAGCGCCTTGACGACAGCCTTGGAATGCTCATCGACCTTTTTCAAGGCTTCCGGGCCGTAAAGGTGCTGGGAACCGGTGACGAACCAGATTTCGAGGCTTTTGAACTTGTTGATGTCAGACATGGGATTCAGTGGGATTGTTGGATTTTCAGGGCGAGCAGGTCTTTCATGACGTGGCCAAGGTCGGCGGACGTGGTGACACCGCCGAAGGAGTCATGAAGTTCACGATAGAGCGAATGGAGTTTTTGATAGATTTCCTGATTGGCGGCAATCGGCTGATAGATGATTTCCTTGAGCCCGGTCATGGCCGCTTGGGCGCTTGCGAAATCCGGATGGGCCCCGGCACAGACCGCCGCGCCGATGGCTGCGCCAAGCGCGCATGACTGATCGGAGCGGGATACGCGCATCTCGCAACCGGTGACATCCGCATAGATCTGCATGAGCAGAGGGTTCTTCGCCGCGATTCCCCCGGAGCACACGATGCGTTTCACCGGCACGCCATACTCCACGAGTCTCTCCACGATCGCCCGCGCCCCGAAGGCTGTGGCCTCGATCAGTGCGCGATAGATTTCAGCGCGAGACGTGTGTAGCGTTTGGCCGAGTAGCAGGCCCGTGAGGCGTTGGTCCACGAGGATGGTGCGATTGCCATTGTTCCAATCCAGCGCGAGCAGTCCGGATTGACCGGGCTTGAGCTCGGCTGCTTGTTCGGAGAGCGTCGCGTGCAGCGCAGGGTCTCCGCCGCAGACGCCTTCGACAAACCATTTGAAGATATCGCCCACAGCAGATTGGCCGGCCTCGACGCCGTAAAACCCGGGAAGAATCGCCCCTTTGACGATGCCGCAGATGCCCGGGATATCCGCCACCTCCCGAGTGGCCGAGACCACCGCGCAGTCGCAGGTCGAGGTGCCGATCACCTTGACCAAGGTGCCCTCATCCACGCCGCAGCCGATGGCACCGTAGTGGACATCCATCTCCCCCACCGCGATGGCGATGCCCGCGGGGAGACCTAGCTTATCCGCCCACTCCGGGCAGAGCGAGCCGGCGCGGGCCGAGGCATCGACCGCGTCCTGATAGAGCCGCGGACGCAGCGCCGCGAGTTGAGGATCCAGCGCGCCTAGAAATTCCTCATCGGGCAGGCCGCCCCAATCTTCCGCATACATGGCCTTGTGGCCAGCCATGCAAATCCCGCGGACGATGTCCTCAGGACGTTTGACCCCGGCAAGCACGGCAGGGATGAAATCGGCAAGCTCCACCCAGGAATGGGCCGCAGCAAACACAGCGGGGTCGGCATTGAGGCAGTGCCAAAGTTTTGCCCAGAACCACTCTGAGGAATAGGTGCCGCCGATTTTCGCGAGATAATGCGGACGCAGGCGACCCGCGATTTCGGTAATGCGGGCAGCCTCTTCAATGGCGGTGTGATCCTTCCACAACCAGCACTGCGCGTTCAGGTTCCCTGCAAATTGGGAATCCATCGCCAAGGGCTGATTCATCCCGTTCACCGGTATGGGGGAAGACCCCGTGCCATCGACGCCGATGCCGACGACTTTCGCCGCCGAAAAATCCGGGAATGCGGCGGCTTGCGCGAGCGCCTGGCAAATGGCCGTTTCCGCGCCCAGCAACCAATCGCCCGGGCTCTGACGTGCCAGATTGTGATCCGAAGGATCCAGAAAGATCCCCTCATGACCTGATGGGTAATCAAATACCGCCGTTCCAAGCTCCGCGCCATCCGCGCAGCGGACTACCAATGCGCGGACTGAATTGGAGCCATAATCGAGACCTATCGTGAACATGCCCTTGATAAGCCATGAATGATTCGTGCTTGTAAATCCGCCAGCAACTTGACAGTCAAGTGGCGGATGAAACGCATCAGCATGAGCGACGTGGCCAAGCGCGCCGGCGTCTCGAAAAACACCGTATCCCTGGCGCTGCGGAGCGACCCTCAGATTCCCGAGGTCACCCGGCAGCGGGTGCGCCAAGTGGCAGCCGATCTGGGTTACAAGGCCAACCCGGTGATTTCCGAGTTGATGGCGGAGCTGCGCAAAGGGTCGGATGCGGTTTACAAGCATAACTTTGCGTTGATGAATGCGAATCAAGACCGCGATGCCTTCCGCCAGCATCCGACCGTGCCCGACTACGTGGCGGGTTGTCGGCGGCGAGCGGCCGAGCTCGGTTACGGCTTGGACGAGTTTTGGCTGCACCAGCCGGAACTGCAGGACGGGCGTCTCGAGTCGATCTTGAAAGCCAGAGGCATCCGCGGCGCGCTGGTGGTCGGGATGATGAAGGAGAATCTTTTACCGGCGGGGTTTGAATCCTTGTGGCGTAATTTCGCAGCAGTGGTCACGGGCGTGCGGACTTACGATCCCACGCTCAGCTTTGTCTGTGTGGACCACCACGCGTTGCTGATCGAGGCGCTTGAGCGGATCTGCGAGCGAGGCGTCCACAGGCCAGCGCTTGTCATTGAGGAAACCATCGACCGTCTGGTCGGCGGCAGGTTTACGGCAGCCTTCGAGCATGGCTTGAAAAACCTGCGGCCTGCCGATCGGCTCGCCCCCTTTCTCAAGGTGGATGCGAGTCGGGAGAACCCGGGCGTGTTTCGCGATTGGTTGAAGCGGCGCAAGCCCGACGCCATTCTCACCCTGCATACCGTGGTGGAGGAATGGCTGCTTGCCTCAGGCTACCGAATCCCCGAAGACATCGGCCTGGTCCAGCTCGAATGCCGCCGTGGCTGCCAGGATTGGGCAGGCATGGAGCAGCACAACGACCTGACAGGAGAGGCCGCCGTGGACTTGCTGGTCTCACTAACAACCGCTGGAAAGGAGCCACTTTCCCTCAGCCCCCGGGGCATCCTCATCACCCCGACTTGGAAAGACGGAAAAACCCTCCGCAGCCGCTCGGGGCCCGACTCCCCTGCCCCGCTTGCCTAGACCGCCGGTTGCGGGCGCTTATTTTGAAAAATCCATCGCGTTGAGCTTGCCTCCCCCCCGGTCCCGCTTACGTTGCGCCAGCAATGCGCCTGCCTGACCCTAGTCTCGAACCCGCCATCCGCGATCCCAGGAAACTCCGCAACACGGCGTTCGTGCTGGTGGGGGTCATGCTGCTCGGTGGCTGGCTGGTGCTCAAGGCCTACGAGAAGTGGAGCAAGAGCCAGGCCGTGGACGACCGCCCGGCGATCATCTATCGGATCACCAAGGAGCGCGACCTACGGATGCTGCGTCAGGACGGCAAAACGGTGGATATCGCAGATCTGCGGGGCAAGGTCATCGCCATCAATGTCTTCAGCGCCAAGGACCCGGAGATCGCCCAGCACAGTATGGAAGTGATGAAGCGCCTGTCTGTGTCACGTGCCGGGCAGGCGGATTTCCAGTTGATTTCGCTCATGATCGACCCCATGCCAGCCGAGCAACTCCTCGCATTTCTCTCAGAAACCGCCACCGCCCGCGGCATGGTCCTCCCGCAATGGTGGCTTGGCAGCAACGAGCCGAAGACCCTCCACAAGTTCATCAAAAACGAGCTGAAAACCACGACCTATCCGAATGACAAGTCGGGCAAGTGGGACTACGACCCGACCATCATTCTCATCGACAAGAACGGCCACATCCGCCGCGCGGTGGTCCCGCAGCAAGTGGGAGGACCACCGTTCATCGCGACATTCGACTTCGCCCAGGCCGCCGCCTGGGACGCCAAGGGCACCAAGACCGGCACCCCGCGCAGCAACGTCGAGGAAATGGAAACGCTGCTGAATCACACCATCGACAAACTCCTCTCCGAACCCTTCAAGAAAGAATGAAACGCATCCCTACCATCGCTCTGTTTTACACCGGGGTTGCCGCCATTTGCGTCGGCGTGCTCAGCATTTCCATGTATCTCCGCAAGGGCTTGGACGAGCCCTATCAAGCCCCGCTTGTCCAGAATACCGGCAAGGATGTCGCACCGCAGTGGTTTGAAATCGCCAAGGATCTCCCTGCGGTCAATCAAGCCAACCAGGCCGTGAAGCTCTCCGACTTGCGCGGCAAGGTATGGGTGGTCGCTGAGTTTTTTGCGATCTGCCCGCATTGTGCGGTTCGCAATGGCGAGGAACTCCGGAAGATCTACGATGAATTCAGGAATCACCCGGATTTCCACATCGCCTGCATCTCGGTGGATCCTGAAAATGACAAGCAGGAGAAACTCTCAGACTACGCCTCCGCCCTCGGTGCCGAGACCAAGAATTGGTGGTTCCTCAACGCGGGTGATGCGAAGACGACCCATGAATACCTGGAGAAGGAGCTCAAATTTTTTGGCATCCGCGAGCGCACCGATCCGCAGGACATCGAGGCAAACGGCCGATATTCCCACGATCTCGGATTCATCCTGGTGGACCGGAATTTCAAGGTGATCGGCAAGTGGCCGCTCGCCGATGCACGCTCCGAGGAAGCGAAAAAGCTCGATCCGGGTCTCTATCAGAAACTCAAGGACGAGCTCTTCGCCCGCATCCGTGCGGAGCTTGAGAAAAACGAAACACCCGGGATCTGATGAACGACGAACGCAAGCAATGGCTGAGCCGCGCCCCGAATGAGGCGCTTTCCAAAAAGTTAGGGATCATCGCATGGGTGATCACCGCACTGGTCCTGATCTTGGTGGGGTTGATGCGCCGCCCGGAACTGCAAATCCCGCTGCCGGAGGGGGTTTCCCTGTCATTCCTCCCGCCTTTCCACGCCGGGGTGAATGCCGTGGCGGCGCTCGTCCTCATCGGTGCGCTCATTTCCGTCATGAAAGGAAAGATCGCGCTGCATCGCAAGTTCATCCTCGCGGCGATGGGTCTCTCGGTTCTGTTCCTGCTGAGTTATGTGGCCTACCATTTCACGTCATCCGATGTGAAATATGGTGATGCCGATCTGGATGGCATCCTCAGCGCCGCCGAACGCGCGGCCGTGGCGGGGACGCGACCGACGTATCTCGTTTTGTTGATCAGTCACATCGTGCTCGCAGGCGTCAGCCTGCCGTTCATCCTTTTCACCTTCATCGCCGGCTGGACCAACCGCTTCGCCGCGCATCGCAAGCTGGCCCGCTGGGTGTTTCCGATGTGGCTCTATGTCGCGATCACCGGCCCCATCTGCTACTGGATGCTCAGGCCCTATTACGGCTAGACTTGGATATTAACGCTGTTTCTCAACCCGAAACCGTGACATAAACTCGCGCCATGCCGAAGGAACGCGATCCGGACGAACCCAAAATCTACTTTTTGCCGAACTTGATGACGGCCTGCAACCTTGCGTGCGGATTCTTCGCCGTGCTGATGATTTTCAAAGGCATCACCGAGGTCAGGTTGATCGAAGTGCAGAAAATGGCGGGTTCCGGCAAGTTGCCGCCCAAGGAGGTCTATGAAATTTCGCGACAGTATTACGAATACGCCATCCTGCTGATTTTCGGTTCCTGCCTGTTTGACTTGCTGGACGGCCGCCTCGCGCGTCTCGGCGGCCAGGAATCCCCATTCGGGCAGCAATTTGATTCGCTCGCGGACATCATCTCCTTCGGGATGGCTCCGGCGATGCTGCTTTCCAAGGCGGTGTTGTTCCCCTTGGGCAATGTCGGCTGGGCGATCGCGCTGATTTACCTGGTCTGCGGGGCGATGCGCCTGGCGAGGTTCAACTGCCTCGCGATGATCCCGAAAAAACCCACCGATACCAACGATTTCCGCGGGCTTCCGATCCCGATGGCCGCGGGCTTCATCGCGTCGCTCACCTTTTTGCTCATCGATCTCTACAAGAACGATCACGAGATCGGGATGTGGAAATACATCCTCGCGGGAGCCATGTTGGCGCTCTCCTTGCTGATGATCAGCGACGTGCGCTATCCGAGTTTCAAGAAAGTCGGTTGGAATACACGCGGGACCTTCGGAGCCATCGTGATCGCGCTTTTGTTAGGATTCTGCGTCGTGCAGTTCCGCTACATCATGCCCGTCGTCTTGTTCAGCCTGTTTTTGTTATACGGCTTCATCCGTCCGTGGGTCTCCCAGAAGCTGAGGAAAGGCATTGAAGTGGAAGTGGGAAGTGACGAGGAAGACCCCGAGGGCAACCCCAAACTCTGAGAATGAATCAACCGACTCGAAAACCCCGCTGGATGGTATTTCTACTGTTCCTGCTGCCCCTCTGGCTTTTCGTTTCAGCGGGTGGGGCGATCTGGTATTACTTCCAGTTGGAGAAAAAAAAGGAGCTCGTCGAACAAGAACGTTTCGCCCAAGCGGTCTCGATTCCACTGCTCAGCGACGACCTGCGCAAGATCGTGGAACTCATCGGCGAGCGGAACGCCACTTCCGAAGCCGCTGCGGCGAACCTGTCCCGCATGGCATCGATGATCGAAGGACTGCTAGGTCCATCCAACACCGGCTATGCCATCCAGCGCACCGCCGGACCGTCGAAATGGCCGCTCTTACAGGTCACACTGACGGCCCCTGACCCCAAAGCGCCCGCCATCTGGGTGCTCACCTCCTACGACAGCCGCGCAGGTTCAAAGGGCGCGGAGGCGAATGCGAGCGGCCTCGCCGCCACCCTCGCCGCCGCTCAGGCGCTCGCGCGGGACAAGCCCAAGGCACCCATCCATTTTGTCTTCCTTCCGCACGCGAATGACCCCGAATCCCCGGTGATTGAGACGGCTGCGATCTTGCTGGAATCCATCAAAAAATCAGGCCAGCCGAAGGCCTTGCTCTGCGTGGAGTCCATGGGCGCCGGGGAGCCCCTGTGGCTCAGCTCGCGCGACACGTCCGCCCTGCCGCTGGCCGCCGTGTCAGGATTGGGTGCCGTCTATGGGGCGGAAGTCGTCTGTCTGGGCGACGATACGGACCTCGCCAGCACCCTGTTTGAAATGAATTTACCCGCTGTCCGGGTGGCCACCCGCCCCCTGATCACCGCCAGAGAAGCGGATGACCGCCCGCCCTTCGCCCCGACGGTGGCGGGATCGACCGGGCGATTGATCGAGCTGATCCGCCGCTGCGTCGCCAGATAAGAATTCATTCCGCTCAAGATTCCCGGTTGCAGAAATCTCGAAGTCATCCAAGTTGTCCCCCGATCCAGTTAGCCGACCTTCACTTTCATCCATGCGCGCCCAAGATCTCGAACCTACCTTTATTTCTCATGCTCCCGGCTACTGGGCGGACGAGGCCACGGAACACTGGGATGACCACCGCTGGCAGCTCCGCAACCGGGTCGACTCGCTGGCAGACCTCGAGCAACGCCTCAACCTCACCGACGTCGAGCGCGCGGGCGTGCTGCTTGCGGGAAACAAGCTGGCGATGTCGATCACCCCGCATTTTTTCAATTTGATCGACCGCGACGACCCGGAATGCCCGATCCGTCGGCAGGTGATTCCGCGGATCGAAGAAGGATGGAACGCCCCGGAGGAAATGGCCGATCCTTGTGGCGAGGATTCCCACATGCCGGTCCCTGGACTGGTCCACCGCTACCCGGACCGGGTGCTTTTCCTGGTCACTGACCGCTGTGCCTCCTACTGCCGCTACTGCACCCGCTCACGCGTGGTTTCCGGCGTAGGTGAGCAGCATCTTGAGACCCAGTGGGAACCCGCATTCAAGTATCTGGAGCAGCACACCGAGATCCGCGACGTCCTGCTTTCCGGCGGAGATCCCCTGCTGTTCTCGGATGACAAGCTGGATAAAATCCTCACCCGGCTGCGATCCATCCCACACCTTCAGTTCATCAGGATCGGTTCGCGGATTCCGATTTTCTTACCTCAGCGGATCACTCCGGAGCTGTGTGCGATGTTGAAAAAGCACCATCCCCTGTTCATTTCCATCCACACGAATCACCCTCGCGAGTTGACTGCGGAGGTCCGCGTGGCGCTGGAGCGGCTGGCCGATGCCGGGATTCCCCTTGGAAACCAAAGCGTGATTCTGCGTGGCGTGAACGACTCCGTAGAGGTTCAAAAGGCGCTCGTCCAAAAGCTGCTGATGTGCCGGGTGAAGCCTTACTATCTGTATCAGTGCGACCTGATCCATGGTTCATCCCACCTCAGAACCCCCGTGGCGGAAGGTGTCGCCATCATCGAGGGACTGCGCGGCCACACGACCGGCTACGCCATCCCCCAATTTGTCATCGACGGTCCGAGTGGCGGCGGAAAGATCCCGATCAATCCGAACTATGTGGTGGATAGCGCTAGCGGAAGGATCACCTTGCGCAACTTCGAGGGCGACATCTTCGAATATCCCGATCCCACGCCGATGCCTGCGACGGACATGGAGAGTCTCCATCAGCGCGCGTTCAGCCTTTCAAGCTGACAAAAAGGCCACCGCGCGCCGTCACGCGCGGTTTTGCCTGCCTACGGCACGGTTCAGGAGTCCTTGCCGCAGCATTGTTTATATTTTTTCCCAGATCCGCAGGGGCAAGACGCGTTGCGACCGGTGGTCTCGATGGAAAAACTCGGTTTTCTCTTGGGAAGATTCAACTTGAGGGTGGTGCCTTCAGGTGATGGCAGGACGGACGCATCGAGGTGGGACGAGCTGCCGGAGGTGGCGACATTGTCATGGGTCAGCGCGGACTCACCGCCGTGGAGTTGCCGGGGAGCGTTGTGGAGTTGTTGAAGGAAGGCTTCAAGGTTCGCGGCGGAGCGGAAAAGGTTCTGCAACGCTTCCTGCTTGATGGAGTCCATCAGCGTGACGAAGAGGTTGTAGGCCTCATTTTTATACTCGATGAGAGGGTCTTTCTGACCTTGCGCGCGCAGGCCCACCCCTTCGCGCAGGGCATCCATGTTGTAGAGATGGGCCTGCCACTGCTTGTCGATGGCGACAAGGACCATGCGGCGTTCTTCCTGGTCGAGCACCTCCATGGGCAGGTCACCGACACGGGTCTGATAGACTTGTTTCACCTTGTCCACCAGCATGGCTGAGATGGCCTCCTCGTTGTGGCTGTTCAGGAAATCATCGGCGGTGACACTGACGGGCAGGGTGGCGTTCACCCAGTGAAGGAGTTCGTTGTAGTCCGGTTCGCTGCCATCACGCTCGGCCATGTATTGATGCACCTTTGCAGGGATGGTTTCCTCGATGATCTCTGTGACCAGATCGCGGGGAACCTCGGTGGTGAGCACTTCGTTGCGATAGCCATAGACGACCTCGCGCTGCATGTTCATGACGTCGTCGAAGTCGAGCACTCGCTTGCGGCCTGTGTAATCACGCTGCTCGACCCGTTTTTGCGCCGTCTCGACGGAGCGGTTGAGCCATGAGTGCTCAAGGGCTTCGCCTTCCTTCATTCCAAAGCGCTCCATCATCGCCGTCATTTTGTCGGCGGCGGCGAAGTTACGCATGAGATCATCTTCGAAGGAGATGAAAAACTGGGAGCGCCCGGGGTCGCCTTGGCGGGAACAACGACCGCGGAGCTGGCGATCGATCCGGCGGGATTGGTGCCGCTCCGTGCCGATGACAAAAAGTCCGCCTACTTCGGGGACTCCCGGGGCGAGTTTGATGTCCGTGCCGCGGCCAGCCATGTTGGTGGAGACGGTGACGGCGCCGAGGTGGCCGGCGCGGGAGATGATCTCTGCCTCCTGCTGGTGGAACTTCGCGTTGAGCACGGAGTGCGGGATTTTGGCGCGTTTGAGCATCCGTGCGAGGGTTTCCGAGGACTCGACCGAGGCGGTTCCGACGAGCACGGGCTGGCCTTTTGCGTGGGCTTCCTCGATGCGGGCGATGACGGCATTGAACTTCTCCCGGCGGGTTTTGAAGACCTGGTCGTTTTCGTCGACCCGGATGTTCGGGGTGTTGGTGGGAATCGGCAACACGTCGAGGCGGTAAATGTCGTGGAACTCGGCGGCTTCCGTTTCGGCGGTGCCGGTCATGCCCGCGAGCTTCTGATAGAGCCGGAAGTAATTCTGGATGGTGATGGTGGCGAAGGTCTGGGTCTCCTTTTCGATGGAAACCTCTTCCTTGGCTTCGACCGCCTGATGGAGGCCGTCAGACCAGCGGCGGCCGGGCATCTCGCGGCCGGTATTCTCGTCCACGATGATGACCTTGTCATCCTTGACGACATACTGGACGTCCTTTTCAAAGACGCAGTATGCCTTGAGGAGTTGGGAGATGTTGTGGATTTTCTCCGCCTGCTCGTCCATGCGGATTTGGAGCGCTTCCTTGGCGGTGATTCTTTGTTCCTCGGTGAGCTCGCGGTTGGTGTCGATGTCCGCGTAGAGCGTTCCCAGATCGGGCAGGGTGAAGGAGTCCGGATCGCCGGGCGAGAGGAATTCGCGGCCCATTTCCATGAGGTCGGAGTCGTGGCCTTTTTCGTCGATGATGAAATAGAGCTCTTCCTTGAGGGCGAAGAGTTCCTTCTTCTGGGCGTCTTGGTGGAAGGAAAGTTCCGCCTTTTCGAGCAAGCGGCGCATGTCAGCCTCCTCCATGAAGCGCATGAGTTGGCGGTTGCGCGGCTGGCCGAGCTTGATTTTGAACAAGGTGCGGCCCGCGTTGACGCTATCACCAGCATCTAACAACTGCTTGGCTTCCGCGGCGAGGTTGTTACAAAGCTCGGTCTGTTTTTTGACGAGCTGTTCAACGAGGGGCTTGTATTTGTCAAACTGGTGGGAGGACTGGCTGGAAGGTCCGGAAATAATCAATGGAGTGCGGGCCTCATCGATGAGAATGGAGTCGACTTCGTCGATGATGGCGAGGTAGTGGCCGCGCTGGACTTGCTCATCCTTGGTGGAAGCCATGCCGTTGTCGCGGAGGTAGTCGAAACCAAATTCGGCGTTGGTGCCGTAGGTGATGTCGCAGGCGTATTCGGCGCGGCGTTCCCAGGGTGGCATTTGGTTCTGAATCGTGCCGACGGTGAGTCCGAGGAAGCGGAAGAGCGAGCCCATCCACTCGGAGTCCCGCTTGGCGAGGTAGTCGTTGACGGTGACGACGTGGACACCGAGCCCGGTGAGGGCGTTCAGATAGACGGGAAGTGTTGCGACGAGGGTCTTTCCTTCACCGGTTTGCATTTCCGCGATCATTCCGCGGTGAAGGGCGATGCCGCCGATGAGCTGCACGTCGAAATGGATCATTTCCCAGGCGAGCGGTCGTTCGTTGACCATGATTTCGGTTCCGCAGAGACGGCGGGCGCCGTTTTTCACAACCGCGTAGGCTTCGGGGAGGATTTTTTCGAGATATCTGGCCCGGGATTTCGGGAATTCGCCTTCGATTTCGTGAAATGCCGTCTTTGCCGCCTCGATGGTGGCCGCCGTGGCAAGGATGGTGGAGGGCAGTGAGGGGAACTCCTCCCGAAGCGGCGCAAAGCGAAGCTCCAAGGCCTCTGCCGTGTTGCGGAGCTCGGCGTCATCCATCCGCTCGATGAGCGGCTTGGCCGGGACTTCAAGAGCGTGGTAGCGTGCGAGATGAGCCTGCCATTTTGCGGTGAATTCACGAAGTTTTTCGGCAGGTTCGCGTTGAAGCGCCTCTTCGATTTCGTTGATGCGCGCCACGGTCGGTCGAATGCGCCGGACTTCGCGTTGGTTTTTACTTCCGACGATTTTTTGTAGAATCCACTTGATCATAAAGGATAGGGTAAGGCGGAATTACCCGCGGGAGAAAGGCGATACACCAGCGGATTGACGGTTGCAAGCGCTACAGCCTGAAGAAATTGATCTCATCCGGACGGAGTGACCGGGCTTTTCCCGGAGGGAGGCTGGCATCAAGGGTCAGGGGGCCGATTTGTTCGCGGTGGAGACTGAGGACGCGGTTGCCAACGGCATGAAACATGCGTTTGACCTGATGGTAACGCCCCTCATGAAGGGTAAGACGCGCCTCACGCTCACCGAGCAGTTCCAATTCGGCCGGCCGAGTGGTTAGATTTTCGTAGGCGAAATAGATGCCTGAGGCAAAGATTGCGGCAGTCTCGGCGGAGATGGGGTCCAAGGTGGTCACCTGATAAACCTTGGCAACCTGCTGGCGGGGCTCTGTGACCCGCTTGGACCAGCGCCCGTCGTTGGTGAGCAGGACGAGGCCCGTGCTCGCACGATCAAGGCGCCCTGCGAGGTGGATCTGTTCCCTCAGCGGGTGTTCGATGAGATCGATCACCGTGGGATGAATGGGATCGGAGGTGGCGCTGAGGTAACCCGCAGGTTTGTGAAGCATCAGGTAAACGGCTTCCTGTGCCTGCAAGATCTCGCCGTTGACCTCAATGCGGGTGAAACGATCGATTTTCCTCAAGCCGCTGGTTTCCACGAGATGATCGACGATCACCTGTTTTTCCGAAAGCAAACGCGACACCTCGCGAGTCGAGTGGATTCCCCGGCGGATGAGAAAACGGTCGAGGCGCATGAGAAGGAACCCGTGGGTGGCAGGGTGTCTATTTAAGGCCCAGCAAGGAATTGGATACCGCCTTTTGAAAGGGCGGAGTGGATAGATTTCCGAGGTGCCCACCATCTGCGAAGACTTTGATTTTTGAGGGTCCCATGGTGGATTGGAGCCAGGAGATATCACGCGGACGGAGAAGGAAGTCGTTCCGATTGATGATCACCCGGGCCTTGGGCTGGGCGCGGAGTTCCTTGCTGTAGGATTCAAGGGTGACTTCCCGGGCAAAGTCGGAGAGGCCGATGCCACGCGATTGGTTGTAGGGGACCACGAAGCGGAGGAAATAGTCGCGCAGTGAGTATTCCCCGAGTTCCCGATAGCTTGCGTCCCTTCTCCACGGGGTGATCGGCGTCTGGAGCACGCCCATGTTGTTTCTGCGTTGGCTGTCGTAGATGGTATCTCGCAAGGTGACTTTGAAGGACAGGCCGACGAGGTATTTGGATTCGTTTGCGTCGAAGGGAGGAAGCCCCGCCGCAGCAGGAGGGAGGGATGCGAGCTTGGATGCCTTGTGGACGGCATTGTTGATGATTGCCTGGCGCTCGGCCTTCGGCCAGGCGGCAAGCGGAGCCGCGGACAGTTCGTCGATCACGCGCGCGCCGTATTTAATATCCACGGGGAGATTGATGGCAACGTAGCGATCGAACCTGAGCAACCCCGGTTCTTCATGTTTTTCGCGGGCTGCCAGATACATGGATTGGAATCCGCCCATTGAGAACCCCACGAGCGCGCGTTTTGTAAAACGACCTTTGAATTTTTTCTCCAAAGCGTGATCGAAGGCGGTCAACTCGACGAGCAGGTCCCGGCAGTCGTTCGGCGGATAGGCAGGCAGAGCAGAAGTTGAAGCCCGCTCCATGAACTCAGGATGGAACAATCCCGTGGTGGTCACGACGGAATATCCATCCAGGAAAAGGCTCTCGGCGATGGCGAGCGACTGAGCGGCAAGCCGGTGAGTGCCCAGGCCGGGAGCGATGTAGACCAATGGCGCGCTGTGGGGTTGCAACCAGTAGTTAAATTTCATCTCGCGACGGGTGCTTGGCAAGCGGACGGCCATTTCCTTCCCGCGCTCGATGAACTTGGGGTCCTGAGTTCGAACCAAGGCCACATTCATGGTCTGAAGCGTTGGGATGTCTTTGGGTCCCGGGGATTCCCACATGGGTGCTTCTTCTTTTGCCGCGTAGGACCAGATATACTTCGTGCCGACGTAGGGGTCGGACTCTGACACGATGAACTGTGAGGCGATTTCCGTGCTTTCCGCGATGCCATTGGCAGTCACAGCGGCGGAAAGAAATGCGTATTCGCTGACATAGTTGAAGGGTTCGGTGAAGCGATCCGCAGCGAAGCCGACCGCATGGCTATCATCACTGGGTCCGAGAAACGGCAACATCACGTAAGCGTTGGGTCTCCAACCCCAGTGACTGAAAGTCTGCCCGAAGTCGGCGTTTGACTTGGGGATGTCCCAGCGCGTTGCGACGTCAAAAATCCCGCCTACCCCGACGGTGGAGTTACAGATGAACCTGAGAGATTCATCGCCGGCACCTTCCCAGCGACCTTGTAAGACATGGTTGATGAGACGTCCGGGGTAGGAGATGTTTCTACCGACATTTCTAACTGAGCGGCGCACTTGCATGGGAACGACGTTCCGATAGACCCTGCCGGTTGGACGAAGCAGTCCCAGCATCACGCCTTCATTCACAGCCCAGATGCCGCGATTGACGGGTTCCAGCGGATCCGCAAGGAAGCCGGGGAATGTGGAAGCATCCGGCACATCCGAGTTCTGGACAGGCTTTTGAACCGGAGCGCAGCAAGGGAGAAACCCGGCGACAAGGGCGAGCGCCGGAACCAAGCGCCGCAGCCTTCGGCTGAAACCTGGCGGAAGGGAACCTTTAGCGGATTCAAGGTAAGGAGACAGAGAGAATCTGCGGGCGAAATAAAACGGGGTCAACATGCTTGGACCGCCGAGGCTAGCATCAAAAAAGGCTGCGTAAAGGCTCACCTTGCAGATTCGCGCGCCTCGGGTCTGGACACCGTCTTCGCGCTACCCATCCGTGACATCCCCGGAGGTAGCCAACCTTTTGAAAACGGCTTCACCGCAGGGTCGGCCCGGGTGGTCGGGGCCGGAGCGATTGTGGCGACTGCCGCAGGCTGGATTCCTTTTGCATGGCGGGCGATCCTTTCCATCACCTCCCCCTCACCGGGAAAGCCCACGAAGCGATCCACCTCTTTGCCTGCCTTGAAAATCCGCACATCCGGAATGCCTTGAACCCCGAGCGAGCTGGGGAAGCTTCCAGCCTGATCCAGATTCATTTTCCCCACAAACACCACTCCGGGATGAGCCTCGGCAGCCCGACTCAAGACGGGTGCAAGCGCTTTGCAAGGCCCACACCAGTCTGCATAAAAGTCCACGACGACCAAGGCATCGCTTTTACTGACGAACCCGGCATAAGTCGCCGGGCTGATATTCGAGACCTGATCCCGGAGTTACGCTGGCTTTGCCCTGGCTTGTTCAGACGCACTTTCATCCGCAGGCTTCTTGATGGATCCCGCTTGCGAAGTGACATCACTCCATTTCGCCACCATCGAGGTCGCCTTGTCGCAACTCACGAGCCCCGGCAACAAGGACGTCGCCGCAATCGATGCGATCTGGAAGAAACGGAATTTCATACGCGCAGCGAGATTATTCATTATTTTTAATAATAAACAACATCCGATTTGGTTTTTTAAAAAAAGGGTGCCGTTTTTCGGTTTCCCTTGGCGATTGTCCACCGAAAGGAATAGCCTTGCGGCGCATTGATCGAAGTTCGTTTTCAACGTGGCTTGCATTTGCCGGAACTTGACCTGTGGCTGGACCCATGGGACGCGAAACCGTGGGCATTTGTCTCGCACGCCCACGCGGACCACTTTGCCCGCCACCAGAGCGCCCTGTGTTCGGAAGCGACGGCGAGGCTGCTCCATGAGCGTTTCCATTTGGCGGAAAAACGGATCGACGGTCTTGCGTTTCAAGTCCCCCTGATCCGCGAGGGCTTCCGGCTTCGATTGTTACCCGCAGGCCACATCACCGGCTCCGCCATGCTCCATGTGACCCGGATCAAGGACAACGCCAGCTTACTCTACACCGGTGACTTCAAGACCCGCCGCAGCCGGACTGCGGAACCCGTCAATTTCCTCACGGCGGACACCTTGATTCTGGAAACCACCTTCGGCCTCCCCTGTTACGAATTTCCAGCGGTGATGGAGATCGAGGCAAGTATCCTGCGCTTCGTAAACGATACCTTTTCCGATGGCGAGACCCCTGTGCTTCTTGGATATTCACTCGGAAAAGCGCAGGAAGCACTGGCCTTACTCACCGAGCACGGCATTCCCGCCTTACTCCACCCCGCCGTCGCCACCATGACACGGGCCTGCCGCAATGCCGGTTGTGAAGCTCTACCCGAACCCATCCAATTCACGGGGTCCGCCATCCCCGGACATGTCGTGATCGCTCCACCGAATGCGTTACGCTCGAAAATCATGCGCGGCCTCAAGTCAAAAAGAACCGCCATGCTCACGGGATGGGCGCTGCAGCCCGGGGCGAAGTATCGCTACCGGGTTGATCAGGTCATCCCCCTCTCCGATCACCCGGACCACTCCGGCCTGATGGAATGTATCACCCGCGTGCGCCCGAAAACCGTGCTTACCGTCCACGGTTTTGCCAAGGAATTCGCCGCCGAACTGCGCTCCAAGGGCATCGACGCCTGGTGCGCGATGGGCGGGGATCAAATGGAATTTCCCATCGCCCAGGCATCCCATAAAACCGGCTCTGCCGCCAGCTCTCGGCACGCCCGCGCGATCTGCCCGATGGCTGACTTCGGCGATCTCTGCCGGCTTGTCGGAGAAACCAGCAGCACCGTCGCCAAAGCCGAATTTGTCGCAGCTTATCTCAGGAGCCTCACAAGTGATGACGACCTCTCACTCGCCGCAGTCTGGCTCACCGGGGAGGCCCTCCCCCGCAAGTCCGGCCGGAGGACACTCCACGTCGGCCCAGCCACCATCAAACGCGCCCTCCTCTCGCTGCCGGGTGTGCGCGAGGAACGCTACCGGGAAATTTCACTCGCGCAACAAGACAGCGCCCGCACCGCCCGGCTGGTCCTTCAGGAAAGCCAGCTCAAGCCGGAGGCTCTGGATCTACCCGCATTGGCCACTTTTTTCAAATGCATCATGACCGCCTCCGGCTCGATTGAGCGCATCCAGCTCCTTGCTGGGCGACTGGCCACCCTCCACCCAGTGGAAGGCGAGACGGTCGTCAAATTGCTGACCGGTGACTTGAGAATCGGACTCATGGGCGGACTGTTGGAAAATGCCATCGCCACCGCCTTCCAAGCCCCCATCGCCGATGTCCGCCACGCCCACATGCTCACCGGTGACATCGGTGAGACCGCCCGGCTCGCACGCCATGGAAATCTTTCCGCAGCCGCGCTCCGGCCGCTGGTACCCGTCAAATCCATGCTCGCCTCCCCTCTCGAACGCGACGAGGCGGATGATCGCCCGCTTTTTGAAAAACTTCCATTCCTGCCGCCATTTTGGTTAGAACCCAAGTATGACGGGATCCGCGCCCAGCTCCATAAACTCGGAGACCAAGTGTCGCTCTTCTCACGCGACCTACGCCCGCTCGACGAGGAGTTTCCCGAGCTGATCACCGCAGCGGGAAAGCTCAAGGGCGACTTCATCCTCGACGGAGAGCTCATCGCCTTTGCCGAGGGCCGCAAGCTTGGCTTTTCAGATCTCCAGAAACGCCTCGGTCGCCGCCTCATCACCGCCAGCGACCTCTTTCTCACGGACGAGAGCCACGAAAGCTCGATCCCGTTGCGCTTCATCGCCTTCGACCTCCTCTGGCACACCGGGGAGAACCTGCTTTCCCATACCCTTGTCGAGCGCCGCAGCCGCCTCGAATCCCTCGCTCTGACACCCCCCTTCGAGCCCATCGCCATCCATCTGGCGGATGGCTCCACGGCCATCTCCACCGCCTTCAAACAAGCGCTGCAAGCAGGCCATGAAGGACTCATTCTCAAAGACGCCCAAAGCTTCTACACCCCGGGAAAACGGGGCAAATCCTGGATCAAACTCAAGGGCGTCATGCCCACCCTCGACTGCGTCGTGGTCATCGCGGAACAAGGACACGGCAAACGCTCGGACCTTCTTTCCGACTACACGTTTGCCGTCCGCGATGATCAAACCGGCCAGCTCCGGGTGATCGGCAAGGCCTACTCCGGGCTCACCGATGATGAGATTGAAGTCCTCACCGAACATTTCACCCGCCACACGCTCAAAAAGGACCGCCGGAAACACCACGTTGAGCCGAATCTGGTGCTGGAAATCGCCTTTGATGCCATCCGCCGCTCTCCCCGGCACGACTCGGGACTTGCACTCCGCTTTCCACGGATCAAGGCCATCCGCCGGGACAAGTCGCTTGATGAGATCGACACCATCCACTCAGCCGAGGCCCTGCTCACCCGTGTGCGGGCCTGAGGCCAGCCGCGACCGCTCGTTTCGCACAAATTGTTTGCATTTCGCATCACATCCGGGTTGCGGGACCGCGCAGCATGTGGAAAGTCTAGCACCATGGCAGCCACCACCACCCCGCCGCTCACCAGCGCCCCCTTTCCGTTTGAACTCGTCCGTCCTGAACTGGAGCGCGTGGAGGTAGCCATCCGCGAGCAGGTGCGCGCCTTCGACCCGGCTGTCGAGCCCTACGTCGCCTACATCTGCAACACATCCGGCAAACGCATCCGCCCAGCCCTCGCCATCCTCGTCGGTGGCGCGGCCGGTGGGGTCAACGAGAACCACCTCAAGATCGGCGTGATCCTCGAGCTCATTCATATGGCCACCCTCGTCCACGACGACATCATGGACGGAGCCAATACCCGCCGGATGGTCCCCACCGCCAATGCCAAGTGGGGAAACGCGCTTTCCGTTCTGCTCGGTGACGTGCTCTTCTCCCACGCCCTGACCCTCGCCACGGACTTCAACAGCATCGACATCTGCCGCAAGGTTGGAAATGCGGCCCGCGAGGTGTGCCAGGGGGAAATCATTCAAACCCAGCGCCGCTTCGACCTCACGTTTTCCAAGGCGGAGTATTTCCGCGTGATCGAAATGAAGACCGGCGCCCTCTTCGCGGCTGCCACCGGCCTTTCCGCAAATCTCTCCGGCCTCGACGCCGCCACCGAGGCCCGCCTCTACGATTATGGCATGAAGCTGGGAACCGCCTATCAGATCTACGATGACTGCCTGGACCTCGTCGGATCCGAGGAAGTCGTCGGGAAAACCCTCCGCACGGACCTGATCAAGGGCAAGCTGACCCTGCCGATCCTGAATTTGTTAGAAACCGCATCCGAAGCCCAGCGCATGAAGATCAACAAGCGCATCCTTGATCAGGAACCGCTCGACCTGCCCATTTTGTTAGGGATTGCCGAGTATGAAGGCGCCATCGAAAAGGCGATCGACACCGCGCTCGCGCTTCTGGCCGAGTGTCGCGAGGATCTCACTCCACTCGGCTCATCCGTCCACTCGGATGCCCTTGCCCAGATCACCTGGTTCCTCGCCGGACTGCTGGAAAAGTGTCGCAAATAGAACAGATGCATGATCCCACGCAAACTCCTCATCATCGGCGGAGGCTTCGCAGGCCTTGAATGCGCCCGCAGATTGGCCAACGATTTTCGGTTCGAAATCACGCTGGTCGACCGCACGAACCACCACCTTTTCCAGCCCCTCCTCTATCAGGTAGCCACCGCCTCGCTGGCAGGTCCGGACATCGCCCGCTCCATCCGGCAGATCCTCGCCAAGGCCAAGAATGTCACCGTCCTGATGGACGAGATCACCTCCATCGACCCCGTTGCCAAAACCGCCCACGGCCTTTCAGGAACCTGTCACAGCTTCGACTACCTCCTGTTAGCCGCCGGCGCGCGCACCGGCTTCTTCGGAAACGAGTCATGGGCGGCACACAGCCTCGGCTTGAAAACCCTGGCTGATGCCCAGAACATCCGCCGCACCGTCCTCTCCAATCTCGAACGCGCGGAACTGACCACGGACGAAGCCGAACGCAGCCGCCTGATGACCGTGGCCATCGTCGGCGGAGGCCCTACCGGCGTGGAACTCGCGGGCGCTTTCGCGGACCTGGTGCATCGCTCGTTGAAATCCAACTTCCGCCGGATCGACACCGCCAAGCTCCGCATCATCCTCATCGAGGGCTCCGAGCACGTGTTGGACGCTTACGACCCGTCCCAATGCAGCTACGCCCGCCAAAGACTGGAGAGCCTGGGAGTGGAAATCCGCAACCTGACGCGGGTCACCCAGGTCCGCGAGGGCGCCTTGGATTTCAAAGATGGCAGCACCTTGCAAGCGTCAGCCATCATTTGGGCCGCCGGGATCGCCGCCAGCCCGCTCACCGCATCACTGGGCGTCCCTCTCGATCGGGCGGGGAAAATCACCCCCAACCCCGATCTTTCCATCCCGGGTCATCCCGGAATCTTTGTCGCCGGAGACCTGGTCAGCATGAAAGACCGCGACCAACAAATCGTCCCCGGCGTGGCTCCTGCAGCGGTTCAAATGGGCGGCCACGTCGCCAGAGTCCTGAAAGAAGAGCTGCGCCTCGAACAAGCCGGTCTCGCCGAGCGGAAACACGAACTCCGGACCAGTTTCGACTACTTCGACAAGGGCATGATGGCCATCATCGGCAAAAACTACGCCGTCGTGAAGTCCGGGAAATTCCGGCTGCAAGGCTTCATCGCCTGGCTTGCCTGGTTATTGATTCACATCACGTTCCTCGTCGGATTCCGCAACAAGCTCTCCGTCCTGCTTGGCTGGGCCTACGCCTACCTCGTCAACAACCCGGAAGCACGCATCATCGTCAATCCGCCTACGATTCCCACCGCCGGAAAAGTCCCTCTCGGGTGAGAAGAATCTCCCCCGCCCTACAAGACCATCTTCAAGGCCCCCGGAACCTTGAACGATTTCTGACCCGCCGGGAGATATTGGTTGATCAACTGATCAATCCACTCGCGCGAGGTGCGGATGCCCCCCAACTCGATGAAGGTCTCTCCCGCTTCCGTATGCAGAGAATAACGGGCGATGTCGATTTCAAGCGGGCTGGCTTCCCCCTTCAATTCGAGCTCGACGTGGATGGTTTTGGCGGTGGAATCGATTTGGATGTGAGTCATTTGCCCTAAGCTGGAATGGTGGTGGTGAAACCACAGCTTGACCGCCACTTCGATGGCAAAGTCCTTGGCTGGGTTGATAAAGGAAAAAAGCGACATTGAGCGGCTTGAGTCGAATCCCAAGTGCCCACCGCCGCAAGCGGAATCCATCTCGCTCCCGTGTTTCCTCCGGATCCGAACCGAACCACTCATTTTTCTATTACGGAAAACTTGATTATCAACCCCGAAAACGAGTGATCGACAAAGGTCCGCATCCCATGATAGATTCTCTCCCTCTCGAATGATGAAAACGTCCATCTGGTGCATCCCCCCCTTCGTCTGCGCTGTTTTGCTCGGCTTCACCTCGTGCAGCTCCGTAAGCAAAATCGGAGCGGGTTCGGTTGCCTTGGTCAAAAACACCACCTCCGCCACGACCTCCAAAGTTTCGGAACTTTCCAAAATGGCAGTGAACAAAATCAATCCCCCCCGTGTGAACGTGGTGGAAGTCCGGGAGAAGGATTTGAAAAAACTTCCCACCGGCAAGGAACGCGCCATGGCCTATCAGAATACGCGCAAGCGGAACTTCTGGTTTTTCAACGGGCCAGTGGATTTTCAAGAACCCACCCTGCCGGAGACAGGAGGCGAGTTGGATGGCAGTCTCTTGCCGCCCATCGCCCAATAGGCCTGATTTTTCCAACTCCGCGCATTCCCGACTTGATGCGCAGCCTGGGATGGGGTTGATTCCGCCATGTCACATCGCCTCTGTGTGCGTCTTGCCGCCCTGTCATTTTTTCTGGGATTGATCACATCCTGCGGAGGGAATCCCCCCCCGCCTCTCAACACGCGCAACCAACAAGCGCCCCGTGCCGTGCCCGCCGGACAACCCGTCCAGGTCGCCGCGATTCCCAGGAATCCACCGCCACCGGTGGCCGCACAAAGCGCGATTGTGATCGATGTCGTCAGCGGGCGGGTGCTTTACGCAAAAAATGCCGATGCCCCGCGGGCCGTCGCCAGCACCCAGAAAATCGTCACCGCCCTCTGCGTGCTGGATGCCGGAAATGTCGATCAACCGGTGACCATCGCCGCGACTGACGGCGCCTGTGAACCCACCAAGCTCAACCTGAAACCCGGCGAAGTCTACACCCGCCGCGAGCTGCTCAAGGTGCTCATGGTCAAAAGCGCCAACGATGTCGCACGCTCGCTTGCCCGTGACGTCAGTGGCGATGTGGAATCCTTCGCCACGACCATGAATCACAAATGCGCGGCGCTTGGAATGAGGAACTCCCATTTCAGAAATCCGCACGGCCTCACCGAGCCGGGGCAATACTCGACCGCTCGCGACATGGCCATCGCTGCGCGCGCCGCCTACCGGAGCCCGCTGATCCGCTCGTTCACCGCCACCAAGGCCTTTGACTTCCGCTTCAACGACGGCCGCACCCGCCGGCTCGAGAATACCAACAAGGTGCTTAAACTGCTCCCTTACTGCGACGGATTCAAGACCGGCACCACCGATGCCTCCGGGCGTTGCCTGGTCGCCAGCGGCTCGCTCAATGGTCGCTCGGTGATCGTGGTGGTTCTCAAGTCCACCACCCCGCGCGTTTGGAAAGACTCCAGCGACCTGCTCACCTGGGCGCTTGAGCGTCCGGTTGCGGAAAGTTGAGAGCTCCGGCAGCCGCCACTTGCATGATCCGCCCCGCAGACACCCTCCGCGACCTTGCTGCCGAGGGACTGCTGCGCCGGCAGCGCCCGCTCGACTCGCCCACCGGCACCCAGGTGCGCCGAGATGGCAAGTGCCTTTGGAACTTCGCTTCAAACGACTACCTCGGGCTCGCCCGGCACCCACAGATCGAGGCCGCACTGGTCGAGGGCGTGCACCGCTACGGCGCAGGATCCGCGGCATCCCGTCTGGTGTCCGGAACCTTGCCCGCCCATCGCTTGTTAGAGGATGCGCTCGCCCGGGCCAAACAAACGGAGGCGGCACTCACCTTCTCCTCCGGCTTTGCCACAGCCATGGGCGCGATCCCATCCATCGTCGGCAAGGACGACTTTGTCGTGATGGATAAACTCGCCCATGCCTGCCTGGTCGATGCCGCACGGCTCTCCGGCGCGACGCTCCGGGTGTTTCCTCACAATCACCTTGAAAAGCTCACCCGCCTGCTGGGTTCCATCCGCGCCAAGGCTCCCGCCGCACGGATCCTGGTGGTGACGGAATCGATTTTCAGCATGGATGGCGATCTCTGCCCGCTGCGCGAAATCGTGACGGTGGCGGAAACCTACGAGGCGCTCTTGCTGCTCGATGAAGCGCATGGCTTCGGCGTGCTCGGCAGCTCGGGCATGGGTCTGGCAGAACAGGAGGATCTGCAACACCGCATCACCTTCCAGATGGGCACCCTCAGCAAGGCCGCTGGGCTGGCCGGTGGCTACCTCGCCGCCTCGCAAGACTGGATCGACCTACTCACCAACCGCGCCCGCTCGTTCATTTACTCGACCGCCCCCCCAC
>ERZ1022724.18-NODE-18-length-44066-cov-8.957011_pt1 | contig 44066 bp, 25 predicted proteins | sample MGYA00521091_ERZ1022724 | MGnify/ENA primary metagenome ERZ1022724 (study PRJEB33162, sample SAMN09537610) | freshwater metagenome | isolation source: freshwater | place: Canada:Alberta | collected 2017-07 | study: EMG produced TPA metagenomics assembly of the... | reverse complement strand
GCCCATGAGCGGAGACATCCAGAGAATATCCTGGGTGCTGTTCAGCTTCTGAAACACAAAAACAGTCACGATCATCGCACACACATAAAAGAACGCGAACGCCATCTTGCGGCCGAAACGCTCTGTCACCCGAGTGAAAGCCATCATACCGAAAAACGCACCGATGTTGAAAACAAGCAAGTTCACCGACATCCAGATTTGTTTACCCTTGATCACGGCAGCCGCGTCTTTGCCCTGCTCCTTCAGATTGCGGGCGATGATATCTCCGACCATGTCACTGGAGAACACGCCGATTCCCCATAGCCCGATCACTCCGGCGCAGGAAAGCAACATCCCAAGCAGCGCGTGCTTGCGCCACGTCGGGTGGCTGAAGAGCTCCACGTAGGAACCTGACTTCCTGCCCTCGGCGAGCGCCTTGTCACGCGACTCGATCCACGCCTGCGGCTCCTTGAGACGCATCTGAATACACACCGTAAGCAATGCCGGAGCCGCGCCGATGACGAAGAGCCACTTCCAGTAGCCGGGACCAAAATTGTTCATCGCGATGCTCAGCCCGATCAAGCCTGCCGCACAATTTCCGACTGCCGAAAACGACTGGAGCACACCGAGCGCACGAGGCCGGATATGGTTGGGCAATGTGTCTGCCACGAGCGCAACCGACAATCCGAACACCCCTCCCACACCAAGACCTGTTATAAAACGATAGACCGCAAAATCCGTAAAACTCATCGAGAGAGCCGACAGGCCAGTGGAAATCGAGTAGAGCGCCACGGTCACCGCCAGCATCTTCGCGCGACCATAGCGATCACCCAGCGAGCCAAAAATCATACCTCCCGTCGCCCAGCCCACGACAAATATCGAGGTCGCCAAGCCGCCGAAAAACTTGGGATCCTGGCCCGGTTTCAGGAGCTGGGCCATCGCCGGGCTGCGGGCAAGATTGAAAAGCTGCTGGTCCAGGCAGTCGAACAGCCAGGCCAAGGTGGCCACCACGAAGACGAAGCGCTGGTAGGGTTCAAGCTGCGACCACCAGCCATTGGCGGAAGGGGCGGGATTTTCCGGGGTGTTGCTCATAAGTAGGGAATTGGTATTTCTAGCTCCACCACGCTTTGAGCGTGGCAAGGTCGGTGCGGATGGCCGTGAGAGCGGTGGCAAGTGCTTGCGGGTCACCGACGCCCTCTTTCAAATACTCGACATGCAGGCAAACCGGCCCCTTGAAGCCATGGTTCCTGAGCACTTTGACATAAGACTTCTCCACCACCCCGTCCGCCAGCGGGACCTGCTTGATATCCCTTCCCTGCCAGACATAATTTTTAAAGAAGGCCATCGCCATGCGGTCACTCGCAAGTGACAGTTCCGTGGGCCATGACTTGCCACCTTCGACCGTCGCGTGCATCACATCGAAACTCCACGCCAGATCCTCTTTCTTGAAATCTTGCATGAGCCATGCCATGTCCCAAACGCCCGCCCCCACAAACTGGCCGGAATGATTCTGGTAACACGGCAGGATGCCGATTTCCCTACTCACGGCCACTAACTCGGCAAGCTGAGGCCTGACACGATCCAGTTGCGGCCAGATCGGCATCCCGGTGTCGTAGCGATACCAGTCCATGCGATACTTATCAATGCCAAGCTGCTTGGCGGTCCGTAGCACTTTTTCAGTATGCGTAGCCGGGTCGATCCGGTTGATACCGGATGCTAGAATGGAAATGGTGATACCATATTTCCTGAGCACCTCCACCAGCTTGGGTAGATCGTCTTCCACTTTCTCAGGTTCCACGTGTCCTCCGGGACGGATTGGAGCTTCAATCGAGTGAATTCCGACTTCCGCCAGCGCCTCGCCCAGACGCTCGAATGAAAGCCCTATCAAGGGTTTCGTGAAAAAACTGATCTCGGGGGCCGGTGCTGCCGTTTCATTCAACGCCGGAGCCGCATGAGCGGAATACCGTCCGATGGCCGAACCGGCGATCAACGCAGCGGAATGATTGAGAAAGGTGCGACGGCTTTGCATGGGTTGAGTTGTTGGCAGTTCCATGAATCAATGAGCCAGATCCCATGAGATCCGATTGGCACCTTCTGCAAGATCCGAAAGCGGGCCTACGACCGGCTTGTCAAAAGTTTTACCATTGAAATCAGAATTGACGGTAATCGCATTTCCATTCTGATCTTCGATGGTTTGGCCGGTGATTGAATTCGTGCCGGCCAGTGTTTTATCAACCATGGGTGACTTCACCCGCTTGAAGGAATCGTTCAGATTGACTTGCAGGGTCACTCCGTTCGGGCGGCTTTCAATCTTGAATTGGGTTGGAGATGAGTCGGTCACACTGTACGCGTCCCCGAAGGATGAGGAGCCGGCTCCTTCCAAAAAAAGATTATGGTCAACCAGCATGTCGGGAGCGCCCATGAAATCCTCTACGTTGATCTTCAGTGCCGAACTTGCACCGGGTACCGGAACATATCGCAAGTAGGGAATCCGGTCCAGACCCCGCCTGATGAAGATATTGTTGAACCACTTGTCCTCGCGATGCGTCCCATCCCTTTTACCTGCCGTGATCGCGGTATGTGGCTTGAAAAACGTCGAACTCCGGGTGGTGAACTCGGAGTATGCTTGGTTCGCATCGACAAAAAGATTGTGCGCATAGACGACCCCGTGCGTGCTGGTGTTCACACCGCCCTTGTGCTGGGAGAAATTCGCACGTTTCTCATCCACACTGAAGGTGTCACCGACGATGACATTGTGATCCACCAGCATCGGTCCATGATTCATCTCCAGATGGACACAGTAGTTATCAATATCATAGAAGATGTTCCTTGAGATTCGGGTGCCTTGATTTCCGAAGTCGATCCAAATCCCGAATCCCGCGCAGTCGAACAAATTGCGGATCCCGCGGATCAGATTGTTGGAGATCTCCACATCCACGGAATGATGGAACTTGATCCCTGCCGTTTCCCATCCGCCAAACTCGCGCAAGTAATTGATTTCCTCGATCAGATTCCCGGTGATGGTGGATCGGGTGGCCCCATAGATGCCGATGATGCCCGCCTGACCGCAATGATGGATGTGATTGTCCCGGATCAAGTGTCCGCCGTAGGCATCGATGTCCGAATGATCCACACCGGGTGAACTACCGAGCACGATCCCCGTTGATTTCGCGTGGGAGATATTACAATTTTCGATGATCCATTTTTTCCCCAGCCTGGGTCCGATCGCCCCCATCTGCAGTTTTTCTGATGGAGGTGTCCAGTTGGTGGCGGCCTGGCTGATGTGGAAACCATCCACGGTGATGTAGTTCAAGCCTGAGCGGCCCGGCATGAAAACAGTCTCACGCACGTTGATTTCCGCGAGTTCCTGGTTAGGATCCACCTCCCCGAAGTTGGCGTGGATGGTGGTATTCTTATCATCCGTATAGGCTTGCCAACTGTGCTTGGTGGCCACCAGTTCATTGATGGATTCCACCTCGAAAAACGCGGTTCCATTCAGGTAAACACAGCCGCGATGACGCCACTTGCCGTATTCAAGCCACCCCCCGGAAATGTTCAGTGCGAATGGATTGTAATCTCCAAAAAAGGTATTCGGTAGTTCGATCATCCAGACCCCCGGTTGAAGCAAGACCCAGTTGGTCACTTGTTCCGATCCCTTCAGATAGACTTTCGCCCCGGGTACGGCGCGATAGACGATGCGCTTGTCCTCGCTGGTGCCACCTCGCTCCGGCTTGACCCATTCCCGGTAGGTTCCTTCATGCACTAGGATCTCATCACCCGGCATGGCGATTTTTGAGGCGGCATTGATGGTGAGTAACGGTGATTCAGGCGCACCTGAATTCGAGTCAACTCCTGATTTACTGACATGAAGGATCCTGCCCGAAGGCGGCCTTGCTTCCTCACCTAACGCAGCTTCGGAACCAAGCACCGATTGCAAAGCCAGTGCCGTCATGAATCCGTAAACGATCCTCTTCATCAGGAGAAATCATGGCGAAATAAATCCATGCGTGATACGGCCCGTTCAGGCCATATTCCGCTTGATTTGAACATCAGGCATTGAATCTTGAAGCTGAAGAAAGCCAATCCGCACAGGCGGAATCAGACCTTCGCTACTTTTTGGCATCGGAGGAAGCCCCTTCGACCCACCTCCACGAGGTGAGCACGTGCTGTCCGTCCAGTTTGCGAAGCACAAGCGCTAATGCACGGCGGTCCTTGCCATGGTCAGAAACCATGATCGTCAGCCTGTAATTGGTGCCTGCCACGATCTGCTTCTCGATTTTTTCGATATCTTTGAGCTTGAGATTCGGATCACGCGCGGAAACTGCGAATTGCGCGGCCGCAAGCGTCTCGTCATCGGGTTTTTCGATTTCACTGAAGCCACCTGGCACAGCTTCCAAACCGAGCTTGCTGCTTGCCGGGTGCTTGGTCTCCTCCGCCGAGGCATCATCCGGCAGCACTTCGATGGAAATGTTGCGGTAGGAGGCGATTGCCTTGTTGTCGCCGTGGATTTGAAGAGCAATGAGACCTTCTAGCGGGATGGCCGGGTCTTTTTCAACGTAGTCAGCCACCAAACGGTCGTTGAGAGTGATGCGGATGCGTGGACCTTCGCAGCGGATTTCAAAACGGTTCCAATCGCCCGGCTTTTCGATCTGCGCGACCAGCATCTTGTCAGCCTCCACCAGCGCTTTTCTACGCCGGGATTCATCATAAAGGTTCCCCGAGCGCTCTGGACCCGCGTCTGCTTGATATCCGATCATCTCGTAAGCCGGGTCCTTCAACCGTTCGCTATGGAACTGAATACCTCCGTTTACGAAGCCATCGCTACCGACGATCCGGTAATCCAGATTTAGAATGAAATTGCGATACCGTTTGTCAGTGGTGAGGAATTCATTGTTCGGATTGCCCTGCATCGACCCGCCGGTGATCGCGCCCTCTTCGACGCGCCAAACCGCGCGGTTCCCGTCCCAACCGTCCAAGGTTTTACCGTCAAATAGGGACACCTCCCCGGAAGCGACTCCGCATACCGACAGGCACAGAAGAATCAACGGGGTCTTGATGAGGTTGGATCGGGTAGTCATCATCCGAGATGGGAGTTCAATCGATCCTATACTTCAAATTCGTCGGCAGGATCGAAAGGAGGCATCGGCACATTGATGATGCGAAGTTTTCCGACGGCACGGTGGACGCAGCCCGGGCGAATCATCACGCTGGTCATCGGCTTGAGCGGGATGATCTCACCATCCGCCTCAAGATGGCCTTCGCCCTCCAGCACAATATAGATCTCTGTCATTTTCTTGTGGTAATGGGCGCGACTGTCCGCGTGGATGTCCGTGAGATGGACGGTGGCCAGCGTGTTCCAGTCTTCCTTGAAAGCGCGGCGGGCCTGACCACAAGGACAGGGGATGGGTGGAATTTCATCGAGTTGGGCGACGGCAAAGCGGGGATCTGACATGGTGTTGGGATTCTGTGGATGTTGGATGTGGATATGGGAGCAGAAGTGGAGGTCGTCAATCGGCGTGCGTCGGTTCATCAAGAAGCTGGATGCTGGTGCAGGGACCGAGATCGGGCTTATCCCATGATGACAAGGCCCACACGACTTTCTTGTCAGGATTGACTACGAAGGCTTGGACTGAAGTCTTCCATTCGTCGATGTTCTTGTTTCCAGCAACCCAATTGGAAATCAAGGTGTTTCCATTCGCCAATCGGCGAGCGGTCTGGTTGTTATATAGTTTGAAGGGTGCGTCCTTTTGGGTGAATTCCCATACGGTTTCGCCGTTTGCATTCACTTCCCGTGTATATCCCTCGCCGTCACCGGAGATCAGGGTGTTTCCATTCTTCAAACGGATGGCTGACCAGGCGGAGGAAGCATCACAGGACCAGATCACTTTCCCGTCCAGATCCATTTCGATGACTTTTTTCTCGGAGAGCAAGCCAACCATGAAGGATTTCCCGCCCGGTGTCATCGTAACACGGCGGAACTGATAGTGGGCAAAGGTGGATGCGGTCGGGACGATGAATTCCTTCAAGATGGTGTTTTCCGCAGTGTCTATGATGAGCACCTTTCCGACCTCGCCGTTCAATGCGAGGATGACCGTATCTTTCCCGACGGGCTGGCATGAGTGTGTCTCGGTTTTGTCCGGGCATCGAAACTGCCAGATCAGATTTTTTTCCGGGGTTATGATCCCAGCGCCTGACATGGACGCATACAGGATATTCCCATCCGGAAGCATGGTTACATCGCTGAATTCCTGAATCGCAAAAGGACAGAGGTAGAGGGGAAACGAGTATTGCCATGTCACCTTGCCATCCCTCACCACGAAGATCGACTGGGCCTTGGGATTACGGTTGTCCCACTCCCCTACATAGATGAAAGGGTGCCGCTCTATTCCGCTAGAAGGAGGGAGTTGGCTCGTCCCGGCAAGCTGGGCGTTCAATCCCAATGGAACCAGCACAAGAGCTGCAAATACGGCATTGGCAATTTTCATTTTTTGTTTTTTCAAGGACGGGTGAATGCCCTGAGTGGTTCGCAACACCCCGATTCAAGTGGTTGAAGGAAGCGGTTTGCCAACAGACCGGCTGACCTCGGCTCGCGGTGAGAGTTTTTAAAGTAGAATCCAGCACTTTCGTATGGCCTGATCGGGCCATCTTTCGCGGTTCAGCGCCTCGATCCCAGCAAGTCCTATTGCTTCCACTCGATGACCATGGTCTCTTCTGGGTGGATACGAACTTCCGAACCGGCAACCGTTCCACCTTTATTGGCGAATCGAATCGATGGGTTCAGGCTGGCTGGAGCCAGAAGCAATGGGACATTGTGCGTTTCCGTGGATTTATTGACCAGGATCGTGAGATAGCCGGTGTCGGTTTTCATCGTACGCATCAACAGTTTCGAATGCCATTCCTTGAAGCGAATCGGGAACTTCGCCAGATCGGATGCCAACTCGCCCATCAACCATTTGGACAGCGGTTCGTTGCCCGCTTGCCGCGCACCAATGCCGAGCATGGAAGGAATCCAGACGGTGCTGCCCTTGCCTTTGGAATTGCGCATGCCGAGCACTTTGCCATCCTCAGTTGCAAATGGCTTGCCCGTTGTGACATGAAGGCTGGCCTTGAACAAATTTGCTGGGAGCTGTGAACCATCATCGAGTTTCAATGAGAACTCACCGCGTTTGGTGAAGACTTCCTGCAGGGACCCGCCCATGACGTCCTGCAGCGGGAATCCGGCCTGCATGACCGAGAAATGGTTCTCGTCAAAAAAGAAGGTCAAGCCATCCACGATCAGGCGGCCGCCGTTTTTGACAAAATTTCCGAGTCTTTCCCAATCACGCGAAGGAACTGACAACTGGTGTGACAGGATGATCGTCTCGCCGGAGTAGTCGGGTTTCCCCCACTCGAAATCCTGCATCTCCGCGACATGGCAATTGATGCCGTTTTCCAGCAGGGTTTCATACCACGCCGCAACCGATTTGATCATCGCTCCCGCCAAGCGCCCTTCGGAAGCTTTCGCATCTCCCGGGCGACCTTGTTTCCCCGTCTCCATCCAGAAGGATTCTTTGGCGAAAAGAAGATGGACGGGGGCCAGTAGCGGTTTGGCCGTGGCATAGAGTTGCTTGTTCTTGATCAACTCCCTCGATGCGTTACTGGCAGCCTTCAAACGATCTGACGGTTGCTGCTGGAAATTCACCATTGCCCATTCGCCGGCCTCTCCACCGACTGCTCTTGGATTGAGGGTCCAGAAGACGACCCCTTTCGCGCCGCTGCCGACCGATGTCCAGATCCACTGGGTGATTTCCTCGGGAGTCGGGCAGACTTCATGGATGCCGCTGTAGGTGTTGTTGCCGCCTTGGAGTTCGGTAACGATGAAAGGGAGATGTCCGGCACCTTTCCGTGTGATGTCGCAGTTGAGCGAGACGGCCATCGGAAACTGCGGCCGGTCAAAATAGCTATAGTGGAGGCTGGGATGACAGGAAGCGCCCAGGAAGGTGTTGGATTTCCGCCACGCGGCGAAATCATAGTCGGGCAGGTTATCATAAATGGAATGGGTGTTGACGTGGAGTTCGGTCTCTTTGTCGTATTTACGGATTTGCTGCGAAATCCAGTTGAGATACCAACTGATGTAAAAACGCTGGAAGTTCATCTCGTCGAAACCATTGGTCCCGGCATATCCCTTGCTGTTGTAGGTGGTCTTTTCAAGCCCGGCGCGCCATTCGGCCATCAATTCAGCCGACAAGTCGCTTTTGGGATACATCCCGTAGGATCCGGGTTCGTTCTGCAACACCCAGGCATAGAGCGACGGGTGTTTCTGAAAACGGGTCACCATTTGTTTGATATACTCCGCCCATTCCTCCAGGTGGGCCTTACTCTGTGGGAACTTGGCAAGCCGCCAATCCGTCGTCTCCTTCGGAAACAAATCTGCCAGAACCTTGACACCATACTTGTCCGCCATCTGAAAGGTGGTGTCGTAAAGTGAGAAGTCCCAAGTACCATCCGCCTTGCGCATGTGCGTTTCATCAAGCCGGATGCGGCAATACGGCATGTCACTCTCTTTCAGCGTGCGAAACCACCCCTCGATATCCTCACTCGTTTGGCCGGGTTGGGTGAAAATCTGCGCACCGATGTATGGAGTTCCCCATGGCTCATCAGTTTCGGCAACGGAGGTGGAAGAAATGCCTAGCAGAAGGGCTGCGGACATAACAAGGACGGCGGACGAGCGTTGAATAAGCGGTTTCATAAATGATAATGAGCGTTCCATAAAATTTTCAGGGCCACTCCAGTTCCAAGAGAGTCACTCCCTGGCGGGCGAGGTTGAAGGTGAGATCCAAGTCCCCTGCCGCAGGACTCACCAGCTTGGTGGCAGGCACGGTGGCGAGTTGGCTCGCTTCTTCCAATTCGCGGATCTGGTCGGCAGTTGGCGACTGCGGAGAGCCCATGGCAAGCCACGCGGTGTAGGAGTTGGAATGGTTTTCGTCGATCAGTTTACGCGTGATCTTGGGACTGCCTGCCGGCGTGCCCTTGAGATTTACCGTGATGTTCGCCTCTGGGCCGGTGATATCGTCATCATGATAGTGCCACGCAAAAACGGTGATCCGGTTTCCAGATCGTGCGGCGAGGGCGGATACGTCCGGCTTTTCGCGGACGCCGGTTTTCACGATGGTATCCAGCGAAACGGCGCTATCACTCACGACCGGTAAGCGCTGGCCGTCCATGCGGGAAAACATGCGGAACACATTGAGCACCGGTTTGTCGATGCCATTGGAAGCGAGCGAACGGAAACCTGCGAAGTATGGCTGATCTTCAAACACGAACGCCCAGGTGAGCGCGCCCTCGAGGTTGACCCCGTGTTTTTCCGCAAGATCGAGTTTTCTCGGAAAACTTGCCGCCGTGTAACTCGAATACATGGTCCCGTTGCGGTAGGCATAGTTTCCTCCCTTGCAGGCAGCGCAACCCTCCGGATCGGACTCGCCAATCACGATGGGGGTGCTTTTGAGTTCAGGATACTTCGCGACCACGCCGAAGGCATTATCAATATTTTTGAGCTGCTCGGAAATCCCCATTCGGATGTGGCCATCGACCTGGACGGGATTCCCCTTTGCGTGGAAGGAAATAAAGTCAAGCGGCGTTCCTTTCTCCCCGCTAGCGAGGTTGGTGCCTTTCAGACAGTGGTCAAGGAAACTCTTCAGGTAGTCACCGCCATCTCCATTTGCGATGTCGGGGCCGCCGACTTTTGCCTTGGGGATGGCGCGGCGAACGCCCCGGATGGTGTGATCGTGCAGTTTAAAAAATTCCTCACGGGTGCCTTTCCAATAGACCGTATTCGCTTCATTCCAGGTCTGCCAATACCAATTCAGCACTTCCTGTTCGCCGTATTTTTCCAAGCAGTGTTTCGAGAACTGATAGATCAGTTCTTCCCACTTGGCGTAGTCTTTCGGTGGATAGGCCCAACCCACAAAAAGATCCTCAAAGGTCGAGTTTGGAAAGTTGTGGCGATAGGGCTCGGGTTTCACCGAAAGGGCCTTCGGCATGAATGCGAACTGCACGTAGGGGCGGACGCCGTTGCTGCGGTAGGAATCGAAAATCCGGTCCACGATGGTCCAGTCATACACTGGATTTCCTCCCTCGTCCTCGGTGTAGGCGTTGGTGGACCCCCATTTCAAGCTATGCTCTCCCTTGCCGGTGGTCAGCAAGCTATGCGTGCGGAAAAACACCTGGTCCTTCTTCATTGAGCCCAGGTGCCCCAACATCTCGCTGCCATTTTTCATGTAGGCATAGTTCGGCTCATCCGCACCGAAGAAGCGCCAGATGGGTTTGAGGGGGCCGGTGGGTTGTGATGCGTCGATTTGGATGCGCACCGGAAAGGATTCCGCATTGGCTGCAACGGCAAGGGCTAAAGAAACGGCGGCAAGGAGATGTTGCTTCATTTGTGATCGGGTTGGATCTTTGTAGGGATTCAGGGCCACTCGATTTCCAAGAGAGTCACTCCTTGGCGGGCGAGGGTGAAGGTGACATCCAACTCGCCTGCTGAGGGACTGACCAACTTGGTGGAGGGCACGACAGCGAGTTGGCTAGCCTCCACCAGCTCACGGAGCTGGTCGGCGGTTGGCGACTTTGGAGATTCCATGGCGAGCCACGCGGTGAAGGAATTCGAGTGGGTTTCATCAATCAGTGTGCGGGTGATCTTTGGATTTCCTGCGGGTGTGCCCCTCAGATTCAGGGTGATATCCGCAGCATCGCCGGTGACATCGTCATCATGATAATGCCAGGCGAGAACCGTGATGCGGTTGCCATCTCGGGCGGCGAAGGCCGAAACGTCGGGCTTTTCGCGGACACCGGATTTCACGATGGTATCCAGCGAAACGGCACCGTCACTGACGACCGACAAACGCTGGCCATCCATGCGAGAAAACATGCGAAAAACATTCAGAACCGGCTTGTCGATGCCGTTGGTAGCAAGTGAGCGGAAGCCCGCGAAGTAGGGCTGACCTTCAAACTCAAACGACCACGAGAGCGCCCCCTCAAGGTTGACCCCGTGCTTTTCCGCGAGATCGAGTTTTCTTGGAAAAGTCGCGGCTGTATAACTCGAATACATGGTGCCATTTCGATAGGCGAGTTGCGGCCCTTGGCAGGCAGCGCAGCCCTCGGGATCCGACTCACCGATGACAATCGGGGTGTTCTTGAGTTCTGGATAATTCGCGACCACCGCAAAGGCATCGTTGATTTCGCTGAGTTGATTGGAAACCCCCATCCGGACGTGACCGTCCACCTGGGTGGGTTTTCCTTTTGCATGGAAGGAAATGAAATCGAGGGGGGTGCCTTTTTCACCGCTGGCGGTATTCGTGCCCTTGAGACAATGATCGAGGAAATCTTCAAGGAAGCTTCCGCCCTTGCCATCGGCGATATCGGGACCGCCGACCTTGGCCTTGGGAATGGCTTGGCGGACGGCCCGGATGGCGTGGTCATGCAGCTTGAAGAACTCCTCACGGGTTCCGGCCCAATACGCGTTGTTCGGCTCATTCCATGTCTGCCAATACCACTGGAGCACCTCCTCTTCGCCATATCTTTCAACGCAATGTTTCGCCCACTGATAGACCAGCTCCTCCCATTTGGCATAATCGTTCGGAGGCTCGGCCCAGCCGGCACAAAACTCATCGAAGGTCACATTGTGAAACGGAACGTAGTACGGATCCGGTTTCACGGATAGCGCCTTCGGCATGAACCCGATCTGCACATACGGCCGCACACCCTTGCTGCGGTAGGTATCAAAGATCTTGTCCACGATGGTCCAGTCGTAGATCGGATTTCCATCCGCATCTTCGGTGTAGGCGTTGGTGGATCCCCATTTCAACCCGTGCTCGCCTTTGCCAGTGGAGAGTAAATTATGAGTCCGGAAAAACACCTGGTCCTTTTTCAATGCACCGAGTTCGCCCAGCAGCTCGCTGCCATGTTTCATATAGGCATAGTTCGGCTCGTCCGCGCCGAAGAAGCGCCAGATCGGCTTGAGCGGACCGGTCGGCTTCGCGGCATCGATCTTGATATTGACGGGGAATGATTCCGCGTAGGCGGCTCCGGCTAAGGCGGAACAAACGAGGGCAAGGAGTTGTTGCTTCATTGGATAGATTGTGAGATTCCAGTGGGAGGTTAAGGCCACTCCAGTTCCAAGAGAGTTACTCCTTGGCGAGCGAGAGGGAAGGTGATGCCGACCTCGCCTGCTGCAGGACTCTCCACCTTGGTGTTTGGCACGACAGCGAGTTGGCTCGCTTCCACCAGTTCACGGAGCTGGTCCGCAGTTGGCGACTGCGGTGATTCCATGGCGAGCCACGCGGTGTATGAATTCGAGTGGGTTTCATCGATCAGCGTGCGGGTGACCTTGGGGTTCCCTTCTGGTGTGCCACTGAGATTCAAGGTGATGTTTGCCTCCGCGCCGGTGATATCATCATCATGATAATGCCAGGCAAGGACAGTGATGCGGTTGCCATCGCGCGCGGCGAGGGCTGAGACATCAGGCTTGCCCCGCACGCCGGTTTTCAGGAGATCGTCAAGCGGCACGGCCGCGTCGCTATCGACATGAAGTCGCTTGCCATCCATGCGGGAAAACATCCGGAAAACATTCAGCACAGGCTTGTCGATACCATTGGTGGCGAGCGAGCGGAAAGGGGCGAAGTACGGTTGCTCTTCAAACTCAAACGACCAGGACAGTGCCCCTTCAAGATTGACCCCATGTTTTTCCGCGAGGTCGAGTTTCCTCGGAAAGCTGGCGGCGGTGTAGCTCGAATACATGGTCCCATTGCGATAGGCGAGACTCGGCCAGGTGCAGGCTGCACAGCCTTCCGGATCGGACTCACCGATGACGATCGGGATACTCTTGAGTTCTGGATACTGCGCAACTGCGCCGAAGCCCCCGTCTATGATGCTGAGTTGGCGGGAAAGGCCCATTTGCACGCGCCCATCGACATCAGAGGATTTTCCCTTGGCGTGGAAGGAAATGAAATCGAGTGGTGTTCCTTTTTCACCGCTGGCGAAATTCGTCCCCTTGAGACAGTGATCGATAAAGCTCTCCAGCCAATCGCCGTCTTTGCCGGTGGCAAGATGGGGACCACCCACCTTGGCCTTAGGGATGGCACGGCGCACCCCTCTCATGGCGTGGTCATTCAGCTTGAAAAAGTCGTCACGGCTTCCGCGCCAATACTCATTGGCCGGCTCATTCCATGTCTGCCAATACCAATTCAACACTTCCTCTTCGCCGTATCTTTCCAGGCAATTCTTTGCAAACTGATAGATCAGCTCTTCCCATTTCCCGTAATCTTTCGGAGGGTGGGACCAGCCTGCGCAAAAGTCATCGAAGGCCTCCTGACGGAAGGGTTGGGAGTAAGGCTCCGGTTTCACCGACAGCGCCTTAGGCATGAACCCGAGCTGGACATAGGGACGAACTCCCTTGCTGCGGTAGGTATCGAAAATTCGATTGACGATGGTCCAGTCGTAGATCGGATTTCCATCCGCATCTTCGGTGTAGGCGTTGGTGGATCCCCATTTCAACCCGTGCTCGCCCTTGCCGGTAGTCAGTAGATTGTGGGTGCGGAAAAACACCTGGTCTTTCTTCAAGGCACCGAGTTCGCCCAGCAGCTCGCTACCATGTTTCATGTAGGCATAGTTCGGTTCGTCCGCGCCGAAGAAGCGCCAGATGGGCTTAAGCGGGCCGGTCGGCTTTGAGGCATCGATCTTGATGTTGACGGGGAATGATTCCGCGTGGGCGGCGCAGACCAAGGCGGAAAGAACGCCGGTAAGGAGTTGTAGCTTCATTTGTTGAATTGGTGGGCCCCGGGGGTGGAATAGTCTTTCGTGGCATCGTCGAGAACCAACACCCAGTCTTCTGCTTCACCGGGGCTTGGCGGCGTGAATTCCTGTTCGCCCTCATTCTTGAACGTTCCAAGGAGCGTGGCTTGACCGTCGCGCGGGTTGAACCACCATGCTTTGATCTGAGGGCTTTTGATGACCTCCATGCGCACCTTGAAAGGTCGGGACACTGGTGCATAGATCATCGCATAGGTTCCTTCTGTGTCCCGGGTTGCTACGAAGCGGGAGCGGCCGGCGCCGGGCATGATGTTTGGATTCACGCCAGTCACGATGACGGAATCATCCGGCACTCGGGTGAGGAAGGGCCGAGAGAGTAGCAAAGCCTTGGCATGTTGCATCTGCCCTGCGCCGGGTTGCTTGATCGCCTCGAACCATGGCATCAACGGTGCATTGGCCGGCTGAACACGATTCGGATCAAACATCTGCCAGACCGCGTGATTTCCATAAGTGTGCCCGAAAGCGCCCGAGAAAAGATTCCAGTAAAGCGGCCGCCTGACATCGCTGGCAGTGGAATAGCCGAGTTCTTTCGCTTTGAAACCCACCGGGTGATCTTCATACATCGGCTCGGCATCAAAGACCGGCTTGATCGGCACTCGGTCGTAGTCCACCCGGGTTTGATCATAACGTCCGGTGAACTCCGCCTGATGGCCGTTCTGCCGCATGTTGAAATCGAGCCATTCCTCGTCATGAAACCACTCCGCCGAGCCATGCCCCCCCGGCGGATGGAAGGTAACGAGATTGATGCCGCCGTCCCCCGCCTTGATGCCGCGGGCCATGGCACGGATGATTTCGCGATGCGCGTCGCTTTCGATCGGGCGATCTCCACCGAGAACCCAAACCACCTGCGCGTCGCGGTAGCGCCCACCCAGCCAGCGGCCATAGATTTCGGCATTGGCGGGCGTGAAGATCTCCGGGCCTACCCCCCATTTTTTGTTCCACTTGTCGCCCCACGTCGGCAGGAACGCGATGAAAAGACCCAGTGAATTGGCCTTCGCAACGATATAGTCCACATGATCCCAGTAGTCGTTGTCCGCACCCTCCTTCACATCGGGCTGGGTCGGATCTTTGTCGCGCAACGCAGGATTTCCGTAAAAATTCATCCCGTTCAGGTCATCCATCTCCGCAAGTGCGACGGCTTGTATCACGGTGAATCCCTTTTTCGCCCGATCCTCGAGATAAACATTGGCTTCTTCACGACTGAGCCGGTGGAAGAGCTCCCATGCCGTATCACCGAGCCAGAAAAAGGGGGCTCCGGATTCCGTGACAAGGAAACGTCGGTTGTCGCTCACCTTGATCCCCGGCAACGGCGCGGCGAACGAGACGCAGGTCGTTGCGAGGAGTAGTGAGATGAGGAGCGAGGGAGTCAGCGACATCTGGGATCTTGTTCTGAATTGGTCTCGCACTCTGTGATCCGGATCCGACAGTATTGCAACATTAAGGCTGGATGGCGCTGACGCAGGTGGGTTTCCCGATGGCTGCTGCCTTGGAGAGGGTGATGACGATTGTAGTTCGAGACGAGCCCGAATGACTGTGGATTGAAGATGATGGATTTGGTCCCTGCAGAATTGCAGTGGCTTGCAAATTATCGCCCACGAATCATTGGGGATATGGCCTGATCAGGCCATTTTTGAGGAGAAAAGAAGGAACGATGGCCTGCTGATGCGAGATCCAGTTTTTTCCAGCAAACTTGAAGCAGACATGATCATCGGGGCGGCAGGTCTGTTCTGACGCAAGCACTCGAGGTCATCAAGGCCTTTTGTCACATGCCAAACGCACTTAAAATCAGGTGCATCTGCTAGATACCCGCTTGGTGGAGGAGGTCCGTTGAAGGAGTCCGTAGCCATAACGCAAGCGGATAGGTGTTATAACCGTCTGGTTTATCACTCGGAGCGATCACGATTATCATTTTCCTTGGGAATTCACTTGTCGATAGCATGGTGCGGCAATCCCTCATGAATCACTTACGCCGAAATGCCGGGCTAAGCACCACTTCCTCAATCAACGTGCGCAGTCCACCGCCGCTGGCTTTGGTCTGCTCTGCGATCTTGGCCACGGCCGTGCGGTCTGCGAAATCGAGATTCGCTCCAGTTCCATACACCAGCAGCTTTCCCGTCACCGCCCGGAGCACCGTATCAGAGTCATCCAGCAACAGTTGCTTGAAACTGGTGATATCGAGAAACGTCCGTCCATCCGACAGCTCGCCTGTGGGATCCACAGGGAGGCCCAGTTTGTATTGCGAGATGTCGTTGCCCCGGAATTGGCCCGGCACTGGGTCTCCTTTGTCAGTGGAGCGATACCGATCACGCCAGCCACCAATGACATCGAAGCTCTCCATCGCAAAGCCCGGCGGATCAATGTTGATGTGGCAGGAATTGCAAGTTCTCGACGAGCGATGTTTGGCAAGCAATTCACGAATCGTTGTCGCGCCTCGTGTGTCGGGTTCAACGGCTGGCACCGGTGGCGGTGGCGAGGGAGGCTTTCCTAACAAACGCTTCATCACCCAGGTTCCCCGCACTACGGGTGAGGTGGTGGTGCCGTTGGCAGTCACTTTCAAAATGGCTGCCTGGGTCAACAAGCCGCCGCGAGGATTACCCGCTGGCACGACCACCTTCTGATACTGTTCCGTGGTGGCTCCCGGGATCCCGTAGTGGCGGCTCAGACGACGGTTAATCATCAGCCAGTCGCTTTGGATGAAATCCGTGACGGGCCGATTCTCCCGCACCATTTCGGAAAAGAACGCCTCGGTCTCGCCCACCATGGAGCGCTTCAAGACATCGTCGAACTCAGGATACAACCTCATGTCGGGCGAGGTCGCATCGATGTTGCGCAAGCCCAACCATTGGCCAGTGAAATTGCGGACAAACGCCCCGCCGCGTTCGTGCCGTAACATCCGTCGAACCTGGGCCCGGAGCACGTCTGGTTTGTGCAATCCATCTTGCTTCGCTAGCGTAAGCAACTCCTCATCGGGGGGGCCGCTCCAGAGAAAATAGCTCAGTCGATTCGCCATGGCGAAGCCACCCAACGGGCCCACACGTTCATCAAACAGGAGAAACTGGGGAGAAGTCAGGATCGCCTTGATTCCCATGCGAAGCGCATCAATGAATGAAGCTCCGTCTGCGAGCGCGGACTGTGCCAACTTGACGAATGCATCTGATTCGCCAGGTTCCAAAGGGCGACGAAAGGCCCGGGTTGCCACCACGGGCAGTTGGGCAGCTAACGCCGCTCCCGCATCTTCTGGCACCAATTCGAACGCCACGGGCTGACCGTTTCGCAACGGGTACTTACCAGGTTCATGATCCTTCCGGGGCACCTTTCCGACGGTTCGTTCAATACTATGGGGCGGCCAGGCTTCGCTCAGGGGACCTTCGATTTCCACCCATTGAATGGCCATGCCCACGCCATCATACACCGCCGCATCCGTGCCCCAGTTCCCTTTTCCTTTGTCGTCAAAGTTGGTATCGTGCGGCGCAATCCGCAGAAAATCGCCTGCGTCCATGCGCGTGGTCACTTCCACCACCCGGGGTTGATCCGGCGGCAATTCCCACGTTCCGATGATATTGCGCACCTTATGATTGTCGGTCATTGCCAGCAGCGTCACGGGCTCGCCGCGGCTTTGGAATCCGGAGCCTGAAATGCGAATGATATAATTACCCGCACGTCCCGCTCTCACCGTTGGCAGGCCAAGTTGATAGTTATCCGCAAAGAACGCTACCCCACCCTCCACTTTACGGAAGAGCACCTGATGTTTCCCTCCATCGCTCTTGGGCGAGCCTTGGGCCTTCGCCATATTCTCCGCAATGTCTTTGTCATTGGACAACACCAAGCGCTCTTTCTTTTGCGGCACCGGCGGAGCCACCGTTAGAGCCGCGTCCAGTGCAAAGTCAGCCGCTTCGAGATATCCCTCAATCTGTAGTTGGGAAAATCGCAATCCATCCGCCACCGTGTCGAACGTCTGCCCGGAGCTTTCCTCAGGCAGCATCTGCTGCAATGGGACATCAATTCCCAGCAGCCGCTGCACGGTGTTTTCATATTCGGTCCGATTCAAGCGTCGCAACCCGGTGCGCCCGCGCACAGCCTGTTGCTTGATTCCCAACTCGCGCAGTGGATTCGCGACACTGGTTAGGAAAGCGGCCTGCAATGCCGCCTCGGGCCTCTCTTTATGGGGCGGTGGCATTTCACCGCGTTCCACTCGATCATGGATTTTCTCCCAGCGAGCCGCATTGCCTTGCTCCGCAGGATTCCATGTTAGGTTCGCCAGGTCCAGCCCGCCTTTCTTCGTGTCCTCGTCATGACAATCCACACAACTGGCCGCCGTGAAGAATGATTTATCCTGCGCGAATGTCTGCGCGCACAGCGCTCCCATGAGCAATCCAATGATTTTCAAGCATGTCTGCATGGTTGGTGTCATTACCAAATCAGACTGTTTCCAAGCCCGGGACCGAGGTGCCATTGCTACTGCCGAACGCATCGATTTCGATGCCGTTGCGTTGCAGCACTTGGACGAATAGATTGCTCAGTGGCGTATTGTCTTTCTCATTCAGTTTCAAATGCTGCCCATGCCTGAACCCGCCGCCGGCGAGGATCAACGGCAGGTTCCTAGTATCGTGCGAGTTGGCATTTCCCAGATTGCTGCCGAAGATAACGGAAGTCCGGTCCAACAAGCTCTGTGATCCTTCCATGCTGGCCTTCAGAGAAGTGAGCAACTCGCCAAAGACTTCCATTTGCGCCCGCTCGATCAAGTGCAGTTGGCGCAATTTATTTTCTTCCTGACCGTGATGGGAAAGATTGTGGTGATCCATTTCCACACCCGTCACTTTGGGCACATCACTGCGGCCTTGCACCAGAATCGTGATCAAGCGGGTGGAGTCCGTGCGCAATGCCAGCGGCACCAGATCGAAGATCAACTTCATCCGCCCGATCAGATCCTGTTCCTCTTGAATATCCGTCGGCGGGGCCTCTTCGATTTTCGGCTTTGGTTTCTGCGCCCACACTTCCGAGGCCGCCAACCGTTGTTCCATCTCCCTGACCGAAGTGAAGTATTCCTCCAACCGCTCCTGATCCTCCGCTCCCACACGACCTTCCAGGCGCTTCACTTCACCACTCATGCTATCCATGATGCTGCGACCTTCACTCAGTCGTCGCATCTGCGCCTTGATTTCGTCTCTCGAGCCTTCCAGAAATAACTTTGCGAAGACTTTGGATGGCTGATGATCCGACGGGATCATCACCCCGCCACGCGTGTAACTTTGACTGGCGTGGTTGGTTCCTAATTGCAACGATCCATACCGCGTGACCACACCCAACTTCTCTGCGGCCAGCTGATCCATCGAAATTGTGTTGCGAAAGCCCGCCAAGCCTGGATTGCGGGCCGCTGTGAGCCATGTGGATTCACTCGAGTGCCCATCCGCTCCTGCCTGGTCCGGATGCGAGATCCCCGAGAAGATCGTTAAATCATCCCGCGTGCCCTTCAGCAAATCCAAATAGGGCGTCGTGGCGTAGCCCTTGCCGGATTCCTTCGGAAAGAGCGAAGGCCCGTGCAATCCCAACGTGGTGCAGATCGTCACCAACCGTCGCGGCCCCTGCTCGGTAGCCGCCCAAGCGCGCGGAGACCACATGGATTCCAGCATCGGCAAGGCAATGGCAATACCCGTCCGGCGAAGAAACGTGCGTCGGTTCAGTGAAGGCATGGGATGATGTTGAATGTGAGGAACTCTAGTCAAGAGGGGCGTGTCATTGGAGTCATGGACGCGAAGTTGGAAATGAATGTCTTTCTTTACGGGGCTGTGTTTCTGCATTTAGCACCATTTCAGCAGAATGTTTCGCAGTAATAGAAAATGTGGGACTATCAATACCTGTCGCCCTCGCTTGGATCGGGGGTATGGCCTGATCAGGCCATTTTCCGAAGAAGCAGCGGCAACAAAAACGGGCTGGCGCACCTCTCTTCACGGGCACGTGAAGTTCAAGCCGGCATGGTCACTCGGTCAATCTGGGGGGCCAACCCGCGCTTCCAAGCATTGCACTACTTAACTTGTCTCGTTCCCGGCGGCGGATAGTTCTTCGCTGCATCATCCAGCACCAGCACCCAGTCCAACACTTCTCCCGTGTCGGGGGGCGAGAAGCGCCTTTCCCCATTCGCCTCGAACTCGCCGATCGCTGTCGCTTTACCGTCGCGCGGGTTATACCACCACGCCTTTACCTTCGCGCCCTTGATCACGTCCATCTTCACGCCAAAGGTGCGGCCGATCGGTGCATACACCATCGCATAGCTTCCGGCCTCGTCGCGAGTTGACACGAACCGATACCGCCACGTGCCCGGGACTGATGTGGGGAATTGGGCGGCCACAATGAACGAGTTATCCGGCACGCGCGTCAGGAACGGGCGGGACTCCATCAGCCACCGGCCATACTGCATCTGCGCCCCGCCCGGCTGATTGATTCCCTCGTCCCAATACATGAGGGCTTCAGCGACGGGAGGTTTGTCAGGCTTCCACATCTGCCAGACGGAGTTGTGTCCATAGGCGTGTCCGAAGGCTCCGGCAAACAGATCCCAGTACAAGGGCCGTCGCACATCGGCGGCAATCGAGTGGCCGTAGCTTTTCGACGTAAACGACACCGGAATGTCTTCATAGATTGGCTCACCATCGATGACCGGCTTGGTCGGTGTGCGCGCGTAATCCTGCCGTGTCAGGTCATAGCGGCTGCCGTATTCGGCGACGTGGCCATTTTGCCGCATGTTGAAGTCCAGCCACGGGTCATCGTGGAAGGGATCCGCGGAACTGTTGCCGCCCGGCGGATGGAAGGTCATCAGGTGCGCCCCGCCGTCCCCCTTGCGAAGTCCGTTGGCCATGGCGCGGATGATCTCTTTATGCGCGTCGGTCTCGACGTGTCGATCCCCGCCCAGAATCCAGATGATCCCCTTATCCTTGTATCGCTTGCCAATAAACTCGCCGTAAATGGCAGCGTTCTCCGGGGTGAATATTTCAGGCCCCATGCCGACCGTCTTGTTCCATTTGTCCCCCCAACTCGGCAGCAAGCCTACATACATGCCCAGCGCATTGGCCTTGTTCACCATGTAGTCCACATGCTTGAAGTAATCTTCGTTGGGCTTGGTCGGATCGTTGTCGTCTAGCGGCTTATGTCCATAGGGGTTCGGGTCACGCAGGCCATTGAGCTCCGCCAGGACCACGGTCTGGATCACCGTGAACCCACGCTCGGCGCGGTTTTGAAGGTAGTGATCGATTTCCTCCCGATTGAGCCGATGAGTCAGTTCCCATGCCGTATCTCCCAGATAGAAGAACGGCTTGCCATCCTCCTTTACCAGAAAACGCTTGTTCTCCGACACCTTCAGCTTTGGCAGTGCCGGCGTCGCCGCAGAGGCGAACGTCGGACAAAGCAGCAACATCCCAAGTAAAATGGATCTGATCATTTGCGGATTGCTTTGAATTTTATGAGTGTGAAATTGGTTGAATTGAATTGCTTACGTTCGTTCTATTTTGAAACCGGCTTGAGCGGTTCGACGCCATTGTAACGAACCTTCACCTCCACCATCGGCCAGGTCAGGCGCAGAGCTGGGTCGCAATCGGCGCCTCGCTGCCAATGATTGATCTGAATTCCTGAAAAACGGGCGGGTTGATCCCCGGGAAGCAATGCCCTCATGAAACTAGAGCGTTGATTCCTTGAGACCTTACCCGCCCGCTCTCAAAGCTACCGTTGGAGAAGCGTGCCTGGCTGAGGCTTATGGCGCTTCTTCGGCGGCGACGCGAATGAAGAGCTTGTCACCGGCTGGCGGTGTTCCGCTGAGAGTCACGACGACGCTTTCATTATCACCACTGGCCGTTGCGACCTGACCGGCAGCAACATCCTCGCTCCAACTGCCCGCCCCGAGGGTTGTGGACCAGAGAATCTTATAGGACAGGCCAGTGCCAATACGACGCTGATAGGTGAATGTGCGCGCGGTCCTATTAAGCTGGACGAGGATCGGATTGACGGAAGAGCCGCTGGTCGGATTGAGGCCGAAGGCGAACTCCTGTTGGTTGGTAAGCCCGTCGGCGTCATGGTCACCAATGGGACTTGTGACGTCGATGGGCGAAAAGCTGTTAGCCCAGGTGGTGTATGGATTGCCGCCCGCGACGACGAGGTTCAGTTGGGTGGCCGTCACTTGGAGGTCGAAGCCGGGAACCAATGGATCGAGCACCGGAGTGCCAGTGATACCGGAGGCGGTCATCAGTGTCTTTACAACAGGCGTTCCGGTAACGGCAACCTTGGCGGTTAGACCGCTGAAGGTGACCGTGCTCGTGGAGGTGACAGTGGTGGAGTCTGCGTCAAAACCAAGGGTCGCACCGCTGCTGACGGTGATCGGGGATGTCATGCTACCACCGACCAGCGAAAGGGTTCCTGCGGTAATTTCCGTGGGTCCGGTGTAGGTGTTGGATCCTGTTAGGATGACATTTCCACCCGAACCGGTGGTATTCAAGCCCCCCAGACCGGAGATATCCGCACTGATGGTATAGACATGGTTTGGACCGTCGCCAGAGTTGCCAGCCATGAAGGTCGCCATTCCACTGGTTAGCGAGATGCTGCCCGCCACACCGCCAAAGGCCAGGCCGACGCCGGTCTGGCCATTGGGTTGAGACAGCTCCAAAAGCGCGGTATCGGCGAGAATGAGATTGTTGATCGTGACGGTGCCCACGGTCTTTTGGCGAATGCTGCCACCGGCCTGGACCTCGAGCGAATCGCCTGCAAAGGTGAACGCGTTGCTAAAAGCCTGAGGCGTCCGGAGCCGGAATGCACCGGTTTGATAGGTGTTCCCAGCTGAGGGTGCTTGGCCAGCCGCCCCCACGGGTGTTCCAAGGCCCCAGTTGAGGCCTGTGTTAAAACTGGCTAAGGTAGGATTATCGTTCGCAGTTAAGACGAAGTTTGCGGCTTGAAAGGCTTCCAAGGTGACATCCACCTTTACCGGGCTTGCTTGGAGGTTCGGGACAAGATCTTGGGCGACGAAATAGACATCGTAGCTGGTGGAAGGGATGAGTCCGATCACCGTGGAGGAAGTCTCGACATTGGCAGTGAGTGGGATAGCGGTGCCGGTGGCTTGCACGGCGGCGGCGGTAGGCTCGGGGTCGCCGTCTGGAAGCACCAGGAAGTAGCCGGTTCCAGTCTCATTGGTGGCCGCGAGCGCATTGAAGCCGGTGCTGGTGATGGTGCCAACCTTCGGGTAAGTGGCGAGCCAAGTGGGAGCGGTGGTGTCCGCAATCCCGTCGATGGTCAGGAGAAGATTTCCTCCCGAGATGGATAAGGTAGCCGGGTAGCCACTGATGGTGCCCGCTGCGGTGCCGATCGAACCCGTGATGGAGGCAGCGGAGGTGGCCAGCGTGTAGATGCCGGGAGCGAGACTGCCAGTATTCGTGAACTGGAAGTCGGCGAAGTCCAAAGTGCCAACCTCAAGCGCAGAGGTGGTGATGGTGTCGTAGGTAGTCCCGGGTGTGGTATTCGCGCCGAGGTCGAATCTCAGTGAATTGGCGACGAGACTGCCCAACGTGAGGCCACCGTTGAAGGTGAGATTGCCAACGCCTACGGCGGGGCCGGGAGCGAGTCTGCCATTCACGGTGGTGGCTCCACCCAAACTACCGGTGCCACTGAGTGTCCCTGAGGTACCGACGGTCACGGTGCCGGTTCCAGTGCCCGATCCGGTGGTGTTGTTGACGCGCAGGGTGCCTGAAGGAACCGAAGTATTGCCGCTGTAAGAGTTGTCACCCGTTATGACGACCGTGCCGATCGAATTGGCCAAGGCTCCTCCGAGATTGACAGCGGGATTGCCTGTCGTGATGCCGCCTACGCCGCTGATCGTGGAACTGACGGTGAAGACATGGCTTGCTGAGTCACCAGGATTGCCCGCCATGAAAATCGCCGTTCCTCCAGACAGCGAGATATTACCCGCCAGCGTTCCCACAGACCCGGTTCCGTTGGTGCCAGCCGGCTGCGACAATTCAACAACCGCCAAATCAGCGAGGATTAGATTGTTAACGGTGTTAGTACCGCTATTCTTGATACGCCAGCCCAGACCCGCCTGGATCCCTAAGGAAGCACCTTGAAAGGTATAGCTTGCCCCGTTATTCTCTGTGCGGATCCGGAACGCCCCGGTTTGGTAGGTATTTCCCGTCGTCGGCGCTACGGCCGTGCCGCCAGGCAAATTGCCTACTCTGAAATTGGCGGCTTGATTGAAACTGGCTTGTATACTGCTGTCAGTTCCTTGCAATATGAAGTTGGTTTGGGCATGGGCCCCACCCGTGGCGAGGGCGAGCGTGAGGAGAGTCGGAAGGAGAAGGCGGTTTTTCATGGTTTTGATCGTGGGTTTCATGACGGTGGAAACGTGGTTTTTTGGATGTTTGGGTTCATGGAATTCGCCATGGGGAACGAATCGACGATCTTCAATTGGTAAAGAGTGCGGATGTTTTGGGATATGGCCTGATCAGGCCATTTTCACCCCGCTTTTGTTACGCCCATTTGTTCGGTGCCCGAAGGATTGCCAGAACCGCGTATCTCACGCGGCCCTCGGCATTGGTCACTTTGTTCGGTTCGTTCCTCGGCGTTGGAGTCACAAGAACGAGCGCGTGGTTTCAAGTGTCGCAGCATCCATGGGAGTGCCGGTTGATCCAGTTCGAAGTGATCCATGGCAGATTGGATCGCGACCGTCTCAGGCCCGACCCGCTGGGGATCTCCGCAAGAGCGGCCGCCGGGGCCACCCGTAAATCACTTTTTCGCGTGGTCCTCGGGGTAGGCATCAGCTTGCTCGCGGCTGAGGCGGTGGAAGAGTTCCCATGCGATGTCACCGAGCCATAAAAGAGTTCACTCGATCCGGTTGAAAGAGCCGGTGACCGTCCCGGAGGGCGGGGAAAAGGGGTTTGGGGCCACCTCATGGCATGGCAAACATGGCATCTTTGCGCCAGAATTTGCCCGGAGTTTTTTACGTCGACCGACCGCTGTTGCGGATTATCATTTCGACCTTTCGAAAGCGATTCCGATATCTCTTCCGAATCTTCGGCTGTCGATAGAAACCATTTCCCTGCGGATGCCCGTCGCCCTGCTGGAACCGATCAAAATCGGAGCAAACGAAAAAGATGTGTCGTATCAGTCGCCAATCAAAATGGCACTGGCGGAACAATTCTAATCCGGTTCATGAGCGGCATTTCTTCTCACTTAGCGGCGCCCAGCGCAATCCGGGTTTTTCCTTCCTTCAAAGCGCGGTAGCGAAGCAGGGCTTCGAGGAAATAGTAGTCGGCGTAGTTGAGAGGAACGTTGATCTCAATGTTTGCGGGAAGATAGCCGGTGGAACGGGTGAGGATGAAACCACCGTTGGTCCCGGCTTGTGCGAGGAATTCGGGGGAAGAAAGCGTGAGCAACTGGCGGGTGGCCATGTCCAAATACGGCTTGCCGTTTTTCACCAGCGTCGAGAGGTCGAGGAAAGCCGAAGCCATGACGGCAGCTGCCGAGGCATCGCGCGGTTCTTTCGAATCCGGCTTGCAGCCGAAGTCCCACATCGGCACGCCGTCTTTAGGAAGATCCGGATGATTCATGATAAAGGCAGCCACCTTTTCCGCGCAAGCCAGGTAATCCGGCCTGCCGGTCTCGCGGTGCATCATGGTGAACCCATACAGCGCCCATCCCTGTCCCCTCGCCCACGCCGTGCGGACGTCGCCCCCCTGCTTGGCATCGATCATGCGAAGGCGGTTGTTCTCCGGGTCGTAGTCGAGCACGTGATACGCGCTGCCGTCGTCTCGAAAATGGTTTTTCAAGGTAAGGTCGGAATGACTAACGGCGATCTCGCGCAGCTTGGCATCGCCGCCGTTCTTCGCCGCCCAACTGAGCAGTTCGAGATTCATCATGTTGTCGATGATCACCGGGCACTGGTAGGGCTCATGATCCCATGAGCGGATCATGCCGAGCTTCGGGATATAACGTGTCGCCAAGGCTGCGGCGGCATCAAGCAACACCGCGCGCGATTCATCGGACGGATCGAGCCGCAGGGCATTGCCATAGCTGCACCCGAGCATGAAGCCGCCGTCGTGATTCCCCTTGAAATGCCGGATGACTTCCAGCCGACGCGTGTAGTCCCATGCTCGTTCTTTCCGGGCACCTTTGGGGTCGTATTCGTGCAATAGCCAAAGCGTCCCCGGGAAAAATCCGCTGGTCCAATCCTCAGCCTGCACCGTCTTCACCTTGCCATCCGGCGAAAGGGTGCGCGGGAACTGTGGATCGTCCTTTATATTTTCCAGCATCACCTTCGTTTGCGAACCGGCGCGCTCAAACACGGCGGGCATCTGTTTCAAAACTTCATCCGCAGGCAGTGTGGCGTTGGCGAAAAACACAACGAGGCTTGTGCAAAGGAGGGATCGGATCATGGCTTGAAAAAAGATCGACGGGAAGAAAACGGCGCAGGAAAATGGATTCTATCACGCCCGTTGGGTCGAGTGATTCATTCGAATGGTGAGCCCGGTTGGTTGATTTGCCAGGAAATTGCTTTTGAGCTGATGGTGAATGTATTAAACAAGGTAGCTTTGAGGCCCACTTCCTTAAAGACATCGCCGGGATTGGGTTCGGCACCGGCCTGGGCCGAGCTCCAAATCAGCGAGGCCGTGGCGACGGCAAGCAGACACCCGATCCTTTTTCGAAGATAGGACTGCCGCGCGAATCACAATGCCGCGAAGGCGATTGACAGGGGAGTCGGAAATAGCAGGTGGTTTTTCATAGTTCGTTTAAGAGTGGTGGGAACTTGAATTGAAATTTTCCAAGCTCCAAGTTTCTTATTAGGGAAAATTTCGGAACTCCCAATAGCTATCGCTTTCGCTTGTTTTGGGATATGACCTGACCAGGCAACTTTCCCGCCAACGTTGGTTTCCACTCCTCTAGATCCACGACAACGGCGCGGCGCACAAGACGCCGGCCGTTGCGACAAGCCGTTAGACTAGGGAGTCAGGGACATTGGAAATTACCACGATGTCATCTTTTGTCCATGACTCCCACGTGTTTCGCATCAAGGCTGCGTGGCGATGACGCGGGCGAATTTCTTGGTGGCGGCGGCCTTGGGGATGGTTACCGTGACGTTATCGAAACCACCGCTGTTGGTGATGGTGTAGGAGGCATTGCTGGCACCAATTGGGCCGGCGTTACCTGTGTTGCCGGGAGCGATGATGATGTCATCAGCGGGATTCCAAGTGAGGAGGTCCGCACTGAGCTGCACTTTGACCGTGGTGGCTGGCGCAATCTCTGAAAGGTCGGAACGCCTGAAGCTCAGCACCAGATCAGCGCCGGATGCGGTAACAGTCGGTTGAATGATCGGGGAGTCATTGGCGATTGGACTTCCGCCAAGGACGAATTCCAACAAGTTCTCGTTGCCGTCATTGTCGAAGTCGAGATCGCCCCCGGTTGGGGTGAAGCCGACGTAATTGTCGGCCCAATCGGCATAAGCGCTTTGGGTGGTGACGTCCACTTTCACAGGGCTCGTTTGCAGGTTCGGGATGGCATCCTGGGCGACGAAATAGACGTCGTAGCTGGTGGCTGGGATGAGGCCGGTGACGGCAGAGGAGCCTTCGGTATTGGCTGTTAGCGCAATCGCCGTGCCTGTGGATTTCACCGTGGCGGCGGTGGGTGCAGTTGCACCGTCGGCAAGCACGAGGAAGTAGGCAATGCCATTCTCATCAGTCTGGGCAAGGGCATTGAAGCTGGTGCTAGTGACTGTGCTGACTTTCGGGTAGGTGGCAGTCCAGTTGGGAGCGGTGACGTCGCCACCACTGCTGACATCAAGAACGAGGTTGTTTCCTCCCACGATGGAGAGTGTCCCGGTGAAACCACCGATAGCTCCAGAGGCAGTGCCGATGGCTCCGGTAATGGGGGCAGTGGAGCTGATCAAAGTGTAGGTGCCCACAGCAGGAGTGCCGGTGAACTCGAAGTCGGTAAAGTCCAAGGCTCCGATCTCAAGTGCGCTGGTGGCGACGGTGTCGTAGTCAACTCCTGCGGTGGTGTTCGCACCGAGTTCAAACTTCAGCGAGTTGGCGGCAAGTCCGCCCAAAGTGAGTCCGCCGGTGAAGCTGAGCCTGCCGATGCTGACCCCGGGAGCGAGATTGCCGTCCACGGTGGTGGCTCCGCTGATGCTGCCGGTGCCGCCGAGCGTGCCGTTAGGACCGACGGTCACGGTGCCTGTTCCAGTGCCTGATCCCGTGGTGTTGTTTACAAGCAGGGTTCCCGCATTGACCGTGGTGGTGCCGGCATAGGTGTTCGCGCCAGAAAATGTCTGTGTGCCGGTACCGCTCTTGATGATGCTGATTCCAGTAATCACTCCCGAGAAGGTCGCGGTGGCATCGTTATTGCCAAGATCAAGAAAGCTGGTTGCAGCCGTCCCGGAGTGGTTCTGGTTATTCACCGTGCCACCGCCAAGAGTGGTGTTCGACAATCCATTGATCGTTCGGTTTCCTCCTCCGCTTCCCAGTCCAATCGCAACGGTTCCCAGTGAATTGACCACGAGGTTGCCTTTGCCGGTTCCGCTGGGAATATTGGCGATGTTACTAAGCACGCCCTGGTTGACGACCGTATGGCCCGTGTAGGTGAACGTGCCGCTGCCCATATTCAAGCCGCCCGTCCCGCCTTTGATCAGGCTAACGCTGGTGCCCCCGTTGTCTGCCACGCTCCGAATCGTAGCCGATGCGAATCCATCGTTAAAAGGCAGCACCGAGACTTGCAACTCAGAGGTTGCCGACGTGAAGTTCATGTCCGCCCTGTAACCGGGAAATCCGCTAGAGTAGGTGAACAGCAGCCCGCCGGCACCCAGCACATAGGTTGCTGCGTTATTGCCGCTGACATTGCCGTTGAACGCGATTTCCAAGCTATTGAGAAATTGAGTCGTGCCGGCCCCGTTAAAAAAGGTACCCGAGGCGGTGGTTTTGTAGTTGGTCGTGCTGACCGTATCAGCACCAAGCGCAGCGCCGACCGTGGTGGCACCCGTGTAGCGAACCACATCGTTTCCAGAAAGAGTGGCGAAACCGTAGCCAGCGCTGTCCCTGATGGTCGCGTATCCGCCGATGATGTCATTCGTGACCGTGGGAAGGGTGCCGGTCAAAGTGACCTTGTTCGCCGCACCGGAGGATGTATCAATCAACACGTTCGCATTCGTCCCGGCAGCCCTGGTCCAGTTCGCAAGTGACAAAGTCACGCCAAGACCACCATTAAGGTTAGTCCTGATCGTGCTGCCTCCGGTATTGAGGGTGAAGTTGTCCAAGGTTTGGGATGACGCCAAGCCGGTGCCTCTGCCCTGAATTTCCAGGGTGCTGCCAGAAAGAGTAATCGTATTCGTTGAATCCGCCACACCTGAAGCTGTTGCCACTGTGTTCAGATCCAGACGCAGCAGGCCTTGATTGACCGTAAAACCACCGGTGATACCCTTAACCGTACTAATTAGGAAAAGCTGCCCTGCACCCGTCTTCGTAAAGCCGTTGGTGCCGTTGAAGCCTGCAAACATCTGGCTGGTCGTGCCGGCAGTCGTGACGTTAACGAAGGGATTGGTGCCATCCAGTTTGACGCTACCGGAGGCAACACCGCCACTGGTGTTGTTCCAGATAAGTCCATTGGCAACAACGGCCCCGGCGGTAGTGGGGTTGGAGTTGCCAGTGTTGAATTGTGCAATGTTGGTCGGGCCATTCGTAGCATCCCAAGCATTGCCAGTGACACCGGTCCAGTTACTGGCATCGGCGTCCCAAAAGGGATCTCCGCCAGTGCCGGCGAAGGTTCCGATGGCGGCGTGGGCACCCCCGGTGGCGAAGGCGAGCGTGAGGAGAGTCGGGAAAAGCAGGCGGTTTTTCGTGGTTTTGATTCTGGGTTTCATAATGGTGGTGGGGATTGGGATTGTTGAAATTGTAGTTTTCGCAATGGGCACCGAATGATGGCGCTTCAATGTTTACTGCGGCGATATGATCTGGGATATAGCCTGATCAGGCCATTTTTCAGGTGATGTGAGTTTAAAAAAAGGGTGCTAGCTGAGCAGCCCCAGTTCAAAGCCGCGCGCCACGGCTTCGGTCCGGTCGGCGGCCTCCAGCTTGTCGATGACTGCTTTGACGTGGTGCTTCACGGTATGGTCGCTGATCCCGAGGACCTTTCCGGTTTCCGCATTGGTGAGGCCGCGGCGCAGGCAGTCGAGCACTTCCAACTCGCGGGCCGAGAGAGCTTGAATCAGGGGCTGAGGGACGGATCCGGAATGTTCCCAGGAAGTCTTTCCTGCATATACCCGCCGCACTGAGCCAGCCAATTGCGCGAGAGTGACCTGTTTCGGAAGGAATCCCATCGCCCCCATGTCGCGGGCGCGCCTGACTTCATGGGCTAGTGAACTTGAAGCGAGCATGATCACTCGGGCGGCAGGGGTCTTCTGCCGCAGACACTCGAGCACATGAAAGCCGTCCTTACCCGGCAAGCGGACGTCCAGCAAGGTGACATCGGGGTGGAGCGCTGCATGGCTACGGATGGCTTCGGCGGCATTGCCAGCCTGACCGATGATTTTGAATCCCTCCTCCAAGCCCAGCATGGAGGCGAGCGATTCACGAAGGACGGCATGGTCATCGACCAGGAGGATACGAATGGGATTGGCAAGAGTCATGAGGTGGACGCAGTTAAAGCGGGAGCAGGAAAAAGCAGTCGTAGGGCCGCCCATGGAAGGATGATGCGAAGGTTGGTGCCTTGGCCTAGCGTAGAGTTGAGGTTGAACGTTCCCGCCAACTCGTCAACTCTCCTTCTCATGCTCCCCAAGCCAAGTCCGCCTTGGGGTGAGGGTTGCGGGAGTTTGGGGTCAAATCCGCAGCCATTGTCATGGATCGTGAGTTCGAGCGCCTCCTTGGTAAAAACCACATGAACTTGGACGCAGGTGGCGCGACCATGCCGCAGGGCATTTTCCACCGCCTCCTGCGCCAACAACAATAGACTTCCGGCCGCTCGTGCGGGCACGGATGTGGGCTCACCCTGACTGGTGACTTCCACCAACCCCTCAGGCCAATGGTCCATGCCCGCCAGCGCTTGAGTCAGAAGTTCCGCAAAATCTGGCGGTTCCTTCGACATTTCATGGATTCCCCACATGAGTGAGCGCATCTCGTGTTGGCTGCGGTTGAGAATTTTCTGGGCCGCATGGACATGGGGTAGGGCCGCGACAGAATCCCGCGGAGCCAGGCTTGCCACGCTTTCCAAGCGGTAGGAGGCCGCGTTGAGAAGCTGGTGCACGCCATCGTGGAGATCGCCGGCCAAACGCAGGCGCTCACGCTTGGCAGCCTCATGTTCCAGCTCCGCGTTGCGATGGGAGCGCAGGGCCTCCTCGATGCTCAATGACTGCCGTTTGACAGTGCGGCGTAACAGCGAGACCCAGGTCATGGCCACCACCAGCACCACCGCCGAAGACAGCAAGGCAAACCAAAGCCGTCGCGCATTCCACCACGAAGGTGCACGCAGCACTCGAACATCCTCCGGCCCACGTAGCAGCAATTCCATCCCAACCGCCCGAATGAACTCAGGCAGCGGTGAATCCGCCGAGTGAAGGATGGTAACCACGCCCGTCAACTCAACGAGACTCCCCGCCGGTGGAGGCACCGAAAAACCCGCTGTGCCTGAAGCAAACCTGACGATTACCTGGCTTCCCATCTCTGACTGCAAGGTGAATGCTTCCGCACCGGGTTTGAGCGAACCAGTCAGGGCTCCCTCCAACTTGACCAAGCGATTGTCAAAATCCTCGGGGTGCTGTCCCCAGTAGCGGCCTTCGTAGTTGTCTTTGACCTCGAGGATGTCTTCCACGGTGGAGCGTGTCGGAACCGGAGGCGTTCCAGGAGCGAGTTTTTGGGCCAAGGCGTTCGCGAGAAAGGCGATCGGCTGCCGGGTCTCTAAAAATCCAGCGATCCGCACCCGATCCCCCACCTGAAAGCCCTGACACGAGGCGACCTTCGCCCTGACACCGCGACCTTGCTCCTGGATGATCAGTCCATCCGTGGAGACCAGGGTCACCACTCCCTCCACCAAACGCCGGTGGGGAGAGAGACCTTCCGGACGAAAACGTCTCAACGCCCCGACTTCCACCTTGGGGACCTGAAACGGATCCGGCGGAGGAGGCAAGAGAATCTCAAAATCCTGCTCCCCCGGCACCACGATCCTTACGCCCATTTGTTCGGCGCGGGAATTGTAAAGCGTCAGCACGGTTCCACGCACGCGGACCTCAGCATCAATGACCCTTTCCGGCTCGTTCCAAAGCCCTGGAGTGACGAGAACGAGCGCGTAGTTTCCAGTGCCGCTGCACGCGAGGAGTGCCCGTTGATCCAGGTCGAAGTTATCAATGACGGACTGAATCACGACCGTCTCCAGTTCGACCCGCTGAGCATCCTCGCTGCCACTATGGAGATGTGCGATGCTGACTTTTCGCAAGGGTAAGGGCTTCCCCTCTCCAAGAATTCGGACGTGCTTTGGTTCGATGACCGGTGCGTACCCGCCCATGTAAGTGACGCCCTCGACTTCAACCTCCACTCCGGCGTGAAGAGTCGTGGATTCTTTGCCCGGGCTGGTCCACTGACCTTTGGAAAGAGGCAATCGTTGGGAAACATAGATCGCGGCCGAGTCATCCGCCACGGTAAATGCGGAAAACGGCCCGCCCGAAGCCCATTGCACCACGCCCCGCACGCGCACGGCCTCCCTTTTTGCAGCCGCCTCGCCGGACATGCCACGGATGTCCGCGATCCGCGCGAGCGGCTTGTCCGATAAGAGAGCGACCTCTCCCATCGCCGAGAAGCCGACGAGCAGCAGCAATCCGAGAATCGTGGTGAGAAAGCGCATGGGCCAAGGAGAGAAATTGGGTTTCTTTGCCGACTGGATTTTACCTAGACCAACGTTCGAGTCTGGTTAAAACTTCATCTACAGCACGATTCGCGAATCTGCAACCTTCTAAATTTCAAAAGAATGAGTGATCGCCACGGAATGTCAACCTTCCGCAAAAAGTGCTTGGCGGGATCGAATGGCCCCACCCTCATGGCTTTCCAGACTGAATCACAGCCACTCCCCGAGCGGGGAGCTGGAGATCGCCTGTGATTTCACGATCACTCACAAGGTCACGACCTGCGGGAGCCTTGAACGACTTGGGCTCATCCGTCTGATTCAGCATGAACCAAAGGGTCTTCTCCTTGGACTGCCGCCGCACGATTTCGACCCCTTGCGGCACACCGGGAAGGGGCGGTGCGAGTTGCGCAAGCTTTACAAGTTCCGGGAGGATCGCCTTGCCCACCGCACCATTCAGATAGGTGCCGACATAGAGCACCGAGCCCTTGCCAAGGCGATGAATCGTCGCCGCCGCCGAGCCCGCCTGATGCCGCGTGGTCCAGCGAGACCAGACCTCAGCTCCGGCATCAGGCTCGAGTTGTTCATACCACTCTCGTGAAAGCACGGGGTTTCCGCCAATCTCCATTTCGAGCGGTCGGGCATCCGGGATATTCTGACGCCCATATTCCACGACCGTCGCGCCCACCAAGGGCCGCAGCGCCCCGGGCAAAAGGTCGGTCACCACATTATTGTCCAGATCCTTCGTTCCGGAACGCGCCCCTATCACGAGAACCCCACCCGCACGGACCCACGCCTCAAGCTTCGGCACCCAGGCTGGATCGATCAGGGGGAATTGCGGAATGATATAGAGCTTCAGGCCGTCCAACACATCGCCGGGGTGGACCACGCCGACCGAATAACCCGCACTCCAGAGATTCCGATGCAAATCCGCCGCGACCAAGTCGGTCGAAGGAGTTTTGAAATTCAGCGTTTCATGGGCATGGGTATTGTTGAAATCTGTCGCAGCCACGGCCACGTCGATGGCGACGTGAGTCCCTAGCAGGGCCGGACCGACTCTTGCGAACTCTTCCCCCGTTTTTGCAATCTCTGCATACCGGCGTCGTGGCATATTGTCGTGATCCAGCACCCCGCACCAATATTCTTCCGCACCGAACCGCGCGGTCCGCCAACGGAAAAGCAGCACGCTGTCCGCACCATGGGCAAGCGAAGAGTAGAGCATTCGCCGCAGCTCGCCCGGCTCTGGATTATCATGCAGGTAATCCGTTTGCCCGCCCGGACCGCTCTGATGCTCAGGGATCCAGAAATTCCCCGTCCATGCGCGAGCCGCGTCGAGTGCCCATGCCTGGTGACTGGCGCGCAGCTTGTCGTCATAGGTAAAATGCGGATAGACATCATAGCCAAGGATATCGAGATCCTGCCCGAACTGTCCGCGGTAGTTGATGTAATCGAAGAGACCGTTGTGGGTGATCCTCCATTTCGGCTGGGTGGCACGCAGGATTTCCACCTGGTCGTGCTGAAACTTCGTCACACTCCAAGAAAGTAAGCGAAAATAATCCAAATGATGTGCCGGATTAAGATGAGTCGGACGTTTGGCAGCCGGCAATGGCACGTCCTCGAACTTGGTATAACTCTGCGCCCAGAACGCCGTGCCCCATGCCCGATTCAATGCACCGATGTCATTGTTGAATTTCTCCTTGAGAAACTCCACCCACTGCTTTTCCGCTCCAACGGAATAATCCTGAGAAAAATGACAGTGGAATTCATTGTCGGTCTGCCACCCGATCACATGCGGGTTGTCTCGATAGTGCTCCGCCATCGCGCGGGTGATGCGGCGGGAGTATTCACGGAAGATATCATTACAGGTGCTGGCGTGCTGGCGCGAGCCATGGCTCATCACCACGCCTTGGGAATCCACCCGCAGGATCTCCGGATACTTGACCGTAAGCCAGCGCGGAGGCGCAGCGGTGGGAGTGCAAAGGATGCTCCGAATTCCCTTGGCTCCCAGGCGCGCGATGGTCTCATCGAACAATGAAAAATCGAATTTCCCCTCCTCGGGTTCCATCAGATCCCAGGCAAACTCCGCCAAACGGACCGTGTTCATCCCTGCGGCTTTCATGCGCTCCGCATCCATATCGAGCGTTAAAATCTCGCCGTGATCCGGGTAGTAGGCCACGCCCCACATGAAGGATTCAAGGTTCGACGGACGCAGATGTGACGGAGCCCGCAAGGAATCCCCCCCGGGCGTCGCACCGAAAGTGAAAGAATGAAAGAGTGGCAGTAGCGCGAGGGCGATCAAAGTTTGTGTCTTCATGGGGAATTGATGGGATGGAGTGCTTTTCCGCTCGGAATGATGGTTCAAGGAGTCACCAGGATCTTCACCGGGCCAAACAGACCCGATTCGAGAGGTTTTACGTTGGGGTCAATCGTTACGTTGGTTCGGCTAGGTTGCTGTTCCTTCGGCAACTTGGCATCTCCTGCCAGACGGTTGCACCAGAGGTTCACGACCTTCACTTCCAGCTTGTTGCCGGTAGGCTTGAGCCCCCCCGTTAGATCGAAGCGAAAGGGCATCGCCCACGCCACTCCGAGGTTTTTGCCGTTCAGCCAAACTTCGGCGACATTCTTCACCAGGCCGAGATCCAGGCTGAATTGCTGTGCCATGTCAACGCCTTCAGGCAGATCGAATGATTGGTGATAAGCCGCCTCACCGGAATAATAGCGGATGCCCTCCTCGGGACGACTTGTCCAACTCACCAAGCGTTCAAATTGAACCTTGTCCGGTCCTCCCCATGCGACGTCAAACGAGACATCCCAGGCACCGCCGAGCTCCATCAGGGGCTTCGAACTGTCGTAATTCGCAAGTTTCGGCGCGACCGGCGCTTCGGACGTTGGCTTTCTAAAAAGAACGAACAGCGAACCATAAGGATCCAGTTCGAGAGGCAACATCGTGCCATGATCCTCTTCTTTGAAGGTTCCCGCAAACCGCGTCTCGCCGGTTTTCGGATCCCATAACTCCGGCACCTTGCCTTTGACTCGGAAAGTGACCTCCACTGGCGTCGTTGTGGCCCTGCGGTTCGTGATAAAATAAATCTCAGTTTCCCCGTCTTTCCGGTGAATATAATCAAAGTAATCCTGCTTGTTGTCGGATTTGAAAACGATATCGGGCATGACGTCATCCTTCGCGAGAACCTCACGAATCGTTTGATCGTCGATCACCCTCCCCTTCCCTACTTCCTTTTTCACCCAGAGCTTCTCAGCGGTCTCCTTCAATGTTTGTTCGCTCTGAGGATAACCGGAAAGACCCACCGTTCGAGTCGGTTTTTGCCCGATAATCGTAGCGCCTTCCAATACAAATTCTTTCAACCGCTTCATCACCACGGAGGGCAGAGCCACACCATCCGGCAAAACCAAAACTCGGTAACTCATGCCATCGGGCGTGACGAGCATCCCGTCTTTCACCGCCAGCCGGTTGAGAAGGACATCCGTATTGCACACATCATAGTCATATCCAAACCCACGGGATGGATCGATATTCTTCGGCGGCACAAAACAAGGGATTTCATCGCCCGCGTAGTAAAGCACATCCGCGACGAAACTCCCCTGCTGTAGCAAATACTGACATCTGCTCAGATAGGTCAGGAAAGGCTTTGCCGCCATGTTCCACCAGGTGACATTGTGGTTGAAATGGCTTCCGCAGGCGAATGCTTTCCCGGGCTTACCATCGGCAGGACCCGAGGTGGCGGAACCATGAATATAGAATGCGTTCAGTCCTTCACAAAATGCGATGTTGGCATTCAGCAGCAAGTCGCTTGGCGCGATCTGCCAGTTGGTCCGCCCCCCGATACTGGTGAACGCCTCGGTCCCTACCTGCCGTTTTCCGTAGAGATGTCCCGCTGATGCCGCCTGTTTGGCATTCACATTCTGCGCCATCTCGTCCCACCCGGCTGGAACTTCGAGATGATGGTTGCCCGGTTGAAACTGATTCTCGCGCCAAAAGTTGTTCTCCCAAAACTCAGCCAGAGGAAGATCCATTTTACCTTGATTCAACAAACCATCGTTGCAAAGCAACCTCGGGTGGTGCTGGCCACCGGCCTCAGCCCTGACTTTCATTCCGTTCGCGTGCGCCAGCGAAGCCCACCGCCCGTAATGATTGTCCGCCACGCAATCAGCGATCGTTCGCCGGACATCGGCGAGAAACCGATCGGTGATTTCGAGGTTCTCCACGATCTCACCTGCCATGGTTGCCAGATACGGTGCAGGTTCATAGCCCCGCCGCTTCCTGAACTCCTCAAGAAATACTGGTGACCACGAGTAAAGCCCCTCGATCTCGACATTGTCCTCGTGCAGATATTCAAAGGTCGTTCCGACAAGTGGTCCGGCGTCCTCGATGAGCGCTTTGAGTTCATCAAAGTTCTGTTCCGTGGCAGTCGTACTGAGATAATCCGGAAGCAATCCATCAAATCCGTGAATTCCCGTCGTTGTCTGGCCCACACGCACCACCTTCCACTTGCCGACAGGCACGTCCCAACTCAGTGTTCCATCGGGTAGAACTTTGTCCGTCAGATCGATCATGCTTTGAGTCATCAAAGGCGAATCGTTCGGCAGGGCTTGCAGATTTTCCTTCACCACTGCCATCTGATCGCTTTGAGAAGTTTCCAGAACTCCCAGCGGATGTCCCGATCCACGTTTGGCCACAAGGCCGGCGACACGTCGGACTTCGTCTCTGGTCCCAATTGCAAAATCACGCACCAATGATTTGGTCGGCGGATTCAGGCGATACCAGCGCGCGCTCGTTGTGGGCACTGCTTGATAAATCACATTGTTCCAGGGAATGGTGTGACCGCTCCATACCTTCGTGAAAACCTTGCCATCCTCGGAAGATTCTAACGTGCTGGTTCCAGCCACTTCCAGCCAGATCCAATCTACTTTTTTAGGTGAACCGAAATCAATGGTGATCGCGGGAGAATCGATACCTTCCGTCTTCCAGCCAGTGTTATAGTTTCCATCAAGCAGATTGGGCAGTTGATCCGTATTTCCGTTCAGGCTGATCGCCGGTCGCGGTTCAACATCCGCCGCTGATACTTGGAAAGCCTGCACTGCCACATCCTTGTAAAGCACTCCCCGTCCCGCCGGTTCGGGCAACTTCCCTTGAAACGCTTGCCCCCCTTCAAGAGTCAACGTCGAACTCACCGTCATCCACGCCGAATTCTCCGGTGAGGTCCACTCGCCTCCCGACGGCCAGCCCACACAGACATTTGATGCCATTTTCAGTCCCAGACGCCCCGCTTCCTTAACCGCGTGGCGGAACAGAACACGCCACGGTTCACTGAGAAACTTCGCCTTCGGCATCCCGGCAAGGTCGATCAACAAGACCCCACCGACGCCCTTGGCTTTGAGTTCCTCCAGATGAAGGGTGATATCTTCGGGTGTTATCTTTTCAAACCACCACATAATTACCCAAGGCTTTGAACCATCCGGAGGTGACTTGAATGACTGCGACAAATGATCCTGAGCTGCTTGATTCGACTCCGCACACATCGAAGTGGGGCCAGCAGCAATGAGTGCAGCTGCGCAAAGGACTCTCAAACTGATGACACGAGTGAAGTTCATTCTTCTAATTTGACTTAGCATTTTCTATACAAGTTACTTCATGCGGCTCCCACGTCGGACCGTTGACGCGCCATTTCCCATTTTCGTAAAGGAGAGGTTCGATTCCCAGCTGTTCTTGGGTATTTTCATAAACGGGAATCAGGCCTCCGAAATCATTCTTGCCGCCAGCCTTCCCCTGAAGCCAATAATGACAACAGATCCAGTCTTTCCCATCCGGCCCTTCAAACACCGCGTTGTGACCTACCTCCACATAAGGATCCATGGTATCATCATAGACCAGGTTTGGGTAGCCGTCTTTCTTAGCGATCTCCTCCCGATGCGCGCGCTTGCGCGTTCCAAACACCGGCTCCGGCTGGGCGAGACGCCACGGGCCCTGTGGACTTTCCGCACGTAGAATTCCCACCTCATAACCCCGTGACCACGACGAAAAAAACATCCAATAGGAACCATGGCGTTTCATCACCCATGGCCCCTCGATTCCACCGATCATCCAGTCCGGGTTCCCAACGTCCCGATGACTAAAGACTCTTTTGAATCCATTCGAGCCATCATTCTCGTTCATCAACTTGCCGGTTTTCAAATCGATTTCCGCCTGCCACAAGCCGTCCCCGCCGCAGTAAACATAGGTTCTTCCATCGTCATCGGCGAACATCGTCCCGTCGTTGGTGAAGATTTTGGGATCTGCAAGAACCAGCCCGTTGGGTGTCAGCACTTCGTAAGGACCGCCGATCTTATCCGACTCGAAAATCCAGACCCGGTGGCCATCCAGTCGTGAATTGCCTGCCTTGGGTCCTTCAAATCCGGAGTTGACGGACAAATAGAACTTGCCACGGATTTGATGCAGTTCGGGTGCCCAGAATCTTCCGTTGTAGGGACAGCCTGCGGGGAGTTTCGACGCATCAATGCACCATCCCGCATCCTTCCAGTTCAAAAGATCATCGGATACCATCAGACGCACGCCGGGATTTTGGCCGCCCCAGATTGGCTGGGAACTTCCGGTCATATACCAACGATCACCCACCTTGAGGACCATGTGATCCCGCAAGGATTGCGAAGGTTCACGGGTGATCGGATTGGTATATTTAAAGGACCGCTCTGACTGCTGAGATTGAGGAGGCACGATATGATCGGTCGTCGCGACTTTCTCCGCCATTAGCAAAGTTGTCGCGATTCCATATACAATAAGGAATCTTGAGATCAAAGGATGAAGTCGAATCACGGATTAGTGTAAAAATTGTGTTATTCGGAATAGGTTTGGTAGGCAGATATCTTTACCGGTCCGATCAATCCCGATGGCTTCAAAGGCATGTCCTTATTTAGGATCGTTTCAATAGGCGATGTCGTCCAAAGACTCTTGATTTCACCACTTTGCCTCAGATCTCCAATGAACCGGTTGCGGCAGACATTCGCAACGGTAACCTCCAGTTTGTTTGCCTTTTGCAGAAGGTGGCTTACTTCAAACTCCGAATTGGGAATCCAAGCAAATCCCACGGGCTTTCCATTCAGGCGCACCTCTGCCGTTGCGCTCAGATCTCCCAGATTAAGCGTAATGGATTTGCTGCTGGATGTAAGATCTTTGGGAAAAGAAAACTCCATCGAATACCTGGCCTTTCCAGCAAAGTATTTGATAGCAGGATCATCGAAATCAGTCAGCGATTTCAGACCGTTAACCTCGATCAGGGGAATCGCCTCCTTCGCGATGGAGGCAAACTCAATCGTTGTTTTTACGCCTTGCAGATCGATCACTTTTGGTGCCGCCAAGTTCATGGGGATCACTCGACCGCCGCGCACCTCAAACGAATAGTCACCCGCATGATCGCCTGTAAATTCGAACTTCCCATCGCGGCAAGTCACGCGTGGAATCGCGTCTGCCTCGCTGCCAGCTTGAGGCTGCGGGAAAACTTGTCGCCCTGCCAGAGAGACTTTGTGAATGAATGGTTCCGCAGCTTGCTTTTTGAAAACGAAGATTTTCGCCTCGTAAGGCTTCAGAGAAACCGGGATTCGGGTTTGTGTCTGCTCCTGCGAGTAGATTGCGGGCGCAGAAACGGTTCCGCTTGCTGGGTCCCATATTTCCGGTGATTTTCCACACACCCGGAAGAGAATTTCACGATTCAACTGCTTGTTCTGCTGATTGAAAACGAAATAGACGTCCAAGTCTTCGATCTTCCGGTGAATATACATAAGTTCCTTCGGGTCATTGCGGTCAGTCGTTAAGTCGGGAACAAGCTTCAGGCTGTTAATGAGGTCACCCATCGGCTTACCGGAGATCACCATACCTTTTCCGTAACGATTTTCACCGGAATCACCCCAAACTTGTTTGACTAGGTCTTTAAATTCCGCCTCACTTTTGTTGATATCGGGAATCGATAACATTTCAAATGGCTTGGGACCATAGACAACTGCTCCTTCGTCAACTAACTTGGCGATCCGGCGCAACGTCGCCAATTCCATTTTGGTGCTGTTTGGCAGCATGAGAATCGGATAGCTTGCTTTCCCACCGAAAGAGATCCGGCCATCAATCACCTTCGCGCGTTTGTCCAGCATCTCAAAGTTACACGCACTGGCTTGGAATCCAAATGGCAAATCCTTGAGAAAACTCCGGGTGAAGTTCTGGGAAAGCTCGTCTCCAGCATAGAACATCACATCCATCACAGGATGTCCTTTCTGAAGCACATATTGGATTCGCGAATGATACGTAAGCCAATCCTGGGTAAACTCCCACCATGGGTTGTTCCGGTTGAAATGCGCGCCGAATTTCCCCAGAGTCATCCCCGGCTTTTTGTCGAATGGTTGATGAACGAAGCTATGAAGAATCAGTTGGTTAACCCCGGAACAATACGACGCGTCCCCGAAAGGCTTTAGGTCGAACGGAGTTTCCGTATAGTGGGCGAAACTCGTATAGGCCTCGGAACCGATCAGCTGTTTGTCATAAGCAAGGGCGGAAGACGTGGGAAACCCGGGCTTGGGTCTATCTTCCGCCTTGTAGGCTGGAAAGTTGTTTTCATCCTGCTCCGCCCAGAATTCAGTCATTGGGATGTCAATATACTGGTTCGCCTTCAGAGGTTCGAGAGGAGGGTAACCACCCCAGTTGTTATAGATTGCCTCGGCGTGCATTTCCATACCGTTTTCACGGCAGAGTTCGCTGAAGCGCTTGTAGTAGTTCTGGCCGATGAGGTCGGCTATGGTCTTGCGGAAATCATGGAGAAACGCTTCCGAGAGTTTAATGCTGCCAATCGTCTCACCACACAGCACCGGAATCCATGGAAGGATACTGTAACCCCGACGGCTCTTGAATTCTTCCGGGAATGTTTTCGACCATGTTTGAAATTCAGCCTCCCAGCTGTCCATCAGGAAAAATTTGAGGGTACTCCCTTTATGGTCACCCGCTGCTTCGACAAGTCTCTTCGCATAGCTGTTGATGTGCAAATCCAGCGCTGCCGAGTCCATCTTATCCGCCTCCAATCCACGACCCTCCGTCGTTGGAGGATCGTTCTTGACGCCCGTCGAGGTGTATCCGAAACGAATCACGCGCCAATTCCCTGCGGGTGCCTGCCACTTGAGCGTGCCATCGGCCGCCATGAATCCCGTAAGGTCGATGATCGCCTTCTGATCTATGCTTTTCGCCATCGAAGCGGAACTTGGCTCGAACACTTTCTCACCAACATCAAAGACCGATGCGGTCTTTTCAAAGAACGACGCAATCCGGGGTGAAAAGAGCGGTTCTTCGTCACCCTTTGATAGTTCGAGTTCCGCAAGTGGATAGTCATCGAAGTATTTGAAATTGTTTTTGAGGAATTCAATTCGATAGAACTTCTTGTTCGTGGGGGTGAACGCTTTCGAAACGGACCGGTTCACACCGGTGATTTCGATGTCGAAAATTTTCTCGAATTCCTTGCCGTTGTCAGATGATGAAAGTGTGAATCCGACAGATACCTTTGCCATGTCGTCCCAGCAAAAGATGAGATGCGGCAACAACGCCAGTTGAGCGGCTTCAAAATTTTCTTTGAAGGCAATGTCGATCACATCGCCTTTTTTTAAGTTGATCTCGGTTTTCGGATTGCCATCGGTGAGAACAGATCCAACAGCGACACCGTTCACCTTGATGTTTTCGATCCCTTCATGGAACGCGCTTTTTTTACCTTCAAAGGGGTAAGCGATCACAGCCACGTCGCGGTAGAAGTTTTCCACCACAAGGGGTTGCGCTAGGGGGATGTTGACTTCTTTCCCGCCAGCGATGTCGGTCGTGCTCCACGCATACTGTTTCATCGACATCTCGGGCGTGATCCACGGGCCACCCGTGGTGCCGTAGCCATCGATCGTTGAAGCCCCCATGGTAATCCCCAGCCGGTTGGCTTCGGCCAAGGCCCACTGGAACATTTCGATCCACTCCGGCGAATTGAATTTAATTTTGGGCCCCTCGACCTCTCGTGGATAGTTTTTGCCAATATTGATGATTGTCGCCTGCACGATCCCCTGCCGCTGCATCGACTCAAGGTCCTTGGTGATCCCATCCTTGGAAACATTTCCGTCCATCCAGTGCCACCAAGTGTGCAGTTGCGTCGATTTCGGCGGCGTCTTGAAGTCGGCGGACTTCAGCTCTACCTGCGCATCGGTGACGCTCAGCAACGCCGAAAAAAACAGAGGAATCGTGGATTTTATGTGCATCGGAAAGACAGGGCTTTGAAACGGATTGGCGAGACCCGCTCAGCGACAATCAGGAGAAGAGAGGCTACTCTCCCGACATGATTCATTATATGGCCTGAACGGGCCATTTTACTGGAACCTCCCGATCATGAGGCGATCCCCGGATAGAATCGGGAATCGCGACGACCCGTTTGCGACAGATCATGCCGGTGAAGCGCGAGGAACTCAGCCGAACCCGGGATTTCGCGAAGTGCGACGTTCGAGTAGGGATGGTGGATGAAGTTGCCCGCCTCCTCCATCGTGGAATGCCCCTAAAAAACGGGTCCATGAGTTATGAGAGTTCCGGCGCGTGAGCGTCAACGACTCCCATGAAAACAAAAAGACACAAGCCCGAAGAAATGATCAAGAAGCTGCGGACCGCGGAAGAGGCCTTGGCCGGCGGCAAGATCGTGGGGGAAATCTGGCGGCTCATTGCGGTGAGCATGGCGACCTCCCAGCGTTGGAAGAGTCACTATTCCGGCGTCAAGAAGGACACTCTCAAGTAGCCGCGAGTCGCCTAACACCTGCATCTCGACACCCTCTTTCCAAATGCGTTAAATCCGACAGGCTGCTAGGGTTTCAGAGGATGCATTCATCGACCGCTTTGCCGTAGGGAAACGCCCAACCTTGGTTTGGTGCTCTTGCCGATGTGGGGTGCGAGATTTGGCGCCGCTCGCCCAAATCTTTGTAGGGGTCCGGTCGGCGAATTCACATTTACCCATCTTTCTGCCGGTCGTAAGTGAGACATTCAAGACGGGGTTGGTGAGCCCCTCATCCTCAACACCAACTGCGGATTTGAAGGTAAACATCTCTGAAGGATTGACGGAGGTGCAAATTTTGCATACTTTGCATGTCAATCCGAATGGCCAACGACTCTATTTCATTTTTATGTCCCGCCTGCGGCATCAAGCTGACAGTTCCTAGCAGCTTTGCCGGGGTCGTTGGCCCCTGTCCATCGTGTAACGCGGTCATCCAAGCCCCGCCAGCGCCTCCTGCGCCAGTCCAACAAGCAGCGGCGTCTTCCCCGCCGGTCCAGGCTCCCGTTCAAGCTCCCGTTCAAGCTCCCGTTCAGGCTCCCGTTCAGGCTCCCGTTCAGGCTCCCGTTCAGGCTCCCG
>ERZ1022724.16-NODE-16-length-44699-cov-8.138720_pt1 | contig 44699 bp, 36 predicted proteins | sample MGYA00521091_ERZ1022724 | MGnify/ENA primary metagenome ERZ1022724 (study PRJEB33162, sample SAMN09537610) | freshwater metagenome | isolation source: freshwater | place: Canada:Alberta | collected 2017-07 | study: EMG produced TPA metagenomics assembly of the... | reverse complement strand
CGCACAAAGCCACTCACGCTTTGCTGAGTGTGATCAATCAATGTCTGAATAGCCACACGCTCTGGCGCCCACCAATAGCCGTTGTAAATCATGCTGGCGTAACGTGGCATCAAATCATCTTTCAAATGAGCCACTTCGCGATCCAAAGTAATGCTCTCGATACCCCTATGAGCCTTCAAAAGAATCGTGCCACCAGGAGTTTCGTAGCAACCACGGCTCTTCATACCAACATAGCGGTTCTCAACAAGGTCTAAGCGGCCAATGCCATGCTTGCCGCCGAGTTTATTGAGTTCAGCCAACATTTCGTGGGCTTTGTAACGCTTACCGTTAATCGCAACAGCATCACCGCGCTCGAATTCAATGTCGAGGTACTCAGGAGTATCAGGAGCCTGCTCTGGAGATACAGTCCAACGCCACATAGATTCTTCAGCTTCTGCCTTAGGATCTTCAAGGTGACGACCTTCGAAGCTGATGTGCAATAAGTTTGCGTCCATTGAGTATGGCGCGCCACCTTGCTTGTGTTTCATTTCAACTGGGATGCCATGTTGCTCAGCATAAGCCAATAACTTTTCACGTGACAACAAATCCCATTCACGCCATGGAGCGATCACTTTGATCGATGGCTCTAATGAGTAGTAGCCAAGTTCAAAACGAACCTGGTCATTGCCTTTGCCTGTGGCGCCATGCGATACCGAATCAGCACCGGTTTGGCGTGCAATCTCAATTTGACGTTTTGCAATCAATGGGCGGGCAATAGATGTGCCCAACAAATATTCGCCCTCATAAACCGTGTTAGCACGGAACATCGGGAAAACAAAATCTCTGACAAACTCTTCGCGCAAATCATCAATAAAAATGTTTTCAGGTTTGATACCAAATTTAAGCGCCTTGGCTCTTGCTGGCTCAAGCTCTTCACCCTGACCCAAATCAGCCGTGAAAGTCACGATTTCACATTGATAGGTGTCTTGCAACCACTTCAAAATAACGCTGGTATCTAAGCCACCTGAATAAGCTAGAACAACTTTTTTAATATCTGACATATCTATCTAATAAATTAAAGTTTAAGTAAAAATTACAACTTGCCGCAAAGCAAAAATTCCATCAAAGCTTTTTGTACATGCAGACGATTTTCTGCCTCATCCCAAACAACGCTTTGAGGACCATCAATCACTGATGCAGAAACCTCTTCACCTCTGTGAGCAGGCAAACAATGCATGAACAAGGCGTCTGCATTGGCAGTCGCCATGAGCGCGTCATTGACCATCCAACCCTTGAAAGCCTTTAAACGAATTTGATTTTCATCTTCGTAACCCATGCTGGTCCATACATCGGTGGTGACCAAATCAGCCCCACGACATGCATCGACTGGATTTTCAAAAACTGTTAAATATTTTTTGGCATTCGGGCTCAACATCTTTTGATCGAGCTGATAGGCCGCAGGAGCAGAGAAATTAAGCTTGAAATCTAAAAGCTCGGCCGCCTGTATCCAGGTGTAGGCCATGTTGTTAGCATCACCTACCCACGCAACTGTCTTACCCTTGATGCTGCCGCGCTGCTCTACATAGGTGAAGATGTCAGCCAATACTTGGCAAGGATGGTATTCATTGGTCAAACCATTGATCACAGGCACACGTGAATGCGCAGCAAAACGCTCAATGATGTCTTGGCCAAATGTTCTGATCATGATGATGTCAGTCATGCGTGAGATCACTTGAGCGGCATCCTCAACTGGCTCACCACGACCTAATTGGGTGTCTTTGGTATTTAGAAATACAGCATGACCACCCAATTGATGGATGCCTGCTTCAAAAGATAATCTGGTGCGGGTGGAGTTTTTTTCAAAAATCATGGCCAAGGTTCGGTCATGAAGTGGGTGCCAGGTTTCGTATCTTTTAAATTTAGCTTTTAAAAAAGCTGATCTTTCTAAAAGATAAGCGTACTCATCCGCACTGAAATCAGTGAACTGTAAATAATGTCTAACAGCAAGATTTGACGCCATAAATTTCAAATGCCTGTTTAACTCAATAATTGATTCACACTAGCTCTTAACTGCTAAAATAATCGGGTTTTCCCCAACCAATCTTTCATTTATACCGCATACATATCGTGACGACCAAACAATTCTTCATTCAAGGTCTCACACATGATGGTAAGCCATTTCGACCCAGCGACTGGGCTGAAAGACTTTGCGGTGTCATGGCTCAATTTCGACCTGAAGATGACCCAAGTGACCCTCGCTTCACATACTCACCCTTTGTTAAACCTGTGAACATCGCAGGCATAAAGTGTGTGGTTGTCGATGAGCGTCTCAGTGATATCGAGCCAAAAGCCATGGATTTCGTGAAAAACTTTGCCAAAGATAACAATCTTCCGATTGTTGAGGCTTGCGAAATCCCAATAAAATCAAACAACTAGAAACAAAAAACCCGCTCCGGATAAGGGAACGGGCTTCTTTAAAACTGACCTGAATTAGGCAGTCATGCCCTTAACAGCTGCAGATAAGCGTGATTTTGTACGCGCAGCAGTGTTTTTATGCACAACCTTTTTGTCTGCAATCTTGTCGATAGTTGCCTGTGCAGCCTGGAAAACCTTAGCTGCAGCAGCTTTATCACCAGCATCTACGGCTTTACGTACAGACTTGATAGCTGTGCGAAGACGTGAACGCAAGCTGGTGTTGTGTTCATTTTGAGAAACTGCCTGGCGGGCACGTTTACGAGCTTGGGCGGTATTTGCCATGTTTATAACCTTTAGGGGTATTGCCAAAAGAAAAAGATTATAACTTATCCTGAGGAAGGCTACCACCCCCGCCAGAAATCTGTAAAACTATGCCTGTGAACTTATTATCTGCCGCCGCCAAAATCAGTAGCTTTACCATGCTATCCCGCATCACGGGATTGCTCCGAGAAACCCTCATTGCTAGAACCTACGGGGCCTCAGAGTGGACTGACGCCTTCAATGTGGCCTTCAGAATCCCCAATTTATTGAGGCGTTTGTTTGCTGAAGGGGCGTTTTCGCAGGCATTTGTCCCTGTTTTAAGCGAAACCAGCACCAAAGAAGGCAAGGAAGGCACGGCTTTAATGGTGGGTGCTATTGCCACCCTCTTATTTTGGGCATTGTTGGCAACTGTGATTTTGGGGGTGATTGGCGCCCCTTGGATCATTTTCTTGGTGGCTTCGGGCATTCGAGAGACAGGAGCTCATGAGGCCAGCTTGACCCTGACTCGGATCATGTTCCCTTATATCGGACTGATTTCGATGGTGTCTTTGTCAGCCGGCATTCTTAATACTTATAAGAAATTTGCGGTCCCGGCTTTCACACCAGTTCTTCTTAATTTATCCATGATCTTTTCTTCATGGTTACTTTCCCCCTATTTTGAGACCCCCATCTATGCCTTAGGCGTTGGCGTGATTGTCGGGGGCATCGCTCAATTAGCGATTCAAATACCTGCCCTTAAAAAGATTGGCATGCTTCCCAGAATTGGATTGAGCTTTAGCAAAATCAATCAAGCATGGAATCACCCAGGGGCAAAAAAAGTATTGCGCCTGATGTTGCCAGCGCTGTTTGGCGTTTCAGTAGCTCAACTATCACTCATCATCAATACCAATATTGCTTCACACCTTGCTGTTGGCAGCGTGTCTTGGCTTTCATACGCCGATCGCTTGATGGAGTTCCCAACAGCTTTACTCGGCGTTGCAATTGCTACAGTCTTACTGCCAAGCCTCTCAAAAGCAAATGCACTAGAAGATAAAACACAAATGACTCAGTTAATTGACTGGGGTCTCAAGTTAACCTTTGTCTTGGCAGCTCCGGCAGCTTTGGCATTATTTTTATTTGGTCAGCCACTGGCCACGGTCTTGTATCACTACGGCCAATTCACAGCCGTTGATGTGACGATGACTCAGCGCGCATTGGCCGCATACGGTGTTGGTTTGATTGGTTTGATCTTGATAAAAATCTTGGCCCCTGCCTACTACTCACGACAAGACATCAAAACACCCGTGAAAATTGCCATCACTGTTTTGGTATTGACTCAACTGGCCAATATTGTTTTAGTGCCGTGGCTAGATCATGCAGGTCTGGCACTTTCGATTGGCTTAGGCGCTTGCCTGAATGCTTATCTTTTATGGCGCGGTCTTCATAAGCAAGGCTTGCTGATGAAAAATGCAGGGTGGCTGAAGTTTTTATTCAAGTTGAGCATTGCCCTGGTGGCGATTGGTGTTATTTTTTACTACGGCGCCCATCAACATGACTGGTTAGAATTAAAAAGCACACCATTCACCAGAATTGGTTTCTTAGGCTTATGGTTGGCTCTGGCGGGTGGTGTTTATTTGGGCACATTATGGATAACAGGTTTCAGGGTCAAAGATTTTTTATACAAAGCAACATAAAACAAATTTTTTAGAACTATGCCAACACAACAACTTGATTACTTTGCTTCATTGGTTTCAGAGGATGATCACTTCCCTTTGACAGAAGCAGCGATTGCCGTTGCTCAACACGCCTACCCAGATTTGGTGGTTCAGCATGTTTTTGATGAGTTAGATTTATTGGGCGACAAACTCAAGCAACGTGTCACTCACGAAATGGCCGGGATTCAAAAATTGCAAATCTTAAAAAACTTCTTTTTTAAAGAATTAGGATTTGGACCTAACCGCAATGACTATTACGACCCAAATAACTCTTACTTGCACAGCGTTCTAGAAACCAGGAGAGGCATCCCCATTTCTTTGGCCTTGATCTTCATGGAACTTGGGCAGCAAATTGGTCTCAATATCAAGGGCGTTTCATTCCCTAATCATTTCATGGTTCGCTTATCTCTACCGCAGGGTGAGGTGATACTTGATCCTCTAACAGGAACTTCTTTATCTAAAGAAGAGCTTCAACAAATGCTCGATCCATATTTGGATGCTCAAGGATATCGTGGCGAGTATCAACTGCCTTTGAGTGCCTTTTTAAGATCATCGAGCTCTCGAGAAATCTTGTCTCGCTTTTTACGCAATCTCAAAGCCATCTACACACAACAAGAAAGATGGGAAAGACTCTTAGGCGTTCAGCAACGTTTGGTTATTTTGCTACCAGAAGCATTAGAAGAAATCAGGGACCGTGGCATTGCATTGGCACAGCTTGATTACATCAGACCTGCCATTGAAGATATGCAAACGTATTTGGATGGCACGGAGAATGCAAGTGACTTAGATGAAATTCGAGCACAGATCATTGAGCTTGAAGAACAATACCGCCTCCATTAATCGAATCCGATTGCCTTATAAAAAAAGTCATAGCCGCGCGGCCATTAATCATGACATCTGAACAACCGGTTATCACCATCGTTGGTCCAACCGCCAGTGGTAAAAGCTCGCTGGCCATGGCCATCGCGCGGTCAGCAAAACAGCTTGGTCAAACAATCGAAATCATCAGCATGGATTCAGCCCTCGTCTATAAAGGTATGGACATTGGCACTGCCAAGCCAAGCAAGTCTGAAATGCAAGAAGTGCCTCATCACGGCATCGACATTGCTGAGCCAGAAGATCCTTATTCAGCAGCAAAGTTTGCCCATGACGCAAAACAGTGGCTCAAAGAGATACGCGCAAGAAACAACATTCCATTGATTGTTGGTGGCACGATGTTGTACTGGCGTGCACTCGCGCATGGCTTATCAAATATGCCAGCAGCCTCTCCAGAAATTCGCGCGGAAATTGAGTCACGCGCTGCCAAACTCGGTTGGCCAGCCATTCATGAAGAGCTTGCCCAGGTTGACCCAGAAACTGCTGCACGACTAGAAAAAAATGATGCTCAGCGCGTTCAACGTGCTTTAGAAATTTATCTTCAAAGCGGCAAACCCATGTCTGAGTGGTTGCAAGAACAACCCAAAGACAGCGGTAGAGGTGAAGGTAGCGGCGAAGATCACAATGCTCCTATGAACCTTCGTTTGATTTCAATTGAACCAAGCGATCGCTCAGTTCTCCATGAACGCATTGCCAAGCGTTTTGAAATCATGATGGCTGAAGGTTTTTTAGATGAGATGAAAGCTCTTCGTCAAAATCCTCGCTTACACCCCGATCTTCCATCCATGAGGGCCGTGGGATATCGTCAGGCTTGGGATCATTTGGATGGCAATATCACTTTTCAAGAATTTCAAGATCAAGCGATTGCTGCCACAAGACAATTGGCCAAGCGCCAATTAACTTGGCTCAGAGGCATGCAAACAAAAGAAGTGATTGACTCCTTAGACGAGAGTCAAATGAAGCAATGTGAGCAAGATGTACTTGCTCACTATCAAATCATTTAATTTCTGATTTAAATCTTGAATTAAACAACGATGGTTTGATGTGCGCCAGCAGGTCTTTCAACAATCTCACCTAATTGATAAACCGTCTCACCTGTTGACTCAAGTTGCGCTTTGGCTGCTTTTGCATCAGCGGCACTCAAAATCACGACCATGCCAACACCGCAGTTGAATACGCGGTGCATTTCAGCATCTTCAACGCCACCATTTTTTTGCAACCACTGGAATAGTTGCGGTAACTGCCATGCATCACGGTGCAAAACAGCTTGAGTATTTTCAGGCAACACACGGGGCACGTTCTCAACCAATCCACCACCCGTGATGTGAGCCATACCTTTAACTTTGATTTTTGCAATCAATGCCAACATTGATTTAACGTAAATGCGGGTTGGAGCCATCACAACATCCGTCATCTTTTGGCCATGGAAATCATCACTGGCTTTTGCACCCGCGCGATCAATGATTTTTCTGATCAATGAATAACCATTGGAATGAGCACCACTTGATGCCAAACCTAAAATGACATCACCCGCTTGAATGCTTCTGCCATCAATCATGGCTGACTTTTCAACTGCACCCACAGCAAAGCCTGCTAAGTCGTATTCACCTTCTGGGTACATGCCAGGCATTTCAGCTGTTTCGCCACCAATCAATGCGCAACCGGCTAATTCGCAACCTTGAGCAATGCCACCCACCACTGTTGCGGCTGTATCAACCGATAACTTGCCACAGGCAAAGTAATCTAAGAAAAATAGTGGCTCGGCGCCCTGCACCAAAATGTCATTCACGCTCATGGCCACCAAATCTTGACCAACTGTATCGTGGCGATTCCAATCAAAGGCAAGCTTTAACTTAGTACCAACACCGTCGGTGCCAGATACCAAGACCGGCTCTTTGTAACGCTTGGGCACCTCAAAAAGGGCTCCAAACCCACCAATACCCGCCAAAACACCTTCGCGCATGGTTTTCTTTGCCATTGGCTTGATGCGCTCAACCAACGCGTCACCAGCCTCCATATCAACACCCGCGTCGCGGTAAGAAAGACCTTGAGATTTAGAAGAATTTTGATCAGACATGGCTATATATGTATTTGAATCAGTAGAATCTTAGAATTCTAGTGGATACGCTAAACCTATGGCTTCTTTATTAACAACTTTCTTGGCTGCATTTATCTTGGCTTATGTCTTAAGGCCTTTATATAAGAGCCTTCTGAGCCTAGGGGCACACAAAACCGTCTCTGCAATTTTGACTGTTTTATTGGGTTTTTTGGGTATTTTTGGCTTAATGGTGCTTTTTTTAAGTGTTTTACAAAAAGAGTTGCCAGCCTTGAGACAGCAACTCCCAACGTGGCTTGAACAAATTCAAAACCTCATTCAACCTTGGTTGGATAGTTTGGCGCTTGGCTTTGATCTTGAAAAGATCCAAGAAACGATTCAAACCAAAGTCAGCGCTCACCTGTCAAATAATGCCGACACATTGATCAGCAGCGGCCTATCAACAGTTTTAAATTCTGGACAAACCATCATCGGCAGCATCGTTGGTCTTGTGTTGATCATTTTTGTGGTTTTCTACTTGATCATTCAGTGGGAAGATTTTTTCAAAAAGATGAGTCCCATGATTCCCCCAAGATGGCTTGGTCAAACCAAACAAATCTTGGTAGAGATTGATGAGCTCTTATCTCAATACCTAAGAGGTCAACTCTTGGTAATTACAGTGCTGGCTATCTACTATTCAATGGGTCTTTACTTCTTGGGTGTGACTGGGGCAATTGCACTTGGTCTCTTCACGGGACTGGCGATTTTCATCCCCTACATTGGTTACGGTGTTGCATTGATCTTGGCACTGCTGTCGGCCCTATTGCAAGCAGAAACAGGGGTCAGCATTTTGGCTGTGCTCGCGCTTTACATTGTTGGCCAAACCATCGAAAGCTTTTTCCTCACACCTAAATTGGTGGGAGAGAAGATTGGCCTGCACCCAGTCTTGGTGGTGTTTGCCTTGATTCTTTTTGGCGGCTGGTTTGGTTTCTTCGGAATCCTCTTAGCTCTTCCAATGAGTGCGATTGTGTTGGTGCTAGGACGGCATTTGATGGCCTTCTATAAAAACTCTTCTTGGTACAGAGGTTAGTCTCAGTGTCTCAATCGCCATCGCTGCCTCGCCAAATAGCACTTGATCTTGGTCACACGCCCAAGCCAACGCTTGATAATTTCATAGCGACTGGCAATGAAAATTTAATGGCGGTTTTAAAAGATATTCAGAGAACATGGCAAGGCTCAAAAGATGAATCTACTTTTAATGCTGCCTTGAATACAGATACGAAGATGATTCATTTGTGGGGGCCCAGTGGATCTGGTCGTACCCACCTCTTGTCCGCTCTTCAGTTGCAAGCATCTGAATTGGGCATCAATGCTTATCTGCTCAATCACGACAGCAGCATGGATGAATGGCGCGCATGCGCAGATGCATTAACAGAAAACAATCAAGCCCCCGGCTTGCTATGTGTTGACGACATTGATCACCTGAGTGAGTTTGCTCAAGGTGCCCTATTCAGACTTCACAACTTGATTCGTGAAGCCAGTCATCAACACTTGATCACCAGCAGTCTTGCGCCATCATCGAATTTACAAATACGCGAAGATTTAAAAACACGTTTGGTCTGGGGCCTGGTGTTTCAGATGCACGCTCTTTCTGATTCAGAAAAATTACAAGCGCTTCAGCAAGCCGCCACTGAGCGAGGCTTGCAAATTTCCAATGAGGTGGCTCCTTGGCTTTTGAAGCACTTTCATCGCGACATGCCAAGCCTGATGTCTTTATTGGAAGCTTTAGACAATTACTCGCTTGAAACCAAAAGAGCGATCACCCTGCCATTATTGAAAGAAATGCTTGCTCAAAAAAATTGAGCATAATGTGACACAGATGACACAAATTGCCTTATTTGACTTAGACCACACCTTATTACCCATTGACAGCGATCATGAATGGGGAAGATTTTTAGCCAAAATTGGCGTGGTTGACACTGAGTACTATGCTTTGCAAAACGAACGTTTTTACGCGGACTACAAAGCTGGTCGCCTAGATATTTACGCCTTTCTTGAGTTTGCCCTAAAGCCCTTATCAGAACACTCAAGAGCGCAGTTAAATGAATGGCACCTTCAGTTCATGGAAGAAGTGATTCAACCTCAACTTAAACCAAGTGCCATTGAGTTGGTGAAACGCCATCAAGATGCTGGCGACTTGTGTTGCGTTGTGACTGCTACCAATAGCTTTGTGACAAGACCCATTGTTGCTGCGTTTCAGATTGATCATTTGATTGCTACCGAACCCGAGGTGATTGGTGATCCTGTGACAGGTAACTTCTCAGGCAAAGTTTTGGGTCTACCCAATTTTAGAGAAGGTAAGGTTACTCGCTTAGAAGCATGGCTCAAAGATCAAAAGCTATCTTTAAGCACTGTGCAAAGTAGTTACTTTTATTCAGACTCCATCAATGATTTGCCCTTGCTTGAAAAGGCCTCGCACCCAGTGGCCACGAACCCAGACAGCAGGCTGCGCGAGCTTGCGGCAAACAATCAGTGGCCTATTTTGGAATTGTTTGCATGATTCGTCGCTTCATCAATAAATTCTTAAAAAAGCCAAGCGGTCAAAAGAAACTGATTCATGGTCATGCGCTGACTGCTCAAAAGATCAGTAAACGAAGTCACCGAATCAACCCTGAGCTCCTATCCAAGAATGCCGTCAAGGTAACCCATGTTCTTCAAGAAGCGGGTTATGACGCCTACATCGTAGGGGGCGCTGTACGCGACTTGCTCTTAGGTATTGCACCCAAAGATTTTGATGTGGCAACCAATGCCACCCCTGATCAGGTACAAAAACTATTTCGTCGTTCAAGATTGATTGGTCGACGCTTTCAGATTGTGCACGTTACCTTTTACGGCAAAGAACGTCCAGAGATCATCGAAGTTTCTACATTCAGAGCGCACGCACAAGCTGATCAAGCAGATGTGGCTGCCAGCGGAAGAATACTTCGAGACAACGTCTGGGGCGATCAGGCAGAAGATGCTACGCGCAGAGATTTCTCAATCAATGCGATGTACTACGATCCGCAAACTGAAGTGGTGTTGGATTACCACAATGGCATGAAAGATTTAAATGCCAAAATTATCAGAATGATTGGCGAACCAACTCAACGATACCGCGAAGACCCGGTTCGCATGCTAAGAGCGATTCGATTCGCTGCCAAAACTGGCTTTGTGATTGAAAAAGAAACGCTTACCCCTATCGAGCAATTGGGCGATTTGATTCAGGACGTACCAAGCTCACGACTATTTGATGAGATTCTGAAGTTACTCATGTCAGGTCACGCTTGGGCTTCTATTGAAGGTTTGGAAAAAGTTGGTTTGCATCACAAGATACTGCCACTCATTGAGGTTATTTTGAGTGATGACGATAGAACTGCTTTTGTTAAGAGGTCTTTAGAAAATACTGACGAAAGAATCAAATCTGGCAAACCAGTATCTGCCGGATTTTTGTTTGCAACTCTTCTTTGGCATGACGTGCAAGAAGCATGGGTTAATTTTGAAAACACTTCCATGCCTGCAGTTCCAGCATTACATGCGGCCATTGATGAGGTCTTTGAGCGCCAAAAAGAATTTTTGGGGATGCAAAGACGTCATGAGGCTGATATGCGGGAAATTTGGACCATGCAACCTCGCCTAGAAAAGCGCGTGGGCAGATATCCTTATCGCCTGGTAGAAAGTCCAAAATTCAAAGCAGCTTACGATTTCTTGTTATTGCGCTGCCAAACCCAAGAGTTAGATGCTGAAATCGGCCAGTGGTGGACAGATTTTTGGCAAGGCGATGATCTGTCTAGGGCAGACCTGATGCAACAAGTAAAAACCACCCCGGGGGCCGCTGGAAGCCCATCTGCCCCCAAAAAAAGGCGTCGCAGAACGCGCTCAAAAGCTGTAAAACCAGCAGTCGAGCAAACAAGTTAAAAAAAAGATAAAGTACAGCTATATTGAAAAGGGAGTTCCAATGGCATTGGCCTTTATTGGTCTTGGTGGCAACATTGGTGATACGAAGCAACTCATCAGAGACGCCATAGTTTGTTTAGCTCAACATCCTGAGCTGCGGGTACTCACGCGCAGTTGTATGTATGAGAGCGCTCCCGTTGGTGCCGAAGGTCCTGATTTCATCAACGCGGTTGTATCTCTTGAGACTCAATTAACCCCTGAAGACCTTTTGTCTATTTGTCAAAACATTGAGAATACTTTTGGAAGAGAGCGGCCTTACATCAATGCTCCTCGCACCCTCGATTTAGACGTTTTGGCTTACGACAATTTATCGATTCAAAACGAAAGACTAACGATTCCACACCCACGAATGATCGAACGATCATTCGTACTCTTCCCCCTCTTAGAAATAGCTCCGGATATTGACCTCCCAGGATTTGGTAAATTAACGCAATACATACCAAATGTTGAGCATCAAAGAATTAACAGGATGCAAGGGTGCAATTGCCCCACTCAGCATATTTAAAGGGCAAGATACACATGAGTTATTTACAAGAATCAGCCACCCCGCGTGGACTTGTGACCATTTCCAAACTTCAAGAAATGCGTCAAGCAGGCGAAAAAATCGCTGTCTTGACCGCCTATGATGCAAGCTTTGCGGCTCTCATGGATCATGCTGGTGTGGATGTGATTTTGATTGGTGACTCTTTGGGCAATATTGTTCAAGGAGAATCCAGCACACTTCCAGTAACGATTGAACACATGGTGTATCACACGAGTTGTGTGGCCAAAGGACAACAGTCCGCTTTCTTGGTTGCTGATATGCCGTTTGGATCATATTCAACGCCTGAACAAGCCATGCTAAGTGCAGCGCAGTTGATGAGAGCTGGCGCCCACATGGTCAAGTTAGAAGGTGGGGCTTGGCTTGCCCAAACTGTGAAGTTTTTAGTAGAAAGAAGTGTGCCTGTATGTGCGCACTTAGGTTTACTGCCTCAATCAGTTCACACCTTGGGTGGCTTCAAAGTTCAGGGCAAATCAACGGAGTCAGCACAAACTTTGATCAATGACGCCAAAGCCTTGCAAGAGGCAGGCGCCCAGCTATTGGTTTTAGAAGCGATTCCATCAGAGCTTGGTAAAAAAGCAACTGATGCCATTCAAATTCCAACCATTGGTATTGGTGCGGGGCCTGATTGCTCTGGTCAGGTGTTGGTGATGCACGATATGTTGGGCGCATTCCCAGGCAGAAGTCCTAAATTTGTTAAAAACTTCTTGAGTGGGCAAGACTCTATCGAGGCTGCATTTAAATGCTACGTCCAAGAAGTCAAAACCGGGAAATTTCCCGGTCCTGAGCACTGCTTTAAATCTACTTAATTAAAAAAGTCTTTCACTCGGTCGACCCAACCCTTTTGTTGAGGGTTGTGTTTGGCGCCACCTGATTTCAGACTTTCATCCAATTGCTTCAAGATATCTTTCTGTTCTTGATTGAGCTTCACTGGTGTTTCTACCTGAACATGAATGTACAAGTCACCTGGCAAAGATGTTCTCAAGCTCTTGATACCTTTTGATCTCAATCTGAATGTTTTACCGCTCTGAGTTCCTTCTGGAACATCAAAGCTGGCTTTGCCAGAGAGCGTTGGGACTTGAATCTCTCCACCCAAGGCTGCATCGATGAATGAAATTGGCATTTGGCAATGCAAGTCATCACCATCACGCTCAAACACTGGGTGTGCTTTGATATGAACTTCAACGTACAAATCACCGCTTGGGCCGCCATTCACACCAGGCTCACCATTACCAGCGGAGCGAATCCTCATGCCATCATCAATACCCGCAGGGATTTTGACTTCAAGTGTTTTTTGAGATTTTGTTTTACCAGCACCATGACATTTTTTACATGGCTTAGGAATGTGTTTGCCTGATCCATTGCATCGTGGGCAAGTCTGCTGCATAGAAAAGAAGCCTTGAGAAACCCTGACTTGGCCAGCGCCATGACAAGTTCCGCAAGTTTCAACTTTTGTACCCGGCTCAGCGCCCTCACCACCGCAATGCTCGCAGTTAGACCAGCTTGGGACTCTGATCTGCGTCTCGTGACCATGAGCAGCTTCTTCAAGCGAGATCTCCATGCTGTAGCGAAGGTCGGCGCCACGATAGACCTGAGGTCCACCACGGCCACCACGAGCACCAGCAGCGGCACCACCGAAGATATCTCCGAAGATGTCGCCAAAGGCATCTGAAAACCCGCCAAAACCTTGACCACCACCCATGCCGCCCATATTGGGATCGACACCAGCATGACCGTATTGATCATAGGCAGCGCGCTTCTGAGGATCGGATAGCATCTCATAAGCCTCTTTGGCTTCTTTGAATTTATCCTCAGCCTCTTTGCTATCAGGATTGCGGTCTGGGTGGTACTTCATTGCCAACTTACGATAAGATTTTTTGATCTCTTCGTCAGTGGCATTCCGAGCTACCCCCAGAATGTCATAAAAATCGCGCTTGTTAGCCAAAACTATTCCTTACTTCTTGTCGTTTACTTCCTTGAATTCTGCATCAACGACATTGTCGTCCTTAGGTTTAGCATTATCACCGCCAGCTTGGGCTGCTTGGTTTTTTTCAGCCATGGCAGCATACACTTTTTCACCTAACTTCTGACTAACCTTGCCTAACTCTTCAGTTTTAGCAGTGATGGCGTCTTTATCAGTGCCCTTACCTGCCTCTTCCAAGTCTTTCATGGCTGCTTCAATTTTTTCTTTTTCACCAGCCTCTAGAGAAGCGCCATGCTCCTCAAGGGCTTTCTTGGTTGAATGAACCAAAGCTTCAGCTGTATTCTTCGCATCCACCAATTCACGCAACTTCTTGTCTTCTTCTGCGTTTTCTTCCGCATCTTTGACCATGCGTTGAATTTCGTCTTCAGATAAACCAGAGTTAGCCTTGATGGTGATTTTGTTTTCTTTACCGGTGGCTTTGTCTTTGGCGCCCACATGCAAAATACCGTTGGCATCGATGTCAAAAGACACTTCAATCTGAGGTGTACCGCGTGATGCAGGTGCAATACCTTCTAGATTGAATTCACCTAATACTTTGTTCGCTGAAGCCATTTCACGCTCACCCTGGAAAACCTTGATGGTCACCGCAGGCTGATTGTCTTCTGCTGTTGAGAACACTTGAGCATGTTTGGTTGGGATGGTGGTATTTTTTGTGATCATCTTCGTCATCACACCGCCCAATGTTTCGATACCCAATGACAAAGGTGTCACGTCCAACAACAACACGTCTGTACGATCACCAGATAAAACTGCTCCCTGAATCGCAGCGCCTACGGCAACAGCTTCATCCGGGTTCACATCTTTGCGTGGCTCTTGACCGAAAAATTCTTTAACTTTTTCTTGAACCTTAGGCATGCGGGTCATACCGCCCACCAAGATCACGTCATGAATATCACCCACAGCAACGCCAGCATCTTTAATGGCTATGCGGCAAGGTTCAATCGTGCGTGCAATCAAATCATCGACCAATGACTCTAATTTAGCGCGAGTCATTTTGATGTTCAAATGCTTAGGACCTGATGCATCAGCAGTGATGTATGGCAAGTTGATATCTGATTGAGCGCTTGATGACAATTCAATTTTTGCCTTTTCAGCAGCTTCTTTTAAACGTTGCAAAGCCAATACGTCTTTTGAAAGATCAACACCTTGTTCTTTTTTGAATTCAGCAATGATGTAATCAATGATGCGCTGGTCGAAGTCTTCGCCGCCTAAGAATGTGTCGCCGTTGGTTGACAACACTTCAAATTGTTTCTCACCGTCCACATCAGCAATCTCGATGATTGATACGTCAAACGTACCGCCACCCAAGTCATAAACAGCAATCTTGCGATCGCCTTTTTCTTGTTTGTCCAAACCAAAAGCAAGCGCAGCTGCAGTTGGTTCATTGATGATACGCTTCACATCTAGACCAGCAATACGGCCAGCATCTTTGGTTGCCTGACGTTGGCTGTCATTGAAATAAGCTGGCACAGTGATCACAGCTTCAGTCACTTCTTCGCCCAAGTAATCTTCAGCAGTCTTCTTCATTTTGCGAAGAACTTCAGCAGAAATTTGTGGAGGGGCCATTTTTTTACCGCGCACCTCAACCCATGCATCACCGTTATCGGCTTTTGCAATGGTGTAAGGCATCAAGTTGATGTCTTTCTGAACTTCTTTTTCTTCAAATTTGCGGCCAATCAAACGCTTCACCGCATACAGGGTGTTGCGAGGGTTGGTCACAGATTGACGCTTAGCAGGAGCACCCACCAAGATTTCGCCATCTTCCATATACGCAATGATGGATGGGGTTGTGCGAGCACCTTCTGCGTTTTCAATCACTTTAGGAGTATTACCCTCCAAAATTGAAACGCACGAATTGGTGGTTCCTAAGTCAATACCGATGATCTTTGCCATGCTTAACTCCTAAAAATTGTTTTATGTATGTAATTTGGGGATGAATGATTTGATTTCAAGGTCTGGTTTACTTGCTTTTACTTGGGCTGACTAACTGTCACCAAGGCAGGTCTCAAAACACGGTCTGCGATCAAATAGCCTTTTTGCAAGACAGTCACAACGGTATTGGCCTCTTGTTCATGAGGCACCATTGCAATCGCTTGATGACGATGTGGGTCAAATTTCTCGCCCACTGGGTTGATCTCTAAAACTCTGCCTTTTTCCAAAGCAGAAACCAGTTGCTTCAAAGTTAACTCGATACCCTCTTTCATCTTGGCAGAGTCTGCGCCGGTGTCTGTTAAGGCCGCATTCAAGCTATCCAAAACGGGTAATAAGTTCTCAGCAAAGCCTTCAATGGCAAATTTGTGAGCTTTGGCCACGTCTTCCATGGAGCGTCTGCGAGCATTTTCTACTTCAGCCTTGGCGCGTAAAAACTGGTCTTGAAACTCTTTGATTTGCGCCTCTAAGGCCAAAATCATTTCTTCTGGCGTCAAAGGTTTGCTGTTTTGATCGCCTGAACCAGCAGTATCGGCAGCCTTGCTTGGGTCTGAATCTTGGGCGGCCTGATTCAACTCATTGATTTCATGAGTATTTTCTTGTTTAGTCGAAGGTGTTTCTTGGTTTTTATCTTGGCTCATAGGTCATTTATTCATGTAATAAATGACCATATAGGGCCTAAAAACCAGATTTCAAGGGCCTGCCTTTGCTTTATCTTTATTTTTTAATCGCTAAAGAAGCTGCTCTTTGCATACTCAAAGCCAAAGATTGATCTGACTCTCGCACTTGTGGCCAACCACCCAAATGATCATCCGCGATTTCTGCCAAACCAGAGATCCATGCTGGACTGTTATTCAAACAAGCAATGTAGTGATAATCGCCACCGCCCGCTGTCAAGAATTCATCACGAACTTCCATCGCGATTTCTTCCAAAGTTTCCAAACAATCAGCAGGAAATCCTGGGCAGAAAATATCCAAACGACGGGTTTTTTGATGACCCAATTCTTCAACCGTTGGAGCTGTGTATGGCTTTAACCACTCAGCTTTACCAAAACGTGACTGGAATGTGACCATCGCCTGCTCTGCAGTCAAACCCAAAGCCTCGCGAAGCAAACGCCCTGTCTTATGACATTCACAGTGATAAGGATCACCCTTGTCTAGAGTTCTCTTGGGCACACCATGAAATGAAAACAATAATTTATCGCCAGCAGCAAAGTCAGGACGACCATGCGTTTGCCAATAAGTTTCAACTTGCTCCTTGAGTGCATTGATGTAGCCTGGGTGATCGTGATAGTGCTTGATCAAACGTAGCTCTGGCTGATTACGCCAGCCACTGACGATTCTAAAAACTTCATCAAAGGTTGAAGCGGTGGTTGTTGCAGAGTACTGTGGGTACAAAGGCAAGATCAATAATCTTTCCATGCCTTGCGCCTCTAATTTCTTTAAAACTGATTCCATGCTTGGATTGCCATAACGCATAGCGATATCAACCAAGACATCTTTTCCTTGAGCAATGAACTTTTGCTCCAAAGCTCTGGCGATATTTTTTGAATGAACCAACAAAGGTGCTCCGCCTTCAGGGCCAGGCATCCAAACGCTGGCATATTTTTTTGCTGATGCGCCCGAGCGAATCGGCAAAATGATGAGGTTGAGAATGCACCACCAAATAATTTTGGGGATTTCAACCACACGAGGATCGGATAAAAATTGTTTGAGGTAGGGCTTCACAGCTGCGGCCGTGGGCGCATCTGGCGTACCCAAGTTAATTAATAAAATTGCTGTGCGTTGCGCTGGGCGACTAATAGCCATATAACTTCCTCACTTATTAAAAATGCCGCTACTCAAAGCGCTTGATAGTAATTTTGACGTGATATCCACAATCGGTATCACCCTCTCATAAGCCATGCGTGTCGGCCCAATCACACCCAAGGTGCCAACGATTCTGCCATCCACACTGTATGGCGCTGTGATGACTGCCATGTCTTCCATGGGCACCAATTCACTTTCACCACCAATGAATACCTGAACACCTTCTGCTCGAGAAGAAACATCCAACAACTGTAGTAACTCAGTTTTCTCTTCGAACATACCAAACAATTGCTTCAACTTGACCATGTCAGAAGAAAGATCACCAACGTTCAACAAACGTCTTTCGCCAGAGATAATCATGTTTGAGTCAGGCTTGGCATTTTCTGCGCCCACTTTCAACGCAGCTTCCATCAATGATGAAATACCTGAGCGAATGCCCTCTAACTCTTGGCGTAATTTTTCTTTGACCGCAAAAAAGCTCAGACCTGCAAATTGACTATTCAAATAATTGCTGGCTTCAATCAATTCAGATGGACCGTAATCTCGCTCAGTCAAAATAATTCTATTTTGAACATCTCCCTCAGGCGTCACCAAAATCAAAAGCACGCGTTTCTCAGACAATCTCAAAAACTCAACCTGCTTAAAAACTTCTGAACGTCTTGGGGTCATGACCACCCCGGCAAAATTAGATAAATTTGATAAAACTTGAGCTGCTGCTGCAACCACTCTTTGTGGAGCGTCTGCCTGAATAGCGTCTTGTGCTTCATGAGCCATCACTTCTTCGACTGGCTTTACGGTGAGCATCGTATCGACAAAGAGTCGATAACCCTTGGGCGTCGGAATACGACCAGCAGAAGTGTGTGGACTGGCCACAAAACCCATATCCTCTAGATCGGCCATCACATTGCGAATCGTTGCAGCGGATAGATCCAAGCCTGAAAATTTAGACAAAGCTCTAGAGCCAACAGGCTGGCCGTCGGCGATATAGTGCTCAATCAGGGTTTTTAGTAGGCTTTTTGAACGGTCATCCATCATTTAGCAATTGTAGGGCTATTGGGGCTATGGTTTAATCATCAACATGTCAAATCTTAAGACAAAAAGCGCTCAAAGACATTTTAAAAAAGTTGCCTTGGTAGGGAAATACCAGGCTGACGGCTTTGCGCACATGCTTTTAAACCTCTCCAACATCCTCAAAAACTTAGGATGCGAGGTCTTTTTAGAGGCAGAAACAGCTCAAAACACCACGATTACTCAGATTCCGAGTATTGCAGCCAAAGAATTTCAATCGAATATCGACTTAGTGATTGTTCTCGGTGGTGATGGCACCATGCTTGGCATCGCAAGACAAATTGCAGGTCAAGACGTTCCTTTGATTGGTATCAACATGGGCACCCTTGGTTACATGACAGATATTCCACTTCAAGATGTTGAATTGGTTTTAACTGAAATGCTCAAAGGTCACTATGAGTCCGATAACAGGTATTTGCTTGAAGCCGAGGTTTATAGAAATGAGCAAGTCATAGGCTCAGGATTGGCTTTGAACGATGTGGTTGTTAATCGCTCTGGTATCTCGGGCATGCTTGAACTCACTGTTCGCGTGAATGGTCAGTTCATGTACAACCAACGATCTGATGGATTGATTGTGGCAACACCAACAGGTTCAACAGCCTATGCGATGTCTGCAGGCGGTCCAATTCTTCATCCTTCAGTGGCCGGCATGGTTTTAGCACCAATTGCGCCCCATGCTTTATCCAATCGCCCAATTGTTTTACCAAGCGATTCATTGGTTGAGATTGAATTGGTTGGCGGCAAAGATGTCAGCGTTAACTTTGATATGCAATCACTGACTCAACTTCAAGTGGGCGATCAAATCAAAATCAAGCAATCTCAAAAAACCATCACGCTGCTTCACCCAATTGATCACAGCGATTACAGAGCACTTCGACAGAAGCTGCACTGGAACGAACACCCTTCCTCTTTCTAACCATGTTACGTAGCCTATATATTCGCGACTTTGTGATTGTCGATGAACTAGACATCGACTTAGAAAGTGGCTTCACGGTTTTAACTGGCGAGACTGGCGCAGGCAAATCTATTTTGCTGGACGCTCTTTCCTTGGCTATGGGAGAAAGAGCAGACCCAAGCCAAATCAGAGAAGGTAAAAATCGTGCAGAGATATCTGCCATTTTTTCTTTGAACGACCCCCTTAAAAAAACCATTTCTGCATGGCTAGAGACACAAGACTTCTCAACGGAAGATGATGGTGCAACCATCATTCTTAAAAGAGTGATTGACACCTCCGGGCGCAGCAAGGCTTTCATCAATGGTGGCACAGCCACATTGAGTCAACTCAAAGAACTGTCAAGCTTTCTGGTTGATATACATGGTCAACATGCCCATCAATTACTGCTCAAGGCTGGCGCCCAAAGAGATCTTTTGGACAATCAAGCCAACCTTGATGGACTCGTTGCAGAAGTCAAACAACTCTATCAAGCCTGGCAAACAGCCAAGAAGCAATTAGAACTTGCAAAGAACGCCGGCGAGAACTTACAAAAAGAGCAAGAGCGCTTGGCTTGGCAACTTGAAGAATTAGATGCGCTGGCACCACAGGCTGGTGAGTGGGTAGAAATTGAGCAAGATCATGCGCGCTTAGCGAATGCAGCCAAACTAATTGAGGGATCGCAAAAAGCCATTCAAGCGCTGCAAGATCAAGAAGGCAATGCGGAAGAACTTCTCTCCAAAGCATTCAATGAAATTGCTGATTTGGCCAAACTTGATAGCAATTTAGAAGATGCAAAAATTGCCATTGAATCTGCACAAATACAAATTGGCGAAGCAAGTCACAGTCTTAATCGCTATTTACAAAAAATAGATGTCGATCCTGAGCGCTTAGCAACTGTTGAAGAACGCCTCAAGGCACTTCACAGCGCGGCCAAGAAATTCAAAGTAACGCCGAATGATCTTCCAGAAAAGTGGACAGAGATTCAAGAGCAAGTCACTGCGATTAAGAATTCACAAGACTTGGGTGCTCTTGAACAAAACCTCAGCAAAACTTTAGCAGCCTATACAAAGAGCGCCAAAAAGTTAAGTCAAGAAAGAATCGCAGCAGCAAAAACATTAGAAACCCTGGTGACTGCAGCCATGCAAGATTTAGCGATGTCCGGCGGTGTTTTTGCAATCCAAATTGAAGCCCTTGAAGAAGGTAATGCTCATGGTTTAGAGCAAGTTGAGTTTTTGGTTGCAGGCCATCCTGGTGCAACACCTAAGCAGTTAGCAAAAGTAGCTTCTGGTGGCGAGTTAGCAAGAATCAGTTTGGCCATCAGCGTCATCACTTCTGAAGCCAGTCAAATCCCAACTTTGATTTTTGATGAAGTAGATTCAGGCATCGGTGGTGCCGTTGCCGAAACAGTTGGCAAGCGCTTAAAAGAATTGGGGCAAGCTCATCAAGTCTTGTGTGTCACCCACTTACCTCAAGTGGCTGCAGAAGGTCATCAACATTGGAAGGTTGCTAAGCAAAGCCAAGATAATGTGACTATTTCAAGCATGCAAATCTTGGGCAGACAAGAGCGAGTTGAAGAAATTGCAAGAATGCTTGGTGGCGCTGAAATCACAGACACCACCAGACGTCACGCTCGCGAATTACTGGGTAAGTAAAACTTTTTCCCAAAGCCTCTTAACGCAATCTCGCGATTCAAGCAAAGCAGGATCCATTTCCTCCTGAGATACTCTGGTCTTATCAGCGCCATCCAATCTGATGCGATGCTGGTATTCACGATAAAGACGATAAGCGTTTGCAGCCTGTAATGCTGCATCACTCGGAATCAAACCTTCTTCACTGGCCAAAGATAGCAAAGCAATATTCCCCAAGTTTCCTAAAAGTATTGGGTGACCCTTACTAAAACGTAATACCAAATATTGGACAATGAATTCGATATCAACCATGCCGCCACTGTCATGCTTGATATCAAATAGGCCAGAGTCATTCGGGTGACCTTCACTGACCTTTTGACGCATATCTAGAATTTCTTGCTTGAGTAAAGCCTCATTTCTTTCTTGCGCCAATACCTCAGATCTGATTTTTTCAAACTTTTCGCCAATCGCTGTATCACCAGCACAAAAACGAGCGCGCGTTAAAGCTTGATGCTCCCAAAGCCAAGCAGAGTTATCTCCTTCTCGCAATTGATAACGCCTGAAAGAGTCAATGCTGGTCACCAATAATCCCGCCGCACCATTCGGTCTTAAACGAGTGTCGATTTCAAACAGAATGCCGGCCGATGTTGATGCAGTGAGCCAAGCAATCAAACGTCTTGCATACAAGGCATAAATTTCGCCCGCATTTTGATCGGACTCGGGAGCATCGTACAAAAATACAATGTCCAGATCGGATGCGTAGCCCAGCTCTTTACCACCCAGCTTGCCATAGGCAATCACCGCAAAGGAAGGTGGGATCACTTCGTTTAATTGGAATTTCTTTGCCACCATGGGCCAAACTCTTTCCAGAGTTAAACCAAGAATCAAATCAGCCAAGGCAGAAAGTCGATCGCTCACTTTTTCAATCGGCAATGGTTCGTCCCGTCCAATGCCCAACTCTGCCAACAAGGTCAAGAATGTTTCTGTGTGATGAACTTGCCTCAGAATATCCATGGCTTGCTCTGCTTGATCACCATTGTCCATGGCGTCATCTAGCAAGATATTGATATCGGCCCTTAGCTTGGTCCAATAAACCGCAGGATGATCTTCTGGGGTGTACTGACCTTGACCAGTTAATAGATCGTCCAAGAGGTGAGGGTGTTGAATCAAATAATCAGTGCCCCACTTTGAAGCAGAAATCAATGAAATGAGTCTGCTCAAAATATGCGGATACTCACTCAAGAGTGCAAGATAGGATGAACGTCTAGAAATTGAATCGAGCAAATTCATCATTCTCACCATGACCTCATCGGATCTTGATGAACCCCAACCCTGTTGCTCCACATAATTCATGGCTGCAGACATTGACTGCGTGAACTTTCTTCTCGATGAGTCAGACAAAGACCGCCAGCGTGCGCTGCCCCACCACTCATTCCATTTTTCAGCCAAAGCAGGATGGTCAGCTGATGGCGTCCATACCGCAAGATTCGCACCGCCTTGATCAACCTCCGCTTGATGTTTTTTCAATACAAAAGCATCAGCAAACAATTTGGCCACATTGTCTCTGTGTTGAGCTAACTGCTTTTTGAACTCATCCAAAGTCGCATGCCCCATCGCAAGACCAAGCCTTTGTTGAGAGGTGTCGTCCTTAGGCAGATGGTGTGTTTGAGCATCCTCCCAGTATTGCAAGCGATGCTCTAGTTTTCTGAGGTAGGTATAAGCATTGGTCAGCTGATCAAGCTCCACCTGACCAATCAGTTGGCGCTCAAAAACAGCTCTCAAGACTTCCAGGGTCGGACGAATTCTCAAGCCAGGATCTTGACCACCTCGCACCAATTGAAACATTTGCGCCATGAATTCAATTTCACGAATTCCTCCACGCCCTAACTTCACATCCGCTGCTCTTTCTGGATGAAGCAGGCTGCGCTTTTCAGCTTCTTGCTGAATTTGTCCATGCAACTCTCTGATCGCGGCAATCACACCAAAATCAAGGTAGCGCCTGTAGACAAAAGGCCTGACCAAATCTTGCAAACCTTTTTGACATCTTTCGTATGCCGACATATGAGGAGAGGGATAAATCATTCGCCCCTTGATCCATGCATACCTCTCCCATTCACGCCCCTGAACACAGAAATATTCTTCTAGCATCCCCAAACTACAAACCAGGGGGCCCGAGTCGCCATTGGGTCTTAAGCGCATATCCACCCTGAAGATAAAACCCTCTGATCTTAATTCGCTCAATAAGGCAATCAGACGTTTACCAACGCGCGTGTACCACTCTTGATGAGAAATGCTTTTTAAGCCACCTTGGGTTTCACCCTCTTCTTCGTATAAAAAGACCAAATCGATGTCTGATGACACGTTGAGCTCACGCCCTCCCAATTTACCCATGCCAACAATCATCATCGGCGAGTAATCTCCCTGCTGATTCAGGGGTTCACCTACCATCGGCTTAACATCTTGACGAATTGCCTCAATCGCCACCGCAGTGACCTTTTCAGCAAAACAACTCATGGCTTGCGTCACTTCCTGAACATCAGCTGCCCCATTGAAATCTCTAGCAGCGATCAACAACATGAATTTTTGCCGAGCGAGGCGTAAATTTGCCGCCAAATCATCAATGCTCAGGGGTTGATCTGCCACAGTTGGCACTGCAGATTTCAGCAAATCATCAATGACAGATTCGCTGACAGGGCTTGCAGCCATTTCGCCAATTTCTGAGGACCACTCTGGGCGGGCAGTTAACCAACGCACAGCGTAGGCTGAATGGTCCAAAAGAAGGGAAAGTTTAGGGTGAATTGTTGTCATAGGTATCATGTTATCGCTATCAATACCCGCTCGGCTACAGCATAATTACAAAAATGTCATGGTTATCCAATTTCAACCCCCTGGAAAGCATCCGTCACCTCAAAGTTGACGTGAATAGACTTGCCATTTGGAAAAAAAGAGCCCGATGGCTACTTTTATTGATTGCCCTGATTTTAGTTGCCGCTCAACTACTAACGCGCTTTTACATATGGCCACAAGTTGAAAAAAACAAAGCCTCATTTGAGCAGGTGATCAGTCAAACACTGGGCGTTCATTTAAAAATTGAAAAGATTGAAGCTGGCTGGGATTTTCTTTGGCCATCATTCAAAATTGACAACATCAAGCTTTATGAGCTGGGCGATTTGAATTCACCTAAGTTGAGTATTCCTCAGGTGACTGGAAAGCTATCCTGGGAAAGTCTGTGGAATCTTCAACCTCATTTTCACGGCCTTAGCTTTGACGATGCTCTGATTCAGATTCAACGAGATTCAAAGGGCAACTGGAATATTGCAGGGATTAAGTTAGATCAATCAACGGCTGGTTATAAATTTGGTAATTGGTTGTTTGAACAAGACAGTCTTAAAGTTAAGAATGCCAAGATTAATTGGCTTGATCAACGCTTTCAAAGCAGCCAATACTCGCTCGATATTGAATCACTTACATTAAATAATTCTTGGTTCAAACATTCTATCGATTTAAACCTCAAGACACCTTGGCATTCAAATACTGCATCCATCAAAGCCGACTTCAGGCACAGTGTATTTGGCAATGCAGGTAACTGGAAAGACTGGATTGGCAGAATTGAATGGCAAATCAGTGAACTGAATCTTGCCAAAGTCAATCAATTGTTTGAGAGCCCCATTGACGTTGTTTCTGGCCAAGTTAATTCTGAAGGTCACACCTATATCGATGGTGGAGCATTGGATGGCGGTGGAACTAAGCTTGCCGCACAAAATCTGCACATTGAATGGCCACGCCTAGGCGCACCACTGAAAATTGCAAAAGTTGACGTAGAGCTCGAGCAAAAGACTTCTGGTAAAAAAATGTCTGTCAGTGCACCTTTACTTAAATGGCAAGTGAATGAAAAAGCTGCATCAAAGGAACTGAATGGCATCAGCATCTACTGGGACATGGCTGCAAATATTGATGCAATCACTCATGCTGGAGTAAAAGCTGACCAGATTGATATCAATCTTGTTGAGCAATTGGCCAAACAATTTCCGCTGCCAAAAGATATCAGCGAATTCATTAAGCGCTATCAACCCTCAGGAATGCTTAAAAATTTAGATGCTAATTGGCACGCAGAGGCTAGCAAGCTACCGTTTAGTATAAAAATCCCAGGGTTCAACGCATCTCACTACAAACTCTCATTTGATTTTGAGAATGCTTATCTCAAGCCTGAGCAAAAGGGCCTGCTTTCAATATCTAATCTAACAGGCAGACTCTTTGCAACAGAACTTGGTGGCGAGCTCACGCTCGATAGTGAAAACACCTTCATTGCACTTCCCCAAATTCTAGAGAACGATAACCTGGCGCTCGATCTGATCAAGGGTAAAGTTAAGTGGCTTAAAAAGGATGGCAGGCCCGAGTATCAGGTCAGCAAACTCAAGTTAAAAAATGATTCAGTTAATTTGGCCTTTGATGCAAATTACAAAGCCAAGACCGCTAAAGCTCCAGCTGATCTTTACATCAAAGCAGACATCCAAGAAGCCGATGTTAAAAATTTGACCAGATACTTTCCCTTGGGAATGTCTAAAAATGCAAGAGCCTATCTAAATGCAGCCCTCAAAGAAGGTCGCATTCGCAATGGTCAACTTCATATTCACGGCGACCCGCTGCACATTCCATTCGACACCAAGTTCCCAGGTATCTTTGAGCTCAACTTACCAATTGAACAAGTGCAATACTCACCAGCACCCACCGCTGATAAAAAACAAGGGCAATGGTCAGACTTTTCAGATGTGCGTGGCACTGTTTTATTCAAAGGCCCAAAACTTCAACTAGATTTAAAAAGTGCCTCTTTTGAAAGTGTGCAGTTAAGCGATATTGAAGGGGTCATAGACAACATTGTTAGCCCAGCAGCAACGCTCAAAATCAATGGTATTGCTAAAGGCTCTAGTCAAGAGTTGCTCAAATACTATTTAGACAGCCCTTCAGGAAAGAGCATTGAAGCGATCAGTAAAAAAGTTGAGATCTCAGGCAATGCCCAGTTAAAGATCAATATTGAAATGCCCATCAATAACGCCAAGGAAACTAAATTACAAGGCGAAGTAAGGCTTGATCGCAACCAAGCCAAAATTAATCAAAAACTAGATGTGCAACAAATATCAGGCGATATACTGTTTTCTGAAGAAAACATCATCGGCAGAAACTTAAAGGCCCAATTACTTGGTGGTGAAGTACTGATTGATAACGCGAATAAATTGCCTTGGCAATCTTCATCAGATATGAAGGTGTCGGGCAAGGTTGATATCAATCAATTGATTCAAGCTTTGAATACTTCAGACTCTGCTGAAATCAAAAAAATTCAAGGCCAGTTAAATGGTCTGGTTTCTTATGATGGAAAACTAGCCATTCGCTCCAAAGGCTATCAGTTGGATTTGGGATTGAAGCTCGACCAACTTGGCTCTCAATTTCCCGCCCCATTCAATAAAAAATCCGGTCAATCCTTGGCGGGTCAATTCAACTTAAGCAATTTAAGTGATAACCCAGATAAGCCTACCTCTGGTCAACTAAAGGTTGGCAAGCTCATTGATGCCAAATTCACCTCCAGCGCCACTCAAAAATTAAGCTTAGGCCTCGGTATCAATGCTCCGGGTTACATCCCTCAGAAAGGTTTTTCAAGCACCATCGTTTTAGACCAACTGGATGCATCAGCTTGGCAGAGCTGGCTGGATAAGAACTTCCCTGAGTCAGCAAAACAATCCAATGCCAAACCTGCGGCAAGTTCTGATTTTGATCTTGATACCATTTCAGCAAAGATTAAAAATCTTAAGTTAGCTGATAGATCTTTCAAAGACGTTGCCATACAAGCCACTCACAATAAAGAGCAATGGAATGCCAGCATTCAATCGCCTGTTGCCAAAGGTTTATTGCAATGGCAATCAGCAAGAGCAGGATTCCCTCAAGGAAAACTAACGGCACGACTTCAGCAGTTAGTCATCGAAAACACTGAATCCGGTGACACCATCACCAAAGGTGTCAATAAACGCATTCAAAAGATTCCAGCTTTAGATATTCAGTCTGATGAGCTTATTTTTAATGGCAAGTCTTATGGAAAAATGGAGTTACTTGCCAGCAATGATAAAAATGACTGGAAGATTGATAAGCTATCTTTAAAAACAGCTGATGCTCAAATCAATGCAACCGGCAGATGGATTCTTCCCAAGGAAAGCAAGCAACTGAATGCCGGAAAAACTGAATTGAATTTTGATTTAGACATCAACAACGCTGGCAAGCTTTTATCAAAACTAGGCTTTCCGAAAGCAATTGATGATGGATCCGGAAAGTTGGTTGGTCAAATTAACTGGGCGAATGCTCCATACAGTTTTGACATCAAGTCTTTGAATGCGGAATTATCTTTAGATCTAATCAAAGGCACAATTTTGCAAGTCGATCCGGGTGTTGCTCGATTACTAGGAGTTCTCAGCTTCCAAGGTTTGAGCAGAATCGCGACCCTGGACATTGGTGGCGTGCTTAAACCCATCGTTAGCCAAGGAACTCCTTTTGACAGAATCACTTCCACTGGCTCAATCAATAATGGCATTGCAAACATCAAAGATTTAAGTATGCGAGGACCTCAAGGAAACATTCGCTTGACCGGTAAAGCAGATCTGATTCAGGAAAACCAAGATATTCGGATAACAGTTGTTCCCAACTTTAATGCTGGCTCTGCTTCGCTGGCTTACACATTCATTAACCCAATCATTGGCCTTAGCACCATGGTTGGTCAATTTTTAATTGCCGACGAATTGAGTAAGCTATTTCAATTGGATTACCTGGTTCAAGGCACATGGGCAAATCCCCAAATCATTGCACTTGATAACAAGGGCAAGCCCTTAGATGAAAAGCAATTGAAGGATATTCGGGACAAATCTTTACTGAAACAACAAACTCCCACCAAAAAGTAGATCAGAGTTAATATCAAGTTAATGAATCCCAATCAATTAACTGTCGCCGCAATTCAAATGACTTCAACTGATTCTGTTGAAGAAAATTTACAAACGGCCAATAAATTAATCCAAGCGGCAAAACAAGCTGGCGCTGACATCATGGTCTTGCCCGAGTATTTTTGTTTAATGGGGCAAACAGATCAAGATAAAGTTGCCATCAGAGAAGATTACGGTCAAGGTCGCTTACAAGACTCTTTGAGTCAAATGGCCAAGCAACATCAGATTCATTTGATTGCTGGAACCATTCCTCTGAGTACCCTCAATCAACATCAAGTTAAAAACACGAGTTTGGTTTTTGACCCTAACGGTCAAATCATCAGCAGATACGACAAAATTCACTTATTTGGCTTTAAGCAAGGCGATGAGGAATATCAAGAGTCAAAAACAATTGAACCTGGATCACTTCCCTGCAGCTTCAGCATTCAGAAGAATGGTGTTGATTGGAAATTTGGTGTCACCATTTGCTACGACATCCGCTTCCCAGAGTTGTACAGACAAATTGGGCCTGTGGATTGCCACATTGTCTCTGCTGCTTTTACCCACACCACCGGTAAGGCGCATTGGGAAATCCTCCTAAGAGCCAGAGCCATTGAAAACCAATCCTACCTTCTGGCCAGCGCTCAAAGCGGTCAGCACAGCAATGGTCGCAGGACTTGGGGGCAAAGCATGCTGATCGACCCCTGGGGCGAGATTCAGGCAGAGCTTAAAGAAGGTGAAGGATTCACCTTGGGCATCTTGGATAAAAGCAGAATTGATGAAATTCGAGCAAAATTACCTTCACTACAACATCGCACCATCTAAAGAACATAATGAATTCAACTCTTGCACTAGAAAACCCTCTGCATCTCAGTCGAGCTGATGCTTTAAATATTGCAAAAGAAATTCTTTTGGCGCCAGCAGGCATTTCTGAACAAGACCTGCAAAAGACTCTTGCTCACATGTACACGCACCAACTAGATGATGCTGATTTGTATTTCCAAAGAACTCACAATGAATCTTGGAGTCTTGAAGAGGGCATTGTTAAATCAGGCAGCTTTAGCATTGATCAGGGTGTTGGTGTGCGCGCAGTCAGTCATGACAAAACAGCATTTGCTTACTCAGATGAAATCAGTGCTTTGGCATTAAGAAATGCTGCTGAGGCTACGCGCGTGATTGGGGCTCAACAAAAGAGTACCTACATCAGCCCCAAATGGAAAACGCCTGCCACCCACGCTCTTTATCAATCATTCAATCCATTAGATAGTCTTGATGCCAAAGCAAAGATTGCCATCCTAGAAGACATTGAGCGCAAAGCCAAAGCCAAAGACCCACGCATTGTGCAGGTGATGGCGGGTCTTGCTGGCGAATTTGATGTTGTGTTGGTTGCTCGTGCAAACGGTGTTCTGGCAGCGGATATACGTCCCCTGGTACGCATTTCGATCACCGTGATTGCAGAGCAAAACGGTCGTCGTGAAGTTGGTTCATCCGGCGGTGGCGGTAGGTTTGATTATCACTTTTTTGTCAAAGATAAGATTGATCAATGGATCAATGAAGCAGTTCGCTCAGCTTTGGTCAACCTTGAATCTCGACCTGCGCCCGCAGGCCCTATGACTGTTGTCTTAGGACCAGGCTGGCCAGGCGTATTACTGCACGAAGCTATTGGCCATGGCCTTGAAGGCGACTTCAATCGCAAAGGTTCATCAGCTTTTTCTGGCAAGATTGGCCAACGAGTCGCTGCTAAGGGCGTCACGGTTGTGGATGATGGCACCATTCCAGGTCGCCGCGGTTCTTTGTCTGTTGATGATGAAGGCACCCCTACTCAATGCACCACCTTGATTGAAGATGGCATTCTTAAAGGTTACATACAAGACAGTCTTAATGCTCGCCTAATGAAAATGCCAACAACCGGTAACGCCAGACGTGAAAGTTATGCATCTCTTCCAATGCCTCGCATGACCAATACTTATATGTTGGGCGGCAAAGAAGATCCTCAAGAAATCATTGGCAGCATCAAAAAAGGACTTTATGCGGCCAACTTTGGTGGTGGGCAAGTAGACATCACCAGTGGCAAATTTGTATTTTCAGCGTCTGAGGCTTATTGGGTTGAAAACGGGAAAATTTTGTACCCCGTCAAAGGAGCCACCATCATTGGCAATGGCCCTGAGTCACTCAAAGATATCAGCATGATTGGCAATGACATGGATTTGGACAGTGGCATCGGCGTTTGTGGCAAAGAAGGTCAAAGCGTGCCAGTTGGCGTTGGTCAGCCCACATTGAGGATCGACAATATGACAGTTGGCGGAACTGCTTAATCACTAAAACAAATAAAACTGTGCTACATTAACCCCATGTCTGCAAATAAATTTTATTTCTTTTACTTTTGGTTCTCAGCCCACGGCGGTCGAGAGGCAGAAATTCAAGCATAAATTTCCAGCACTCAAAATAACCGCCGACACCAACGGCGGTTTTTTTTTACAGATTTAAGAATGACGGTAATAGAAAAAGGAGTTAATGAAATGGTTGATAAATCTCTCAGCACCAGAGACAGCTGGTATGCCAGTATTGATAAAACATCAGAGACTGATGATGCCCGCATTCAAAACATCACGGTGCTACCGCCGCCAGAGCATCTCATTCGCTTCTTCCCTATACAAGGCACATCTGTTGAGAAATTGATCAGCAAAACCAGGAAGAAGATTCGTGACATCATGAACTTCAAGGATGATCGTCTTTTAGTGATCATTGGCCCATGTTCTATCCATGATCCAAGTGCCGCAGTTGCTTATGCTCATAAATTATTAGAGCAGCGCAAAAAATTTGAGGGTGAACTAGAAATCGTCATGCGCGTTTATTTTGAAAAGCCTCGCACAACCGTGGGTTGGAAAGGTTTGATCAATGACCCATACCTTGATGAGAGCTATCGCATTGATGAGGGCTTAAGAATCGCTCGCCACCTACTAATTGAAATCAACCGCATGGGTATGCCTGCTGGTAGCGAATTCTTGGACGTCATTTCTCCACAATACATTGGTGACCTTATTTCTTGGGGTGCCATTGGCGCCAGAACCACAGAAAGCCAAATTCACCGTGAATTAGCTTCTGGTATCTCAGCACCGATTGGCTTTAAGAATGGCACAGATGGCAACATCAAAATTGCCACAGATGCGATTCAATCAGCGAGCCGCCCACACCACTTTTTATCAGTTCACAAAAATGGTCAGGTGGCCATTGTTGAAACAAAAGGCAATAGTGACTGTCACGTGATTCTTCGTGGTGGCAAAACCACAAACTATGATCAGGAAAGTGTCGCCAAAGCTTGTAGCGAGCTTGATGCCGCCAAACTTCCAGCTTCATTGATGGTTGACTGTTCACATGCCAACTCAAGTAAACAACATGAGCGCCAGATTGAAGTAGCCAAGGACATTGCTGGTCAATTGGCCAAAGGCTCAAAACAAATTTTTGGCGTGATGGTGGAAAGTCATCTATTTGCTGGAGCACAAAAATTCACTCCTGGCAAAGACAATCCGCATGACCTTAAGTATGCAACCAGCATCACTGATGCGTGCATTGGTTGGGATGACTCTCTGAATGTATTAGAGATACTCGCAGACGGTGTTAAAAAACGTCGCAAGAAGTAACCCAGTCAATCAAGCAGTTAACTGCTTGAGCAGCTAAGCAATCAAGACCCTTCGGGGTCTTTTTTGTGGTGCCACAAAACATCAGTGCCACCTGCAGCGCGGTTCAATACACGAGCTAAAACGAATAACAAATCTGAGAGTCTGTTGACGTATTGACGTGGTGAATCATGAATCGGTTCATGACGCCCTAACTTAACGATTGAACGCTCAGCTCTTCGACAAACGGTTCTGCAAACATGAGCTTGGGCAGCGGCACGTGTACCACCTGGAAGAATAAATTCTTCTAGACGAGGCAAGCTGGCATTGTATTTTTCAAGCCAAACATCTAACTGAGCGACCTGCTCTTCTTTGAGCAAGGTGTAATTAGGGATGCATAACTCACCACCCAAATCGAATAGATCGTGCTGGACTGTGGAGAATAATTCTCTCAATTCAGCAGCGATTGCCTGAGGAATATCCTCAGTGATCAAGACCCCAATTTCTGAATTAAGCTCATCAACATCGCCCATGGCGCAGATCCTGAGATGGTCTTTGTCAACGCGTTGACCATCACCCAAACCAGTGGTGCCGGTATCGCCTGTGCGTGTTGCAATTTGTGTCAATCTTTTACCCATGTGACTGATTATAGGGAAATGGCTAGAATAGAGCCAAACCATCAACAATCGAGATATATGAATACTGTTAATGAGAACTCTGAGGCTTTTATTAAAGCCCGCCAAGCCCATCTAGTTAAGGCTTTAAAGCCTCATTTGCCTGAACATGCCCTTTTATGGGAGCCCGAAGACACAATTCCTTATGAATGTGATGGTTTAGCGGCATATCGCCAAATGCCTTTGGCAGTAGCCCTGCCTGAAACTGAGGCCCAAGCCGTTGAAGTCATCAAGGTCTGCAGAGATTTACAGGTACCGATTGTGCCAAGAGGTGCAGGAACCGGTCTCTCAGGCGGCGCTATGCCGATTTCTCAAGGTTTGGTGCTCTCCTTGGCAAAACTCAAGAAAATCATCCATGTTGACCCCATCGCCAGAACGGCAGTGGTTCAGCCTGGCGTTAGAAATTTAGCAATTTCTGAGGCAGTTGCAAAACACGGCTTGTATTACGCTCCAGATCCATCCTCTCAAATTGCCTGCTCGATTGGCGGCAATGTCAGCGAAAACTCTGGTGGCGTGCATTGCCTAAAGTACGGCCTAACCCTTCACAATATCCTCAAGGTGCGCGGTATTTTGATGACTGGTGAGGTTGTTGAGTTCGGCAGTCTAGCGCCAGATGCACCTGGATTAGATTTGATCTCGATCTTGGTTGGTAGTGAAGGCATGTTGGCAGTCATCACCGAAGTGGTGGTCAAGCTGGTACCAAAACCTCAATTAGCTCAAGTCATCATGGCTAGTTTTGATGACGTAGAAAAAGGTGGCAACGCAGTTGCTGCGATCATTGCTGCAGGCATTATTCCCGCAGGTCTAGAAATGATGGACCAAGCCGCCACACGTGCTGTGGAAGAGTTTGTTCATGCCGGTTACGATATGAACGCTGCGGCTATTTTGTTGTGCGAGTCTGATGGCACACCTGAAGAAGTAGCTGAAGAAATTGAGCGCATGACTGCTGTGCTTAAAAATAGTGGCGCCATTCGTCTACAGGTTTCTCAAAGTGAAGCTGAGCGCCTTAAGTTTTGGAGCGGTAGAAAGAATGCCTTCCCAGCCGCCGGTAGAATTTCAGCTGACTACTATTGCATGGATGGAACCATTCCCCGCCAACACATTGCTACTTTGTTAAAACGTATTCAGGTGATGGAACAGAAATACCAATTGCGCTGCATGAACGTTTTCCATGCAGGTGATGGCAATATGCACCCACTCATCATGTTCAACGGTTCAGATAAGGCCGAATGGCATCGCGCTGAAGCGTTTGGCAGTGACATTTTAAGAACCTGCGTTGAACTTGGTGGAACTATCACTGGTGAGCACGGCGTAGGTATTGAGAAGATCAATGAGATGTGTGTTCAATTCAGTGACTCAGAGCGCGAACTTTTTTGGAAAGTAAAAGCAGCCTTTGATCCAGATAAATTATTGAATCCTGACAAAGCAATCCCAACGCTCAATCGCTGTGCTGAATATGGTCGCATGCGCGTCACTGGTGGTGTTTTACCTCACCCAGAATTGGAGCGCTTTTAAATGAGTGATCAGTTATTGAAAGGATTTGCAGAGCAAATCCAAGGCGCAGTTCAGGCCAAACAATTGTTGCGCATCACAGGCTCAGGTTCAAAGGATTGGTTGGGTGGCGAGCTCAAAGGCACCCCTCTGTCCACGAAAGACTATCAAGGTGTGGTGAGTTATCAGCCGGATGAGTTGGTGATCACAGTCAAGGCTGGCACTCTAATCAAAGAAGTTGAGTCAATTCTTGCAGAAAAGAATCAACAGTTTTCTTTTGAATCCCCACATTTTGGTGCTAACGCAACCATTGGTGGCATGGTTTGCTCGGGTCTAGCAGGTCCTGGACGTGTGAGCGCTGGCAATCTCAGAGATTTTGTTTTGGGCGCTAAAGTCATGGATGGCCAATCTCAAATCATGAACTTTGGTGGCACTGTCATGAAAAACGTTGCTGGTTATGATGTTTCAAGATTGATGCCTGGATCATTCGGCACTTTGGGATTGCTGCTGGATGTGTCTATTAAAGTTTTACCAAAGCCTGCGGCGAGCGCAACCGTCACAACGCAAATCACTCAGGCTGAAGCTATTCAGTTAATGAACTTACTGGCCAGTCAACCATGGCCTTTGAGTGCTTCTTGCTGGCAAGGTGATGGCTCAGGTACGCTGCACCTTCGCTTAAATGGTGCCAAAGCAGCTGTTGAATCAGCCATCCAGACGTTTGGTCAAAAATATGGCATGAAAGTCATTGATGATGAGCAAGCCGCTATTTTTTGGCATGACTTAAAAGAACAAAAAAATACTTGGTTCAGTGAGTCAAGCGAATCACCACTGTGGCGCTTCGCAGTAGCACCAACCTCTGCACCACTGGATTTACCAGGTACAACTTTGATTGAATGGCATGGTGGTCAACGTTGGTGGAAAGGTCAGATTGATGCAGAAAGTGCCAAGAAGATCGCTCTCGCAGCCAATGGTCATGCAAGTATTTTTAGAGCAAGTCATAAAAATCAGGCGATGCTCAGCTCACTCAAAGACAACCCTCTAACAAGCCCCTTAGCAACCATTCAAGATCGTCTCGCAAAAGCTTTCGATCCTAATGGCGTTTTTGCAACCGGAAGATTGGCCTAATATGCAAACAGAATTAGCTCCTCAATTTATAGGCACTGCCGATGGCACGATGGCTCAAAGTATTTTGAATAAATGCGTCCATTGTGGTTTTTGTACAGCAACTTGTCCTACTTATCAGTTACTTGGTGATGAATTAGATGGTCCGCGTGGACGTATTTATTTGATCAAGCAAATGGCTGAAGGTAGACAGGCCACCGAAAAAACCAGAGAACATTTGGATCGCTGCTTGACCTGCCGTAACTGCGAAAGCACTTGCCCTAGCGGCGTTGACTATGGCCATCTGATTGATATTGGCCGCAAGTGGGCTGAAGAACAAACCAACCCAAGGCCATTGATGCAAAGATTGCTTCGCAAAGCCTTGGCCAATGGCTTAACAAATAAAACTTTGTTTGATAACGCGATGCGCATCGGCAGAGTCATGCGCCCTCTTTTACCGGCGGCAATCAAACAAAAAATTCCTCAAGGAAAAAATCCTGGTACAAGACCTGCAGCCAACTTGAATAAAACCAAGATGTTGATCTTGGAAGGCTGCGTTCAACCAGGCATGCTGCCCAACATCAATAATGCAAGTTTTAGAGTGATGTCGCACTTGGGCGTTGATGTTTTAGCAGCGCCAAAAGCAGGTTGTTGTGGCGCCCTGAAATACCATTTAAATGAGCAGGAAGCTGGCTTGAATGACATGCGTCGCAACATTGACGCTTGGTGGCCTTACATCGAAGGAACTGCTCCAGAGTGCCAAGGTGAAAAGATTCAGGCTATCTTGATGAATGCCTCAGGCTGTGGCGTCACCATCAAGGAATATGGTCACATCCTTAAAGATGATCCTGCTTATGCCAAGAAAGCCCAAGTTATTTCAGATCTATGTAAAGACTTGGTTGAAATCTTGCCTCAGTATCTTGATAAGCTTCAAGGTTTGGTTGGTGATCGTGCAAAACAAGAAGGTGTGATTTTCCATCCGCCTTGCACCTTGCAACATGGGCAAAAAATCAAAGGTCAACTAGAGGTCATGCTTAGCAAGCTTGGTATTAACATCAATACTTGCCAAGACAGTCACCTGTGTTGCGGCTCAGCTGGTACTTACTCGATTCTGCAAGCCGATCTATCCAAACAATTAAAAGAACAAAAGTTAAGTAATCTTCAACAAGCGGTGGTTGATCATCAAGCTCAAAGAATTGTTTCTGCCAACGTTGGTTGTATCACTCATCTACAAAATGAAACAACGCCTGTTGAGCATTGGATTGAATTGATTGACTCTCTCATCGAGAAGAACATGGGACATGTCAGCACTTCAAAATAATTTAAACGCCATCAAAGAGCGCATCAATCAAGCGGCCACAGCTTGTGGCCGCTCTGCGCAAGATATCAAATTACTAGCAGTTTCAAAGACATTTCCAGCAGAAGATGTGAGAGATGCTTATTCTTTTGGCCAAAGATGCTTTGGTGAAAACTATGTTCAAGAAGGTGTTGCCAAGGTATTAGAGCTAAAAGATTTGCGCTCAAGCATAGAGTGGCACTTCATTGGTCCTATTCAAAGTAATAAATCAAAAGATGTGGCAGAAAATTTTGACTGGGTGCACAGCATTGATCGCCTCAAAATTGCTCAACGCCTAAATGATCAACGTCCTGCTCACTTGCCGCCTTTGGATGTTTGCGTGCAAGTGAACATCAGTGGTGAAGCATCCAAAAGTGGTATCCAGGCTAATGAACTATTAGATATCTGCCAAAAAATATCAGCCATGCCTCATCTTCGCCTAAGAGGTCTCATGAGTATTCCAGAGCCCACTGAAGATGTAGAGGCTCAAAAAAAATCTCACCAACAGTTACGTGAACTTTTAAGCAACTTACAGCAATCCACCGCCCTTGATCATCAAAAGGTTCAGTTAGATACTCTATCCATGGGCATGTCTTCAGATATTGAAGCAGCCATTGCAGAAGGTAGTACGATGGTGCGTGTTGGCACAGCAATTTTCGGCAAAAGAACCTATTTATGACTTCATTAGCAAATTTAAAAATCGGCTTTATTGGTGGCGGAAACATGGCCAGCGCCTTGATTGGTGGCTTGATCAATCGGGGTGCTCAAGCAAAGAATATGTTTGTTGCTGATCCATTTGATCAAACGCGCCTGCGCCTGGAAAGTGATCTCTCGATCATCTGCGCTGCTTCAGTTGATAAGCTAGCTCCGCACATTGAAAACTGCGATGTTCTTGTCATGGCAGTGAAGCCTCAGCAATTTAAAGAAGCAGCTTCTGAGTTAGCACTTGTTCTGAAGTCATTCACAAGCAAACCTCTTTGCCTAAGCGTGGCAGCCGGCATTAAAACAGCCGATATGGCTAAATGGCTTGGCCACCAAAGAATTATCAGAGCCATGCCCAATACGCCTGCCTTGATTGGTGAAGGCATGACTGGTCTATTTGCAGATAGTAATATCAGCGCTGCCGACCAAGCACTCGCAAGTTCGATTTGTGAAGCCGTGGGTAAGATTGTTTGGGTTAACTCTGAAAAACAAATGGACGACATCACAGCAGTATCTGGCAGTGGTCCAGCCTATGTATTTGCTTTCTTAGAATCTCTTGAGAAAGCCGCCATCGCTCAAGGACTTTCACAAGAGCAGGCCCGTCTTCTAGCAATACAAACCTTGCAGGGTGCTGCTAAGCTTGCCGCCCAATCTTCAGAGTCGCCAGCGACCCTCAGAGAACGCGTGACCTCAAAAGGTGGCACCACCTATGCTGCACTGACAGTCCTTGAGCAAGAATCTTGGGCGAACATCATGATGAAGGCGGTGGCAGCTGCTAGTCAACGCAGTGAAGCGATGGGCCAAGAATTCAGCAAGCAGTGATTAGTGACTAGCGGTTGGTGATCAGTGATCACCAATAGGCAAACGCAATGGCTAAGAATAAGCACATGCCAAACCAATTATTTCTTCTAAATGCCAAAAAGCATTTTTCTTTTTGTCGATCTTTGATCAACTGGAAATAGTAAACAGCCAGCAAAAAGGCTAGTCCTAAAAAGATCCAAAAAACTGTCGGGAATGCCAACAGCCATCCAAGCACAGCAAAACTCAAAAGACAGATGCCATAACAAAGACAAATGGCCATTACATCGTACCGACCAAATGTGATGGCAGAGGTCTTGATACCCAAACTTAAGTCATCATCTCTATCAACCATGGCGTAAGCCGTATCGTAAGCAATGGCCCAAGCGATGTTCGCAAGAACCAACAACCATGCGTAAGCAGGTATCTCATTCAAGACCGCCGCAAAAGCCATCGGAATACCAAACGAAAAGGCTATGCCCAAAATCGCTTGTGGGATAGAGAAAAATCTTTTGGTGAAGGGATAAATAATCGCAATAGCGACTGCTGGAACAGATAGAAGCTTTGTGAATGTATTGAGTGGCAGAATCAATATGAATGCCGCAAGCGCAAGCGCAGCAGCAATCATCAAAGCCTCTATGGGCTTGATTCGTCCAGCAGTGACAGGGCGATCTTGGGTTCTTGAAACATGCTTGTCAAAGTCTCTGTCAGCATAATCATTGATGGCACATCCAGCACTTCTCATCAAAAAGCAACCCACAACAAATATGATCAGATGAGATGCTTTTGGCTCGCCAGAGGATGCAATCCATAAACCCCACAAAGTTGGCCACAAGACCAATAAAGTGCCAATGGGCTTATCAAATCGAATCAGCGCTAAATAATCAGACAACCTTGAAGACATTACAAGAAATCCACCCCTGTCAAACCAGATGATTTAATCGCATCCGCTAAAGCATGCATGGCTTTTGTTCTGGCGTAACTTTTACGCCAAGCCAAGACCACGCGACGCTTAGGAATCGGATTGGCAAATGGGATGTAACGAATCAAACCATTGCTATTGGCTTCATCAGGAATGGATGTGATGGGCATGATGCTGATACCAATCCCACCAGCCACCATTTGTCTGATGGTCTCTAAAGATGATCCCTCAAAGCTACTGATCTCGCCATCTTTCTGATTTTTTTGCATATCAGGACAAATATCTAAGACTTGATCTCTGAAGCAATGCCCCTCACCCAAGAGCAATGTTTTTTGCGACTGCAATTCATTGTGTTGAATGATTGATAGACTTTGCCACGGATGCCCTTGAGGAACAGCCACCATGAAGCCTTCTTCATACAAAGGTAAAACCTCTAGCCCGCTTTGCGGAAATGTATCCGCCATGATGGCAGCATCGATATCACCTTGCTTTAGAAGCTCTAAAAGCTTTGTGGTGAAATTTTCTTGAAGGTACAAAGGCATCTGCGGCAAAGCTTCACGACTCTTAGCAATTAACTTTGGCAATAAATAAGGTGCGATCGTATAGATAGTTCCTAAACGCACAGGGCCCGACAAAGGATCTTGGCCATGTTGGGCCAGGTGCTTGATGACATGAGCTTCATCCAAAACCTTTTGAGCTTGATGAATGATGGTCTGCCCTAGGGCAGTGATTGCCAGCTCAGAACCAGAACGCTCAAAAATTTGAACATTGAGCTCATCTTCTAATTTTTTAATCGCGACCGATAAGGTTGGCTGAGAAACAAAGCACGCTTCAGCAGCTCGGCCAAAATGGCGCTCCCTTGCAACGGCAACGATATATCTGAGTTCGGTGAGTGTCATACAGAGAGAATATCAAGCTTTTAGATATTCAGCACGATTACCTAACCAGCGCGATAAGTGTTGCTGGGCAACATCGGGGTAGCTGATGAGTAATTGCTTGGCCAACTCTTGAGTTTTTTCGATCAACCAAGATTCTTTTTGTAAATCGATGAAGCGCAACATGGCATCGCCCGATTGCTTTGATCCCAGCAACTCTCCTGGGCCGCGCAAGGCCAAATCTCGCTCAGCAATCACAAAACCATCTTGCGTTTCTTTGAGAGTCTGCAATCGCTCCTTGGCTGCCAATGATAGCTCTGGGCCGTATAACAAAATACACACAGACTCTGCAGAACCTCGTCCGACTCGACCCCTTAATTGATGAAGCTGCGAGTAGCCAAATCTTTCTGCATGCTCAATGATCATCAATGAGGCATTTGGCACATCAACCCCAACCTCAATCACCGTTGTGGCCACCAGCACTTGAATATCTCCCGCTGCAAAGGCTTGCATCACGGCATTTTTTTCAGACCCCTTTAAACGTCCATGAACCAAACCGATTGAGATCCCAGGTAAAGCCTCTTGGAGTGCTGCATGAGTATCTACGGCCGTTTTTAGCTGCAAGACTTCAGACTCTTCAATCAAAGGGCAGACCCAATACACTTGGCGCCCTTTATCCAACTCAGACACCAAACCCAAGACCAGCTCTTGGCGCCGCTCGTTTTTAACTAATTTTGTAACAATCGGGCTTCTACCCGGCGGTAATTCGTTGATGACAGACACTTCTAAATCAGCATAAAAAGTCATCGCCAGTGTTCTTGGTATTGGTGTTGCAGACATCATTAATTGATGACAATCCACTTCAATATCATCAATTTTTTGCTGTAAACGCAAACGCTGCTTGACCCCAAAGCGATGTTGCTCATCAATCACCGCGAATCCCAATCTTGCGAACTCAACGCCCTCTTGAATTAATGCATGCGTGCCAATCACCAACTGAGCCTGACCATTACAAATCAGCTCTTGGGCTTCTCGCTTTTCTTTGGCTTTAAGAGAGCCTGTTAACCATGTGATTTTGACGCCCAAAGGTTCAAGCCAATTTTTTAACTTGCGGTAATGTTGCTCTGCCAGTATTTCTGTTGGGGCCATGATCGCCGCCTGATACCCATGATCAATGCAATGCAATGCGGCCAAAGTTGCTACCACTGTTTTGCCACTGCCAACATCTCCTTGCAAAAGCCTGTTCATCGGATACGACTCACCCAAATCTTTCAAGATATCTAGCCAAGATTGCTGTTGAGCATTGGTTAACTCAAAAGGCAACTGCTTTAAGAAATTCTTGAGCACTCCGCCCTCAATGGCTTCTTGACTCATGCGCACAGCTTGACGAGCCAAACGTTTTTCACGAGCTTGCAAAAGAGACAGTTGTTGAGCCAACAACTCTTCAATTTGAACTCGCCTCCAAGCTGGATGATGGCGATCCTGAATGGCTGCCAAGTCATCCGACTTGCCTGGTTGATGCAGAGTATTTAAAGCATCCCACAAACTTGGGATGTTCAAACCCACAAAAGTGCTGGCCATCACTTCTTTGGGCAAAAGATCTTTTAAGTCTGACTGTAATTCATCATCTTTAAAGGCCTTGCTGATGGCTTGACGAATCACGTGCTGACCAACGCCTGCCACGGTTGAATAGACTGGTGTCAAAGTGCTTGGCAAGGGAGCGTCAGGGCTAACTGCTTTAACACCTGGGTGAACCATCTCAGGCCCATAAAACCCATCTCTGATTTCACCGCGAACCCTAAGATTAACTCCCACAGCCATTTGCTTTTGCTGGCTGGGGTAAAAGTTCAACCATCTCAGGAATAACTCATCCCCATTCTCATCCCTGATCACAACCAATAATTGCCTTCTGGGGCGAAACAAAACTTCTTGTTTGATCACAATCCCTTGTACCTGAAAGGTCAATCCACCAAAAGTACCAATAGCTTGGGCAATGGTTGATAATTTGGTTTCGTCCTCATAACGAATCGGCAGATGCAAAACGCAGTCCAAGCTGGAATGCAATCCTAGCTTTTCTAATGAGGGTGAACTGGCTTTTTTGGTCATGTTTAAATTTTTTATTCTTTCATGGTACTGCGATGAGACTTTCAGACTTTAATTACAACCTGCCACCTGAATTAATTGCTCAACATCCCCTGCCTAACAGGGCAGCGAGTAGATTGCTTGTTTTAGAAAATCAAGCTTCTGATGTTTTGATCAAAGATCATCAATTCACCGATTTAATTGATTTATTGAATCCCAATGATTTACTTGTCTTCAATGATACAAAAGTTATCCCCGCCCGTTTGTTTGGCAAAAAAGATACGGGTGGCGCTGTTGAAGTATTCCTTGAGAGGATCACGGGAGAAAAATCTGCGATTGCTCAAATCAGAGCCTCAAAAACCCCAAAGCCTGGCAGCAAGATATTTTTAGGCAATGATCAGCAAGAGCTTTATATCAGTGTCATCAAACCCCATGAGGATTCGGATAACAGATTTTTTGAAATTGAATTTTCATCATCCTGTCTATCTATTCTTGATCAATATGGAGAAATTCCACTACCTCCATACATCAACCATCAAGCAGATGAAACTGATGCGGAACGCTATCAAACCGTCGTAGCAAAGAATCCTGGTGCCGTTGCTGCCCCAACCGCTGGACTTCATTTTGACCAAGAAACCTTGGACAAAATCATGGCCAAGGGAGTCAAATACACCACCCTCACACTGCACGTTGGCGCTGGCACATTCACCCCCGTCAGAAATGAGGATTTATCTGAACATAAAATGCACAGCGAGTGGTTTTCGATTCCAGTAGAAACTCAAGAGCTCATTAAAAAAACCAAGTCAACGGGCGGTAAAGTCATAGCTGTGGGCACCACCAGCCTCAGAGCCCTCGAGTCATCAGCTGCATTTGGTATCCAGGAGGGTGAAACCAAGTTGTTTATCACCCCTGGTTATGAATTCAAAGTCATCGATCAACTGATCACAAACTTTCATTTACCCTGCTCGACCTTGCTGATGCTTGTTAGTGCTTTTGCTGGGGTTGAGCCGATCAGAAAAGCTTATGATCATGCTATTCAACAACAATATCGCTTCTTCAGCTATGGCGACGCCATGCTACTCACACGTCAATGACTTCATTCAACTTCAAACTTCTCAAAAAAGATTCACGAACTCATGCGCGTCGTGGTGAACTAAGCCTCACACACGGCAAAGTTCAAACCCCTATTTTTATGCCGGTAGGAACCTATGGCACCGTCAAAGGAATGACCCCAAGAGACCTCGAGGAAGCGGCGGCACAAATCGTTCTTGGCAATACCTTTCATTTATGGCTCAGACCAGGCCTTGATGTGATCGGTAAACATCATGGCTTGCATGACTTCATGGGGTGGAAAAAGCCCATCCTGACGGACTCTGGTGGCTTTCAGGTATTTAGTTTGGGTGCCTTGAGAAAAATCACCGAAGAAGGGGTTGCTTTTGCATCCCCCGTTAACGGAGATAAGCTGTTCATGTCTCCTGAGATATCAATGGATATCCAAGCGGTCTTGAACAGTGACATTGCCATGCAATTCGATGAATGCACGCCCTACGAAACAAATGGCATCACCACCGATGAAAAAACTGCGAAAAATTCATTAGAGCTCTCACTCAGATGGGGCGAGCGCTCTATCCGTAGATTCAGAGAACTCAATACTGGCAATGCTCTCTTTGGCATTGTCCAAGGCGGCATGTTTGAGCACCTCAGAGATGTCTCTTTAGATGGGGTGGCAGGTCAAGATTTTGACGGTATTGCAATTGGCGGCTTATCAGTGGGAGAGCCAAAACCAGAGTTTGAAAGAATTCTGAGACACATTGGACCCAAATTACCTGCAAACAAACCGCATTACCTGATGGGTGTTGGCACGCCTGAAGATTTGGTTCTTGGCGTGAGTCAAGGCATCGATATGTTCGATTGTGTGATGCCCACCAGAAATGCAAGGAATGGCTGGTTATTCACTCGATTTGGCGACTTAAAGCTCAGAAATGCGGCCTTCAAAGACGATACCCGTCCTTTAGATGCTAGCTGCACTTGCTACACCTGTCGCAACTTTTCCAGAGCATATTTGCACCATTTACAAAAAACCAATGAGATCCTTGGCGCCCAACTTAATACGATTCATAACATTCACTATTACGTCAATCTAATGAGTGAAATTAGACAGTCCCTAGACGAAGATCTATTCCCTGAATTCATTGAGGAATTTCATAAAAACAGAGCTTTAGGTGTCCTTGAGACTACAGGGTAAAATCAGACTTTCTACTTGGAGGAAATAAGATGTTGATCAGTAACGCATATGCACAGACAGCCGGAGCAGAATCTGGTGGTTTAATGGGTTTTATACCCTTGATATTGATGTTTGTCGTTTTGTATTTTGTGATGATTCGCCCACAAATGAAGCGTCAAAAAGAAGTTAGAAATATGCTTGAGGCATTGTCAGTTGGTGATGAGGTTGTGACTGTTGGCGGTCTTATGGGCAAAGTAACTACCCTAAAAGATCCGTATGTGACAGTTGAATTGCTACCTGGAACAGAAGTAAAAATGCAGAAAAATGCAATTACTGCTGTTTTACCAAAAGGCACCATCAAAGAAATCTAAGAAAGATTTAGCATGAACCGTTACCCGCTGTGGAAATACCTTGTCATCGTTGTAGCGCTTGTTATTGGAGCTCTATACACTCTTCCTAATTTTTTCGGAGAGGCCCCGGCAGTACAAATCTCAGCGGGTAAAGTCACGGTAAAAATTGATAGCAATATGCAAGAGCGTATTGCCGAAGTATTAAAAAACGCACAAATTGAGCCCAAAGGCATGCAATTTGAGCGCATCGGTGCCAACGGTACCATCAAGATTCGTCTTGACAGCACCGACACCCAACTGAAGGCCAAGGATGTTTTACAAAAATCCTTGAATCCCGACAGTAATGATCAAAGCTATGTCATTGC
>ERZ1022724.15-NODE-15-length-44899-cov-14.212002_pt1 | contig 44899 bp, 33 predicted proteins | sample MGYA00521091_ERZ1022724 | MGnify/ENA primary metagenome ERZ1022724 (study PRJEB33162, sample SAMN09537610) | freshwater metagenome | isolation source: freshwater | place: Canada:Alberta | collected 2017-07 | study: EMG produced TPA metagenomics assembly of the... | reverse complement strand
AGGGTGAGTTCGCGGTCGGCGGTGTCGAGGATGGCGGCGATGGCTTGTTGTTCTTGAAGATCCGGACAGGGAATTGCGATCTTGAGGAAGTTCTTTTTACTCAACACTCGATTGCGTCCAGCGCCGCCGGGAGAGGCAAGGCCGCATTCGAAGACAAATCCGTGGGTTTGAATGACGTGGCGAAAGAACTCCGAGCAGGTGAGATCCTGTTTGAACAGATAGGTCGGGAAACGGTGCGAGACGAGTGCGCCGTTCGCTTCCTCCGGAACAATCGCGATGGCACCTTCCCATGCGAAGGTGATGTTCACCACGAGGTCATTGGTTTGAATCTCGTAGAGTTCGTCGAGCATGATGTCGGCGGGCTTGAAATCAGGCTTCAGGAAAACTCCTCGCCCATGGCATCGGATTCCTGCTGCCAGAAACGGCGATGATGGCTTCGCGGTTGCTCTGATGATTGGCGTTAGCAATTCCGACAATTTGACTTTGCCCCATTTGCCTTTGAAGCCCGGGAGACGTTTCCTGCCCGAGAGAAGCTGCTCCATGAGCGCTTGCTTGCGGCGTTCTTTGGCGGAGATGAGGGATTCCAGCGTCTCGATGGCCCGGTCCCAGGTGGTGAGGATGTCCGCGATTCGGCGTTGCTCGGGGAGCGGGGGGAGAGGGATGGGGAACTCAGTTAGGACATCTAGGGCAAGACGCCCAGTGCCATGTCCTGCTATCGTAGCGCCTGCTCGAATGTCGTCGCCTGAGGTGTCCAAAAAATATGCAAGGTATTGTCCCGTCACCTTATTTTCATTCGGGACTATTGCCTTGAGGTCTTGATTGAACGTCACTGGAACAGTGGTGAGTGCGACGGGAAAGCGCTTCAACAGTGTCATGCCTCTGACCAGTACGAGTATCGAGCCAGCCGGAACTAAACGTGCTCCGTCTTTGACCGCTTTATCAGTGACTCTGTCGATTGAGGTGCTGACCCTCGACCACTTGAGGTCTTTCGCGCTCAGCCAAGGTATATGGCCATTCCAGTAGAAGGAGTTTTCTTTGGATGGGGTGCTGCCGCTTCGAATACTTGCAAGCGTTTTCAATTCGGCCCACCCCCAATCCACCGGGATTTCCCCGGCGGGGGTGTGTTTGGTTTTCTTCGAGGCGTTGAGGGAGAGCTTGGGCATGGTTAGCGATTCAGCGTTTTCTAGCGCCCCTTCAGGGCGCAGTATGTGAATGGGATGGGAACCCGGGGCATCGCTTTGCTCAGCCCCGGGCTGGGTTCTTTCGACCCGTTGGGCCGGGACAGAGGCGACCCGTTGGGACGAGAATGGGACGACCTGTTGGGCCGGGTGGATGGCCTGAAGGGCCATGGGAACCTAGCGAAGGGCTGAGGGTGTGAATGCGAGGGCCATGGAATCGCAAATGAAACCGCCAAATCCCGATGCCCTGGTGCCGAAACGTCCCCCGATGCGGTCCGCGGAATGGCCCGAATCATCCTCGATGCGGTTTGCGCAATCATCCAAACCATCGCCAACGCCGTTCGCGAAATATCCGCCCACCCCCAATCCACCGGGATTTCCCCGGCGGGGGTGTGTTTGGTTTTCTTCGAGGCGTTGAGGGAGAGCTTGGGCATGGCGGGTGGTTAGCCGAGGAGGGAATTGAGGTGGCTGGAAAGATGTGAATTCGTTTCAATCGAAAGTGACGATGCGGCCTCTCCATTGGTGGCTCCAGACTTTGGAGATGCAGTGGTCAGGAACGCCGAGTTCGTGAAGGAGTGCGGATTCAACGATCCAGCGGAGTTTTTGACTGAAGTCGTGAAGATCGAGATCGTCGAGGACCTCGGGATCGGTTTCGGGCGATGGTTCTCCGTAGTGGGTCCAGTAGTTGCGGGTCTTGCGAAACAAGCGGATGAAGGTTCCACGGTCCCCGAGCAGTTCCTGAAGTTCTGTCGGGGAGTTCAAATAGGCTGATTTGGCGGCGCGATCAACGATTCCTTTGCCATCCGTGTCGCCAGAGCGGGCGCGGTGCAGTGATTCAACTGCCTGCGCGAGGAAGAGGAATTCCTCGTTGAGCCAAAGACCGCGGCGATGACTGATGGCAAAGAAGCGATGCAGGACTGCGGCCCAGGGTTTGTGCATTTGGTTCCATTTTTCGATCAACGCAGGAAAGACGTTTTCCACATCGGAATAGGTGAAATGGAAGTCGTAGCCAGAGCTTCTTGATTCGGGTGCTTTCCGGGAGTGGTCGCGTTTCATCCAAACATGGCAGGGTCTCATCGACTCCTTACCGATGGGATGCCTGACATCCGAACGATAGAGAGCGAACTCCCTGACATCCACGGCACGCCGGGTAGCGAGGCTCAGAAGCCACTGCCAGCGGTGGACTTCATGGAGCACTTCGGACCAATCGCGTGGGGTGTCGAAGTAGCGGTCGAGATAAACCCGGCTTTTCAGGCTGAGTTCCGTCTCGCCGTCTTTGAGACTCCAGGCACAGAAAAATTCACTTTTCGAGTAACCAGGGAGGGCGAGCGGAATTGAAAGGCTGCGGGAGATCGGAATGGTGAGCTTGGAAAGCTTTCGTTCGCCATCCTCGGTCTCATAGGATTCCGAGTATTTCTGGAACGCACGTCGTGCGACCCAAGTGTCAAGATGGTCGAGGTGCAGCCTGATCCCGTGGCAGTTGAGGTCGTCTTTTTGCAAATGAACGCCCAAGATCGCCGCATTGCATGAAAACCTATGGCTCGCCATTGCCAGGGTGCTGTGGGATGAACCGGCGTGGCAGTTGAGCAACGTGACCGGCGCACCCTGTTCATCGTGCCCGTGGATAATCTTCGGCGAGGGGAGGCTCATCGCCTTGTAGAAATCGTCTCCCGTCAGCGTGATGGTTTTCCCTTTCTCAGGCTTGGGCCGGTTTGGGAACCAGTTGGCCATGCCTTCGTTGTTGAAGGACGCGGTGTCCAGTCGCGCGGATTTCCCTGCTTTCAAACGCAGGATTCCGCTGAATGTTTTGTCCTCCTGTTCAGGAAGCCAAAACATCCCTCGGATGCGTTTTTGCGTCTTTGTGAGGTCAAGACCCATGGGTAAACAAATAGGAGTTAGAGGAAGAGAGGTTAGTCGAGGAGGGAATCGAGATCGGCGAGCAGGGATTGAATGAGACCCGCGCCGCGGAGGTCGGGAGTGGTGCGCCAGCCGTGGGCGACGGCGACGCGGTCGATGGCGGGCTGGAGCGATTCCAGCGCGTCGCGGAACTTGATGGCCTGGAAGCTCTCGGACTTTTCGTCGAGGCCGGGAATGGCGAGGGTTTCCGAGAGGCGGGTGAGGATGGCGAAGACGGGCATCCAATCGAGCCAGACGGGGAAGACGCGTTCGTCCTTCGCGCTCCCGTGGGGGGCGAGCAGGAAGTGCCAGGAATCGGCGGGGACCCGATAGATTTTCTCCCGGCCCTGGCGGGAGGAGAGGATCTGGCAGGATTCCTCCAGCTCGTTGAGTGTGAGCTGGACGGATTTGAAGAAGTAGCCGGTATCCCGCGCGATGGCGGTGGGGTTTCCGCTGCCATGCACCAGAAGCCAGGCGAAGATCTCCGCCCGGGCGTTCACCCCGAAGAGGGAGCGAAGGAGGAAGATCAGGTTTCCGGACACGCGGGCATCGGGAGCCTTGCTCATGCCGCGATGCTCCACGGCACCGCGCAGAAGGCCGGCGGCTTGGAAGGTAGGGTCGGGCTCGCCAAGAACTGGCAGGTAGCCGCCCTTGGCGGAATAGAAGAGTGGCTCCGGCTCGGCATCCGAAGATGCAGGCTGACCGAGGTCCCGCCATTTGCGCAGGACCGATTGCTTCCCCAGAATGCCGGAGATGGCGGCGAGCACGCGACCATCGGCGACGCCGGGCCATGCTTGATCGAGCGAGCGCAGGCGAAGCACGTTGATCCGGAGACCGTTGCGGGCGAGCCAGTCGAGCGACTCATCCATCAGGCGTGGGTCGTGGCGACCGTAGCGCGAAGTGGCGAGCACCAGCGCCTCGGGATCGATCATCCAGGTATCGCTGGAGCGCGCGCCACCGGCGACGCCGATGGAAGACCACTGGCGCCAGAGGAAATTGACGGCCAATTCGTCAAGGTGCTGTCTGGTATCTGGAAAGGAGATGGCCATGGCCAAGGTGGTTGAGGATCTGTGAAATTTTTGGGTGCGTGGTTTGTCCGAGGATTTCCCTCAGGATCCAATCGAGGTGACGCGCGGTTTCCTCCGCAGAGGGATTGAGGGCGGTGAGGTCGGTGAGATCGCGAGGTTCATCACGGTCCAGCGCCGCGTGGAGTTTGAGGAGGATGAGTCCGTTCCTGCGGATGTAGCTGACGCGGAGGCAGGAGCCGTAGGTGCGGGTGTCGAAGCTCCACCACGTGAGTTCGGGCAACTGATCGCGACCGATGAACAAAGACACGGAGCTGTTGAGCCAGTTGGAGTCCAGATCCAATTCCTTGGCCACCCGTGCAGCAGCGTCGGTGAGCGTCTGGGGCAAGGGGTGAGCGCGCGTGTCGCCTCCATCCAGGGCGATCACATCGACGTCGTGGGTGTTGCGGGAGGTGATTTTCTGAGCCAAAAGGGCGCTCCCACCTGCGACGACCAGCGAGTAAGTGACTCCGGTCTCCTCAAGCAGGGTGCCGAGAAGACTGAGTGTCTGTTCCAAGGTGTTTTCAGTAAGTTCGCTCACGAAGTATTGTGAAAATATCTTTATTTAGATAATTTTGCAAGTTTTTAAATGGTTGGGCTATGATCTATAGATTTTTTAAAATCGTGCTCAATCATCCATGATGGCTGTTTGATCGCTATTTTGGGGTAAGGCCGAGCTTTTTCAGGTGGCCCCGCATTTCCGTCCGGACGGTGGTGAGTTGGGATTCGAGGTCGTCGATTTCCTGCTGGACGGCCGGGAGGTCGATGACGGCGGCTTCCTCGAAGGTATCGACGTAGCGGGGGATGTTCAGGTTGTAGTCGTTCTCCCGGATTTCCTCCAGGGTGGCGCGGTAGGCGAATTTCTCGACGGACTTGAAGGCGCGGTGGGTGGAAACGATGAGGTCGATGTCCTCGGGGCGGAGCTTGTTCTGGTTGGTGCCTTGGGCGAAGTGCTCCTTGGCGTCGATGAACAGGGTGTCCTTGTGCTTTTTCCCTTTGTCGAAAAGCAGGATGGCGGCGGGGATGCCGGTGCCGAAAAACAGGTTGGCGGGCAGACCGATGACGCAATCCAGCAGGTTTTCTTCGATGAGCTGGCGGCGGATGGCTCCCTCGGCGGCACCGCGGAACAGGACACCGTGGGGAACGACCACCGCCACGCGGCCGGAGCCGGGCTTGGCGGTCTCGATCATGTGGAGGATGAAGGCGAAATCGGCCTTCGATTTCGGCGGGATGCCGCGCTTGAAGCGGCCGAAGCGGTCGTTGGTGGCTTTGTCCGCACCCCACTTGTCGAGGGAGAAGGGAGGATTGGCGACGACGATGTCGAACTGGCTGAGGGTGTCATCTTCCAGCAACTTGGGGTTGTTCAGGGTGTCACCCCAGACGATGCGGGCGCTGTCGATGCCGTGGAGGAACATATTCATCCGGCAAAGCGCGTAGGTGCCGCTGTTGATTTCCTGGCCGAAGAGGGAGAAATCCTGGGAAACCTTGCCCATCGACTCGCGGATCTCACGGGCCACCTTGACCAGCAGCGAACCGGAGCCGCACGTGGGATCGCAGATGCGGTGACCGGGCTGGGGATTCACGAGTTTCGCCATGAGGGTAGAAACCTCGGGAGGTGTGAAGAACTCGCCACCCTTCTTGCCACCCTCGGAGGCGAAGCGTGCGATGAGATATTCGTAGCAGTTGCCGATGACGTCGAGGTTGCCGATGCGCGAGGGGCGGAGGTCCAAGCGGGGATCGTGGAAGTCATTAAGCAAGTGTTTGAGACGAGCGTTTCGATCTTTCGTTTCACCCAACCGTTTCTCGTCGTTGAAGGACACGGTGTGGAGCACGCCTTCGAGCTTGGCTTTGTTCGCATCCTCAATGTCCCAGAGCGCGCGGTCGATGATTTCCCCGAGGTTGTCGGCGTCGCGCTGGCGGTAGAGGCTGTCGAAATCGCAGCCGGCGGGGACCTGGAAGCGCTCGCGTTCGAGGCGGCGCTTGACCATTTCCGGCTTGCCGGGGAATTGCTTTTCTAGGTCCTCGCGTCTCTCCTTGATGACGTCGGAGAGGTATTTCAGGAACAGGAAGATGAGGATGTAGTCTTTGTATTGGTCGGACGACATGACACCGCGGAAGGTGTCGCAGGCTTTCCAGACGATGTCGTTGATTTCGTCCTGATTGGCGGTGGGGATTTTGGGCATGATGGGAAGTGTGGCTAGAGTGAGGCGGCGAGGGTGTCGAGCTGGCGCAGGCGGGCGGCATGGATCTGGTCGGCGAGGGCTTTCTCGCGGTGGATCAAGCGGGACAGGGTGACGATTTCGCGCTGGATGGGAAGAGGCGGCAGGGGGATTTCGAGATTCTTGAGCGCGCCGAGGGTGATGTTCGGGATGGAACTGCCGGAGCGGAGTGCCTTCAGCCGGGCCTGGAGGGCGGGCTGGTTGAGGATAGTGGCGAGGTAGTCGGAAAGAAGGACAGATTCATCGGTCACACGCAGAGTGCAGAAGGAGTTCTGGGTGACGGTGGGAGGCAGAGCGGTCTCGATGAAGACGGCATAGTTGTGGTCGCCGCGGGTCATGAGTAGGACGTCACCGGGCTTCACCCATTTCTCCGGATCCGACCAGGAGCGATCAGGAAGGTGGATGCGGGTGAGGTTTTGGGCGTCGAGCGAGCGGTCCGAGCGGATGTCCTTCCCTTGAATCACACGGAAGGACCCGCCCGGATCGTTCTCGATACGAGCACGGAATGTGTACCCCGTCAGAATGCGGGCAAGATCAGCAAGCGGGACTGACGGGGATTTTACCATGTTACGCTGCGTCTGACTTTTTGATCTTCATCGGGCGTTGCGCGGGAATCTGGTTCCACATGGTTTCGAAGCTGGAAGCCTCGCCCTGAAGAAGGGGCTTGAGACGTGTGTCCGCAACCATCGTGGTGTAGAGTTTTCCGCGTTGAACATCCAACAACCCGATCACCGTGCCGCAGGCGACCTCGCCCTGAAGTGAGTCCGCCATCAGCAAAAGGATCAACTCCGCGTGCTTTTTGGCGAGAGGCTCCGCACGGAAGTAGAGTTTGATGACATGGGGAACACCTTGGATGGTTGCTGAAAGCTCTGGATTTACCTGAACATTGAGTGAACCATAGTTCCATGTGGCACGCTTCGCAGGCATACCTTGGAACAGTTTTTTCCCTAGGAATGCCTTGTAACCCTTCAGCGCGACTGGGTAGGCCTTGAGTTTGGGAGGGTGGGTAATGCCGTTCATCACGCGATCCAAGCGAGATTTCACCATTTGGTTGGTGCGATGGTAGTCGGCGATTTCCTCTCGCAAAGCGCGCCAGAAGTCGGTTGCTGGGTCATAGGCTGGACGCCATTTGACTTCTTGGACGTGGGTCAGCTTGGGGCGGCCTGACTTGGACACGAAGTCCACGAAATCCGTTAGGCTTACGAGTATTGAGGATGCTTCCGATCCTCTGCGGCTGGTTGTATCATTGGTACTAGCCATTTGTTTAGATGCCAGGGGTGACTCCCAGCTGTTTCAGTTACAGGCTTGACGAGTTGCCCCCCGAATGACATCCAACCGCTGCAACACGTGTGAATTGCTTCTTCAGGAAGCGAATCGCCAACAAAGGTCCCGGTCACCCCGGGGCCTTTATTTTTGGGCAGAATTACCCAAGAACGAGATCATCATAAAGAAATGACCGCTGATGTCAATTTGTTTTTGCTGTAGTTTCTTCTACTGCGTAATTTTCGTGATGAGCCATCATGGGCGTGCGCCATCGCGCCGTTTCCAAACCGATGAGGAGATCGCGCGAGCGACATCGCCAGCGGAACTTCTGTGAATCGCAGTCGGGATTGAAGCCAAGGCTTTCAACAACGGCTCTGCTCCGGGATTCTGTTCCGACCAAACGTTCAGGTCGGCAAAATTGATCCAATCGGTGGATGCCTCCGCGCAATCCCGAAAACTCGCACCGAAGGCAAAAGGGACGAAGCCCTTCCATTTGGGCTTCCGATAGCGAAAGGCGCTCGCGTTGTTTTCAACTCCGGCAGGTCCGAGGGCCTGGGTCAGCTTGCCGTAGAAATGCACCTCATTCCTCTGGAGATCCTCATTAGTGGAGATGAGGCAAAGGCCTTGCCGATCAGCCGCCAACACTCGTTTCAAATACTCTGTTGGATACAAGCCCCAACCTGGGACCCATGTGCAGTCCTTGGGAACATCCTCGAAACACAGGGGTTTTCGCTGTTCCACCCGATTGGGATTCACTGCGTAAAACCAATTCGGGCAGTTCATATCGAGCATTTTCCTAGCTAAGGATTCGCTCCAGAGTGGTCCATATTGCAAGTAACGTCGGCCAGATGGTGACTCGGTGCCTTTTGTCAATCCGAAGGCCCGTTCGACAATACCTTCCGCCACAAGGGTGCAGATCCAAGCTATGTCTGGAATCTTCTCCCCGTGACAGTCCTCCTGTGTGTAGCCGCTCATGGGCATGGACAAATGCCACAGTTCATCGAAACCAAATAGCCCGAAGCCAGGCGGGACTTCGACGGGGCGCGAGCCTTCGGTGATTTCTTTCCACGCGAAGACCGGCAACTCGATCTGAGGATTGGGTTCCAGCGGGATTTCGGGAAGTTCCGGGAAAAACGTCTCATGCCCGTCTAGGATCAGAGAGTCAGCAGAGCGGCAGAGCAGTTCATGCATTGGCTCGTAAAGCACCTGGTCTTCCTCGCCCCAGCCCGGGGGCCATTCATCAAACCCCGCGAGTGCGGCCATTTCCGAGAGAGCCGGCCGGGAAACGGTCGATGGCAAGACTGGGGTGGAAGGGGAAATCGGATCGCCGGCCGGAATCGAAGAATCAACGGTGCCGACAACCGGTTCCACGGGAGCCGGATATTCTGTCATCTCATGTGGCAGAATGTGGTCATTGTGCGTAGCTGCGATATTCTCAGAACTAGAATCGACCGCGCGCTCGGCGGGCGCGGTGGAGTCCTCCAATGACACTCCGCTTAGGGAAAAGGTGGCAGAGATCTCCGTTACCGGCTCGGAGGGTGCCAGTTCGAGATTTGCCCTCATTTTCAAAACCTCATCGATACCCTTGGCGATTCCGATCCGAAGCTCGGCAGTTGTAGGCTCTCCCAAGGAAGGCTTCACACGCTTCACCATCTCCCACTGCCTGACAAATGTCTCGACGCCGTCAATGGCTGGATTTGAGGGAGCCGGCTCCCTGGGAACAGGAACATCTCCCGCATCGTATGGGGCTGCGGTTGCAGCCGAAACACCGCCGGTCAAAGCGCTCGATACGGGAAGATTGAAAACCCTCCTCAGCCAAGGAGGAGCTTCTGGATCCCACGGGCCAGTCTGATGCTCTTCCAATAGGCGAAGCCCCGAAGGATCGAGTTGGTCAGCCAGGCCGCCCTGCACCAAACCATTGCAGACCTTGTCATAGGCGGAATTGATCGTGTGGACTCCGGGCTTGCCGACCATTTGAGGAAATACGTCACACAACAAATCCCGCGCAAAGGTGGGAGAAAATCCGCCCAAATAAAGCAGGGCAAGTTCTGACCGAAACTCCCGGAACCGATCCTTGCCTTTGTCTCGGAGTTCTATTTGCCGGGCCGAAAGGAGATCGCGAACTCGTTGTTCAATCGGGTGCAGTTTCGCGCGGCGTCCTACGGACTTCGACTCAGACCTGCCCAGATCAGCGAGAAGACGCTCCCGTTCGGCACCCTCCAAACTCGGGGATTTCCAGCGTCCCCCTGGTCTCCAACACGACCCGCTTCGTCTGGATTCTGGGAGATGTACACGGTCGGGCATGTGGTTTGATACCATAACAGACAACTTTCGGCAATATTTCGTTTTGGTAATCTAATAAAACAATCAATCTCATTGAAAATTGTTCTCACGTCATTCATTATTGTATCAAAAATTGATAGTTTTATTAGTGTAATTTGGCCTGTCCGTTAGTTCAAATCGAATGACAGAAGCTTTTTGGAAGGCTCAATCACGAGCATGCGATTCACTCGCTGGGCGCGATCCGGGTTTCCTCCCGTTTCACCTCAAACGGGAGATCAGGTTCTTTCTATCTGCCTAAAGACGGCTCGGGCATCATTTGGCAAAGGTTCGAGCGTTCAGCGAGATACCCTACATTCCGCGCTCCCGCGGCCCTCGGAGAGCAAGCAAGCAGACCCGGTAGGGGCTGCGCCAAGCCGACTAAATACAGCCCCCGAAGGGTGGCGGCCACGAAGTGGGTATTTAGTCGGCTTGTGCTTGCCGTAAACAATTAATCGGGCCTTGAATCGGCCCGCTAAATATGCTGAAATCTACCCATGGGCAAAGGGACTAACACGACACGGGGCCGAGGTAATCGAGGTAGCCGCGGACACGGCACGGACCGGTCCAAAAAGCAGCTCGCTGATATCGGGCAACTGAAAAAATTCGCGAAGAGGACCACCCAAAAATTCATCGCGGTGCCGGATCCCGACGCTGCGGAACTCGCAGCGTTTCCATCAAACTTTGGAGCCTTGCGGCGGGATGAAACTGACAACATGGGCTATCGAATCCCGAAGGTCGTGCCCGGGGAGCCGGTCGATGCGAGAGGTAGAAAGAAAAAGAAGAAGAAGCGGCCAGGGGCAAAGAGGAAGATCAAGATGCCCTATCGAGAGATCCGGCCAGGCGAGCCGGACATTGATGCGGGCGTGGCTGGCTGGGTGCGGCCGAAGGATACGGCTGACTTTTTGAAACTGGGTAACCGGATGGATTCACTCTTGGAAACTTTTGACCGAGTCACATGGGTAGGAGGGATTCCCTATGTGCGCTCATTTCACGCAGAGTCGACAAAACTGGTGGATGTGGGTGGTGGCATCGTCGCACAGATTAAAGCAAAGGCTGATTCGGTCACAATTAGGGACACCATCGGAGTTTCTCCAGGGCTCTCACGCGCACTTGAACTCATGGTGAACGTCGGTCGGATCGAAGAGGCCCGGGCGGCGATTGAGTCGATTCTGGAACCTCTCGGGAAAAAATATGAGTCAATGTTTCGAGGGCCGAAAGCTGGCGCTAAGGTGACATCGGCGGTTCCCCACATCCAGGAAAAGGACGGTCACTTTCATGTCGATTTGTGGGTCCATTCGACCTACCTCGCCGAGGCAGAGCATGGGTGTGAGCGGCTTCCGATTCCGGTGCGATTTTGGGATGCGAAGGCGCTTTGTCATCATGGACCAGGCCCCGGAATTGTTTTTTGGAAGCGGCATTTGGATGTTCTGGGAGACCTGGACGAACTCGCAAAAACTGAACCAGAGGCTGCCGAGCGAGCAAAATTCACGGAGCTTGTTTGCACCCAGGCCATGGAGAGTTGTCGGAAGCGTGCGCGGGAAGAACACGAAAAGCAGGTTTCCCGCAAGAAAGAGGAAAAAGGGGAAGTTCCCAATGAATGGATCCGCCCGCCCGATGACTTCGCTCGGGATGTCCGAATCCATCAGGAAATTGATGAACTTCTGGCAAACGCATTACCCGCAGAGTTTGTCGAAAAGGGGCGGCAACAATATCGTGACCACCTCATTGAGGCATACAAGGCCGGGACAACGGGCGTCAAACTGAAGACGCCTGAGGATACGGAGAAGGTGAAGAAAATAGCGAAGAGAGCCCTGACTAGAGCCAAAAACTATCGGGCAGCAGCTGCCAGCGAACTGAAAGTTTTGTCGGAGGTAGCAGCAGACGTCATGAAGGCGAAAGCCGAGGCTGATATCATACGGACAGAATTGGAGCGCCTGAGAAATGATGCGACAGCGGAAGCCGCAGCAGCAAAGCAAGTCCTTCACGAGGCAGAGCTTGATCGACGGCTGGCCGTAACTGCCAAGGAAGTTGCGGAAGCCGAGGCTGAGAGAAAGGCTGCTACTATTCTCGGGATGGCGAACCTGAAGCTTTCGGCGGTCATATCTCGCGAAACAGCAGTTTCCCAAAGGGAAGCCGCCCTTCCCGCCAAGGAGGCTGCGGCAGAGGCAAGTGGACTCAGGCTGGCAATCGAGTATTTGTTTGAACGCGATGCGATAGGGCGAGGAGTGGAAAAGTTGCGAGAGGAGATTGTATCCGGCATAGGTACGTTCCGGAAAAGTGTGGAGGAGAAAATTTGGAAGAAGGTATTCCAAAGTGTGGCAAAACGGTTGCCGCGAAAAAAAGCAGCAAAAGAAGTGGCGTTAGAACTAGAGGAAGTTTTGGAAGGGGAAAAACGCGGATTCGTGAAGCGAGTTTTCGAGGCATTGGGGGGCGTGAATCGGGAGCCCACGGTCGATAATCTTCCAGCGGTGATCTCAGACTTCCAAAACCAGGCCCGCGTTGAAGCACTCCGGGACAGCCTCGGGGAAATTCGCGGTGGACGGACACCCGAACATGACAGCATGGATGAAGCGGCACTGCGCGCGGAGATTCAGAGCGAGGCTGGAAAGTTCCAAAGTGGAGTTGCCGCACAAACGAAAGTGGCTCTTGTGGGTCTTAGCCGCTACCTATTTGGAAAAGGCGCGGCGAGTGACGTCATTGAGTCGAAAGAAAATGAGGAGGAGATGAAGTCGGTCCTGAAGGATGAATATGACCGGCGTGCTGTCTTGATGAAAAAAGCGCTGCCGATAATTGATAGTCAGGAACCTGCTCTCGCTGAAGAATTGCGGAAAGTGATCGGTAATTGGCCGGAGGATCCTACGCAGGTGATGGCTCCGCCGGATCCACAAAAATCTACTCAGGGCGAACAGCCCAAAATTTGATAGGCCGCGACCTCATCACATAGCGGCCACGATCTGAGTTTAACGGAGGCTGTGCCAATATTGAAAAACTGATGCTGGATAGACCTCACTGCGACAATCGCGCCTGTGATGTGACCGCTGATATCAGGTCAAAATTGGATCAAAACCGGACCGGTCGGTCCGGTTGAGGCGGAGCGCATTTGAGTTTGATTACGACGGTAGAGGTTGAAGTTATCGGACCGGTCGGTGCGGTCGGATGGAACCCATTCGGGTTAGAACATGACTACAAAGGTGGGGGCGATCGGACCGGTCGGCGCAGTCCAAGGGGGCGAATTTCCAAGCCGCTCCGGAAACCCCCAAATCAGGCCTGCTTTTAGGGGAGCTCAGTTTCAATCCCGTCTGAGGGTGTCATTTAACAGGTTGCCATGAGCGACCAAACAACACAAACCAACGACACACACGATCATACTAACGCAACTGATCGTGAGCAACCTCAAATTGCAACAACCCAAGAGGAAATCAAAACGCGCGCCTCGACCTTCACGATGTTAGACAGCATTGTCGTGGACGATCTGCGTTCTTTCCGAATAGTCGGACAGGCGTTGCGTCGCATCAAATCCGAGGAACTCTGGAAAGAAATTACCAGCGGGTGGGTCAAATACTGCGAATTGCGCGGCGGTTCTAGTAAGCGTGCCAACCGCATCATTCAGGCCGCACGGGCCGATGAAGTGATTCGGAACACCCTTCAAGATCTACCTGATTCCGAGTATCCCGCCAGCGAGTGGCAGATCCGGCCATTGGGTCCTTCACTCTCGGATGACGAAATCGTGAAATCCTGGAAGTTGGCCCTCGGGTCGGTTGAAAATCGCAAGCCCAAACAAAAGGACGTCGAAGCGGCGGTGAAACAGATTCTCGGTGACGGTGACGATGACGATGAAAAGCCCGAAAAGAAGCCGGACAAGAAAGCTGAAATCCTGGCGCGTATCGAGCGTCTCCACGACCTGATTGTGAAGAGGGAACTGTCCCGCGAGGAGGTGAGTTTCGAAATGGTTGAAATGGCGTTCAGGAGCCTAAAGGCCGCCGTGTAGGCTCTAAGAATGCAAGTGAACTCGACTCGATCAGAGGAGAGATGATTGCGGAATGAACCTCATCCAAGGACTTTCTCAACCACCCGTTTGACGGCCTTGGGGGTGCATTTGTAGCCCCAAGAATTGAGGATTTCCGTGCGTTTCACGAGAGTAAGTTTGTTTCGCTCCCAAATATCCCAGTGGATCCAGAGGGCCACATCACGCAACATGGTGACCTCCTGAGGGTTAGCTGTATTGACGCCAAGGGTTCGGTAGGAGACGGCGAATTTGAACGATGCAGATTCGATTGCCGGGAAATTGATTCCGCCTTTGCCAAATCCTTTCCACGCCGCACCCAGCGCGGCTTGGGCGCATCTCCGGCTGATACCCTTCGTGTCCACATCATTGACAATCCATTTTCGGTGTTCTCCTTCGAAAGAGGCACCTAACCCGTATAACACATGAACAGGGCGGGCGAGGAGTATAGCCACCGGTAGAAGTATTCTTTCCGCTGTCACACCTTTATCTGGGATGATCCCTTGGGGTGGATAAAGTTCGGGCAAAGGGAGGGGCTTGTCCTTACTTGGAATTCTGACAATTCGTTTTTGGCAGGTAAGGACCTCAAGCCAATTCTTGGTGTAGATATCTGGTGAGCAATCTTCTTTCTTCAAGAAATCCTTATCAACCTCGGCCAGTTGTGGATTCAAGGCGAGAGTGCTCCAGATCACCGGTTCAAAATCGTCTGTGTCGAATTTGCCCGACATCTTTTTGCGTTTGGCCGGATCCGGTTGATGAAGCTGCTGTTTACTGGTTGACATGCCGGTGTTTTGTTTCGGCTTTCTTGATAGACGTCATACCCTTAACATTCAACATTAAAGTGTAGGCGGTCGAGTCACCGTGATCAAGTTGGGGAGTGCAAACAATCGAGGTGGGGGGAGGCATCGCGCGGCGGCTTTTCTTGAGAAGGCTGCGATTAACGGATTGATCGAGGTCGAAGTGATCGAAAGCTATCCGATGCAAGGCGGCTTCTCGCCCGCGAGCGCGTGGGGGAGGAAGGTGCTAACGTAAGTCACTTGCGTGTGATTCGGCAAGTACTCGGCAATTGCCGTGTTTCTCTGCTAGGAATACAGCTAGATTTTTATTTTCATAACTTGCTGAAAATGAATGGAGGATAGGTTGGGATTTGAACCCAAGGTAGCTGTTACACTACGTCTGATTTCGAATCCGTGTGATGATTGATCGGTTGGAAACGTCCCTTGTGAATTCTGCTCCATTCGTCGAAAGTTGGAGGTTGAACGGGCGGGTGTGGACTTCCACGCTGGTCCTGAGAGTGCGACAGGTGACAACCTCACGGCCTCGGGTAGCTTCCTCTTGGATTGCATCCCACGCCACGGGCCAGTGGGAGGAATGTCGGGCGACGTCATGCGCGGCAGTTACGCCCGCCTGAATAGCCTTGGGAATCTCGGGGTGCCCCGGTGAAACGCGGGTGAGGCTTTCTAGGCTAGCGATTGCCTGCAACGCAATATCTCGGATTGCCTCAACCGTTCCGGCGTCGCCTTCGAGTCCGGCGCAGCGGTGAAGGGTTTGCAGGGCGGCGCGGGCGGTGGCGGTTTTCGTGGTTTGTTCGTGGTTTGTTTTATGCGACTGATTCCACGGGTTGAATGGTTGCGGGTGTCGGCCGGGATGCCACGGCGGCGATGGTGGGGAGCTCCACACCGGGCGGGAGGACGTGCCAGTAGGGGATTGCCTCGGCTTTCGTGACGGCCTTGTGGTAGTGGTCGAAATAAACGGCGGTGGTGCCGTGTCCCATGTCGCTCTTGAGCATGTCCAGATCGTTCTCAACGGCGAGCGTGTAGGTGCCGAATGAATGCCGCAGGGCGTCCTGCATTTCCCGTCCGTCGATCCCCGCATTGATGCGGACCTTGGCAGCTTTGTATCGCCAGCGGGCGGGAATGATTTTGCCTTTCCGCTTGTCCTCGGGAATGGAGGAAATCCATGCTGCCAGTGTTTCATTGATACGGACGTTTCTTCGATACAGCTTCTTGGCAATGGTAGAACCGATCCGAATGTTTCGGAGTTCAAGAGAGACGTTTTCCCATTTTAGCTTTGTGATTTCCACGGGACGAATTCCAGCAAACGCCATGAACGCGAACGGTGCCACGCATTCCGAGCAAAGCCTGTCAGCTTCTCCCATCGTTGGATAGTCGATGCAGGCGGCAAAGAGGTTCTTGAGTTCGTCCGGCGTGTAAATGACAACCTCGTCGTCGGTTTCCTCGGCACGGGCCACCATCATCTTCTTTGTGGGATTCTCGGGAATGAGTTCCAGCTTCACAAGGTCGCCCATCACGCTCGAAATGTAAGCTCGTCCGTTTTTCCATGCGGTTGCTCCGGGCGTGTATTCGTTCAATGCTTTCCTGATGTGATCTGGCGTGATGTCGTGGCAATTCATATCCATGAACCAGCTCGGAAGTTTCTTTTCCATCTTCCGGTATGACTCCAAGGTGGCCTTGCGGTGATTCTTCCGGTGTTCGATTGCGGATTTCCAAGCGTCCCGCATGGTGGGTGCCTTTGCTCGCTTGTCGTGATGCAGCACGTAGAACGCTGCCGCTTGTGCCAGCGTCACGTCGTGGCCTGCCAGCAAATCGCGGGCCTTGATTGCGTCCTCAGCGGTCGCCGTGGTGATATCGGCAGCGAGTCCACGCTGCCCCTTCTGAATTTCCTTGAGTCGCTGGCATTCTGATTTTGCCTTGTCACGTGTCTGGAAATATCGGCGACGGAATCGCCCGGTGTCTGATAGGCTTCCTGGCACATTGACGAGCCATCCCTTGGGGGTTTTGCGGTAGTCGAGTTCGGCGGTTCTTGGCATTTAATGGCCTGCGAGTGGGTTAGCGACACACCTTTTCCGGCGCTCTTCCCTGTGTCACTGTTAGGCTTGCGGGGATTGTGCGATATCGCAGTTAAAAGGCGAGAATAAACGGAATATGACTTTCTTTTCGGAAGTTAACCCATTGATCCTTATGAGCATAAGGAGCAAAACGCCGTTTGAAAATTCACGTGTCGGCGGTTCAAATCCGTCTCGGGCCACCTTTAAAACCTCAAGTGTCAAAGGGGTTTGATTTTTTTTCGTAGCTAACAGGCTTGGTGAGGGATTCCCCCATCCTTTCGAGAGTCGAGGCTGATCTGGTTGCTCGCCAGTTACGTGGGTTCCGGCTTTTACTCGGGAGCATCCGTCGGGCGGCTCGGCGGGGAATCAATCGGGCGGGGAAGCGGGCCTGTCCCTTGATCGCCGATGGCGGCTTGGGTGCGGATGGCGCTGGCAATGTTTACCGCAAGCTTCTGCCGGTATCCCAGATCGCTGATGAGCTGGCTTTCCGCGGCGTTGCTGAGGTAGCCGCCTTCTAACAGAACGCAGGGAATTTCCGGATTGCGGGTCAGGCGGACGCGCCTGCGGACGAGGCCGCGGTTGCCATTCTCTGCGGGGCTGGCGGATGCCATGGCGCGTTGCAGGCGGGTGGCAAGGCCATGACTGTCGACACGCCAGTAATAGGTCTCAGGACCGCGGATGCTTGAAGGGCCGCTGTTGTAGTGGACGCTGATGAGGATGGCTTCACCGTGGCGGTTGGCGCGGATGACGCGCTCGTCGAGGTCGATGAAAGTGTCATCGCCGCGCATCATGATGACTTTGAAGTCGCCTTGGAGTTGTTTGGCAATGCGTTGGGCGGTGTCGAGCGCAAGGTCTTTTTCTTTCTGGCGGGTGTGGGCGGATACGGCACCACTGTCCTTGCCCCCATGGCCGGCGTCGATGATGACGGTGCGGAAGCCCTGCGGGCCGGGGCGGTGACCGTAGACGTCGCGGCCGAGTGAGGATGATTTGCCAGGTGTGGCGCAGGAAGCGAGAAGAAGGCCCATGGCAAGGCCGAGGGATGAATGAATGAAGCGGGTCACGGGCAGGACTCATTGCAGGAATCCTCGTGAAGGGGAAGTGTTCGTTTCTACCGGAGCGAGCTTTCCGGAGGTGCCCGTGGATGGTGTGGGGACCCCATCGATTTTCCGGGGGCCGGAAATCATGGGTCAACGGAACACGCGAAAAAACCAAGCGGGAGCGGAGCCATCACGCCCCACTCCAGCCTCACCATCCGCGCGACTTTGCGGCCAGGTGATCAGAGGTATTTGTCCGTCACCGCGCCTTCGCTGGCAGTGGCCACGAGCTTGGCGTATTTCGCGAGCACACCCTCGGTGTAGCGGGGCGCGGGCTGGACCCAGGCGGCTTTGCGCGTGGCGATTTCCTCCGCGCTAAGGTTGACGTCGATGCGGTTGTTCACTGCGTCGATGGTGACTTGATCACCGTCCTGAAGGATGCCGATGGTGCCGCCGCAGAAAGCCTCGGGGGTGATGTGGCCGACGACGAAGCCGTGGCTGCCGCCGGAGAACCTGCCGTCGGTGATGAGGGCGACCTCCTTGCCGAGGCCCATGCCCATGACGGCGCTGGTGGGTCCTAACATCTCGCGCATCCCAGGGCCGCCCTTGGGGCCCTCCATGCGGATGACGATGACGTCGCCCTTGTTGATCTGCTTGGAGAGGATGGATTTCATGGCATCGTCCTCGGAGTTATACACGCGGGCGGTGCCGGTGAAGAGTTCGCCTTCTTTGCCGGAGATTTTGGCAACCGAGCCGCCTTCCGCGAGGTTTCCATAAAGGATGCGGAGGTGGCTGTCTTTTTTGATCGGGTTGGAAAGCGGACGGATGATCTGCTGGCCCTCGGGGTAGGGGGTGGTGAAATTCTGGATGTTTTCCCGCATGGTGCGTCCGGTGACGGTCATGCAGTCGCCGTGGAGCAGTCCGGCATCAAGCAGCATCTTGAGCAGTGGCATGGTGCCGCCGATGGCGACGAGGTCGGACATGGAGTATTTTCCGGAGGGCTTGAGATCGGCGAGCACGGGCACGTTTTTGCCGATGCGTTCGAAGTCGTCGATGGTGATGTCCACGCCAGCCGAGTGGGCGATGGCGGGGATGTGGAGGGTGGCATTGGTGGAGCCGCCGAGAGCGATGAGCACGGTGATGGCGTTCTCGAAGGCTTTTTTGGTGAGGATGTCGCGCGGCTTGATGCCGAGCTTGATGAGGTTGAGCACGGCGGCACCGGAGTCGAAGCAGTCGCGCATCTTGTCATCCGAGATGGCGTTTTGCGCGGAGCCGTTCGGGAGGGACATGCCGAGAGCCTCGATGGCGGAGGCCATGGTGTTGGCGGTATACATTCCGCCGCAGGAGCCGGGGCCGGGGATGGCATTGGACTCCACAAGTTCCAGTTCTTCATCGGTGAACTCACCGTTGGCGTGTTTACCGACGGCCTCGAAAACGGAAACGATGTCGAGGTCCTTCTTTTCTCCCTGGACGGTGGCGCAGCCGGGAAGGATGGTGCCGCCGTAAACAAAAACCGAAGGGCGGTTCATGCGTGCCATGGCCATGAGGCAGCCAGGCATGTTTTTGTCGCAGCCGCCGATGGCGACGAAGCCGTCCATGCCTTCGCAGCCGACGACGGTCTCGATGGAGTCGGCGATGACCTCGCGTGAGACGAGGGAGTATTTCATGCCCTCGGTTCCCATTGAGATCCCGTCGGAGATGGTGATGGTGTTGAAGATGATGCCTTTGCCGCCGGCGGCGTTGACGCCTTTGGAAGTCTCGATGGCGAGTTTATCGATGTGGATGTTGCAGGGAGTTACCTGGCTCCAGGTGGAAGCGACGCCGATTTGGGGCTTGGCGAAGTCGTCTTTTTTGAAGCCGACAGCATAGAGCATGGCGCGGCTGGGAGCGCGGTCGGGTCCGTCTACGATCTGGCTGGAGAATGGGCGTGTGGAGCAGTTCATCGGCATGAGCATCTTGCGTGCGGGGGGTGGACGTCAAGGCAAGGAGAAGAAGAATTTTCAGATTTGGGATTTCCGAAAGGTGGATTGTGGTCATCTTGGCGCGGTGGAATGGTTGATGCACGCAGCGCTGGGCGCGGTAACGGGTGACTGGCTTCTTGGTAGGAGGCTGGGGAACCGGGCGCTTGCGTGGGGGGCGTTTTTCGGCGTATTGCCCGGGTTGGGGGTGTTTGTTGCGGGTTTTTTCGATACCGCGCGGGAGTTGGCTGCGGAGCGTGGTGCGAGTCACTCGCTGCTGGTGATGGCCCTGGGTTCCTGGGGGATCGCGCAGGCCTTGGTCAAGCTCTGGCGCCGGGAAAACATCACCAAACGGCAGGCAGGTGGATTTGTTTTTGGGGTATGGGCGGCGCATGTTGCGGTGGATTGCTTTTCGGTCAAGGGAGCGGCCTTGTTCTGGCCGGTTTCTCAAACAAGGTTGGCCTTCGCGTTTCTGGACTCAGGGGATGTGCTCTTCGCGCTGCCGATGGTGGTGGCGGTGATGATTCGGGTGATTCAGCGGGAACCCGCGGTGAAGAAGACCCGTGGCAAGTCGGTGGCACCGGCGGCGAGCCACAGGAGGCGGTATGTAGGGTGGCTGTGCGCGAGTGCGTTGTATGCTTTAACCTGTTTGGGCTTGAAGTTCTGGGTCACGGCGGGCTTCCAGGCGGACCTGGCGCGCCGGGGGCTCGTGCCGCAGCGGCAGACGCAGTCGCCCGCGGGGGCTAGTCCGCTTTTTTGGCGTGCGGTCGTGGATCATGGAGATCAGTTCCGGGTGGGCTACCGCAGTGTGTTCGAGCTGCCCTCTTCACCGGTTAGGTGGACGGTGTATCCCAAGGGCGAGGCGGCTCTCGCCAAGGTTGCGGGGCTGAGGGAGGTCAAGACGATCATGGCGGTGACCGATGGCTGGTGGCTGGCACGGCCTCATGCCAAAGGCGCTTGGGTGGGCGATCTGCGGCCGCCTGAGTTCAGGACCTGGGGGAGTAAAAAAGGGATGGTGGACAGTCGCTTGGTCGACTCATGGGTGATCGACACCGATTCCCAAGGAGACCGCCTGCGGAGGGGCTATGTCGAGGATGCCGCCACAACCGAGTATTTGAAGCGGATGTTAGCCCGGGTGGTGGGCAAGCGGGAAAGCTGGGAGGCGAATCCGCGCTTAGCCGGAGTGGCGGGAAGCCTGCCGGAGTTTTTATACGCGGAGGATTGACCTGCCATTTAAAAATCGCCCGGGGTTGTGCCGGTTGCTTTTTCGGGAATGGCGATGGATTCGAGCAGTTGGTCGAGCCCGTCGAGGACATGCAGGATGCCTGACGCCCATTGGGAGCCTTGCCAGGCCGGTCCCGCGAGCTCTAACAAGTGATCGAGGGTTTCGGGTTTCAGGAATGCTTCCAAGCCGTAGCCTGGCATGATGGCGGCTTCACTGCGGTTCGGATCGAGAGCGATCAGCAGGGCGTGATTTTCTTTTCCGCGCTTGCTGTCACCGGCGAAGTTTCCCGCATTGAAAAGCCAGAAAACGTGCATGGAGAATGGATGATCCGGTGGGAAGACATGCATGACCACCTGCAAGACGAGTTGGGGGAAGCGGCGCTGGATGGAGTGGATGCGTTTTTTTAATCTTACCAGGTCTTGGGCGCTGAGTTGATGCGTGGTGTCCGCCACCACCGCGCCGAGCCTTGGCAATGCGCCGACGAGGGCGCTGGTGCGGGGGAATGTCAGGCGGCAAGCGGGGCACTCGGGGGCGTCTGCTTTAAGGGTGGTTTGGCAGAAAGGGCAGAGCATGGTCTGGTCGGTATCTAAGCACCTGCGGCACGCTGCGCGAAGCCAAATTGTTGTGGCTCACCGGTGGGGCGTTCTCAGGACGGAGTTGATTTGTGTGAAGTGCTTCGGGTCGAAGCCGATCTCGGATTTGATGTAGTAATCCCGCTCGATGAGATTGCCGATTTGAGCCGCCTTTTTACGGACATCCGGGGGGATGAGGCCGCGGAGCCTCGCATACCAGGAGCCGATGGGCACGGGGTAGTCGCTGCCATGCAGGAATCGCTCCTGGAGCGGGTGCTCGAGCACCTTGCTGAAGGCTGCGCTGCGGAAGGGGGTGTTGAGCGCGCTCGTGTCCGCGTAGAGCTGCGGGAACTCCAGCATCATGGCGGCCAGGTGCTCGAAGTAGTCCGGGTCAAACCATGAGCTGCGGCTGGCGACATGGGCGGCGATGACTTTGACGCCGATCTCTAACGGGCGGCGGAGATACTCGGGATTTTCGTAAAGCTTGTTGGCAACGGGGACTGTCATTTCGCCGCCGGTGTGGGCGAGCAATGGAAGGCCTGCTGCTGCCATTTTTTCCCAGAAACGATCATACTGGGGGAGTGAGCAATTGACGTTGTGACAATTCGGCAAGAGCTTCAAGGCCCTTGCTCCGCGCGCGAGCGAGTGGTCCAGCTCTTCCAAGGCATCGCGCCGCGCCGGGTGGATCGAGGCGGCGGGAAAGAACTCAGGGTGCCGCTCGCAAACGGAAAAAAGATAGTCGTTAGGCACATGGAAGGAGCCGAAATCCCGTTTGGTGCCGTCTTCATTGAAGACCTCATCCTGGGCTAACAGGAGTGCATGGTCGAGTGAGGATGTCTGGATCATCGAGACGAGGCGCTCGACGTAGATCTGATCGAAGGTGGCGTGAGTGAAGCTGACCGGCATGCCGACCATTTTGGCCATCATGCCGCCCATCATTCGGTGCCAGCCGGTCATTCTGAGCCAGCAGCCACTGCCGGTGAGGCCGTTTCCGACCAAGTGCACGTGACCGTCTATCTTCGGAGGTGATTGCCGGGGTGTCATGAGGGTTTCAGGCGTTTGCCCGTTTCCGGAAGGCGATCGGGGCTAGCACGAACAAAGTGAGAACCGCCGCCATGGCTGAGGCGGCGGGCAGGTTGCGATCCGCAAAATTGCGCTGTGCGATCTTGTTTCCGAGCATTTGGCCGTCTGTTCCTCCGACCAGATCGGGGACGACGTAGGAGCCGAGCATGGGAATGAAAACGATCAACAGCGCGGTGCTGAGGCCTTTGCGGATTCCCGGCAGGAATACCGACCCAAACGCTTGGAAGGCCGTCGCACCAAGATCACGGGCGGCATCCAGGAGCCCGAAGTCGAACTTTTCCGCGGCGGCGTAGAGCGGCAGAATCGCAAAGGGCAGATAGGTATAGACGCTGACTAACAAGACCGCTCCCGAGTTGAAGAGGAGCGAATCGTTTTCGCCTAACAGATTTATAGCCCGGAAAAACCTGGCGAGTGCTCCTTCCGAGTGGAGGATCTGGTTCCACGCAAAGACGCGGATGAGGAAATTCGTCCAAAACGGCACGATGACCAACAGCAGCAGGCGGGAGCGCCATTTGCCGCTGGCCCGCGCGATCCGCCATGCGACCGGGAGTGCGAGAATGAGGCAGAGCAGGGTGGTCAGCGCGCTGATCCATAGAGTCCGCCACACGAGGGTGAGGGTGCTCTTTTCCGCGAACACGCTGAACTGTTCCCAAGTCCATCCCGCGCCGATCCCCCCGGCGGGATCGGTGTTGCGGAAGGCGATGGTCAAGACCATCAGACTGGGAACGAGGACAAACAAGGCGAGCCAGCTGAGACTGGGCAGAGTTGCCAGAATCTCGACCTGTTTCCTTTTCATCGAGCGCGCGCTTGGCGGAATCAGGCTGTCAGGGAGGGGATGCCCACTGAAGCATCGGTATCAGCGGAATAATCCACGCCGGCAAGCCCGAAGCCGAAGAGGCGCAGGAAGCTGGATTGGTAGCCCTCGAAATCACCGATGTCCTTGAAGTTTTCGGTATTCACCGCAGCCCAGCGCTCGGCGATGATCTGCTGGACTTCGGGAGTCATTTCCCAGTCGTCCACACGGATGCGTCCCGCTTCGTCGGGTTGGGGATTTCCGTTGTATAGCCGGTCGCGGAACAGGCGATCCATTTGTTCGATGGTGTCTTCGTGGGTCCCCTCGTCCTTCATGACCTTGTAGAGCAGCGAGATGTAGAGTGGCACGACGGGGATGGCGGAGCTGGCCTGGGTGACAAGTGCCTTGTTGACCGAGACCCATGCCTTGCCAGCGAGCGGGGCAAGCTTGGCATCCAGCGAGCGCTGCGCCCGCTCGAGATCTTCCTTGGCGCATCCGATGGTGCCATTTTTGTAAATGGGCCAGGTCATGGACGGGCCGATGTAGGAGTAGGCCACGGACTGCACCCCGTGGGCGAGCACTCCGGCTTCCAGCAGTGCATCCGTCCAGAGTTCCCAATCCTCACCGCCCATGACATGGATGGTCTGCTGGATTTCGTCCTGGTCGGCAGGCTCGATGGTGACCTCATTGACGACGCCGGTGGAGGTATTGAGGTTTTTGTTGGTGTAGCTTTGACCGATCGGCTTGAGTACGGATTTGTAAACCTCCCCGGTTTTTGGGTCGGTGCGGCGTGGGGATGCGAGGCTATAAATGACCAGATCCACTTGGCCGAGGTCCGCCTTGATGGCCTCGATGACTTCCGATTTGACGGCATCCGAGAAGGCGTCCCCGTTGAAGGAGCGGGCGTAAAGGCCTGCGGCCTTGGCTTGGATTTCGAAGGCCCGGGTATTGTAAAATCCAGCGGTTGCGGTGCTGTCGGCCGAGCCGGGGCGCTCGAAAAACACGCCGATGGTCGAGGCGTTCGCCCCGAATGCGGCGGCGATTCTTGAGGAAAGGCCATAGCCCGTGGACGAGCCGATCACCAATACCCGCTTGGGTCCGTTTTCGATAGGGCCTCGGCTTTTGACGACGGCGATTTGCTCGGCAACATGTTGCGCGCAGCCGTCGGGGTGCGCGGTGGTGCAGATGAATCCGCGGATTTTCGGTGCAATAATCATGGAGGGGGGCAGGGTATCCTTAGCGTGCGGGGTGGCAACTGTTTTTGCGATGATGAGGAAGGGCCGCTCGGGAGCTGGAATCTGGGTAGTAGTGCCGACAATGCTTGTTTTTTCATGCAGGCCAAGCCGTCAGCGGTAGTGGGATGGCGGGCGGACAGCCCCGCGTGGGGTGGGTTTCCAAGGTCGGCGGCCGGGATGATTTCCCGGAACTTGCGTTCTTTGAGGTTCTTTTCCGTGGATCTCCCGCTCTTCCAAGGTCGTAAAATGTCAGCCTGTGGCGGAGCTTGCCGTGACGGTTGACCCCGCTTTGGGAGCTCAGCGGATCATCTGCGTCCCGCTGCCGCTTGTGCGCATACGCTCCGCGAGTTGGGCTTCGTAGAGGCTGCGAATCGCGACGGGTTGGTTTTTTGATTGAAATTGGCCGGCACCCTTTTTCACCCCACGCTCCGGACCGTTTGTGACGAAAGAGCCCGCCTTGCAGCCGATCGCCCAATTATGTGCGCCGGGCGGGCTCTCGACGATGAGCTGCTTGGCGATGGTGCAGTTCCACGCCACGCAGTTCGCCGCAGCCCAGCCGTGGCCCAGGTGGTAGGGCGGTTTCTTATGTCGGCGCCCGTAGTTTTTACGGTGGTAGAAACTGAGTCGGTCGGAGATGGTGACGTTGTCCCACAGCACGCCGCTGGTCCAATGCCGGTGTGGCCCGCTCTCCGAGTAGGCGTTGACCGCCTTGCAATCGAGAAAAACATTCGGCCCGGCGACCTTGTATTCGTTGCACACGAAATCGTGCCGCCCCTTGCTTGCGAGACAGCGGCGCATGAGTGAGAGCTGGCCATCCATGCAGAACGAGTAGCGCCTTCCACCCGCGATCGTGGAGATGGGGTCGATGCTCTTGCAATCGGTCACGGTCACCCACTTTGACGTCGTGGCGATGTGGACTGCGGAATAGGCGAAGTGCTGGGCGACGAAGTTTCTAACAAAAACGTGCTGCGCGTTGGCGATGTCCACCGCACGCCACGAGTGATCCTCGTCTTTCGGGTTCGTGTGATCGCTGATGGCGATGAGGTTCTCCACGCCGCATTTCTCGATGCGGCCGGGCCATGAATACCGGGCAAGCACCGCGCCGCCGAAGCGCTCCTCGATCGCGGTGGTCACCGGCGCGTCGAGCTGGACGGTGTCGCCCCGGATGGCTGTGATCACGCGATCCCACTTCACTTCCGCGAAGCGCACCGGCCAGTCGACGCCCGGCTTGTCAGCCCCGATGAATTTGATCCACTGTTCGTTGCTGCCGCGTGTTAGCATCACCGTGTCGCCCACGGAAAGCCCGTTGATCCCGTCAAGCCGCACGGTGTTCGCGCCTACCGGCACATAGGCATCGAGGATCTTGCGGGGGATCTTCTCAAGCTCGGGTTTGCCTGCGCCGCAGATCAGGATGAGGGGGTCTTTGTCCTTGCCCGTATCGCGAATCACCGTGCCTGTTTTCAAGTCCTGACCTTCGCCGCGCAGCACGATGCCGCTGGCGCGGATGAAAATGGTGCCGCTCACCGGGTACTCCCCCCGTTTGAGCACCAGGGTGCCGCGAAATCCGTCTGCTGCGAGTGGTAACTTGGCAAGGGTGTCGAGCGAGTCTTGGATGCGCTTTGTCTGGTCACCACTCCAAGGTCTGAGCGTAAGCCGCACCGGCACGAGAGGTAGTGGACAATTTCCCGTGCCGTAGCCCACTCCGCTGAAATTCGGGATGCGGTTGCCCTGCGGATCGGAACGGTAAATCAAGCGGCCATCCGCGCCCAGACTTACCCACGGCTGCTCAGCCTCAGCGCAGAACGCTGATGTTGAAATCATGAAAGTGAATAGCAATTTCTTCATCATGGGTTGCTGAATTCCTAAGCACGTTTCGCGAGGAATCCAATGAAGAAACGGTGATGCCCGGTTGGTTCTCTCGGGAAGCCGCTGAATGCACCCGATGCGCGCGGGCTCTCTCCTCCGCTCCGGGTTCAGGCGAGCAGGCGCTCGATCACGTCCTTGGCGGTGTAGTGGTCGCGGCCTTGGAGGAGGGACTCTTTCACGGCTTCGAGGTCATCACCGAGGGTGATGAGCTGGGGTTCTATCAGACCGTGACGGACTTGTGCGACGCCAGCTGAGGCGGTGAGGGAGTTGCAGAGGCAGATGCGCCCGGCGGTCTGCGAGGGGTCGCCGCCTTTGGAGGCGTAGATGGCGGCCGGCTCGGCGGAGCAGCGGAAGCCGAGGCTGCCGTCGGGCTTCTGATAGGTCTCGCGCAGGACGCCGAGATCGCAAACCCGCTCGCGTTCGTCATAGACGGCGGGATCGGCGATGCTGCCTGGGATCCGGGCGACCTTGAAGGGAAATCCGGTAGGCGAGGCGACGGCGTCGGTATGGATTTTCAGGGAACCGTTTTTCACTTGGGAGATGACGCTTTCCTTGACGCTGGGAGCGAAGCCGGACTCGTCGCAGAAGGCGAAGGCTGTCCCCACTTGGATGCCTTTTGCGCCGAGCGCTTGGGCTTCGCGGAGTTTTCCAATCCGACCGTAGCCGCCAGCCAACCAGAACGGCAGGCCGATTTCGGCGAATTTCGCGGGATCGATCCGGTCGCGTTCGCCATAGATCGGCTCGCCGTCGGGGGTGAGTTGCATGGGCCCGCGGGGTGGGGCGTTGTGGCCACCGGCGATGGAGGCTTCCACGACGAAGCCGTCGACCCGGCCGGATGACTTGCGGCGGAGGTTCTCCGCCAGCACGGGTGATGAGACGATCGCGAGGAAGATCGGGCGGCGGAGAGCGGGGGGCGGGCCGTAGTCGGCCGGGTTGATGTGGATGGCGACGGGGGTGCTGCCGCCGCTGACGTCGAGGCGCATTTCGGTGGCTTGGCCGGCGGCGAGGTCGTCGAGGATTTTCGGGATTTGTCGGGGGATGCCTGCGCCCATGAGCACGACATTCACACCGGCAAGCATGGCCCCGTAGAGCGCGAGCAGGGTGGGGGGTTGGATTTTTTCGAGCAGGTTCAGGCCGACGACGCCCGAGTGGCCTTCCTTGGCGAGGTGGACGGCCACGAAGCTGGAGGCGATGACCAATTCCTGGGTCGCGCGTGATGGTTCATGGGAAATCATCGCCGGGGTCTTGAAGGTGGCATCGTCTGGTTTTCCATCGGGGATGAAAAAGCGATCGAGGATTTTGGCTGCGATTTCCGGGTAGGGGAAAGCCGCGAGGGCGCGGCGGAGATGCCCGCCGATGTCACCGAGTTGGAGCTGGCGGGTGAGTAAGATATCCAGCGCGGTTCCCGAGACGACTCCGAGCTGGCCCTCGCTGGCCACGGCCCGGGCCAAGCGCCAACCCGAGACGCCCACGCCCATGCCTCCTTGAATGATCGGCGGTAAATCAGCTGCGCTTGTGGCATCCGTTTTCATGAAATCGATAGTCATCCTCCGCATTTTGATTCGCCGGTGCCGCGAGCCAATCTTAAAGCAGGCAGTGCGCAGGAAATCGCGGGAAAAGCTTCGTGAGTCCGCGGGTGTGGCTTACTTCGCCTGCTGGCGGAGTTGTTCGAGGCGGGAGAGCGGCTTGGCCGCTGGATCCGGGGTGGCGGTGGCGGCGGGCTTGGATGCTGGCTGGGCGCTGGGAGTCGGGCTTGGGGCGTCGATGCGCAGGGTGCTTCCCATGGCGGTTTGATGAAGAATCGTCGTGTTGTTTTCCGGGATCAGGACCTTGCAGAAGACGCCGTTGTGTTTTCCGACTTTGGCATCGGCGGCGATGGCGATGGGGAAGTTGATGGTGGTCTGGTCTTTGGTGAAGGTAAGAGGCGGGCAGCTGCTGCCAAACGGGAGTCCCTGCAGTTCGACTTGCGCGGATCCTTCGAACGGGTGCGTGGTCTCGATTTTTCCGGCCATGAAGGTGGCTTTGCCTTGCTCAGTGGCGGCGAGATCGAGGGTGAGACTCACGTAGGGCTCGGCAATTTTAAGAGGTATGAGACCGGATGCCACCAGCACCGGGCCTTGCGGGGTGTTGGCTTCTGCAAGCACGCAGACCTGCCAATCGGCGGGCGTGGCGTCGGCGCTGGCGTTAAGCTCGTAGTCGGCTTCCGACTGGTCGCCCGGGATTTCCACGGTGACGGGGCCGCTGATTCCGGGTGGGTTCCAAAGGAAACGAACCGTGATTTTTTCCGCATAGCCGGCGCTGCGGGTGGCGCGCACCTTCAGGCGGGCGGTGCCGTTTTTGACGATGGGAGCGGCGGGGGGTAAGAGGTCGATCTTGAACGGGGCCTCGGTGGTGACCGCGGTGGCAATGCGGTCGAATGAAGCGGAATGATAAGGGCCCTCATTGTTGACATCCACATGATGAATCGTGTCTGTTAGGGATGCGCTGAGAGCCGGCCCATCGCCGGTGGAGCGGAGGGTGAAGGAAGAAAGAAGTCCGCTAACAGGTGCCTCCGGCGCGGCCTCGAACACCACGGGAAAGGTGGTGATGGATCGGGGGATCGGCGGGCTGTGAAGGGTGATGCCGGCGGGCAGTGAGCCGGCCTCGAAAATCGCGTCGCAGGAGGAGTTTTCCCGGGTGAGATTGATGACCGCCGCGTAGCGATTCCCGCGTGGCACGGGGAAGGTTTTCCATTTCTGCGTCTGAACACGCTCAATGGTCGGGAGGCTGGCAGCGAGGCGGGGGGTCTTCGGGGAGATCTCGATGCGATAGGTGAAATCCGGGCCGGTGCGCCGGAGTTGGTCGCAGATTTTCAGCGCGTAGTCACCGTCTGCCGGGCAGGTCCAGGTGATGAGGCTGTCGGGAGCGCCTTGGTCGTCGTTTGCCGCGACTTGCTTGCCATCGAGCTGATGGATGGAAATCAACGAGTCGAGGCGGGACCGGTGGCTGCGCGCGAGGACTTGGACGACGAGGTTTTGGTCTTTTTTCGCGGTGAATCTGAACCAATCCTCGGGCGACGGGCCATCGATGATGCCGTGAAGAGCGCAGGGCAGCGGCGGAGCAGGGGCTGCCTGGGCAAGGGTGTGATTATCCTGCGTCTCTCTAGCAGACTCTAACGGAGATACCGTGATCCAGTGGGGCGACGGCGCGGAGAGGTTGTTGTGGACTGGAAAGATGGCAAAGCTGGTATCCTCGTGAGGCGGGAGGGGGATGGTTTGCAAAATGGGCCCGGCGGGGTCGCCGATGAATTTGAATTCGATGGTTTCTCCGGGTTTTCCGCCCGTGGGAAAGACCGCGCAGGGGCGAGGGAAGGTGCCGATGTGGAGGCGGTATTGGCAGTTTTCATTGCCTTCATAGGCGGCTTCCCGAACCACGATCCGGTAGTCGCCATCGGCAGGAGCGAGGATGGAAAGGAAGGCGTCGTTCCGGAGCAGGGGACTGTCATCGCAGGAGGCGATTTCAAATTTCCTGGGATCGAGGATGGCAATGTAGGCGTCGAACATGACCCTGCCTAGGCGCATGGCTTCGATCTCCACGGAGAGGCGCTCGCCTTTTTTGAGACTACAAACATAGTAGTCCTCATCCTCGTTCGCGGCGATGCCCTCGACGGTATGGTTGAGCGGGATCCGTTGCGCTTGGTCGAAGGTGGAGTTGGGCTCGACCTCGGGGATGGTGGGAAACTGGCTCACCCAGAAGGAGCGCAGCTCGGTCAAGCCGCCGGGACTGTGAAGTCTTAACGAGTGTTCGCCCAAAGATGCGTCTGCGGCGATGGCGAGCTTGGCGGTCACGTGTTTGCCGTCCTTGGTGGTGATGTCGGACAAGCTGAGGCCGGGCTGGTAGAAAAGCGCGCCGGTGATATCCGCGAGGCGCTCACCGTGGAAGTGAACCTCCATTTCTGTGCCGCGTTGGCCGCCGCGGGGATTGACCAGAGCGAGCTCCGGTGAAAATCCGGCAAGCGGCAGGAGTGAGGCGAGCAGGAGGATGGTGGTCGGGCGGAACACGGATTCAGGCCTTTTTGGCGAGAAGGGAGTCGAGAACCTGGCCGCCGTCGACGATTTCGATCGGCCGGTTTCCGGGCGACATGAGTTCGCTGTTCGAGTTGATGCCGATCTGGTGATAGATCGTGCTGGCGAGGTCTGCGACGCTCACGCCATCGGTATCCACCTCGCCACCGAGGGCGTCCGAAGCGCCGTGGACGTAGCCTTGCTTGGTTCCGCCGCCTGCGAGGAGTGTGGAAAAGACGCGTGGCCAATGGTCGCGACCGGCGGTGGGGTTGATCTTGGGACTGCGCCCGAACTCGGTGGTGACCATGACGAGCGTGGACTCCAACATCCCGCGGCGGTCCAGATCCCGGATGAGGGTGGCGATGGCCTTGTCCGTCTGGGGGAGCTCATTCTGGATACCGGATTTCAAGTTGTCATGGTGGTCCCAGCTTCCCGCCGTGAGCGAGACGAAGCGGACCCCGCCCTCGATGAGCCGCCTTGCGAGCAACATGCGCTGGCCGGCGGCGCTGCGACCGTATTCATCCTTGAGGGCCTCCGGCTCGGCTTTGAGATCGAACGCTTCACGGGCTTTCTGCGAGGAGATGAGTTTGTAGGCGTGTTGATAAAAGGCATCCATCGAGTCGATGGCATCCGATTCTTCCAGTGCGCGGAAGTGGTGATCGACTGTCTCTAACAATGATTGCCTGCGTGAGAAGCGCGCATCATCGACTCCTTTCGGGAGATTGAGGTCGCGGACTTGGAAATTTCCCTGTGCTGGATCCGCACCCAGGGCGAAGGGGCCGAAGGCGGAGGACAAGTATCCGGAATTGGCGTATTCATTGGGGACGGCAGGGACGCAGACATAGGGCGGGAGATCATTGCGCGGACCGAGTTGGTTTGAAATCACCGAGCCGATGGATGGATACTCGAGCGCGGGGGATGGACGGTAGCCCGTGAACATGTTGTGCGTGCCACGCTCGTGGGCGGCCTCGCCGTGGGACATCGAGCGAATCAGGGTGACCTTGTCGGCGATTTGCGCGGTTTCCTTCATGAACTCCCCGAACTGGATGCCGGGGAGCTTGGTGTTGATCGCGCCGAAGGGGCCGCGGTATTCGGCCGGGGCGAAGGGCTTGGGATCGAATGATTCCTGATGTGCCAGGCCCCCCGGCAGGAAAATGTGGATGATCCCCTGTGCGACGGGTTGGTGTTTTTCAAAGGATTTGGTGTCGCCGAACGCTTGATTCCTGAGGAACTGGGGCAGGGTCAGGCCGATGCCGCCGAGCAGGCCGACGTAGAAGAACTCGCGACGAGAGGAATATCGTTCAAGCGGATTTCCGGGGCATTGGTGGTTCATGGCACGAGGGTAGGGTTTTTGGCTTAGCGGAGGATTACGCAGCCTCGTTTGGAATCGTGTCAAAAAATTGAAAATTGTTTCAGGTGTCGGGCAACTTGGGGGAGATCGCGAGCAAGCGGCTGAATTTCGGATGAGTTCACCTTAAGGATTGGCTTGAAAAGATTTTTGATCTAGGGTTCCAGCCACATGAACGTGCCGTTGTTGGATGGATTTGTGGTGGGTGAACTCATCGGCTTTGGCGGCTGTGGGAAAGTTTACCGAGCGCAAGACGCGGCGGGGGTGGAGTGTGTGGTCAAGGTATTTGACCGCAAGGCGGTGTCCGCTGAGTTGTTAGGCAGGATGACCCGGCGCCTCGAGACGGGAGGGTGGCCGGACGGGGTGATGCCTGTGTTTGCAGGGGACTTCGACCCGGGCCACTCGTTTTGGATGACTCCGCTTTTTCTCAAAGGGGATCCGGAGCGGGTTCCCGTGCCCCAGAGTCTGCAAATGCTGATGAACGAGTATCCCGGTCTGGATTCCTGGAGGGTGGTGAAAGGAATCGCCAATGCGCTTGCAGGGATGCACTCGCACCGGGTGGCGCATGGGAATCTCAAGCCGGGGAATATTTTTTTCAACAACGACAAGCAGGTGCTCTTGAGCGATTGGGCGATGGGGAATCTGCCGGGAGACAAGGAGTTCCACTTCACGGATGCGGTGCTCTATCAGCCGCCCGAGCAGCTTAGGAATCCAGCGGGCTACTTGAATGAGGCTGGCTATCGCTGGGATGTTTTCGCATTCGGCGTGCTGGCTTATCGAATTCTAACCGGGAAATTTCCTCGCTGTCACCGGACCTTCGATTTGGTCGCTCCACAAGCTGGAGAGACCCGCAGGGAAGGGCTGCAGGCGGACTTGGCCAAGATCGCAAGAAATCTTGAAAACGAGCCTGAAGTCGCCTGGGAAACCGCGCCGCATGATGCGCTTGAAAGGGGGTTCCGCGAGTGGATCGACCGTTGTCTGCTGCTTGACCCCATGGGGCGTCCCGCGACGATGATGGAAGTGGTCGCGGGTTTCGAGGCCGCGGAGATCAAGGATGAGGTGGCCCGCGAGCGGGAGATGCTCATGGACCAAAGGCGCAGGGCCGAGCGGCGCGCATGGCGGAGCCTTTTCCTAACGGGTGCTTCGGTCACAGCCGCGCTGACACTGGGAGCGCTCTGGCAGCTGTCCAACTCCCAGGCGATCATCGCAGGCAGGCAGCAGGCGCTTGAGATCGACGTTTTAAAATCCTCCGTCGAAGTGGCAAAAGCCGCCAAGTCCGATGCGGAGCGGCAGCAAAAGGAGTCCGGGCAGCAACTCACCAAGGCCGAGCAGGCGCTCACCTATGAGCGGGAGGTGTCGTTGGCCCGGCTCGAATCGTCACGCTTGATTGGGGACCTGCTTTTCGGATGGGCGCTGGAAAAAGGGAATCGGCGGCTTCCTCCGCTGGATGGCCGGGAGTTGCGTCTGAAGCGCTTGGAGCAGTATTTTAATGAATTTCTCACCCGCTCCGAAGGCAATCCCGCATTGGTGGATGAACGGGCGCGGGTGCGCTTGCAGCTCGCGGAGGTCTCTCTCGCTGCCGGTGATACTTCCAGGGCGGGCAGGCGATTGGGTGAAACCATGGATGCTTGGAAGGAATTGCCGATGAATGGCGAGTTCAAGCTCCGGATGGCGACCAATTCCCTTCTGCTTGCCCTGCTCCACCAATCAAACGCCGATCCTCAAGCTGACGCGGCGTTTGTCACGGCGCGAACGAATCTCATGAACGTGCCGCAGGCAGAAGTGGATACGGATCGCTTGAACCAGTTGTTGGCGATCCTGGATTTCCACGAGGCGAAGTCACTTGCTGCCAAGGGGGAAAATGCCAAGGCGCTTGATCAACTGATGCGCGCGACGCAGACGCTCAACCGCATCGCCGATCAACGTCCGGATGCGGCGGTTCTGCGCTCCGAGCTCGCGGCCTGCTACCTGTCATCCTCAACCATCCTTGAGGGGATGGGTAAACTGGGCGATGCGCGGGAGGTCAGGAATCTGGCATCGGTGGAATTGGTTGGATTGTTAGAAAAGACACCTGATGATTTCGACCTCAGGCTGGAGCTTGCGGGTTGTTATTCGGCGATGGCGGAAGCGGCATTGCTCGCGGCGGATGTTTCCGGTGCGGAATCGATTTCGAAAGAGGCGATGAAACTGCTCGATCGCCTGGTCGTCGAGCAGCCGGATCATGCGGATGCGGTATCACGAAAGGCTTCCCAACTTGGATTGCGAGCCGGGATCAAGCGCGACCGCGGACTGGCGGATGAGGCGTTGCGGGATTATGAAGAAGGGATCCGGATGCTGGAGGCCATCCGCGTGTCCGCCCCGGCTGACGCGATGGTGTCGTATCGTCTTGCCCTGCTTCTTTGGCAAAAAGGACGGATGTTGGGAATGGCGGGAAGCCGTGATGAAGAGATCAAGCTGATTTCCCGGGCGGGTGATATGCTGAGTCAGTTGGAGACCGGGAGCTCTTCCCGTGGCCCGCGTCCCGATCAACTCCAGAGCGCGGGAGCCTACTTGTTAGGGGATCTCGGTCATGCCTTGCAGATGGCAGACCAGAAGGAAAAAGCGCGCCAAATTTTCTCGGATGCCGTGACGCTCTGGGAAGGTCTGCTGAAATCCCGGCCAGGGAGTGAGGAATACAGCGAGGGGCTCGCGTGGTGCCGCCAGCGCTTGGATGATTTGAAGTAGGCCGCGGCTCAGGAACGGGTGAAGTCCAGCGCCCGTTTTTTCATTTGATTGGCCATCAGGTTCAAGGCGTTCGCCCGGGTGGGTGCCAGGTGTTCTTTCAGGCCGGTGCGGTCGATGAAGCTCATGTCGGCGGTCAGGATGTCGTCCGGGGTCTCGCCGTCGAGCACCCTCACGAAAAGGGCGATCATCCCCTTGGTGATCAACGAGTCCGAATCGGCGGTATAGTGAATCTTTGTGCCGTCGCTGGTGGCGTCGATCCATACCTGGGATTGACAGCCTTTGATCAAATGTTCCGGCGTCCTGGATGACTCGGCCATGGGCGCGAGCTTTTTTCCCAGCCCGATGACGTATTCGTAACGCTCGGTCCAGTCTTGGAAAAGGCCGAGTTCCTCGATGAGGAGTTCCTGTTTTTCTGCGATGCTCATGGTTCGCGGGAGTGGAGCGCGGGAAGCGGCTTCCCGCAAGCCCTGATCAAGTCGCGGGGGCAAGTCTTTGCAGTGCCAGTGCGGAGAGGAATGCGAGTGGCGGCAGACTCAGGCTGATCATCGCGATGAGTCGGAAGTCTTCATTCGAAGCAGGAGTGGCCAAGATCCAAAGCGCGAGCGGAATCAAGGTGATCGAGTCGATGAATGGAATTCCCGCCAGAAGTGCCGAGACATAACTTGATACCGTTTTCCGGTAGCGGGTTTGGCAAAGAGCCCACCAACCGAGGAAGGGCAGGGGACTCAAGCACCACCAACCCGGCTTTTCGATGGAGAGAAAATGGGGGAAAACAAGCAGCGCGCTGATCGAGAAGCACCACAGCGACAGGACCCTCGGAGATCTCCCGGCGGTGGGATTCGCTTCACTCCGTGCGCTCAGGGAAAGTCCGGCGATGTAAAAAAACAAAGCTCCGCCCGCGAGTGCGGCCATGGTGGCGCTCGTTTGAAGGCTCCCCGGGGCGGATGGCCAGCGCATCATTCCAAGTGCGCCCATCACCGGTAGCAAGCCCCGGCAGAGCCCCATGGGAATCACCATCCAAGGACTGCGTTTGTGCCAGACGGTGTAAATCACGATGAAGGATAGGATTCCAAGCGCGGTCGCCCCCGCCAACCGCTGTGCAGTGAATGCTGCGGTGATCCCTCCCGCGGAAAGGATCACCGCCACGCCGAGATAGGTCCCCGGAGTAAACAACCCACGCGGCAATGCCCGCTCGGGCCGGTTCCGGGAATCCCACGCTCGATCCATCCAGTCATTCAGAAAATTTCCCGCGAGATAGAGGCACATCCCAGCTGCCATCACGCAGGTCATGGAGCGCCCGTCCAGGAATGGATTGACAAAACAGCCGTGAATCATCGCCCCGACCCAGACGTTACTGATCACGCTGGGCAGATTGGCTATCCGTGCGGTGGCGCAGAGGGCATGGATTTTTCCGTGAGGGCGCATGGGCTTGGATCAGTTCGCCTCCTCTTCCTCCCAGGCGCGCTTGAGCGCAGGGCCGAGGGGGCTGTCAAGCGCTTCGGACCAGTGAGCGCTGGACTGGATGATTGGCAGTTCGGGGAGCAAGCGTGTCGGCACGTTCTCCGACGTGTCAGCCGCTTGAGCGCGGAGATAGTGCCCACCCTCCCGGGCCGGCCCGAGAATCCGGTGAGTGCCATGCCCCAGTCCCAGCAGCGCGGCATGGACCCAGCGCGCACCTAGATTTGGACACAGAATCTCGCCAACTGCCTGAATCTGAAAATTTTCTGAATCCCCACCAAAATCAATCACCCATCCTTCCGAGCGGTAGACCGAGTCATGCGCATGCCACTGCTTGGCCAAGCGCGGGAGCAGCCAGAAGCGCACCGCTTCGTCGGCGTCGGGTGGATCGATATCCAGGCGCAATCGAGCGTCGGCCAGTCCGCGCAGCTGCCTCAGCGTGGTGATCACGATGGCTCGATAGCGGCGCGCGGCCTCCTCTGGGCCATGATCCACCGCCATTTGTGGTAGCACATGGCCGGGCAGAGGTTCTTGGATCTTCAGGGTAAGCAGGCGCACGAGTGCAAATTGAACCGCAGTCGGGTCGCATCCAAGCGCCGATTGTTTTGTAATCGTTTATTTTACGGGTCTGAAAACAATCTTGCCCCCGGGCGCAAGTCGGGAGATGCTCTCCGCAGAGGAGATTGGATGGCAAGCAAGGATAACAAGAAACGTGGTGAAGTCGTCGAGCCGACGCGGTGGTCCAACGAGATCACCGGGATCATCTGGATGGTGGCTGGATTGCTGCTGCTGCTCTCGTTGGTGAAGTATAGTCCGGCAGACCTGCCGAGATGGGGGCTGTTGGAGGCTTTCGCAGGGAAGTCCGGCGAGGCTGGTGAAAATCTCATCGGTCCGTTCGGTGGCATTCTCGGGTTTTTGCAGGTTCTTTTGTTTGGTGCCGCGGGGTATCTATTGCCTGTCGGATTCATCTGGTTTGGAGTCATCAAGTTGGCCTTTGACCAGCGGATTTGGCCGCGGGCGGTGATTGGCTTCAGTGTGCTTTTGGTAGCAGGTGCCGTCTGGCTGGATGCCGCGGATTATTTTTTCAAAGCCTGGTCACAGAGTTGCAACCTGCCCGGCCCTGGAGGCGTCATTGGTGATGCCTTGGGCGGATTGACCTCAACCTACGCCGTCGGGCGCGCCGGCACCTTGATCCTCACGAGCGCCGCTTACCTGGTCGCCCTCATTCTCATCACCGGACAGCAGCCCCTGCACTTTACCAAAACCTGCTACCGTCTCGCCCGTTATCAATTCAGCGAATGGCAGGCAAGCCGCTCGGAATCCGGTAAAATCGCCGCCCGCGAGGCGGAAATGCTCGCCGAGCGTGAACGCCAGCGCGAGCAGCGCCGCGCGGAGCGGGAAAATGCCAAGTCCTCCAGCGCCAAGACCGCCGCCGCCGAGGACCCCCAGGCAGTCCTGCCTCTCCGCGAGACTCCTCCGCCGCAGATCATTGATGCCTCTCAACGCCGGGCTAACGAACCCCATGTGCCCGGCGCCGCGCCTTTCGAACGCAAAAAACCCGCAGGCCATCAGTTTCTATCCGTCACTGGATTCGAGAATTACGAATTGCCGGGCTTCGACCTCCTCGATGTCGATGAATCCGCCGAAGCGCCCGAGGCCAATCGCGAAGAGCTGCTCTACACCCAGCGCACCATCATCGAGACCCTTCAAGCCTTCGGCATCGAAGTCACCGCCGGGGACATCACCCGAGGACCGACGATTACCCGTTATGAAATCTATCCGTCCACCGGCCTGCGGGTTTCAAGGATCTCCCAGTTGGAAGCCGACCTGGCCCGCGCGACCTGTGCCGAGCGCATCAATATCCTAGCACCCATTCCCGGTAAAGACACCGTAGGCATCGAAATCGCCAACTCGCAAAAAGTCGCCGTACCCCTTCACGAACTGCTGCATGATCCCGAGTTCCGCTCGGCGAAAAAGAAGATCCCGCTCGCCCTCGGTAAGGATGTCTACGGCAAGACGGTCATCGGCGATCTCGCGGCCATGCCTCACTGCCTTGTCGCCGGTGCCACCGGTTCCGGTAAATCGGTTTGTATCAACTCGATCATCGCCTCCATGCTCTTCAAGTTCGGCCCGGATGAACTGCGCTTCATCATGGTCGATCCCAAGGTGGTGGAAATGCAGATGTACAACCGTCTTCCGCACCTGGTCGTCCCCGTCGTCACCGATCCCAAAAAGACCGTGGCAGCCCTCAAGTGGGTGGTGAACGAAATGGAGAAGCGCTACCGCATCTTCGCGAAAATCGGGGTCCGGAACTTCGACAGCTTCAACGGCCGGCCCCGCCCCGAGGTGTCTGAAGTCGCCGAGGAAGAAGCCGCCCCGGAGCCGGAAGTGCTCGTCACGGACGAAGAACTGGAAGCCATGGCTCTCGCCCTCGAGTCCGGCGAACTCGGGCCCGAAGAAGACCCCGAGGATGAGGAAATCTTCGAAGAAAAAATCCCCGATCGCTTCCCCTACATCGTCGTGCTCATCGACGAGCTCGCCGACCTCATGCAAACGGCCCCGGCCGATGTCGAGATGTGCATCGCCCGGATCGCCCAGAAGGCGCGGGCTGCGGGCATCCACCTCATCATCGCCACCCAGACACCCCGTGCCGACGTGGTGACCGGTATCATCAAGGCCAACATCCCGTGCCGGATCGCCTTCCAGGTTTCTTCCGCGCTGGATTCCCGCGTCATCCTTGACACCAAGGGGGCGGATAAACTCGTGGGCAAGGGGGACATGCTCTACCTCCCGCCGGGTTCCGCCAAGCTGGAACGCGCCCAGGGAGCCTACGTCACCGACGCCGAGATCGAGCGGATCATCGACCACTGTGCCAAGCAGGGTAAGCCCAAGTTCGAGACCGACATCCAGGCTTCGATCAACAGTGCCGACGACGAGGATGAGGATGATGACGTCTCACAAGCCGATGAAGAACTCATCATGAAATGCATCGAGGTCGTGCGTCAGGAGCAGAAGGCCAGCACTTCGTTGCTCCAGCGCCGTCTCAGACTCGGTTACACAAGAGCTGCCCGGATGGTCGATATTCTCGAACAACGCGGCATTGTAGGCCCGGGAGAAGGAGCCAAGGCGCGGGAGGTCTTCCTGAAATAGTGCGGTGGCGGTGTTTGATCGACACGGATGGGTTGCGCGGCATGGGATTTGCTGACTAGGGTCTGCGCGTGTCGGATTTTTCCTTAACATTTCTTGGTACGGGCACCTCGGTGGGGGTGCCGGTGATTGGCTGCAAGTGCGCGGTGTGCAGCTCGGAGGATCCTCGGAACAAGCGTTTTCGTTCCTCGGTGGTGGTTCGGGCAGGCGGGCACACGCTGCTGGTGGATTCCGGTCCTGACTTGCGGATGCAGGCGCTGCGCGAAGGGTTGACCGAGATCGACGCGGTGATTTACACGCACGGGCACCTGGACCACGTCGCGGGCTTTGACGAGTTGCGGGCCTTCTGCTGGCACAAGGCGGGGCCGCTGCCACTTCACGCCACCAAGGGATGCATGCAGACGCTTGAGGAAATGTTCCGGTGGGCGTTTTTCCCGGAGCAGGTCATCGGTGGTTACGTCAGACCCGGACCGCGGCTCATCGATGGTCCATTTTATTACGGTGACCTCAAGGTAACGCCTTTGCCGGTCAGGCATGCCGCAGTGGAAACGATCGGGTTTCTCTTTCAATACCCGGATGCGGGCAGCATCGCCTATCTGCCGGATGTGAAATCGATCCCCGACGAGACCATGGATCTTCTCAAGGGGGTGGACATTCTGATTGTGGATGCGCTTCGACATGCCGACCATCCGACGCATTTCACGCTCGCGGAGGCCTTGGCGGCAGCGGAGGAGGTGGGCGCGCGGGAGACCTGGTTGACCCACTTGAGTCATGAATATGTGATGGAGTCCGTAGTGCGTGAGCTTCCGCAGGGAGTGCGCATGGCGTGGGATGGTTTACGGATTTCGCTCTGAACGTCGCTGGTTCTTGCATCATGCCGCCAACTGGGCATTCTCTCCCGCGATGAGAATGTTCGTATGCCTGCTGCTGATCTTCGTGGGATTTCCTCTGAAATTGTGCGCGGCGATTTCTCCGGAAGCCGTCGCGGTGCTTTACAACTCCGCAGTGCCTGAATCCCGCAAGCTGGCCGACCTGTATCGGATTTCCCGCGACATCCCGCAGGAGAATCTCATCGCGCTCGACATGCCGACCACTGCGGATATCTCGCGGGCGGAGTATGAAAAATGGATTCTTGCGCCCTTGCGCAGCGAGTTCGAGAGACGTGCCTGGTGGGAACGGCAGGTGGACAAGGCTGGGGTGATTGTGCCGACGGTGAACCGCATCCAGGTGTTGGTGGTGATGCGTGGCGTGCCATTGCGGATCAACGCGAAGCCTCTGCCGGAAGGGATGAGTCCAGCGCCCCTGGACCCGCAGAATCCCGTGGCGGGGCATGACGAGGCGTCCGTCGATTCGGAGTTGGCCATGTTTGGCGTGGAGAATCTACCCACCGATGGCATTCTGAAAAACAAGTTCTATCAAAGCGCGGTTGCATTTTCCGAAGCGAAGATGCCGTTCCTCGTTTTGACTTCACGAATCGATGCCCCGACGTTTGCCACCTGCGAGCGAATGATCCGGGACGCCGTGGAAGTCGAAAAAACAGGGCTCTGGGGGCGTGCCTATGTGGATATCGCCAACAAGTTTCCACAGGGCGACCAATGGCTCGCCGCAGTCGCAAAGGCAAGTGACGCAGCGGGCATTCCCACGGTGGTCGACTCCTATCATGACACTTTGCCGAAGAATTATCCCATGACGGATGCCTCGTTGTATTTCGGCTGGTATGATGGCAATGTGAGCGGTCCCTTTCTCAATCCCCGGTTCCAGTTCCGTCAGGGGGCGATTGCGGTCCACCTCCATTCCTTCAGTGCCCAACAGCTGGCTGATGGAACGAAGAACTGGTGCGGGCCCTTGTTGGAAAAAGGGGCGGCGGCCACGGTTGGAAACGTGTTCGAGCCATACCTGCATCTCACCCATGATTTCGGAATCCTCCATCAGAAGCTGCTCGATGGATCGACGTGGGTGGAAGCTTGCTGGAGTGCGATGCCGGTGACTTCCTGGCAGGGCGTGGTCTTGGGGGATCCGCTTTACCGGCCGTTCAAGCGCTTCGACGGCACGGGGGTGATGCAGGACCAGGACATCGAGTTCCGTGCCCTGCGGGCCGCGGTGCTTGAGTGGAAGTTAGATGCGCAGGTGCGGCAGAATCAGTTGGAAAAAGCGGCCGAGCGGATGAAAAGCGGCGTCATCGCCGAGGCGGTGGCGCTCGATCGCTTGCAGCGCAAGGATTTTGGTGGAGCGGCGACCGCCTTCCGGACGGCCAAGACGTATTATCCGAAGATCGATGACAAGCTGCGGCAGGATTTTCAAATCATCAGCATCGACCGGGCGGGCGATCGCAAGGATTTGGCGGTGCGTGGCCTGCGGGATGCGCAGACACTTTACAGCGGAATCCCGGAAGCGGATGCCTTGAAGGGCTGGCTTGATATCCTTGATCCTCCTGCTCCGCCGCCTGCCGATCCGACGAAAGCACCGCCTGTCAAGCAACCCTGAAGCGATTGAGATTTCCAATGACCTACGGATTTTTGTTAGAATCTATTTGGCATCCGCCACTTGCGTTTGAGGAGGCTTCCACGCAATCGTTGCCCTCTGAGTTGGAGTTGCAGGCGCTGTGGTTTGCCGGCGCATTTGGAAGGGATTTCCGCACCACGACTGGCAAGGCGGTGAAGATCGTCCAGTTTGGCGAGTGGAACCGTGGAGCTGGACCGGACTTCATCCAAACGGCGGTCGAGATCGACGGTGAGTTGCGCACCGGACCACTCGAGTTGGATCCTGAGGCGGGAGACTGGGAGTTGCACGGGCATGGGACGAATCCTGCTTTTCGCGATGTGGTGCTGCACGTGGTTTTCCGCTCGGACGCACGGCGTGCCTTTACCAGGACTTTGGAGCATGGCGAGGTGCCGCAAGTGGTGATTACGGAAGTGTTGCTGTCAGACGCGTTGAACCGGCCGCAACGGGAAGTGGCGATCGCCCATCCGGGGCGCTGTGTTGCGCCGTTGAAGGGCTTGCCGCCGGGGGCGGTGGGGCGTCTGTTAGGCGAGGCGTCCGTCTATCGGGCCGTGAACAAGGCGGCGCGCTGGCTGCGCACTGCCGACGCCCACGGCCGGGATGCCGCCCTTTTTCAGGCGACTGCCGAGACGCTGGGGTATCGGGGGAATGCGCTTGCCATGCGGCTGTTGGCCCAGCGGGCACCCTTGTCCCTGCTCAAGGCGGAGGGCGATGCGGCTGAGGCCCTGCTCTTCGGAACGGCTGGATTTTTATCGGCGGAGCTGCATGAATTGGCTCCGTTGGACACCCGTGATTATTTGCGGGGGCTGTGGGATACCTGGTGGAAAAACCGGGCGCGTTGTGAGGCCACGGGGAGCCGGGCGATTCCGTGGAAGACCCACGGCCAGCGCCCGGCGAACCACCCGCACCGGCGGGTGGGGGCCTTGGTGGAGTTGGTGAAGGTTTGGCCGCAGTATCGCCGCCTGGCACTGGCGCGTCCATTCGCAGCCAAGCCCTTGATTGATTTTCTCCAGACCCTGGAGCATCCGTTCTGGAGTTACCGACACACGTTGACGTCTGCGGCGGCCACCTCGAAGGTTGCCCTGTTCGGGCGGACGCAGGCATTGGAGCTGGTGGCGAATCACCTCGCCCCACTGGCCATGCATGAGGATGGCATGACCTTTGCGGAGTTTCACAAGCTGCGGAACTCCGCAGCGAACGACAAGGTCAAGCGATGTGGGATCCGGTTGTTCGGCTCGATCAAGGCCGCCCAACCGTGGATGAGACGGATCTCCCACCATCAGGCGCTGTTGCAGATCTATCAGGATTTTTGTCTGGAAGATTTTTCGGACTGCGACAAATGTCCGTTCCCTGAACAACTCGCGCAGTGGAGATAAGCTGCCCCCTACGATCATGAATATCCGACTCAATGGCCAGGAGCACGAAATCGAACAGGAAGTCACCGTGGATCGCTTTCTCGAGAGCATCGGATTCGGTGGTAAACCGTGTGTGGTCGAGCTCAACCAAGAAGCTGTTTTTCCAAGAGATTATACGAAGTGCCTGATCCGCGAGGGGTCTTGTGTCGAGATCGTGACGCTGGCGGCCGGAGGGTAGGGGCATCGCAGGAATCGATCCCCGCAGTGAAAGCGGCATTGCTTGAAGAGAAGGCTGTCGCCATCCAGCTGCCGCACGCTTGGGAATCACCGCGTGCCCTGTCCGGACCGATATCAGCGACCGTCTTGAGATGACGGGGATTGTCTCCCTGAGCGGACCGATGGGTTAGATGTGAATGAAACGTGAAACAGAAGGCCGGAACGCCTCGAGTATCGGTCCCTGCCTTCGATCGTATTCACACAGTTGCTTGAGCCCGTCGGCTTGGCAAGGGATCTGGGTTCAATCTAACGAAAACTCGCCGTCGCTATCGACTCCGAGCCAGCCAAGTCTTCCAAAGGCGCGGTAGAGGGATGGGATTGGCTCGCCTTCTTCTTCGCCTTCACCGTGTTCGATGGTGGCGGTGCTGCTCAGCCCGTTGTTACACTCGATGCTGATGACCGTGGTGTAGGTTGACAGATAAATCCAGTCGCCCCACGCCTTGGCTTCGTGCCGCGGCTCGAAGTGTTCCTTGCGGAGCGAGGACAGGATTTCGGAAATGGTGCTGGGAGCAGAGTTGTCGGGAAGCTTGAGGAGTGTTTCCATAATGGGGTGGGTGAAAGTGAATACGCCGGAGAGTAAGGGATTTTAAGCGTGGGGTCTAGAATCGTTTGAGAAAGTTGCTTCGCAGAGTTTGGCGTAGGCTCCGCCAAGTGCAAGAAGCTCGGCATGCGAGCCTTGCTCGATGAGTTTTCCGTGATGAAGGACGCAAATCCGGTCCGCTTTCTGGACGGTGGAAAGGCGATGCGCAATGACAAAGCATGTCCGGTCGGAACGCAAATTCTCGAGCGCCTCCTGCACGAGGCGCTCGGTTTGGTTGTCCAGTGCCGAGGTTGCTTCATCTAACAAAAGTAGCGGCGGGTTCTTCAACAATGCCCGTGCGATCGAAAGCCGCTGTTTTTCACCTCCCGAGAAGCGGCTCCCACGTTCACCGGCGATGGTATCCAAGCCATCTGCGCTTGCTTTCACGAAATACGCCGCATTCGCCGCCTCCAGCGCGCTCCAGATTTCATCGTCCGTGGCATCCTGCTTGGCGAGCTGAAGATTTTCCCGAAGCGTGGTGTTGAAAAGAAAACTCTCCTGGGTCACATAACCGAGCTGATCTCTCAACCACTCCTTCGACACCCCTTCCAGCGGGACCCCGTCCACCAGGATCCGGCCTTCTGTCGGCTCGTAAAACCGGGTGAGCAAATTTAGAACCGTTGACTTGCCCGCTCCAGTCGCTCCCACCAAGGCGATGGTCTGCCCGGGCAATGCTTCCAGTGATAGATCGTTGATCGTCGGTGTCTCGTCGGAGTAGCAGAATGAGACGTTCTCAAAGCGCACGTGCCCCTTCATCCCGCTTGGACGCAGGCCTTCCGTTAGATTCGTCTCATCCGGGCTGTCGATGATTTTAAACACCCGCTCTGCCGAGACGATGCCGCGGGTGAACGTCTGTGCCAGCGTGTTGATCCGCGAAATGGGATCAAACAAAAATCCCCATGCCACCAGG
>ERZ1022724.14-NODE-14-length-46569-cov-13.179559_pt1 | contig 46569 bp, 42 predicted proteins | sample MGYA00521091_ERZ1022724 | MGnify/ENA primary metagenome ERZ1022724 (study PRJEB33162, sample SAMN09537610) | freshwater metagenome | isolation source: freshwater | place: Canada:Alberta | collected 2017-07 | study: EMG produced TPA metagenomics assembly of the... | reverse complement strand
CCCAGTATCTAACAGCGTCTGAGCCGTGCTCATCAAGCAAGTCGTTTGGCACCACAACGTTGCCTTTGGACTTGGACATTTTCTTGCGGTCTGGATCAAGAATCCAACCAGATAGAGCAGCATCGCTCCATGGAAGTTTCTTTTCTTCTTGGAAGGAGCGAAGCACAGTTGAAAAAAGCCAGGTGCGAATAATGTCTTGACCCTGGGGACGCAAACTAAACGGGAACACCTTTGCATATTTTTCAGGATCAGATATCCAGCCACCAGCTAGCTGAGGAGTAAGGGAAGATGTTGCCCAGGTGTCAAGAATGTCCACCTCGCCAATAAATCCATTTGGTTTACCACGCTGTTCTTCAGTGAAACCAGCTGGGCATTGGCTTGACGGATCGACAGGCAGTGAGGCTTCGTTAGGTGTGATGACATTCTCGTAATCAGGATTACCGTCAGCATCCAGCGCATACCAAACCGGAATAGGAACGCCAAAAAAGCGCTGTCTTGAAACTAGCCAGTCTCCAGTTAGACCGTTAACCCAGTTCTCAAATCTGACTCGCATAAAGTCAGGGTGAAACTTTAGTTCCTTACCCAGCTTGATTAGTTGATCGCGAAGAGCTTCGTCGCGGCCTCCGTTTCTTAGGTACCACTGTCTTGTGGAAACAATTTCAAGCGGCTTATCGCCTTTTTCAAAGAACTTGACCGGGTGAGTGATGGGCTTTGCTTCTCCGATCATGTCGCCTGATTCAGTCAGAAGCTCAACAATCCGCTGTCTTGCAGAAAACACTGTTTTCCCAGCTAGTTCTGCAAAAATTTCTAGAGCTTTAGGACCTGTAATGACTTCTGGAGCATCGCTCAGGATTCTGCCGTCCCAGCCCAAGATGGCTCGGTTTGGAAGATCTAACTCTCGCCACCAGATCACGTCTGTGACATCACCAAAGGTACAAATCATGGCAATTCCTGAGCCCTTATCTTTTTGGGCAAGACGATGGGCAACTACCGGAACTTCAACACCAAATAGAGGTGTAGTAACTGTTTTGCCAAAAAACTTCTGGTACCGCTCGTCATCTGGGTGCGCAACAAGAGCAACACATGCAGGGATCAGCTCAGGCCTTGTGGTCTCGATAAAAATCTTGCCTTCGGGTCCATCAAAGCCAATGCGGTGATATGCACCTGGCTGATCACGGTCTTCTAGCTCTGCTTGCGCGACAGCAGTTCTAAACGTTACATCCCATAGTGTTGGCGCCATGGCCTGGTAAGCCTCGCCGCGGGAGAGGTTGTTTAGGAAAGCTTTTTGAGAAACCGCCTGAGCATCAGGAGAAATAGTTTGGTAGGTCTGTGACCAGTCGATTGAAAGACCTAGCTGACGCCAAAGAGCCTCGAAGTGCTTCTCATCTTCCATAGTTAGCTTCTCGCAAAGCTCTATGAAGTTTCGTCTGGAGATCGGAACTTGATCTGCGGCTTTGCTGGACTTGCCGTCGCCACCTTCAAAGGGCGGCTGAAAATTCTCTACGTAGCCAAGGCTTGGATCGCAGCGAACGCCGTAGAAGTTTTGAACGCGTCTTTCGGTGGGCAATCCGTTATCGTCCCAACCCATGGGGTAGTAAACCTCTTTACCGATCATGCGCTGGTATCTGGCAATTAGATCGGTATGGGTGTAACTAAAAACGTGACCCACATGCAAAGAACCAGAAACTGTGGGAGGGGGAGTATCGATTGAGAAGATCTGTGATTTCGGTGCTGATTTGTCGAAGCTGTAGGTTTTGGAGCTATCCCAGCTAGGACCCCACTTTTGCTCTAGGCCTTCAACACCAACCTTGTCCGGGGTGGTGGCAGCACGCGCGTAGCTAGATTCACTGCCTCGGGCACTATTCATTGCTAAAGTCTCCAAAAAACGGGTTAGATACAGGTTAACATTGATAGACATTACAGAAGACAACGCCAAGAAAGCCCAAAATGTATCCCCTGAACTCGGAAGATGAGGCAGCTGGCGTAAGCCCTAGCCCCAGCTTCCCTGAAATCGAACAGCGGATTCTTGATTACTGGGAGAAAGACGGCACCTTTCAGGCTTCTATAGACCAGCGAAAAGCAGAATCTGCCGAAGAGTTCGTGTTTTATGACGGCCCTCCTTTCGCTAACGGATTGCCACATTACGGGCACTTACTAACCGGGTACACCAAAGACCTAGTTCCAAGATTTAAGACCATGCAGGGTTACCGTGTAGAGCGCCGATTCGGCTGGGATACACACGGTTTACCTGCCGAGGTAGAGGCAGAGCGCCAGTTAGGTATCTCCGGAAGGCCTGAGATTGAGAAGTACGGTGTAGATAAATTCAACGCCTACTGCAAGACCTCTGTTTTGAAGTACACCCAGGACTGGAAGAGCTACGTAACAAGACAGGCTCGTTGGGTTGATTTTGAAAATGATTACAAGACCCTAGACACCAACTACACCGAGAGCGTTATCTGGGCGTTCAAAGAGCTGTACAAAAAAGGCCTGATTTACGAGGGCTTCAAAGTATTGGCGTACTGCTGGAGATGTGAGACCCCGCTATCAAATCATGAACTACGAATGGATGACGAGGTTTACAAAACTCGACAGGACCAAACCGTAACTGTTACCTTCCCAATTGTTGGGGGTCCTTATGACAAGACTCGCATACTGGCATGGACCACAACTCCATGGACCCTTCCAACAAACTTCGCGCTCGCGGTAGGTCCAGAAATCGAATACGCGATTGTTGCGGCCGGAGCAAATGGTGCAGCAGATGGCGGAGATTCTAAAACTAAGTACCTGATCGCGACCTCTTTGCTTGGAAACTACGCCAAGGATCTAGGTTACGAAACCGCCGAAGAAGCACTAGCTGCTATCGAAACAAAGGTTTTGGGTAAAGACCTTGCTGGTATTCGTTACGAGAGAATCTTTGACTACTACGCAGATTCAACAAAGTTCGACACCGCTAACGCCTGGCAGGTTTTAGTTGGCGACTATGTAGCTGATAACGAGGGAACCGGAATAGTCCACCAGGCGCCTGCTTATGGTGAAGACGACCAAAAGCTTTGTGACCTTGCTGGCATCCCGGTCTACGTTTCGGTAAACGAGCGCGGTCAATTCAATTCAGTGGTTACTGACTTTGAAGGTCAGCATGTATTCGACGCCAATAAACCAATTACTCAAAAGCTAAAAGCTGATGGCAGGCTGCTTAGACAGGCAAGCTACGACCACCCGTATCCACACTGCTACCGCTGCAAGAATCCGCTAATTTACAAAGCCGTTTCATCTTGGTTTGTTGAAACCACAAAGGTGAAAGATCGCATGCTGGAGCTGAACCAGCAAATTGAATGGACTCCTTCTCACACCAAAGACGGCTCATTCGGTAAGTGGTTAGAGAACGTGCGCGATTGGGCCATTAGTCGAAACCGTTTTTGGGGAGCACCGATTCCGGTTTGGAAATCAGACGACCCAAACTATCCACGAATTGATGTTTACGGATCACTCGAAGAGCTTGCTAAGGATTTCGGTAAGGAACCAACTGATTTTCACAGGCCATACATAGATGAATTAGTTAGACCAAACCCAGACGATCCAACCGGTAAGTCAAAGATGCGCCGGGTTCCAGAAGTGTTGGACTGCTGGTTCGAATCAGGCTCCATGCCCTTTGCTCAGGTTCACTACCCATTTGAGAACCGTGACTGGTTTGACACTCACAACCCAGGTGACTTCATTGTTGAATATGTTGGCCAAACCCGAGGTTGGTTCTACACCCTTCATGTACTGGCAACAGCTTTGTTTGACAGACCGGCGTTTAAATCAGCCATCTCTCACGGAATTGTCTTAGGAAACGACGGACAGAAGATGTCCAAATCGCTCAGAAACTATCCAGATGTTTCTGAAGTCTTCGATCGCGATGGCTCTGATGCGATGAGATGGTTTTTGATGTCCAGCACAATCCTTCGTGGTGGCAACCTAGTGGTCACTGAGCAGGGAATTCGCGAGGGAGTTCGTCAGGTGCTGTTGCCGCTGTGGAACACTTGGTACTTCTTTAGCCTCTACGCAAACGCGTCCAACTACCAGGCCAAGTACTCAGTAGATAGCAAGGATGTCCTAGATCGCTATCTTCTTTCTAAAACCAAAGACTTAATCGAGGGTGTTGAAGCGGATTTGAATCTTTACGATTCCTATTCGGCTTCGGCGAAACTTCGTGACTTCAGCGATGTGTTAACTAACTGGTATGTCAGGCGCTCTCGCGATCGGTTCTGGGAAGGTAACGAGGAAGCCTTCGACACTTTGTACACAGTTCTAGAAATTGTTACCCGAGTTGCCGCGCCACTACTTCCAATGATTTCGGAGCAGATTTGGCGCGGACTAACTGGCGGTCGAAGCATTCACTTAGAAAGCTGGCCAGATGCTTCGAGCTTGAAATACGATGCAGAGTTGGTTCGGTCCATGGACCAGGTTCGAACTGTTAGTTCTGTAGCGCTAAGTCTTCGAAAGACCAATTCACTTAGAGTTCGACTACCGCTTTCTAAGCTCACCGTTGTTACCCCAGGGGCCAAGGGGCTCGAAGAATTCTCTGCGATCATCGCTGAGGAGCTAAACGTTAAAAAAGTTGAACTTGTTGAGCTCGCTGTTGAATCAACCAAAGACTTTGGGGTCGAACAGCATTTGACCGTAAATTCTCGCGCACTGGGACCAAGACTTGGTAAGCAGGTGCAGGAAATCATCGGCGCTGCAAAATCTGGAAACTGGGAGCAAGTGCAGGGCAAGGTTTCTGTGAATGGTGTTGAACTATTAGAGGGCGAGTACGATCTCAACCTGGTCGCCAAGGATGAATCAAGCGCTGAGAAGCTAATTGGAATTTTGCCAGCTGGTGGATTTGTAATCCTGAATCGGGTAGTAACACCAGAGCTTGAAGCAGAGGGACTTGCTCGCGATGTGGTTCGCGCGATCCAGCAGGCCAGAAAAGATGCTGACCTTGATGTCTCAGACCGGATAGCTACAACTTTGATAGCAGCCAAGGATGTCCTTGACTCAGTCAAGGCTCACGAGGATCTTGTAAAGAATGAGACGCTAACTCTAGAAATTTCTTACACCGAATCAGCAACACTTTCTGGCGCAGTTGCAGTTGGTGACAATCAGCAGGTTCAGATTTCGGTAGTAAAGCTTTGAGCGCAGCCGTTTACGACGAAAAGTACTGGGAGTCCAAGGCAGCCTTCGTTCTAGAAGAGCTAATGAAGCGGGTTCCAGAAAACAAGATCAGGCCAAGACTTGAACCCACCAGAAGAGCGGTTGAATTACTTGGTGACCCGCAGCGCTCCTATCGAGTGATTCACATCACTGGAACAAACGGAAAAACCTCGACCACCAGATTTATCGAGCGAATTCTGCGAGAGCATGGCCTTAGAACCGGAAGGTTTACCTCGCCGCACCTTTTAAAATTCACCGAACGAATGGCAATAGACGGTGAGCCAGTAAGCGATGAAGTTCTCTACGGCGTTTATGTAGACATTGAACCGATTTTGGTCATGGTGGATCAGGAGTTAGCGGCTCAATCAGAAGCCCCACTTACCTTCTTTGAGGCACTATCGGTTCTTGGCTTCGCGGTCTTTGCCGATGCTCCGGTGGACGTTCTTGTATTGGAAGTTGGCATGGGTGGCGCCTGGGATTCCACAAATGTGGCAGATGGCGACGTTGCCGTATTCACGCCCGTTGGCTTAGATCACATGGACAGACTGGGAAACACAATCTCGGAGATTACTGAAACCAAATCAGGAATTATCAAGCAAGGAGCCCTGGTTGTCACTGCGGATCAAACGCCTGATGCCCTAAAGGTTTTGCAACGCGTGTCGAGCGAGAAAGCAGAAGGTATTTTCCAGCTCGGCAGAGACTTTTCTGTTGATTCTCATCAAGCAACATCAACTGGACAGCGAGTTCAAGTTTCTGGTCTGGCGGGTAAGTACGGACCTTTCGAAGCTCCGGTTTTTGGAATTCATCAAAGCGCAAATCTCGCAGTCGCTATTGCGGCAGTAGAAGCTTTCCTTGGGGGCGGTCAAATTCCAATTGCCGATGACGTTCTGCGTTCAGCCGTAGCTGACCTATCGTCTCCTGGAAGATTGCAACTTGTTCGAACTGAACCTGCTCTGTTACTTGATGGAGCACACAATCCAGCGGGTGCTAAGACCTTGGCGGTTTCTCTAAAGTCTGAATTTTCAGAGAAACCGTTGGTGGGTTTAGTTGCTGTACTTTCCGATAAGGATGTCGCCGGGGTCTTTAGTGAGCTTGCCGGCTGTTTTGAAAAGTTAGTTGTCACAGAGTCATCGTCAAATAGATCACTCGAAATTGCAGACCTGGAAAAGCTGGCGATTGAGCACTCAGGAACCAAGACCGAGGCAGTTGTCGGTGGTAGGGCTGCGCTCGAGCGAGCCCGGATGATTGCGCGTGAAATTGATGGCATGGTTGTAGTAACAGGATCAATTTCCCTCGTGGGAGATGTCCTACAAATTCTTCAGGAGGAAAGCGATGCGGAATAGAACCACAAGAGCAACTCTTGGTTCGCTGGTTATGGTTTTTGAATCTGTGGTTGTGTTTTTTGCAACATTGGTTGGATTCGGTCTTCGAGTCCACCCGGACCCAGCCGTTATCTGGGGTGTTGGGGTAGGGCTTTCAGTTATCTTGATGCTTTTTCCAGCAGTGCTTGGAAAGCCAGGAACTTACGCAATCGGCTGGGTATTGCAGATAATTGTTGTGTTACTTGGAATCTGGGTTCCTTTGATGTACTTGCTGGGAACAATTTTCTTGGGAATGTGGGCCTGGGCGATGATTGCAGGTGCCACAATTGACAGAGCGAGAGCCGCGAAGGCAAAACTCGACGGCCAAGATTTAGGAAGTGAGTAGTAAGTGTCTAAAGAGCAGACTTTAGTTTTGATTAAGCCTGATGGCGTTGCCCGCTCACTGACTGGAGAGATACTTACCCGAATTGAAGACAAGGGTTACGTTGTTACTGGGCTAAAGATGTTGCAGCCTAGCAAAGAGCAACTTGCCGCTCACTACGCTGAGCACGAGGGTAAGCCTTTTTACGCTCCACTGATTGAATTCATGTCCTCTGGACCGATTGTTGCGATCAGACTCGAAGGCGATCGAGTGATCGAGGGATTCCGAGCTTTGGCAGGAGCTACTGATCCAACCACCGCGGCTCCTGGCACCATTAGAGGCGATTTAGGTCGTGACTGGGGCGAGAAGGTTCAAAAGAACTTGGTTCATGGGTCAGATTCAGTGGAATCTGCAACCAGAGAACTTGGTATCTGGTTTAGCTAAAACAGGCTGGGCCACAGGTCCCAGAATTTCCAAATAACGCTTGCACTCAAACCAAAAACGGTCAAGATTGTAAACAGCCAGTGCCAGTCATAGGCATTGACAAAGAAACCAACAGTTTTCACTGGCACTGGAACGATTCCCTCGCTCGCAGCAAATAAGAATTGCTTCCAGAACATCGGGATCATTCCTGCCCATGCAACCATGCAGTATGGGCAAAGCGCACCGATGTCAAAAAGGCTCTGACTAAAAAGCCAGAACACGAATACAAACCCACCGGTAATACCGAGAGTGAATAGCTGCCAGAACCATTTGGCAAATTTGGCTCCCGCCAGAATTGCGAAACCAAGCACAACCGGAACCGCAAATGCAGCCAGGCCGATCAAAGAATTTGGAAAACCCAACAGCGAAGCTTGCCATGTGAGCATGACCGACTTGCAAGAAATAAACGGGCTCACGTCGCAACTTAGTACAGCATCCGGGTTGGTAGCGACCCTGAGCCTCTCGATTGTTAGAGCTAGAGCCGCGAGCCAACCAGTAACTCCACCGGCAATTAGCATCCACGCGAGCGATGCAGGAGCCCCAATAAGGCTCTGTTCAGCTGGTTTTTGACTCATAAGCTCAAGTATTCCACGACAATTCTGGGCTTTTACCAATTTGGTGTCATACTTGTAGACAGGTGAGCTAGAGCCACATCTTCTAGACGCCACAGGTTTATCGAGCATTCGGCTCCAAGGTATAAGACCCATCGGGCAGCTGGCAGGGCGTCGTGACAGCAATGACTCACAACCAACAAGGTTTTAGTCGGCTACAAAAGTTGCCGATACAGATTTGTTAGCCGAATAACGGCAAAGTGTGTGGGCTTTTGCCAATCGGCAGCTTGGAGCACCAAAATGGCAAAAGATAAAGACGATTCAGCCAAGGCTGAAAAACTTCCTAAGAAAACAGACAAGAAACCCCTAGCGGCTAAGTCCAAGTCAGAAGAGTCAAAGAGCTCAAAAAAGGCTGACCCAAAGGCTCCAAAGAAAGAAAAGACTGAGTCAAAGGTCTCTGCCAAAGAGTCAGAAACAGTAACTCCTAAAGCAAGCGCTAAGCCCGTTGCGGTTAGTGCTACTTCACTACTCTTCCAAGCTCCGGACCTTCCTCCTGTTGAGCCTCGCAAGAAGTCAAACAGCAAGAAGACTTCAGAAGCCGAGTCAGAATCTCATCTTCGAAGAAGATCTCGTCGCAGAGCCGGCGAACCTATCGACGAATCTTCAGATCTTCCAAATGTTGTAGTGAAGGTTCGCACACCGCGTCCTCCAAAGGAGCCAAGCAACGAACCACAAAGAGTTAAAGGCTCAACAAGGCTTGAGGCAAAAAAGCAGCGCAGGCGCGATGGGCGAGACTCCGGTAGACGTCGTCAGACAATCACCGAAACCGAATTCCTGGCTCGTCGCGAATCGGTAGATCGCATGATGTTGGTTCGATCCAAAGATGCCAAGATTCAACTTTGTGTTGTTGAAGACAAGGTGTTGGTTGAGCACTATGTTGCGCAGAGCCAAGATGGTTCGCTAATTGGAAATGTTTACCTTGGTAAAGTCCAGAACGTTCTTCCTTCCATGGAGGCAGCGTTCGTTGATATTGGCAAGGGCAGAAATGCTGTTTTGTATTCCGGCGAAGTTAACTGGGACGCCGACGGACTAGAAGGAAGACCAAGAAAGATTGAGCTTGCTTTGAAATCTGGCGACACCATCTTGGTTCAGGTAACCAAGGACTCCGTGGGTCAAAAAGGTGCTCGTCTTACCTCGCAGGTTTCTTTGCCTGGAAGATACGTCGTTTATGTTCCAAACGGCAACATGAACGGAATCTCCAAGAAGCTTCCAGATTCTGAACGAGTAAGACTCAAGAAGATTTTGAAGGACATAGTTCCAGAAGAAGCAAGCGTGATTGTTCGAACCGCTGCCGAGGGAGCTACCGAAGAGCAACTAACTCTTGATGTTCAGAGACTGCAGGCACAGTGGACCGGGATTCAGAACAAGCTTAAGAAGGCTACCCCTCCAACCCTGCTGCACTCCGAGCCAGATCTTTTGGTCAAGATTGTTCGCGACGTGTTCAACGAGGATTTCCAGAAGATGATCATTGCAGGCGATGACGCTCAGTCGGTTATCACCGAGTACCTAGAGTCTGTAGCACCAGATCTTATGGACCGGGTTGAAAGCTACCAGGGCAAGGATGACCTATTTGATCACTACCGAGTAGGGGAGCAGATCGATAAGGCTTTGGAGCGCAAGGTTTACCTGCCATCGGGAGGATCGCTGGTTATTGACCGCACTGAGGCTATGACCGTGGTCGATGTCAACACCGGAAAGTTCATCGGTAGCGGCGGAAACCTGGAAGAAACAGTCACCAAGAACAACTTGGAGGCTGCTGAGGAAATTGTTCGCCAGCTAAGACTTCGTGACATCGGTGGAATCATCGTTGTGGACTTTATCGATATGGTGCTTGAGTCCAACAGGGACCTAGTTTCCAGACGACTTATTGAATGTCTCGGCAGAGACCGCACCAAGCATCAGGTTGCCGAAGTTACATCGCTTGGGCTTGTACAAATGACCAGAAAGAAACTTGGAATCGGACTTTTGGAGTCCTTTAGCGAGCCATGTGCGGTTTGTGACTCAAGGGGAGTAATTGTGCACCACGAGCCAATTGTTAGATCTAGATCTAACAACGAGGGAAAGAGCGAGAAAAAGCGCAAGGGTCACATGGATGTTGCCAACGTCGTAACCCCCGAAAAGGCTGTCGAGATCAATAACGTAATGGCCAAGATTGCCGCCTCTACTCTTGGAAAGTCAGCTGAGGCTGAGCCCGCTACTGAATCCAAGGCTGCTGGGCTCGAATCCATTCTTGAGGCCCTTCCGGAGGCCAAGCCAGAGGCAAAACGCAAGCCAAGGCGGGCATCCAGCGATGGACCGGTTGACCCCAAGGCTTAGGCCCCATTAGACTAGGGATTTGTTGCCCAGGTGGTAACAATCCAAACTTAGAAAAAGGTAAAACAAGTGGTTTACGCAGTAGTTCGCGCAGGCGGTCGTCAGGAAAAGGTTTCAGTTGGAACCATCGTGACTCTAGACCGAGTAAAAGCTGACGCAAGTGGAAAAATTCAACTTCCGGCTCTGCTGTTGGTGGATGGCGACAAGGTTACAACCGATGCCACAACCCTTGCTTCCGTAAAGGTAACCGCAGAGGTCATGAACGACCTTCGTGGACCAAAGATCATCATTCAGAAGTACAAGAACAAGACTGGGTACAAAAGAAAGCAGGGTTTCCGCTCTGAACTTACCCGCGTCAAAGTACTAGAGATCAAGTAAAGGACTAGAACAAATGGCATCCAAAAAAGGCGTTAGCTCCACCAGGAACGGTAGAGACTCCAATGCTCAGCGTCTTGGCGTAAAGCGTTACGCAGGCCAGGAAGTCAACGCAGGCGAGATTCTTGTTCGTCAGCGCGGAACACACTTTCACCCGGGAAAGAACGTAGGCAAGGGCAAGGATGACACTTTGTTCGCTCTAGCCACAGGAGCCGTGCACTACGGCACCAAGGGTGGTCGCCGAGTAGTAAACATCGTTGAGGCTGCATAAGTCTAGAACGACAAAAAGTTTCTACTAAAGGCGAGCCAAAGGCTCGCCTTTAGTTATTTACAGGAAGGGACGAACATGATTTCATTTGTTGATCAAGTCACCCTTCATCTGCGCGCCGGTAACGGCGGAAAAGGCTGCGTCTCGGTAAAGCGAGAAAAGTTCAAACCTCTTGGTGGACCTGACGGCGCTAACGGCGGCGATGGTGGATCGATCACATTAGTAGCAGATGCCAACACCACCACTTTGCTTGATTACCATTTCCATCCACATCGTGCCGGAGGAGACGGCGCAGCCGGTGCGGGAGATTTTAGAAATGGAGCTCAGGGTGCAGATCTAAGGTTGTCAGTTCCAGTTGGCACGATTGTCAAGAAGCCAAACGGTGAGTTCATTGCCGATCTCGACGAGGCAGGCATGGAACTTGTTGTTGCCGAAGGGGGCGTCGGAGGACTTGGTAACGCAGCACTGTCATCAACAAAGCGCAAAGCTCCAGGCTTTGCTTTGCTTGGTGTTCCAGGCTGGGCAGGCGATGTAGTACTCGAGCTAAAGACCGTTGCTGATATCGCGCTAGTCGGTTACCCAAGTGCCGGAAAGTCTTCACTCATTGCTGCAGTCTCAGCGGCACGTCCAAAGATTGCTGATTACCCTTTTACTACCCTTCACCCAAACCTCGGTGTTGTTCAGGCTGGAGAGACACGGTTTACGATCGCTGACGTTCCAGGACTTATCGAAGGAGCAAGCGAAGGAAAAGGCCTAGGTCTTGAGTTTTTGCGTCACGTCGAAAGATGTGCGGCCCTGCTACACGTCATTGACTGCGCAACTCTTGAGCCAAACAGAGATCCAATATCGGATCTCGACAAGGTCCTAAAAGAACTCGATGCTTATCAAGTACCAGAGGGTCAAGTGCCGCTCACGCAAAGACCAGCGCTAATTGCTCTAAACAAAGTTGACATCCCCGACGCTCAAGAGCTGGCGACATTTATCAAACCAGAACTTGAGGCAAGGGGATTCCAGGTTTTCGAGGTATCTGCTGCTTCACACTCAGGCCTCAAGGAACTCAAGTATGCGATGGCCAAGCTGGTTGAGACAGAGCGCTTGACAAAGGCTAATGTCCCAACCAAACCACGCATCACCTTGATGCAGGCGCGAAAGGAAGACAGCAAGTTCACCATCGTTCGCGAAGAATCTGGAATGGAAGAGTTCTTCCGTATCCTTGGCGCCAAGCCTGAGCGCTGGGTTGCTCAAACAGAGTTTGGAAACGAAGAGGCAGTTGGATATTTGGCTGACCGCTTGGCAAAAATTGGAATCGAAGACGCGCTTTTCAAAGCCGGAGCATCATCCGGTTCAACTGTCGTGATTGGCCCTGGAGATGGAATCATCTTCGACTGGGAGCCAACAATTGCTTCAACGGCGGAGCTACTCGTTAGCCCAAGAGGAACCGACCCAAGGTTTGGGCCCATTAACGATCGTCGAACTACCGCTGAGCGTCGAAAGCGCTACCAAGAAATGATGGATGCTAGAACCGCTTTCCGTGAACAAATGGAGCAGGACCGAAAGTCTGGAGCTTGGAGCACTCCGGCGCCAGAGGAAGACAAGTAAATGTCTGAGCAAGCTAACTGGCTTTTCGGCGCCAAGCGAATTGTTGTCAAGATCGGTTCAAACTCGGTTACCGGAGATAACGAAAACAAAATTGACAACCTGGTTGACGGTCTCGCCACTGCCATGGAGCAGGGAGTGGAAGTTCTTCTAGTGTCATCAGGAGCTATTGCCACCGGTATGCCGCTGTTTGATTTTGAGAACAAACCCACAGATCTAGACACCTTTCAGGCCTTAGCCGCCGTTGGGCAGTTTCGTTTGGTATCTAAGTACCAAAAGTCCCTAGAGAGATTCGGCATCATTGCAGGCCAGGTTCTTTTGACTGTGCCCGACATCGAGAATCAAGAGAGCCGCGAGAATGCCAAGAAGGCTCTTGAAAGGCTATTCGAGCTCAAGGCACTACCAATTGTGAATGAAAATGACACAGTAGCCACTACCGAAATTCGCTTTGGAGATAATGACCATCTGGCTGCAATGGTTTCAATCTTGATTGACGCGGACGCTCTAGTTCTTCTAAGTGACGTTGATGGAATTTATGACACCCCGCCAACAAACCCTCAGGCCAAGTTAATCTCCGTCGTTCCGTTTGACATGGACATGAGCGCTCTTGAAATTGGTGGAACCAACACCGGTGTTGGCACTGGCGGTGCCATCACAAAAGTTGCAGCAGCCAGAGAATGCACCGAAGCCGGCATTCGAGTAATTGTTACTAACGCAGACAAGGTTGCATCAGTGCTTTCCGGAAACAATTTTGGAACCTTCTTCGAACCAAGACCACACTCCGATAGCTCGCGTGGCTAGGCTCTAATCATGACCGCGTTGGAAAGAATCAAAGCAGCGAAAGACGCTAGCTACACTTTGGCAAGCGCATCCACGGAAACAAAGAATTCTGCGTTGGCAGCAATCGCCAAGCTACTTGTTTCTCGCAGTTCCGAGATCCTTTCAGCCAACACAACAGATTTAGAGAACGCCGTTAAATCAAATCTTGCCTCGGGCTTGCAAGATCGTCTTCGTCTTACCGAGGCAAGGATTCAATCGCTTGCTGAATCTATTCAAGAGGTAATTGCTCTTCCAGATCCAATCGGTGAAGTGGTTCAGGCCAATACGCTTGAGAACGGATTAGACCTGACTCAGATTCGAGTGCCATTTGGAGTAATTGGGGTTATTTACGAGGCAAGACCGAATGTGACAATTGACATCAGCTCACTAGCGATTAAGTCTGGGAACGCTGTTGTGCTTCGTGGGGGAACCGCTGCTGAGAACACCAACATCGCCCTAGCAAAGATCCTCAAAGAGGCGTTAGCGGATTCTGGCTTGAACTCAGATCTAGTCCAGACAGTTGACGACTTTGGCAGAGACGGAGCCAACGAGATGATGGCGGCCCGCGGACTAATTGATGTACTTATTCCAAGGGGTAGTGCAAGTTTGATCTCCGCCGTGGTTGAGGGTGCAAAAGTTCCCGTGATTCAAACTGGTGACGGAGTGACTCACTTGTTTATCGACGAGTCCGCGAATCCAGAGTGGGCAGTTGACATTGTCTTCAATTCAAAGGTGCAGCGCCCAGCTACTTGCAACGCTTTGGAAACCTTGCTGGTTCACGAAGCAGTGGCCTCAACCATTCTCCCCAAGGTCCTTGACCGCCTAGTTGAAGCCGGGGTAACAATTCATGCCGACCAGAAAGTAAACAGCATCTACCCAGAATCTGTTTTGGCCACTGAAGCGGACTGGCATGCGGAGTATTACTCTTTGGACCTTGCTGTAAAGGTAGTTGGGTCACTGGATGAGGCTATAGAGCACATAAAGAAGTACTCGACTCATCACACCGAATCCATAATCACAAGCAATGAAGCTCATGCAGAAAGATTCCTAACTGAAATCGATTCAGCGGTAGTTATGGTGAACGCCTCGACTAGATTCACCGATGGAGGCCAGTTTGGGTTCGGAACCGAGGTTGGAATTTCAACGCAAAAGCTTCATGCCCGCGGCCCGATGGGGCTTCGAGAGCTTACAAGTACGAAATGGCTGGCTAGAGGTGCCGGTCAAACGCGGGCCTAGGTTATTCTAGTTACAACACTTCTAAGGAGAACATTTTGCTAGCTGTATTACTTGCTGAGACCGATGGCGTGTTCATCCAACACAGCGAACTTCCAATTCCTGCGGTTGCTTACGGCATCATTGCAATGAGCGTGTTTATCGTTCTTGGATTTATTGTTTATTCTTACCGAGATGTAGCCAACCGCCACGATCACAAGAAATCGAGCTCACAAGGTCACTAGGCCTCCAACTTCTCTATGGCAAAAATTCGACTTGGAGTAATGGGTGGCACTTTCGACCCCATTCACAACGGCCACTTAGTAGCCGCCAGCGAAGTGGCAGCAGCACTAAAGCTTGATCAAGTTGTGTTCGTGCCAACTGGAGCCCCTGAGAATAAACCAGAAGTAACAGGTGGCGAACACCGCTACCTAATGACAGTCATCGCAACCGCTGCTAACCCAAGATTCTTGGTTTCTAGAGTGGACATTGACAGAGACAAGCCCACTTACACGGTCGATACCCTCACCGATCTAAAAAACAGCTACCCGGATGCAGAGCTTTTCTTTATCACCGGAAGCGATGCAATTGCGCAGATTTTGGCCTGGAAAGAAGTTCAGCGACTTTGGGATTTGGCACACTTTGTTGCTGTTAGTAGACCAGGTCACGCTCTTCAAATTCCAGATGTCCCTGCAGGAACCGTAACTATTGTTGAAGTTCCAGCGCTATCAATTAGCTCAACTGACTGTAGGAATCGAGTTTCTAACGGTGAACCTATTTGGTACCTAGTTCCAGATGGTGTTGTTCAGTACATTGGTAAGCATGGTTTGTATAAGGGGTTGTCATGAGCGATAGCCCCACCTTTCAGTCTCGAAGAGAGCGACGAGCCGCAGAGGCCAACACCGTTGCACCGCAACCTGTGGAGCAAGCATTACCCGATCTAGGATTCGAACCTTACGTTCCTTCTTTTCCGCAACCTGCTTCAGATGCCCCAATTTACAAACCATATATTCCTGAAGCAACACTTCCGGTAATCGATACCCCTAGAGCTGAGCCTTACATCATTCCCCCTAGCGAACCGCAGGTGGCAAAATCTCGTCGCGAACTTAGGGATTTAGAGAACCTAAGAGAGTCTGCGCCAGCTGAGAGAGCACCACTTTTTGATGACCACACGCTAACTGGTTCTGTTCCAGAAGTTGTAGCGCCAGATATTTTCTTGGAGCCAGTAACAGGCTCAAACTTTGGCTCAACAGCGAACTTGGGTATCGAACCAGTTACAGCTTCGATGATCTTGGATCGAGTCCCTGACATGCTGGGCGGATCAATCGTGCTCTCAGGATCAGGTCCCGCTGTGACTACCGGCTCAATTCAACTTCCAACTGTTGACCCAACCACCGGCAGCATCACAGTTGTCTTGGAAAGCGAAAAAGCAGACGAGGCAGTGGCCGAAGATAGCCTCAACTCATTTGTGTCCTCTGTGGCCCCAATTCGAGCAGCTGGAATTGCCAAGACCAGAGCTAAGGTGGTCGAGCTAACGCTTATAAACCGCAAAGGCCAGGGACAGGTCTATGCGGTTATGTCCACAGTTGTTCTAATGATTACCGTTGGGGCACTTACGGTTGCTGCGTTTATGTTAGGAATCTTATAAAGATGGGTGTTTGTGAGCGCTACTAAAAAAGCCATTGAAGTTGCAGAACTTGCTGCAGCGGCAGCTTCCGACAAAGTAGCCGAAAACATCGTCGCTCTTGATGTTTCTTCTCACATGCCACTAACTGACATCTTCTTGATTGCATCGGGTAGAAACGAGCGACAGGTTGTTGCAATTTCCGATGGCATCGAAGAAAAGCTGTTGGAGCAAGGTATCAAGCTACTTCGACGCGAAGGAAAAGCTGGCGGACGTTGGGTGCTTCTGGACTTTGGAGAAATAATTTGCCACGTTATGCATGAAGAAGATCGTGTGTATTACTCGCTGGAGAGAATCTGGAGCGACTGCCCAGAGCTGAAACTAACTGCTTTGTCAGCTAGCCCCAGTTTGAGCTAAGCTAACAAAGTTATACATCAGGGCCTGTGGCGCAGCTGGTAGCGCACCTGCATGGCATGCAGGGGGTCAGGGGTTCAAGTCCCCTCAGGTCCACAAGTAAGTAGCCCTTAGGGGCTACTTTTTTGTTTAACGCTCTGAATCCTGAATTGAAATCTAGACTGAGACGATGCCCGAAGAAAAGCTTTCCAGGCCACACGTCTGGCTACCCTCTGCGCAATCCGCTAACACCCTTTTACTACTTCACGGATCTGGCGCGGATGAGTTCGATCTATTGTCTTTGGGTAAGGCCCTCGATCCTTCGGCTAGCATCTTGTCGCCCCGTGGCCTCGCTAGCCAAGACGGCATGGTCAGATTCTTTGAGTATCTTGAGGACTTTAGCGCTAAGGAAGACACCCTTCTTGAAGCAGTCGAGTCCTTGGCAGAGTTTCTGAAGCTAGCGAGTGCGCATTACGGGTTTGACCCTAAGCGGGTAACTGCCGTTGGGTTCTCTAATGGAGCGCACATGGCAGGAGCTTTGCTCACCGTTCACCCTGAGCTACTCAGGGGAATCCTTGCCTTTGGTACTACTAGGGCTTTCGTGGAGACCGAATTCAAGCCAAACCTCGAGGGTAAGTTCGTATTTATCGCGAACGGAGAAAGAGATCCCTATTCACCTAAGCAAAAGAGCGAGGACATGATCAATGAATTTGCCGCGTGGGGGGCCAGAGTGGAGGTCTTGATGCACCCCGGAGGGCACCAGATCAGCTCTGAGCATGTTGAAATACTGGCCAGAGAGCTGGCGCTCAGCTAACTTTCAGCAAATCAGCTTAGAATTTAGTTGTTACACCATTAGACAAAAGGAGAACATCTTGTCCCACAACCCAGTGTTTAACCGCTCAATGCAAACCGGATTACAGGCTGCTCGTGAGGTTCCTCAGGATCTTGTGGATGCAGAGTTTTCAAAGATTGCTTCCAAAAATGAGCCAATGACCGTTGAGGGAACAGCTGGCAAGGTAGCAGCAATCTTTGTTGTGCTGCTGATTACAGCCGCTGCTACTTGGTTCTTCCAGCCACTTCAGGCTCTTTGGTTCCCAGCGATGCTGGTTGGTTTGGGTCTTGCTTTGTGGATCACCTTTTCTAAGAAGGTAATGCCAGGTGTAATCGTTGCCTACGCTGCCGTCGAGGGTGTTTTCTTGGGTGGAATTTCTGCCATGTTTGAGTCGATGTACCCAGGTATTGTTCAGTCTGCAGTTTTGGCAACCTTGACTACCGCAGGTGCGATGTTTGCCGCTTACCGCTTTGGTTGGATCAAGGTTGACGCCAGGTTCACAAGAATCATGACCTTTGCAATTGTTGGTTACATGATCTTTGCTGTTATCAACCTAGGTTTTGTTTTGATCACCGGTGGTGCTGGAGTTTACGGTTCTGCTTTTGGCTGGCTTGCTGGATTGGTGGGAGCAGGTCTTGCTGCCTTCACTCTAAATCTTGATTTCGAGACCATCACCGTTGGAGCTAGAGACAAGTGGCCAGTAGATATGGAATGGCGCGCAGCTTTTGGTCTCGCCGTTACCCTTATCTGGCTCTACGTCGAGATTCTTCGCCTGTTGTCAATTTTCAACCGCGAGTAAATTTTTCTGACGGTACTGCTGCCAGAGCTGATCTAGGTCCCAGGCGTTTTCAGCCATTACTGAAACTCCTTTGACTCCAGTTCTTCTGGTTTTACCTGAGACAACCATGAGCCTGGTATTGAAAAGCACGTGACTGGATCGCTCTTGGGCCTGATCAAAAAATGTTGCGTCAGAACACCCCGTGCCATCATCGAGGGTTATGAAAACAACCCTCTTTCCTGATCGCATCGGGGGAGATTGGGTCGCAACCCTTACCCCAGCAACTAAAACGTCCGTTTTAGATCTAAGCCCAACAAGTTCGCTGGCTCGCACCACACCCATTTGATCGAGCATAGGTTGATACTTCGCCAGCTGATGGTCCGTGACATCCATGCCAAGTAGATTCATTTCACTTTCCAGCTGCAGTTCTTTAGTGAATTCAGGGTTTCCCTTGGGCATCAAATCAATTAGATCAAAATCAAGCATCGGCTGATCTTTGGTGAGCTTTGGTCTTGATTTCAAGGCGCTTAGTTGCCTAACTCTTTCGAGCACATCTCCTCGTGTGTGATCTTGGCTGTTAGCGCCAAGTTGATCTAGAGCACCGATTAGCGCAAGGCTTTTAGCGGTAGCCCTTCCGGGGTTTGCTCGCAAATAGAAATCAGCCAGGTCCTTATAGGGAGCATTTTCAATAATGCGACCAATTTCTGCACCAGAGATGCCATAAAGATCAGTGAGTGCCATGCGAATGGCTAACCCATCGGGAGTTTTCTCAACCAGATACTCGTCCTTGGATTTATTCACATCAACCCCGAGAATTTTCACTCCGAGTCTTCTGGCTTCTGCAAGCAGTAATCGCTTTGGGTACATCCCAGGATCGTGGGTAAATAGACCAGCTAAAAACTCAGTCGGGTAGTGAGTTTTTAACCAGGCACTCTGATACGTCGGTAGCGCAAAAGCTGCCCCATGAGCCTTGCAGAACCCAAAGCTTCCAAAGCCATCAAGTACGCTCCAGATTCGATCAACAACTGATCTCGAGTAGCCGCGCTTAGTGGCGTTTTCTTTGAAGAACTTCTCAACAAACTTGCGGTCTTTCTCAAGTGACCTTCTAAGCTCATCAGCTTTAGCCAGCGAGCAGCCGGTCATAACGTTCAGGATCTTTAGTAGCTGTTCGTGGAAGATAACAACGCCGTGGGTGGATTTTAGAATCGGCTCTAGGTCTGGGTGTATGAAATCCGGCTTGATAAAACCATGCCTGCCATCTAGGTAGGGCGAGATCATGTTGCCCTTCATGGGACCTGGCCTAAACAGCGAAATCTGTATCGTTAGGTCATTAAACTCGGTGGGCTGGTGCTTACCGGTTAGCTCTCTTTGGCCTGGGCTTTCAATTTGGAACACCCCAAGGGTGTTGGTAGTTCTTATTTGCTTGAAGGTTTCCGCGTCATCTCTGGAGATGGCATCTAGATCGATGCTTTTTTTGGAAACCCGCTCTATTTCCCTAATCGCGTAGGCCATGCTCGATTGCATCCTGACCCCAAGAATGTCTAGCTTGAGCATTCCCATTGGGTCCATATCGTCTTTATCAAACTGACTCATCGGAAGGCCCAGACCGCTTGGCTCAACTGGGGTGTGAGCAAGCAGTTGTTCGTTACCGAGTATCACGCCGCAAGGGTGCATCGAGATATGCCTTGGGAGTCGGTCTAGCCTTTCGGTGACATCAACTAAGAGATTTAGCCTGCGGTCAGTTTCTAGCTGAGCGGCAAGTTGTCGAAGCTCTGGCTTTTTCCCCAGCATTCCTCGAAAGTCCCTGGCGCTAAAGCGCCAGATGCTTTTTGCTATCTCATCAATCTGGTCTGGCTCGAACCCAAGGGCTAAGCCACCATCTCTTACGGCACCTCGACCGCGATAGGTGGACTGCATCGAAAGTAATGTGACTCGATTTCCACCGTAGCGCTTGAATATCGCCCGGTAGATTTCATGTCTTCTGGCTGATTCAACATCGATGTCGATATCAGGCAAGCTAGAGCGCTCGGTACTCAGGAATCTTTCAAACAGTAGCTCATGCTCTATCGGGTCAACACTTGAGATACCAAGTAAGTAATTCACCATCGAGCCAGCCCCCGAGCCTCGAGCTGCTGTTCTGATTCTCATATCCCGAATCATCTGGGCAACATCGGCAACGGTTAGAAAGTAGGTAGCAAAACCTAGTTTGTTTATGGTTATTAGTTCTTGATGTAGGCGGTGCCTAATAGGTAATAGCTTGTCTTCGCTTTTATCTGGATACCTCCAGTTGATTCCCGTGTGTGCTTTTTGCCACAGCACCTCAAAGGGGTTTCCCTCGATACCAAGGGCGGATTTCTCAGGGGTCTTGGGTTTGGACCAACCACAATCCGATACCGGATCAAGCCTTAGCTGTTTTGCTAGCGCTTCGGTGTTAGAAAGTAGCTCTAGGGCCAGAGTTTTACTCTCGGTAATTTCTAGAGCTAGCTTTTCCATCAAGCTAGCGGGCTTTAGCCAAGCCTGGGCGTTTGGTTGTGGATCAAATAGACCAAGTGCCTCCAGATGCCTTGCAGCATCTAGGACATCGCCTGTAAGGGCGTCGTCTGGTTCAAGGTATCTAACCGCATTGGTTAGTACCGGTGTAATGCCGATTGTCTTGGCAAGTTGCAGCATTCTTTTGGCCTGCATGGTGGAGTAGTTAGTTCCAGGCTCAGTTAGGTGTGAAACTATTTCAACCGCAAGGGCTGATTTGTAAGGCAGCAGCTCTTGCCACTCCAAAAGTTTTTGAGCCGCAACGGTTGCGTTAGCAAGTATTGTTGCTTGACCAAAATCAGAATCTGGACCAAGCAATATGGTGCAGTTAGCTTTACTGTCTGTTGCCATCAACCCAGCTAGGTCTTTTTGAGAAATAGCCACTTCTTTTTTACTTTTTTTCTGCGCCGCAGAAATGATTCTGCAAAGAGCTGCCCAGCCGGAGCCGTTGTTTTGACCCCTAGCCAAGATAGTTACGGTTCCTTTGTGTTGCACGCTTAGTCGAACTCCAACTATCGGTGCAATGTTTTGGTTTAGGCAAGCACCGATGTGCTTTACAGCTCCATAGAGACCATTGAGATCTGTTATCGCGAGCGCCTCAAAACCTAAACTGCTTGCGGCTTTAGCAAGCTCATCAGGCTTAGCTGTTCCAAAATGAAACGAGTAAGCAGAAGATACATTCAGGTGAGTAAATGACATTGCTATCCAAATATTCGAAGGAGCTGCCAGCTATTGGTTGCTTCGGTATGGATTAGCTCAAACTGAGCAGGGGAGGAGTTTTCTTTACTGGCACTTAGTCGCCACATCTCAAGCTCTAGAACCCCGGCTCCGATACCGCGCTGGGCTCTGGCGGATTCATCCCACCAGTTCTTTCTGGAGAACCAGCGAACCGGCTTAGTTATGACCTGATAGCTGCCATTTCGCCAACTAAAGCCCACCGGCTCGCCAGCTTGGTTAGTTGCTACCTGGATTGACTCGTCTACCCTGATCATTTGATTGCCCCGTAGTGCTCTATTTATTCGAACAAGTGTTCGAATAAATAGTGTATGGGTATCAGCCGACAATCAAAAATCGGCCCAGCAAGGGGCCCTAGTTAGGCCTTAGGGGACTCCTCGGCAATCATCTTGTCGGCAGCCTTGGAGATCTTCTTCTTGGCGAAATGAACCAAAACAATGAATAGGGCGATGATTCCCACAAAGAATAGGGCGCCAAATTTGAAGTTTGAGGCCACTTCCTCGTAGCTAGCCCTAGCGATGTAGCCAATTGAAACGTACACAGTAGCCCAAACGAAGCAGGCGGCAAAAGTCCAGGCGATAAAGGTCTTGTATCTCATCTTGGTGGCTCCCGCCACAACTGGAACCAGAGAATGAAGTACGGGTAAGAACCTGGAGATTGCTACCGCAGGGCCACCTCTTTTCTCGACAAAGATATCGGCACGCCGCCAGTTTTCTTCACCAAAGCGCTGACCAAGCTTGGAAGCTCTAATTCGATCACCAAACAGCCTTCCGATAAAGAAACCAATGGTTTCACCGATAAGCGAACCCAGCAAGACAGCGCCAATTAGAGCGAAGAAATCTGGAAGATCAACAACTCCGGTTGAGGCAATCAACACCACAGTGTCGCCTGGCATGATCAACCCAATAAACAAAGAGGTCTCGAGCATGATCGCCACTCCCGCGGCGACATTTCGCCAGAGAGGGTCAACGCCCTGGACTAAGGCCAGTAACCAGTCGAGAGCTTCATTCACGCTGTTAATCCTGCCACAGAAAGGTTGGAATCTACTGTGAGGTGTCTCTAGCCAACCTGAGTGCTAAGTAGCTTCAATCGCTTAGTAAAGGGCTCCAGCTGGGAAGAAGTAGGCAGCTCATCGGCCAATCCCACCCAGGAAGTAACCGGAACTATGCCATTTAGAGAACTAAGTGCCCAAATCGGAAGCTTCACAAGCTCCTCGGGCTTGATGTTTTCAACCCTGGTTTCAACACCCATTTGGCTGGCAATTTGGAATAGCTCTTGCCTGGTAATAGAAGGTAACCAATTGGTTTGATCATCGGACGAGCAAAGCACGTTGCCGCGCCACCAAACCAGAGCACTTAGCGCACCCTCTGCAACAAAACCCTTGGAATCGGTTATCACCGCTTCGGTAGCACCATTCATGTTGGCGTGACGTCTAAGTTGCTGACACAAAGATAAGTCAGGGCCTTTCACTAGTGGCGACTGTCTTGGGTCAGCATCTGGATATTGCCATAAGACTATGGATTCCACCGGCGCTGGCGCTTCACGGAGTCTGAGGTGTAGCCGATCTGCAGGCTCTTGTTCGCCGTGATACTCAATTCTTGGAAACCACCTGCCCTCTCGAGGAGTCAGGCGTCTAACCTCGGCGAAGAAACCTTTCAACAGAGGCTCTTGATTGGGATCCTCGGCGATAACCCAGGCAGCGAATCTATCGAAGTGTGCCTGTAAGGATCTAACCGCACCGTTTTCAACCAGCCAGGAGTCAGCAACCTTTAGCTGAACTTCGGGACCTGAAACTATGAGCGGCTTAAGCTCCGCGTTTTCTAGGCGGTAAAAATCCCCCAGAACGCTCATCGATTACTCCTATAGGCCTTGGTCTAATCTATAGAGTACGAGCTTTTCTTTCAGCCCAAATCAATCTCACACAAGGTGGCCATTTTGCGTCTAGAGCTAGCCAAGCTCCGTGGCTTCGTGAATCCAGCCGACATCTTTATCTCCATCCACAAAGATGACCCCAATACCTTCTGGCTGGATCGATCAACACACCCGGATGAACCAGTTTCGGTGATCGGCTCCGCTGGATCAATCCTGGATCTTGGTGGCAATCCACTGGAGGCTATCAACAATCACCTAGCCAAAATAAAGAACTCCATCGAGAGCTTTCCCGAAGCCGAGATTCCATTTAGCTTCAGGCCAGGGCTTGTTGGCTACCTAGGCTACGAGATGCTCAAAGGCGCTCGCGAATTAGCCTCTGGTGCAAAAGCCGAGCTAATGATTGTTGATCGGGCAATGGTGTTTGATCACCGCGATCGTCACATGTATTTCATTGGACTATTCGAAACCGAGGCCGAGTTTCATAACTGGCACCGAGCTGCACTGCTTCGGCTGACTCTGGTCGGTGGCGAGCTGGCTTCCTATACCCAGCGAACCAAAGAACCCAAAATTGTTTCGACCAAGCTTCGTCACGCGCCAGATGAGTATCTTGAACTAATCGATAAGTGCAAGCAGCACATAGCTTCGGGGGATGTCTATCAACTTTGTTTGACTAACCAGATTCTTATTGAGCACGATGCAGATCCACTAAAGACCTTTTTGACTCTGAGGCAGCAAAACCCAGCTCCTTACGGAAGCTACATCAAGACAGGTAACCGAGAAATTGTTAGCTCCTCACCGGAGCAATTTCTGAAAGTCACCGCTGAAGGCAAGATATCCAGCAAACCCATTAAGGGAACTCGTCCGAGGTCGCAAGTTCCTGTTGAAGACGAGCTGCTTGCCAAAGAGCTAAGAGAAAACCAAAAAGAACAAGCCGAGAACCTAATGATTGTTGACCTGATGCGAAATGATCTTGGAAGAATCTGTGAACCGGGTTCAGTCACCGTCGAGAAGCTTTTTGATGTTGAGTCCTACGCAACGGTTCATCAACTAGTTAGCACCGTTACTGGAGAGCTTCTTCCAAATCAAAGTGCAGTCACGGCTCTGGAGTCATGCTTTCCTGCGGGGTCAATGACGGGAGCACCCAAGTTGAGAGCGATTGAGATTCTGGAGGAACTAGAAGCCGAACCACGGGGTGTTTACTCAGGCGCAATAGGTTATCTAGGTTTTGATGGCTCGGCTGATTTGGGAATGACCATCAGGACTTTGGTTTTTGAAGGAGACCATGCAACTTTAGGTGTTGGTGGCGGAATCACGATTGATTCCAATCCTGAGCAAGAGCTTCAAGAAACTATGCTCAAGGCCGAAGCACTTCTTCGAACTCTTGGAGGTACAACTTGGAAACCCTAGCCATTGCGGTCACAATCATTGTTTTTGGATTGCTTTTCATCGGCCTCGTGGGCCCCTTGCTGGCTATCTTGTTTCGAAGAAACAAAATCAATAAGTACTGGGTGATTGGCTATCTAGTTCTATTGGCTCTTCTCACAGTTCTAGCTTGGCAAGGTAGTGAAAGGTTGGCTGCAATCTCCCTGGTATCAGCAATGGCAACTGCTGGCATAGCTTTTTGGCCAAAAGCAAACAAGTAATTCTTGGCCGGGCTCTTGGTAGCCTTTACTAGCAAGTTCGTAAATCAGCAGGAGATTTGAAGTGTCCACCGAGTCAGAGCAGTATGACGCTAATGCGTTAGCCAAGAAGTGGCTGCCTGTTTGGGATGAGTTAAAGCCCTTTGATTCTGGCAAGTCTGATGACAAAAGACCTAAGAAGTATGTTCTGGACATGTTTCCTTACCCATCAGGCGATCTGCACATGGGTCACGCCGAGGCTTACGCACTTGGCGATGTAATTGCTAGGTACTGGATTCAGCAGGGCTATAACGTTATGCACCCAATCGGCTGGGACTCATTTGGTCTGCCGGCAGAAAACGCAGCAATCAAGAGAGGGCTAGACCCAAAGGGTTGGACCTACGACAACATTGCTCAACAAAAAGCTTCCATGAGACGCTACGCCTGCAGCTTCGACTGGGACCGCGTTCTTATTACTTCTGACCCCGAGTACTACAAGTGGAACCAGTGGCTGTTTCTAGAGTTTTACAAAAAAGGCTTGGCTTACCGCAAAAACTCAAACGTGAACTGGTGCCCTTCCTGCCAGACAGTTCTTGCAAATGAGCAAGTAGTTCAGGGTCTTTGTGAACGGTGCGACACTGCCGTAACCAAGAAAGCTCTGACCCAGTGGTATTTCAAAGTAACTGATTATGCCGACAGATTGCTTGATGATTTGGACACCCTAGAGGGAGCCTGGCCACAGAAAGTTCTTTCGATGCAGCGCAACTGGATCGGTCGTTCCTATGGAGCGGTAGTCAAGTTCGAAATAGAGGGAAGGTCAGAACCCATCGAGGTTTACACCACAAGACCAGACACTCTATTTGGTGCAACATTCATGGTTGTGGCCGCTGATTCAGATTTGGCAGCAGAGCTTGCCGCAGGCTCGAGCCCAGAAGTTCGCATGAAGTACCAAGACTTTTTGGAGGCAACCAAGAAAAGTAATGACATTGAAAGATTGGCAACTGACCGACCAAAAAATGGTGTTGATCTAGGCAGGTTTGCAACCAATCCCGTAAACGGTGAGCGCATTCCAATTTGGTTAGCGGATTATGTGCTTGCTGACTACGGAACAGGAGCCATCATGGCTGTTCCAGCTCACGATCAGCGAGATTTGGATTTTGCCAAGACCAACGGGTTGCCTGTGCAGGTGGTTGTTGATACCGGTGAGTCAGATCCTTCCGTATCCGGAGTAGCAACTACAGGTGACGGTGTTTTGGTGAACTCTGGAGATTTGAATGGCTTGAACAAAGCTGATGCCATCAAGAAGATCACCTCGGCCTTGGAAGCAAATGGAAAAGGAAAAACAGCCAAGAATTTCCGCCTACGTGACTGGTTGATTTCCAGGCAGCGTTACTGGGGCACTCCGTTTCCCATTGTTTACTGCGACGCTTGTGGGGAGGTTCCAGTTCCTGAATCGGAGCTTCCAATTCGGCTTCCAGATTCCAAAGGCTTGGATCTGTCCCCTAAAGGAACCTCGCCGCTTGGAGCAGCAACTGATTGGGTGAATGTGCCGTGCCCGAAGTGTAAAGGTCCTGCCAAGCGCGATACCGACACCATGGACACCTTCGTTGACTCATCTTGGTATTTCCTAAGATTCCTATCACCAAATTCAGACACTGAAGCGTTCTCTAAATCAGAAGCTAAACAGTGGGCTCCGGTCGATCAGTATGTGGGCGGAGTAACCCACGCTATCTTGCACCTTTTGTATGCACGCTTTTTCACTAAGGCGCTACATGACCTAGGCCATCTAGATTTTGAGGAACCGTTTACTAGATTGCTAAACCAGGGAATGGTTCAAATGAATGGTTCCGCGATGAGTAAATCTCGTGGAAATCTGGTTCGCCTATCCGAGCAGCTAGATGAGCACGGCGTTGACGCCGTGCGGCTAACCATGGCTTTTGCCGGCCCACCGGAAGATGACATTGACTGGGCTGATGTTTCTCCAGCAGCGAGCTCAAAGTTTCTAGCTCGTGCCTGGAGATGTGCAAATGAAGTTGAGTCTGAACCAGGAGTGGACTTTGGCTCTGGAGATATCGAACTTAGAAGAGCCACACATCTTTTCTTGCAACAGTTCCCAGAACAAATTGAGTCCTTCAAGTTCAACGTGGGTGTTGCCAAGGTGATGGAACTTGTGAACGCTTTGCGTAAGGCAATCGATGGAAAGCCTGGACCTAAGGATCCGGCGGTTCGCGAGGCAGCGGAAACGGTTGCCAAGGCGCTTAGCTTATTTGCCCCGTACACCGCAGAAGATATGTGGCAGGCGCTCGGGCACAAACCCGCTGTTGCGCTAGCAGGATTTGCTAAGCCAATTCCAGAGCTTTTGGTTCAAACCAGCTTGACCGCGGTGGTTCAAATCGATGGAAAGCTCCGTGACAAGTTCGAGGTCCCAACCGACATAAGCGAAGCAGAGCTTGAAAAGCTCGCGATGAGTTCTGAGGTTGTGAAGAAGGCGCTTGAAGGAAAGAGCATTAAGAACGTTATTGTTCGAGCTCCGAAGCTTGTCAACATAGCAACCTCCTAGGTTTTGCACAGATTCCAAGAGCGCAGTAACTGCAGTAGCTTCGCTATCTAGCCTTGAGCTTCATGGACTGGCTAAAAAATCAGGTTATTGCTGCGCTCTCTGGTGATCAAAAGGTCTCTAAGCAGCTCCTTATTGCCTTGGCTGGCGTAGTTGCTGTGGCCTCCTTGGTTCTAGTTGCGGTCAACAGGCCAGAGCCTCCAACTGGTGAGTTTTCAGTTAGCGCTGATGAAACCGCCAATGAAGTGATCGAGCAGTTTTTGTATGTTCACGTAGTTGGTGAAGTTCAATCTCCTGGGATGTATCAACTGCCAATCGGAGCAAGGTTGGTAGACGCTGTCTTTGCCGCTGGTGGCCTTACCGAAGACGCTGACAACGCCAGCGTGAACCTAGCCCGCGAGCTTGCCGATGGTGAGCAAATCATAGTATTTTCTGTTTCCCAAGAAGGTGAGGCAGCCGGCACAACAGCTTCCGGTCTTGTGAGCTTGAACCGTGCCAGCGATAAAGAGCTCGAAGAGTTACCGGGCATTGGCCCTGCGCTATCGAGCCGAATAATTGCTTGGCGTGAAGCCAATGGTGGATTCAAATCAGTTCAGGACCTTCTCAAGGTAAGCGGAATCGGGGACAGTCTGCTTGCTGGAGTAATTGATCTGGTTACCCTTTGACACTCAGTGTCGCGGCATTGGTTTTGTGGGGGTTACTTGCGCTAGTTGCGACCGTAAATGAGATTCCAAGCTGGCTACTACTTGTACTAGGTGGATTGTTGTTTGCAAGCACAATTGTGCTTCCCGATCGCAAAAGAACCTTGGCCGCACTTCTTGGAGCGGCGCTAGTTCTTTCGGGACTATCGTTTTGGCTTCAGTCTCAAATCAATAAGCCCGACTGGCTTGTTCAGTATTCTTCCACCAACGCAAAAGCTTTGGTTGTTGCCGAGGTACTCAATCGGCCAAAGGCGATCTCAACTGATTTTGGTAATAATCCAATATTTGGTGTTGCGGTAAGTCTGCAAGAAATAAACGAAGAGTCAGTATCTGGCAGGGGATACCTGATCTACTCAAAAGCCAAGCTGTTTCGTGGCAATCTAATCGAGCTTGAGGCAAGCTTCGAAGAAGCTGGCAGAAATGCCCGAGATGCATTCCTATTGAAACCCAAGGGCGATATCGCAATCGTTTCCGAACCTTTGGGGCAACTGGCGTTTTTCAATGACTTGAGAGCAAATTACGTAGCTTTGCTCTCTGGTGTGACGCCAGATTCCAAGGTCTTGGTTGCTGGCCTTGCAATGGGCGAAGTTGCTGATCTGAGTGAAGAACTCGAAGAGCAAATGCGTTCTGTTTCACTCACTCATCTTGTTGCGGTGTCAGGGGCTAACTGCGCGATTGTCGTGGGAATGGTTTACCTAATCTGTGTTCGGCTTCGTCTTGGGCGAACCGGAAGAACAGTGGTGTCGTTGGCCTCGCTGCTCGGATACGTGATGCTGGTTGGCCCTGACCCAAGTGTGCTTAGAGCGGCAGTTATGACAGCAAGCGTTATCGTCATGGTTGCCTTGGGTCGAAGAACCTGGGCCCTGAATGCTCTTGCTATTGCGGCAATTGTTTTGCTAATCGCAGATCCCTGGCTGGCGGTCGAGTACGGTTTTGGTTTGTCGGTATTAGCAACATCTGGAATCCTGCTACTTGCTCCAGCAATGACCGAAAAACTATCGGCCAAGATGCCTATGCCATTAGCCCTTGGTTTGTCAGTCACCATGTCCGCACAGCTATTGTGTTTGCCGTTGCTGCTGCAATTACAACCTGGATTACCGACCTATTCGGTTGCTGCGAATTTGCTGGCTGGCCCGATGGTTGCCCCGGTTACCGTGTTGGGAATCTTGGCAGTTGTTCTTACCCCCTTAGCCCCCTGGTTAGTTGGACCGATTACTTGGTTGGCATCACTTGGTACTTTTTTGATTGAGACTGTTGCAATCTTCTTCGCAGAGCTTCCCATTGTTTACTTTCCCTGGGTTACAGGTTTTTCGGCGACGCTCCTAAGCGGACTTCTGATCTTGATGGTTAGCGCCTGGCTTCGCTCTAACCTTCTTAGGCTCAGGCAGGCAAGTGTTGCCGGCTTGGTGGTTGTTGCGGTTGCAACCCTCTCGGTTCCAGCCGCGTCGGAGATCTTGCCAGGTGGGTGGCCACTCGAGGACTGGGAAGTGGTGGCATGCGATGTGGGTCAAGGAGACGCTCTTGTAATTAGGTCTCTGGGCCGCGTAGCGGTAATTGACGTTGGTAAAGATGAAGAGCTAATTGACATCTGCCTAAGTGAGGTTGGCGTGAGAACTATAGATCTATTGGTGCTTACCCATTTTGACTTTGATCACGTAGGGGGCCTAACTGGAGCATTGGGTGGAAGATCGGTATCTCATGCAATTGTTTCTGGTTTTCCAGATGATCGCCCCGCAACTAAAAGCTCTCTTGATCAACTAAAGGAAATTGGAACTCAAGTAATTATTGCTGAACCGACCATCACCGGTTCCCTTGGTGAATTTAGCTGGAGAGTGCTGGCACCTACTAAGACCGCAGCGGAAGCCAAAGATTCCAACGATGCATCAGTAACGATGGTGTTTCGATCCTCCAGGCTCGATCTTGTATTACTGGGTGACCTTGGCGCCGAGGGGCAGGATCGGGTTTCAAAATCTGTGATGCAAGTTATTGGAGGCTCCGCTAACCCCTTGCTTCTAAAAGTGTCCCATCATGGCTCAAACGATCAGTCAGCAAGTTTTCATGAGCAGCTAAAGCCGGATCTTGCTCTCATTTCTGTAGGTTCAGAAAACGGTTATGGCCACCCGGGAAAACAAGCAATTCAGATTCTTGGCTCGGTTGGCGCTCAAGTTCTTCGAACCGACTTACTTGGCGCCATAGCAGTCTCAAGCTCTAGTGGCGAACTTCAATGGTCGGCTACCGGTAGGTAGGCTAATCGGGTGGGTAAAGCAAAGCAGGTTTCTTGGCGAGACGCTAAAGCGGCGCCGATTGTGTTTGTGTCCGGACCAGAAGATTACCTGGCAGATCGTGCCATACGCGCAATTAGAGATCAACTAAGAAAAAAAGACACCGGTCTAGAGGTGCACGAAATTGCAGCCGCGGATTACTCAACCGGTCAACTTGATGCACTTGCTAGCCCGTCGCTTTTTATGGAGCCGAGGCTACTTATCATCAACGGTTTAGAAAAGTGCAGCGATGCACTTATTGATGATGGTTTGGCGCTTCTTGAAAACCCGCAAACTGAAACAACCGTAATCTTGCGCCATAACTCATCAAGCGTTCGAGGCAAGAAACTTGTCGATGCCATAAGGCTTAGTGATGCCGCGATTGAAATCGCCTGCGCCAAGATCGACAAAGACAGCGATAAGGCGGCATTTATTCAAGCTGAGTTTGCAGCTGCTGGCAGAAAAGTAGCACCTGGAGCAGTTAGAGCATTATCTGATGCGTTTTCGGATGACCTTGCAGAACTTGCCGCTGCTTGCACCCAGTTGCTTTCTGACCAAAGCGAAAGTATCGATGAGGCAATGGTCGATAAGTACTACGGGGGAAGAGTTGAAACCAACGCCTTCAAGGTTGCTGACGCCGCTCTAGCTGGAAAATCTGCTGAGGCGCTAGCTCTTCTTAGGCACGTGATTGCTACCGGCGCTGACCCAGTCCCAGTTGTGGCTGCATTTGCAATGAAGGTTCGCCTGATGGCCAAAGTTTATGGAAACAAGTATGCGAGTGCTTCAACAGTTGGAGCACAACCCTGGCAGATCCAGCGTGCACAGAAGGATTTAGCGGGTTGGAGTGAAGAGGGCCTAGCCGAGGCCGTAATGGCAGTTGCCACCGCCGATGCTGCAGTCAAAGGAATGGAGCGCGATACGGTGTTTGCACTTGAGAAGCTTGTTTTGCTTTTGGCCAATAGAGGGCAAAAAAATACCGAGGTCTAATGACCTCGGTAAGTTTCTAAAGATCTTTACTTGAGTCCAGCTACCTTCTTGGCAAGAGCTGACTTGCGGTTAGCAGCCTGGGACTTGTGAATAACGCCCTTGGATACTGCCTTGTCAAGCTTGCGGCTTGCAACCTTGAGAGCAGCTGATGCAGCTGCCTTGTCACCGGAAACGGTGGCTTCACGGGCTGCGCGAACGACAGTCTTTAGCTCACTTTTTACTGCGCGGTTACGCTCAGTGGCCTTGATGTTCGTGCCAATACGCTTGATCTGAGATTTAATGTTTGCCATTTATTTTTCTTTCGTTTTGGGGAAACCCAACTTCCTCAAGCTTACTAGCTGGTCCCCGCCTAGGGCAACCAGTAATGAAGCGCTAGTTGGCTAGCGTTATGGGACAATGGAGGCTAGCTTTGACCCCCATAGTTTTAGGAAAATGCCCTTGTCGCCACGCGCTAAATCTCAGCTGCAGCCGTCTAAGACGGCTCCGGGGCAAATTCGAAACTTCTGCATCATTGCCCACATCGACCACGGTAAGTCCACTTTGGCCGACCGCATGCTTCAGCTAACCGGGGTAGTAGATGATCGGTCGATGCGGGCCCAGTATCTGGACCGAATGGATATCGAGCGTGAGCGCGGCATCACCATTAAGTCTCAAGCGGTGCGCATGCCTTGGGAAGTCAACGGTGAAGTCTTTGCCTTGAACATGATTGACACACCGGGCCACGTTGACTTTACATATGAAGTTTCAAGGTCCTTAGCTGCTTGTGAGGGAGCAGTGCTGTTAGTTGATGCCGCACAAGGCATCGAAGCACAGACTCTTGCAAACCTTTACCTCGCGATGGAAAACGAACTCACGATTATTCCGGTTCTAAACAAGATTGATCTTCCCGCAGCGCAGCCTGACAAATACGCCGAGGAGCTAGCAAGCCTAATCGGAGGAGACCCGGCTGATTGCCTAAGGGTCTCGGGCAAGACAGGCGTTGGAGTATCGGAGCTTTTGGACAAGATCATTGCCACCGTTCCTGCTCCGGTCGGAGATGCAAACGCTCCAGCCAGGGCGATGATCTTTGACTCGGTTTATGACAGCTACCGAGGTGTTGTTACCTACATCCGCATGATTGATGGATCTTTATCACCTAGGGAAAAGATTCAAATGATGTCCACTCGTGCTGTGCACGAGTTACTAGAAATCGGCGTTAGCTCTCCAGAGCCAGAACCAACCAAGGGGTTAGGTGTTGGCGAAGTGGGTTACTTGATTACAGGTGTGAAAGATGTTCGCCAGTCTAAAGTTGGCGACACTGTTACTACCGTTGCAAAGCCAGCCACCGAGGCGCTAACCGGCTACTCGGAACCTTTGCCTATGGTTTTTTCCGGTGTCTACCCAATTGATGGCTCAGACTACCCAGATCTTCGTGAAGCACTCGATCGACTAAAACTTTCCGATGCTGCTTTGGTTTACGAACCCGAGACTTCGGTTGCTTTGGGCTTTGGATTCCGTTGCGGCTTTTTGGGGCTTTTGCATCTAGAAATTGTTACCGAGCGGTTGCAGCGTGAATTCGGTTTGGAGCTAATCGCAACGGCTCCATCGGTTGTCTATGAAGTAACCCTTGATGACGGGAAAGAAATCACGGTGACTAACCCAAGCGAATTTCCTACCGGCAAAATCAAGAAAGTTTTGGAGCCGATGGTCAAGGCAACAATTTTGGCACCAAAGGACTACGTCGGCACCATCATGGAGCTTTGCCAGTCTCGCCGAGGCGTCATGATTGACATGCAGTATCTCGGTGAAGATAGGGTGCAGCTGAGATACACCCTTCCGTTAGCCGAGATTGTTTTTGACTTCTTCGATCAGCTAAAGAGTAAGACCCAGGGTTACGGGTCGCTTGATTACGAAGAGGTGGGTCTGGCTGCTGGTGATCTTGTGAAAGTCGACCTACTGCTGCAGGGAGAGCAAGTTGATGCGTTTAGCGCAATTGTTCATAAAGATAAGGCGTATGCATACGGTGTAATGATCACCGGAAAACTTCGTGAACTAATTCCTAGACAGCAATTTGAAGTTCCAATTCAAGCCGCAATCGGAGCGCGAATCATCGCTCGAGAATCAATTCGCGCAGTTCGAAAAGACGTGCTTGCAAAATGTTACGGAGGAGACATCTCTCGTAAGAGAAAGCTACTGGAGAAGCAAAAAGAAGGTAAGAAGCGTATGAAGATGGTTGGGCGAGTGGAAGTACCCCAGGAAGCCTTTATTGCCGCACTTTCTTCAGATGGCGAAAAAAAGGGCGAAAAGAAGGCTAAGTAGTTGGCAGCCCCTCTTCCACTTGGAGATAAGCCTCCTGAAAACGGTTTATTTACTGCATCCGAGATCATGGGTTCGGAATCCAGATCATTTCACGCCTATGTGCACATTCCCTTTTGCACAGTCAAGTGCGGCTACTGCGATTTCAATACCTACACCTCAAATGAACTTGGAACCTTGAAGCAAAGTGATTTTGCTGCCACCTTGATCGGCGAAATCAGTCTTTCGGCCAAGATTCTGCAGCAATCAAATGTTGCTCCAAGAAAGCTAAAGACCGTCTTCTTTGGTGGCGGCACTCCATCGCTTCTTCCAGCAACTGACCTAATTGCTATTTTGGATTTGCTCGAATCTGAGTTCGGTTTTCAGAGCGATGCTGAGATTACCTTTGAAGCCAATCCTGATTCTGTTACACGAGAAAGCCTGAGCGCACTAAAGGAGGCAGGCTTTACTCGAATTTCAATAGGAATGCAGTCTGCTGTTCCAGATGTTTTGAAGACACTGGAGCGAACTCACAATCCTGAAAACGTGGCTATTGCGATAGAGATAGCTAAATCCCTTGGGTTTAGAACTTCGTTGGATCTAATCTTCGGAGCTCCGGGGGAAACACTGAGCCAGTGGGAAGAAACTATTGCTCAGGTGATTGCACTTGATCCAGGGCACCTGTCGGCGTACTCGTTGATTGTTGAGCCTGGCACAAAGCTTGCTCGGCAGATTAGTTCGGGGGAGCTTGCAGATGTAGATGAAGATCTGCAGGCAGATAAGTACGAGCTTGCGGACAAGTTACTTTCTAAAGCCGGCTACAGCTGGTACGAGATAAGCAACTGGTCCAAATCGGAAGATCTAAAGTCGAATCACAACCTTGCTTACTGGAGCGGTCAAGACTGGTGGGGTTATGGGCCAGGTGCTCATTCTCACCTGGGGTCGGTGCGCTGGTGGAATCACAAGCATCCTCTTAGCTACGCGAATCTTCTTGAAAAGAACACATCTCCAGCTGCCGGTAGAGAGCAACTCGATAGCGAAACCGCTGCCCTGGAGCGCATACTGCTTGAGTCTCGAACTTCAGAAGGAATGTCGATCGAGCAGATCAAGAAACTACAGCCAGGTAGCGAAGCGGCAATCTCACAACTGATTGCCGATGGGTTGATTGAAGGGCCAGAAGCGATTGCGGGGAAACTACTTCTGACCCTCAAAGGACGCTTGCTTGCCGACGCAGTGGTTCGTGCTCTATCTAGCTGACAATTAGTTACCTTCTGCAGGTAATATTGGCACTCAGAAGCTTTGAGTGCTAACTAGGTAGGTGATTGAGCTTGATTCCAGAAAGACCCCTCGAGGTTCTAAAAGCAATCGTGCAAGATTACATCCAGAGCAATGAGCCAGTTGGTTCCAAGTCTTTAGTTGAGCGTCACTCCTTCGGAGTTTCCGCAGCCACAATTCGTAACGACATGGCAATTCTGGAAGAAGAAGAGCTTATTGCCGCACCACACACCTCGAGCGGTCGAGTCCCAACAGATAAGGGGTATCGCTTATTTGTTGATCGACTCAATGAAGTAAAGCCAATAAGCAACGCTGAACGTGCCGCCATTGAAGGCTTCCTATCAAAAAGTTCTGACCTTGACGAAACACTAAGCCAAACAGCACGCCTGCTTTCGCAGCTAACAAACGAGATTGCGCTCGTGCAGTATCCAAGCTTGGGTAAAGCATCAGTAAGGCACATTGAGCTAATCGCCATTGACGAAAAGCGACTTCTTTTGATGCTTATAACCGACTCAGGTCGAATTCAACAGCATGTCATGGAGGTAGCCTCAGGCTACGAGGCAACAGCTGTAGAAAAACTTCGAAACTTTTTAAACGACAAAGTCGCTGGTAAGCCGCTTTCTCAGGTGAACAAAACTCTTCGCTCGTCCAAAGATGAAATAGCTGGTCCGCTTCAAGCACTAGCTAATACTGTGATTCCAGAGGTCGCATTACTAGTTGACGCCAATAGCCAGGAGAAGATTTTGCTTGCAGGAACATCAAACCTGGCAAAACGACAGGGTGAATTTCCTGGCAGCATCTCACCGGTTTTAGAAGCAATTGAAGAGCAGGTTGTTTTATTGAAGTTGATTTCGGAGATGCAGGCAGATCAACACGGTGTCTCGTTGCGTATTGGTAGAGAAAATACCGTTGACGCACTTTTGAATACTTCAGTTTTGGTTTCAGGTTACGAGAACCAGGGAAGCGAAGTAGCCAAGGTTGGAGTGATTGGTCCAACCAGAATGGACTACTCGTCCAACATTGGTGCTGTTCGAGCGGTTGCCAGGTATCTCACTCAATCTCTTGGAGGACTCTAACTCTTGGCAGATCATTACGAGATTCTTGGCGTTTCCAGGAGCGCATCTTCAGAAGAAATAAAAAAGGCTTATAGAAAACTAGCGCGCGAGCTTCACCCCGACGTGAACGATTCTGATGACGCCCAAGAGCGTTTCAAGTTAGTTACTCACGCCTACGAGGTTCTAGGCGATGATCAAGCAAGGCGCAGATACGATTCCGGCGGTGATTCTCAAAGCTTTGGTTTTGGCGATATCTTTGAGACATTCTTTGGCGGCGGACAGCGCGGACCTCGTTCTAGAGCTGAAAGAGGTCAGGATGCGCTGCTTCGAGTTGAGCTGAGTTTCGAAGAAGCAATTTTTGGAGTTGAGAAGTCAATACCGGTGGATACAGCCGTATTGTGTGACACCTGCAATGGAAGTTGTGCGAAACCTGGCACGAGCCCAAAGGTTTGTGACATTTGTCACGGAAGCGGACAAGTCCAGACCCAGGTGCGCTCACTTCTAGGCGCAATGGTCACCACTAGCCCCTGCGGGTCTTGTCGCGGCTACGGACATGTAATCCCAGAGCCTTGCTTGGATTGCCGAGGCCAGGGAAGAGTCAGGGCTAGAAGAGACATTGAACTCAAAATTCCTGCCGGTGTTGAAGACGGGATTAGGTTGCAGCTTTCGGGCTCTGGCGAGGTTGGATTTGGTGGTGGTCCGAGCGGAGATCTCTACGTCGACATTTCTATCGCACCTCATCAGCTTTACGGTAGATCTGGTGACGAGCTAACTTGTGAGCTCGAACTCCCACTTCACGAAGCCGCACTTGGAACGCTGGTAAAGATCAAAACTTTCGATGGCGAAATTGAGTTGCAAATTCCAGCTGGTTCGCAAACTGGTGACACCGTTAGTGTCAAAGGAAAAGGATTTGGCAGACTTCGCCAATCTGGCCGAGGTGATTTGGTTGTAACCCTTTCGGTAAAGATTCCAACCAAGTTGGACTCGAAGCAAAAAGAATTGTTTAGAACACTCGCCGGATTGCGAAAAGCCGACACTGCTGGCCTTGTTCCGAGAAAGTCAGGCGCGTTCCAGGGTAGACGTCGTGGTTGAGCCACTTTTTATTTCACCCATTCCTTCTGACACCAAAGTTGGCTCAAAAATCAAGATTGCTGGAGCCGAAGCAAAGCACGCAATGTCGGTTCGCAGACTGCAAGTCGGAGAGGCCATTTCTGTTTCGGATGGTCAGGGCCAAAAAGCCCGTGGCAAAGTCAGCCAACTGTCGAAGGATTATTTGGAGCTCAATGTTGAATCCGTTGAAAGTATCGAGAGGCCAAAGCCGCAGCTTATTTTGGTCCAGGCTTTAGCCAAGGGCGATCGAGATGAAATGGCCGTGCAGGCTTGCACCGAACTCGGCATTCAAACCGTCATTCCCTGGCAAAGCGAGCGATCAGTATCGATTTGGAAGCCCGAGAAACAAGACAAGCACCGGTTGCGCTGGCAAACCATCGCAACAGAAGCTGCCAAACAGTCTCTTCGGCCCTTTATCCCTCAGGTTGAGAAGGTTTTGGGTACGAGTGAGCTAGTGGAGCGCCTCAAGCAGTTCGACCTAACTCTTGTTTTAGACCCGACATCCGGCACCGCGCTCACGAGCGTGCCCCTCTCAAGCCATCAATCGATAGCAATCGTTGTCGGCCCGGAAGGCGGCATAAGCCCCGAAGAGCTTGGGCAATTTCGCTCTGCCGGATTGAGCCTGGTTGGTCTTGGAAGTGGCATTTTGAGAACATCAACGGCTGGAGTTGCGGTGGTTAGCTATTTGCAGGCAACCTTGGGAAATTGGAGCTAGGGCTAGCTAAAACTAGACTGAATCACATGACAGAAGCCTCCTGCATCTTTTGCAAAATTGTTTCCGGCGATATCGCCGCGGACAAAATTGCAGAAACTGCAAACACCTTGGCCTTTAGAGACATTGCTCCGCTGTCTAAGGTCCATCTGTTAGTTATTCCAAAAAAACATTACAAAGATGTAGTTGAGCTATCGGAATCTTCGCCGGCAGTACTCGGCGAACTAATGTCACAGGCAACCAAGCTGGCTCAAGAACACACCAACGGCTCTTTCAAGTTACAGTTCAATACCGGCAGCGAAGCTGGCCAAACCATTTTTCATGCTCATGCTCACGTTTTATCAGATAACTCAAAGGACGGCTCTTGACATCATCCGAATCTAAAGATTCAAAAACTGTCGTAATAGAAATTTCCGGTGTTGACCCCATATTCGTATTTGGGCCTGAAGACAAACTACTTAGAACCATCGAGGAGAGCTTCCCCGATGTTCGGTTCACAGCTCGCGGCAACGAGGTAGAGATCTCAGGGCCAGTCACAACTGTTGCTCTAGCCGAGCAGCGCTTGAGACAGATAATTTCAGCAGTTTCTTCCGGCAGGGAAGTTACCCCAGCGGATCTTAAAAGAACCGAGCCTGATCTTCTATCGCAGAGCATCCTCAGCTCCAGGGGAAAGTCCATTAGGCCAAAAACGGCTGGTCAAAAAGAGTACGTCGAGTCAATTGATAAAAACACCATTGTTTTTGGAATTGGTCCTGCTGGAACCGGAAAGACCTACCTTGCTATGGCAAAAGCCGTGCAGGCGCTTCAACGCAAGGAAGTGTCCCGCATCATTTTGACGAGGCCAGCGGTCGAAGCTGGTGAGCGTCTTGGTTTCCTTCCTGGAACCTTGAGCGAGAAAATCGACCCCTATCTAAGACCTTTGTTTGACGCCCTCCACGAGATGCTCGATCCTGATGCGGTCCCAAGAATGATTGCCACGGGAACTATCGAAGTGGCACCTCTTGCTTACATGCGAGGTCGAACCCTTAATGATTCATTCATCATCTTGGATGAAGCCCAGAACACCACTGCCGAGCAGATGAAGATGTTTCTGACTCGACTGGGCTTCAATTCGAAGATGGTTGTCACAGGAGACATCACTCAAGTTGACTTGCAAGGGGGCGTATCTGGATTACGGGTAGCTTCGAGAGTTCTTGCCAACGTTGACGACGTTTACTTCTCTCAAATGAGCTCAGCCGATGTCATTAGACACCCTCTGGTTGGAAAGATCGTAGATGCCTATGATCGTGCCGATGCCGCGAACCCCAAGAAGGTCAACTAGTTGAGCATTGAAATTAGCAACGAAACCGAATTTGAAATTGATGAAGTTCGGGTGCTTCGTCTTGCCGAATTTGCTTTGGACCGCATGAGAATAGATCCAGCCGCTGAGTTAGCAATCATTTTCGTGGACGAGCCAGCGATGGAACAATTGCACTTGCAGTGGATGGATGAACCAGGACCAACTGATGTGCTGAGTTTTCCAATGGATGAGCTTCGCCCGGGAACGGAGTCAGAGCCAACGCCTCCTGGATTACTTGGAGATATAGTTATTTGCCCAACCGTGGCGCAAAAGCAAGCGGTTACCGCCGGGCACGAAACAATCAATGAGGTCCTACTTCTTACCACCCACGGAGTTTTGCACCTTTTGGGCTTTGATCACGCGGAACCAGAAGAAGAACTTGAGATGTTTGGCATTCAGAAGTCAATATTGAAGGCCTACTACGAAAGCGAGAGCAGTCAACTTGTCGGAGAGTAACAGGTTTGCCTTCATTGGCAAAGTATTCGCAAAGAAACAGGTGGATGCCACCGAGGCTGAAGAGTATGAGCAAGAGCTCATTGACTCAGTCGAAGACTTCTCAGAAACCATCACCCGCGAGGTAATGGTTCCAAGAATTGACATCGCAACAATTACTGCGGAATCAAATCTGGATAGTGCGATGACGATGTTCTTGTACAGCGGCTACTCCCGGCTACCTGTAACCGGCAAAAACACCGATGACATCGTAGGAATTTTGTACCTAAAAGATGTAGCCAAGATTTTGCATGAGACCCCAAAGATGATGTTTGAAAAAACTTCTGAAGACCTGGCTAGGTCGGCGGTTTTTGTTCCCGAGTCCAAACCTCTAAAAGACTTATTGCAGGACATGCAAAAAAGCTCCACTCACATAGCCGTAGTAATTGATGAGTATGGCGGGGTAGCGGGCCTTGTGACCATGGAAGATGTTATTGAAGAGCTAGTTGGCGACATCGCCGATGAGTATGACAAAGAGATTCCTGATGTCGAGAAACTGGCAGTAGACCTTTATCGAGTAAACGCTCGCTTCTCTCTTTTTGAGCTGGGTGAACTTCTCGAAATCGAACTAGAAGACGATGACGTTGATTCGGTTGGTGGTTGGCTAACCAAAGGCCTAGGAGCTCTTCCCAAGCTTGGCGACCAGATTGTGATTAAGGGGCTAGAACTAACTGCTGACCGCGTTGAGGGTCGAGCGAAGAGACTGGTAACTGTTTTGGTTCGAGTATTGGCCGAGCCGGATCCCGAGGAACAGTCAACTGATGAGTAACGAATTTCGCGCGGGGTTCGTAACCTTTGTGGGTCGACCCAACGTCGGAAAATCAACTCTCACAAACGCTCTGGTAGGCGAGAAGATTGCAATCACGAGTGATAAGCCACAAACCACAAGAAAGGCCATTCGAGGCATTGCGCATCTCGCGTCCGGCCAACTAATAATTGTTGATACCCCAGGTCTTCATCGCCCAAGGACCCTGCTTGGTGAAAGACTGAACGACCTTGTTGCCTCAACTCTTGGCGAAGTTGATGTCATTGGCATGTGTTTTCCAGCTGGCGACAAAATTGGACCAGGGGATAAGTTCATCAACGAGCAGCTAAGTAGCTTCCCAAAAGCCAAGTGCGTGGCAATTGTGACAAAGAGCGAAACGGTTTCCAGGGAAGAGTTAGCTAATCAACTGCTCGAGGTTTCTAAGCTTCGTGACTGGAGCGAAATCATTCCGGTATCTGCGATAGCGGGCTCCCAGCTAGATGAACTAGCCAATTTGCTTGTTGGCATGATGCCGCTATCTGAAGAGCTTTATCCAAAGGAAACAATCACTGACGAGTCGATTGAATCTAGAATCTGCGAACTAATTCGGGAGGCATCCCTTGAGGGCGTTCGTCACGAATTACCTCACTCGCTTGCAGTCACCATGGACGAGATGAAAAAACGCGAGAACTCAGAGCTAACGGACATTCACGCCAACATTTTCGTGGAGCGTGACAGCCAAAAGGGCATTGTTCTTGGAAAGGGTGGATCTCGCCTGAAAGACGTTGGAACAAGGGCCCGCAAGGAGATAGAAGCGCTCATCGGTGGACCAGTATTTCTGAGCTTGAGAGTGAAAATTGCCCATGAGTGGCAGCGGGATCCAAAGCAGCTAGGAAAACTGGGCTTTTAGGTGTTAGCCTCTTTTTGTGTTCTCTGAGCTACTACTTAGTGGCCGCGGCGAGGCCTAACAAACGGCCTTCCTCGTCGCGGAGCTTTGTTATAGCCGATTCAGACAATCTTTAGGAGAACACAATTGCAAAACCAACAAAAACCTTCTTCGATGCCGGTGCATCGCTATAAACCTTTCCATGAGCAAATCAAAATTGAGCTCCCGGATCGCACCTGGCCCACCAAGCGCATAGAGAAATCCCCACGCTGGTGTGCGGTGGATCTGCGTGATGGAAACCAGGCGCTGATTGATCCAATGTCACCGGAGCGCAAACTAAAGATGTTCCAACTGCTAGTGCGCATGGGTTACAAAGAAATCGAAGTTGGTTTTCCTTCCGCGAGCCAGACCGATTTCGACTTTGTGCGGGTACTAATAAACGACGGTCACATTCCAGAAGATGTCACTATTCAGGTTCTAACTCAAGCCAGAGATCACCTAATTGAAAGAACCTACGAGTCGCTGGTTGGAGCGAAGAACGTAATTGTGCATTTTTATAACTCGACCTCAGTGCTGCAGCGGAAGGTAGTTTTCAATCAGGACAAAGAGGGAATAAAAAAGATTGCTCTGGACGCTGCCAAAAAATGCAAGTCACTTGAGCATATGCTCCCGGGAACCAATGTCTACTACGAGTACTCCCCGGAAAGCTACACCGGAACAGAATTGGAGTACGCGCTCGAGGTTTGCAACGCGGTAATTGAGGAAATCGCACCAACTCCTGAAAGGCAGATGGTTATAAATCTTCCGGCAACTGTTGAGATGACAACACCAAATGTTTACGCGGACTCAATCGAGTGGATGAGTAGAAGACTTGCAAATCGGGAGAGTGTGATCTTGTCCCTTCACCCACACAACGACCGCGGAACTGCAATTGCCGCGGCCGAGCTTGGTTACCTAGCGGGTGCGGACCGCATCGAGGGTTGCCTATTTGGAAACGGTGAGAGAACCGGAAACGTTGACCTTGTGACCCTTGGGTTGAATCTTTTTTCTCAAGGCATCGATCCACAGATTGATTTTGGAGACATTGACGAGATCAAGCGCACCGTCGAGTACTGCAACCAACTTCCGGTTGCAGAGCGCTCACCATACGGCGGCGACTTGGTATACACCGCGTTTTCTGGCTCGCATCAGGACGCCATCAAAAAAGGCTTTGAGGCGATGCAGAAAACAGCGACCGAAAGCGGCAAAGACATTTCTGAACTTGAGTGGGCAGTGCCATACCTTCCAATAGACCCAATGGATGTTGGAAGAAGCTACGAGGCGGTCATTCGCGTTAATTCTCAGTCAGGTAAGGGAGGGGTCGCCTACCTATTGAAATCTGACCACTCACTCGATCTTCCTAGAAAGCTTCAGATCGAATTCTCTCGTGTGGTGCAGGGTCTTACCGATAGCGAAGGTGGCGAAGTTAGCTCCGAGAAGCTCTGGGAGATCTTCCAAGACGAGTATCTTCCAGCGCCGGCTGAAAAGTCTGAGCTCAAGTGGGGACGCTTTGAACTAAAGCGCATGAAAACCGAAAGCGAAATGGACGGCGAGCTAAAACTGCAGATTGTCCTACGTGATGGCGACAAAGAAATTGAAGCTTCTGGAACCGGAAATGGACCGATCTCCGCATTCTTGGCAATTCTTGCAGCGCAGGGTGTTGAGACCAGGCTGCTTGATTACATCGAGCACACCATGAGTGCCGGGGGAGACGCCCAGGCAGCCTCGTACATCGAGCTAGACATAGCGGGCAAGACGCTCTGGGGAGTTGGAATTGATTCTGACATCGCTACTTCTTCGCTCAAAGCAGTAATTTCAGGTGTAAATCGCGCCATACGTGCTTGAGAGAAGCTATAGGTCCGTGGCTCGTTAGATACTGGTCTAGTGCCCGTTTATCGCGATGAAGCTGTTGTGCTTCGAACTCACAAGCTAGGTGAAGCTGACCGCATCGTCACTTTGCTATCGCGCACCCGCGGTCAAATCAGAGCCGTTGCCAAAGGAGTTCGCCGAACAGCATCGAAGTTTGGTTCGAGACTAGAACCCTTTATGGTTGTCGATGCACAGTTTTACGAAGGTAAGAATCTAGACATCGTGAACCAAGTCGAAACTATTGGCTCCTATGGCGGATCAATCATTGACGACTACGGGGCCTTTACTGCAGCGAACGCCATGGTTGAAGCAGCCGAGCGCCTCACGATGGAAGAGTCTTCGCCGCAGCAGTATCTTTTGCTGGTTGGAGCACTTCGTTCACTTGCGACCAAAGAGCATGACTCATCGCTTATTCTGGATTCGTATCTGCTTCGAGCCTTGGCTATCGCCGGTTGGGCACCAAGCTTTGATGACTGTGCGAGGTGTGAGGCCAAAGGCCCACACTCTGCTTTTGTGATGCAGGTTGGTTCCGTGGTGTGCCAAGAATGCAAGCCAATTGGTGCAGTTTCAATGTCACTTGAGACAACCGCCTTACTTGGCGCCTTGCTATCTGGGGACTGGGAACTTGCGGAGAATTCCGCGCCGAGCGCCAGAGCAAACGCATCGGGTATCGTTGCTGCGTATAGTCAGTGGCACATAGAACGCGGTCTAAAATCAATGCCCCACGTCGAAAGAGCATGATGGAGTTTCAGTCAGTAGCAAAAAAGGGCATCAAGGTTCCTAAGTTTTCCCAGGTTCCAAAACACATCGCAATTGTGATGGACGGTAATGGCCGTTGGGCAAATAAGCGAGGCCTGACCAGGGTCGAGGGGCACAAAGCGGGCGAGGCGGCACTTCTTGATGTCGTGGCCGGAGCCATCGAGGCCGGAGTTTCAGAATTATCTGTTTTTGCTTTTTCCACTGAGAACTGGAAACGATCCCCAGAAGAAGTTCGCTTTCTCATGGGTTTCAATAAAGAGGTGCTTCGAGCTCGTAGAGATCAACTAAACAACTGGGGTGTAAAGATCCGTTGGGTTGGCAGAAGACCAAAGCTTTGGGCCAGCGTTATTGACGAGCTTGAAGAGGCGCAGCGGATGACCAAGAAGAACAAAGTTCTCACTTTGACGATGTGCGTGAACTATGGTTCTCGCATTGAGATTGTGGATACCGTAAATGAAATCACGCAGCTTGTAGCAAAAAAGAAACTCAAGGCTGGCTCGGTGACCGAAAAGAGTTTTGGCAAACTGCTTTCAACAAACCCACTAAAGGATGTGGACCTTTTTATCAGATCTTCGGGGGAGAAGCGCATGTCTAATTTCCTGCTGTGGCAAAGCGCCTACGCTGAGCTGGTGTTTAGCGAAGTTCTCTGGCCAGATTTCGACCGCCAGGAGCTTTGGCGGGCCATTGAGCAGTACTCGACTAGGCAGCGCCGCTTCGGGGCTGCAATCGATAGCCCGAAGGGCTAACTAGCCAACTAAACTGGGGTTCAGCCTTAGTTCAGGCTTTATCTATTCTTTGGAGTTCAAATTGGCCACCACCAATCGCCTAGATTCGGCAATTGCCCTCGCTAAGCGCAGAGGCTTTGTGTTCCCAGCTGGGGAAATCTATGGTGGTACCCGTTCAGCTTGGGATTATGGACCACTTGGAGTGGAGCTCAAAGAAAACATCAAGCGTCAGTGGTGGCGCTCTGTTGTAAACAGCCGCGAGGACGTGGTTGGCCTTGATTCCTCCGTAATCTTGCCAAGAAGAGTCTGGGAAGCATCCGGACACGTAAAAGAGTTCGTTGATCCACTTATCGAGTGCACCAGCTGCAACAAAAGATTCCGTCAGGACCACCTTGAAGAAGCTTTTGAAGAGAAAAAGGGCCGCGCTCCAGAGTCCATGAAGGACATCGCTTGTCCTAACTGTGGCACCAGGGACTCTTGGACCGAACCCAAGCAGTTCAATGGACTACTAAAGACCCACCTCGGACCTGTTGAAGACGAATCTGGAATGCATTACCTAAGACCAGAAACAGCTCAGGGTATCTTTGTGAACTTCGCCAACGTACTTGGTGCCGCTCGCATGAAGCCGCCCTTTGGAATCGGTCAAATCGGTAAGAGCTTCCGAAATGAAATAACTCCAGGAAACTTCATTTTCAGAACTCGCGAATTTGAACAAATGGAAATGGAATTCTTTGTTCAGCCAGGCACCGACGAAACTTGGCACGAGTACTGGATTCAAGAGCGTTACAACTGGTACGTAAATCTAGGAATCAACCCTGAGAACCTGAGGCTTTTTGAGCACCCTAAGGAGAAACTGTCTCACTATTCCAAGCGCACAGTTGACATCGAATACCGCTTTGGTTTCCCCGGAAGTGAATTTGGCGAGCTCGAGGGGGTAGCTAACCGCACCGACTTCGACCTAGCAACTCACGCGAGAGAATCAGGTGTTGACCTTAGCTACTTCGATCAGGGCATCAATGAGCGCTGGACTCCTTATGTAATTGAACCAGCGGCTGGTCTAACTAGATCTCTCATGGCTTTCTTGGTTGACGCCTACGCCGAAGATGAAGCACCAAATACGAAAGGTGGCGTGGACGTTCGAACGGTGCTGCGATTGGATTACAGGTTGGCCCCAGTCAAGGCCGCGGTCCTTCCGCTATCTCGAAACGAAGACCTTTCGCCAGTTGCTAGAAAGCTAGCTAACGACTTGCGTGAGAGTTGGAACATTGATTTTGATGACTCTGGCGCTATCGGACGCCGCTATCGCAGGCAAGATGAGATTGGAACCCCGTTCTGCATCACTGTCGATTTTGATTCTTTGCAAGACCAGGCAGTTACTGTGCGAGAGCGAGACAGCATGGAGCAACAGCGAGTTTCTTTAGACAAGCTAAAGGGTTACCTGGCTGAGAAGTTGGTTTAATCTTTCATGCAGTCACAAACTAAACCGGCCCTGAGCTATGGCAACATAGCAATCGATGTGCCGGTAGTACTTGCCCCAATGGCTGGCATCACAAACACGGCTTATAGAAGACTTTGCCAGGGTTTCGGCGGCGGTCTCTACGTTTCGGAAATGGTTACCTCGAGAGCCCTTGTTGAACGAACCGAGGAGTCCATGAGACTCATCGGTCACCACGAGAGTGAAAAGGTTCGCTCCGTTCAGCTCTATGGCGTCGACCCAAAAACAATTGCAGATGCGGTAACCATGTTGGTTTCTGAAGATCGCGCGGACCACATTGATTTAAACTTTGGCTGCCCAGTTCCAAAAGTCACACGTAAAGGTGGCGGAGCAGCACTTCCTTGGAAGCAAGATCTATTCCAAGCCAT
>ERZ1022724.13-NODE-13-length-50012-cov-84.080069_pt1 | contig 50012 bp, 53 predicted proteins | sample MGYA00521091_ERZ1022724 | MGnify/ENA primary metagenome ERZ1022724 (study PRJEB33162, sample SAMN09537610) | freshwater metagenome | isolation source: freshwater | place: Canada:Alberta | collected 2017-07 | study: EMG produced TPA metagenomics assembly of the... | reverse complement strand
CACTAACTAACGTCACTCCAAAAGATATCGAATCTGTTTCAAAACAACTTGGCCGCCCAGCTCGAGACATTGTTGCAATCGCAGCAAGGTGTGTTTGTGGCAATCCAGTAGTGGTGCAAACCAAACCAAGACTTGAAGATGGCACTCCGTTTCCAACCGTGTACTACCTCACTCTTCCAGCCGCAACTTCTGCTGTTTCAACCCTTGAAGCCACTGGGCTGATGATTGAGCTTCAGAACAGACTTGGTGAAGATGACGATCTTGCCCAGTCATACAAAATTGCTCACCAGAGCTATTTAGAAGATCGCGCAAAGCTTGGGGACGTTGAGGAGATTGCCGGCATCTCCGCCGGAGGGATGCCCACTCGCGTTAAATGTTTGCACTCACTAGTAGCCCACTCGCTAGCAAAAGGGCCAGGCGTGAATGTCATTGGAGATTTGGCCCTGGAAGTCTGCAGTTGGTCACCGAATAGGTGTGTATGCGAAAAGTAATCTCAACACTGCTCGTAGCTTTGCTGGTAGCGCTGGTTCCGCAAGCAGCCTCAGCTGATCCGGTTAGGGATCGCCAGTACTGGCTTAATGACTATGGCTTCACAAAAGCTTGGAAGCTAAGCCAGGGCGAAGGAGTCAAGGTCGCAGTCATCGATACTGGGATCGACAGCTCTCACCCGGCTCTTGAATCAGCGATAGTTGGCGGCACAGATGTTTCTGGACTCGGGTCAGCAGATGGGCTTACCCCAGTTGGTCAAAACAGCTACCACGGCACCATGGTCGCATCCCTGATTGCCGGTCGAGGAAATCCAGACGATGATGCTTCTGGAATTTTGGGGACTGCCCCGAAAGCTCAGTTGCTTTCTGTTTCGATGGCATTTGGAGTCGAAGGTGTCGATACTGATTCTCAAGTTGCCGAGGGAATTATTTGGGCAGTGGACAACGGCGCACAGGTGATCAACTTGTCTCTAACAAGAAACTCAGTTTCTTGGCCAGAGTCTTGGGATAAGGCTTTCCTTTACGCGTTCGAAAATGATGTGGTTATTGTTGCCGCCGTTGGCAACCGACTCGATGGGACGGAACAAGTTTCGGCGCCAGCAACAATCCCTGGTGTAATTGCCGTTGCCGGAGTGGACATCAACGCAAACGCCAGCGAGCTGTCTTCCACGAGCGGTTTCACAATCGGAGTCACTGCTCCGTCTGAAGACTTGGTTGCTGCATACCCAGGCGGGGAGTATCGAATCTGGTCCGGCACCAGCGGTGCCGCTCCGATAGTTTCTGGAATGGTTGCTTTGATTCGATCGATGTATCCAGAGATGGATGCTGCCAATGTCGTGAACCGAGTCATTCAATCAGCCATAAAGAATGGGTTCGAAACTTACTCGAGCTCATATGGCTATGGCCTTATCGATGCAGAAGCTGCCCTAAAAATTGACCTTGATGAAGTCTCAGAAAACCCTTTGGGCTCATTATCGGAATGGATCACCCTATACAGACAGCAAAGCCCCGAAGAAACTAGCCCGGGTGAAATCGTGACCCCATTCGATACTCCAGTTGCCGAAATTGGTACCCCAGTTCGCATCCAAGAGAGCCCTTGGCTTGCTGTGGCTGGTTATGCTGGTCTAGGGCTGTTAGCCACATTTTTGTATTTTGCCTTTCGGCCAAAAGCCAAGGGCCCAAAGAGCCACAAGCGAAAGTAGTAAATTAGACCAATGCCTAGAATTCTGATTGTCGGCGGCGGCTACGCCGGTTTTTACACCGCACGCAAGCTTGAGAAGTACCTCGGTAAGAACGAGGCAGAGGTCACAATGATTGACCCACTTCCATACATGACTTACCAGCCCTTCCTTCCGGAGGTTGCAGCAGGTTCTATAGAGCCAAGACACGCAGTGGTATCCCACCGCAGGCACCTAAAGCGCACCGAAATCATCACCGGAAGAGTTACTGACGTTTCACACACCAACAAGAAGGTAACGATCGAGGTTCCGGGACTTGCACCATTTGACCGCGAATACGATCACGTTGTCGTAACTGCGGGAGCAGTTTCAAGAACATTCCCGATTCCAGGCGTAGCTGAAATGGCAATTGGAATGAAGACCATCGAAGAAGCGATCGAGGTCAGACACAAAATCTTGACGAACTTCGATAAGGCATCAAACTTGCCAGAGGGCCCTGAGCGCGCTCGTCTTTTGACATTTGTTGTTGTCGGTGGAGGCTTTGCCGGTATTGAAGCATTCGCTGAAATGCTTTCGCTTGCGACTTACCTGTTGCGCTATTACCCAACTCTGAAGTTTGAAGATATCAACTTCCACTTGGTTGAGGCAATGAGCCGAATCATGCCGGAGGTCTCTCTAAAGACAAGTCACTGGGTTATCAAGAACCTTCAAGACAGAAACGCAAAGATTCACCTCGACACTCAGTTGCTTTCGGCCGACAACGGCATGGTTGAGCTTTCGACAGGTGAGAAGTTTGGTGCCGACACAATCGTTTGGACTGCTGGCGTTATGGCTAACCCAGTTGTTAAGCACACTGATCTTCCTACCGATGAGCGCGGCCGCATCACAGCAAATACTGCTCTCCGAGTAGTCGATGGCGAAGCTGTGATTGAAGGAGCCTGGACCTGTGGCGACGTTTCAGCCGTGCCTGATCTATCAGGCGACGGTGTTGGTGGCTATTGTGTTCCAAATGCTCAGCACGCGGTGCGTCAAGGAAAACTAATGGCTAAGAACTTGGTCGCTGCTCTTCGTGGTGAAGGGCTCAAAAACTACCACCACAAAAACATGGGAGCAGTAGCTGGACTTGGAATTGGTGTTGGAGTTTTCCAGTATCGAAACTTGGCGATCACTGGCTTTGTTGCATGGCTTATGCACCGTGGCTACCACGGTTTGGCTATGCCGATGTGGGAGCGCAAGATTCGCGTGTTCAGTGGTTGGATTTCAAACTTCCTTCTTCGTCGCGACGTTGTCTCTATCGACGCCGTGAAACAACCTCGATTAGCCTTTGAAACCTGGGCCTCCAGACCTAAGAACTAGACTCTGGTGATTGCGGCCCCCGTAGCCCAATGGCAGAGGCAGACGACTTAAAATCGTCACAGTATGGGTTCGAGTCCCATCGGGGGCACGATTAGCATCAACCCAAATAAGGAGATCGATGTGATTACCCGCAAGTTAGGACCATGGCAACTATCTGCAATCGGAATCGGTTGCATGAATCCTTCATGGGCTGGCGGAACCGCCCTTGAGCCGGGTACCAGAGCATCATCGGCTATCCCAGCTCTTCACGCAGCGATGGATTCCGGGATCACTCTCTTTGACACCGCTGACATCTACGCGCCAACCTGGAACAGCTACGGACACAATGAGAAATTCGTTGCTGAGGCGCTGCGCACATGGACTGGAACAAAAGAGCAAAAGGAAAAGATTGTAATTGCGACCAAGGGTGGCATTGCAAGACGCCCGGGAGAGATATGGGGGCGTAACGGCTCGCTTGATTACCTCCTCAGAGCAGTTGAGGCGTCAGCTGAAAGATTGGGTGTTCAGAAAATCCAGCTCTGGCAACATCACAGACTTGATCCGACTATCGAATTTGAAACCCAGTTTGAGAATGTTCTTGCCCTAAAGCAACAGGGACTCATCGAACAAATTGGTGTTAGCAACTACAACGCTAAGCAACTGGAGATTGCAATAAAGCTCGGGGGAACCCCTGAGCAGGGCGGAGTTGTTTCAGTCCAGAACGAACTAAGCCCGCGCTACCGTCACGAGCTCGATGTTTTGGATCTATGCGAAAAACATGGCATTGCATTCCTGCCATGGTCACCGCTTGGAGGATCCACAAACAAAGCAGAGGTCACGCAAGGAAAGGTTGGAGTTTTTGAATCCATCGGAGCTAAGTACGGGCTCTCACCATACGCAACTGCCCTTGCATGGCTTCTAAAGCTTTCACCGACCATAATTCCCATCCCAGGAGCCACCAGGGTTGAGTCGGTCCTTGACTGCGTCTCGGCACTATCAGTAGAGCTTTCAGCTGAAGACTTTGATACGGTCAACGCCTCGCTACCTGAGAGCGTCCCTGCCTCACCAGAGCTTTTGCCAGCCCCTGCTTATCGGGTCTAGCTTCGGATTTGCTGAGATGCGGGGACTTTCGTCCCTAATTCTTGGCCGCCTGGCTTACCATTTAGAAAGACAAAGTTTCTCTAAGGAGTAAACGTGGAAATCGCACTATTGGTAATTCTTGGCTTAGCTCTTCTCATTGGGTTGTGGCTCTGGTCAACCTATAACGCTCTGGTTGCTCTCAACGTTCGAGTTGACGAGGCCTGGAGCGACATCACTGTTCAGCTAAAGCGTCGTGCCGATTTGATTCCAAACCTTATCGAAACCGTCAAGGGCTATGCATCCCACGAACGCCAAGTATTTGAAGCTGTGACGGAAGCTCGTGCGGCCACCGTCTCACCTGATGCCCTGGCACATCCCGAGCAAGCTGGTGAAGCAGAAAACATGCTTCAGGGCGCATTGAAATCACTTTTCGCTGTTGCTGAAGCATATCCAGTTCTCCAAGCAAGTCAAAACTTTCTACAGCTGCAGGCTGAACTAAGTGACACAGAGGACAAGATCATGGCTTCGAGACGTTTCTACAACGGAGGCGTACGCGAGCTAAACACCAAGGTTTTGCAATTCCCACAGAATCTATTTGTCAAGGGCCTAGGTTTTCCAGAGCGTGAGTTCTTCGAGGTGGCTGATGCCGCATCGATTGCAGAACCACCTAAAGCCAGCTTCTAGTTTTATAGACTGACTACATGTACTCAGCGATAGCTGCCAACAAGAGAAACACGATTATCATCGTGGTTCTTTTTGTTGCCCTGTTGAGTGGGCTTTCGATATGGTGGGGAACAGCTTCGGGTAATGGCTCTTCGGCACTTTTTATTGTCGGCTTTGTTCTTGTCTACACAATCTTCCAGTACTACATGGCGGGCAAGATTGCTATCGGTATGACCGGTGCTGTCGAGATTCAAAAATCTGACAACCCAAGGCTCTGGCGAACCGTTGAGAATCTTTCCATAGCGGAGGGTATCCCGATGCCCAAGGTCTACATCATCAACGACCCCGCCCCAAACGCTTTTGCTTCCGGTCGCGATCCGGAGCACGCAATTGTTGCAGCCACAACGGGTCTGTTGGTGATCATGGACGATAACGAGCTCGAGGGCGTTATGGCACATGAGCTTGCACACATCAGAAACTACGACATCCGGGTTTCCACGATTGTCTTTGGCTTGGTGAGTGCCGTTGGAATTCTTGCTGACTTTGCTATTCGTGCAGCATTTTTTGCGGGAGGCAGCAAATCACGCGATGGAGCTGGCGCAATCTTTTTGATTATTGGAGTAGTTGCCAGCGTTATCGCTTGGTTTATCGGCCCAATCGTTAGTGCTGCGGTTTCCAGGCAGCGCGAATACTTGGCGGATGCCACGGGGGTTGAGATCACGCGCTATCCGGATGGATTGGCAAGTGCACTCAACAAGCTGGGGGAGTACGGAAGGCCTATGCAAAAAGTGAGTGCTTCTATGGCCCACATGTTCCTAAATGACCCAATCAGGCCTGGTTTCACAGAACGGTTGTTTTCCACTCACCCCCCGATTCCTAAGCGCATCGAGAGAATTCGAACCATGGGGACTAAGTTCTAGAGCTCAAACCAAACTAAACTTGGGGGCTAGGTAGTTTTTCGAAAGGCCACTAATGTCCAACCAGCCTCCGGTAGTTGTTCCTGACCTGAGTGAGTTCGAGAGAGCTCTTGCGAACGTCAGACAAGTCGCCATCGAAACTCCAGTTCTGCACTCTCACTTCCTTTCTGAGTTAGTTGGCCAAGAAGTCTGGTTGAAGTGTGAAAACCTTCAGCGCACTGGGGCCTATAAAGTTCGCGGTGCTTTCAACCGTATGAGCAAGCTCACGAAAGAAGAAAAGAAGAAAGGTGTGATTGCAGCATCAGCTGGAAATCACGCACAGGGCGTAGCCCTCGCTGCAAAGAAACTTGGAATCAAGGCAACTGTCTACATGCCGTTTGGTGCATCACTTCCAAAAGTTGCTGCCACCAGAAACTATGGGGCGAAAGTAGTTTTGTTTGGGGCAACCTTCGCCGAGGCTCTAAAGGCAGCTCAGGACCAGGCCAAGCAAACCGGTGAAATCTTCATTCCTCCTTTTGATCACATCGACGTAGTTCTAGGACAGGGAACAGTCGGAGTTGAGATCATGGAACAACACCCTGATGTTTCAACAATCGTTGTAGCAATCGGTGGAGGAGGCCTGGCCGCTGGTGTGGCCGTGGCGGCAAAGTTGACCGCGAAAGCTTTGGGAAAGAAGATTCGCATAATCGGCGTTCAGGCCGAAAACGTGGCTCCATACGCGGTGTCTATGAAGACTGGGAAACTTACAGAGGTAGTGGCAACACCAACCATCGCCGACGGTATTGCCGTGGCCAAGCCAGGACGAGTTCCTTTTGAGCTAATCAAAGAACACATCGACAAGGTCGTCACAGTCTCTGAGAACGATATAGCCAAGGCCATCCTGGTTCTGTTGGAACGCTCCAAGCAAGTAGTTGAACCTGCTGGAGCCGTTGCTGTGGCAGCACTTATGAACGGCAAGGCAAAAGCCAAAGGTAAAACAATTGCAATTTTGTCTGGTGGCAACATGGACCCACTTCTTCTGCAGAGAGTTATTCGCCACGGCCTTTCTGCATCAGATCGATACACCAACTTCTCAGTAATGCTTCCAGATCGCCCAGGTCAGTTGGCTCTGACAGCTGAAGTGATTGCGGGAGCTCATGCAAACGTTGTTGAGGTGCTACACACCAGACACGGAAACGGTTTGCAGATTAGTGAAGTTGAGCTGAATCTCTCAGTTGAGACCAGCGGTCACGAGCATCGGATTGAAGTTGTCAAGGCATTAGAGAAGGCTGGACTTCGTCCGCGTCTTGAAAAGCCGCGCGAAGACTAAGCGTTCGCTACAGCAAGTATCTTTACTGAAATAGCTTTGCCGTTAGGTAAAAACACTTCAAGTTCTTCCCCAACTTTTTTACCAAGAATCGCACTTCCAATTGGCGAATCAGGGCTATACACCTCGACGCTGTCATCGTTGATCTCTGCACTACCCAACAAAAACTTCTTCTCCGAACCATTCAGATTTACGGTCACGATTAGACCTTGCTCAACAACACCGTGAGCCTTGGGTGCTTCACCGACCTGAGCGGTTGCGAGAATCTCTTCGATTCGATTTATGCGGGACTCAATCTTGCCCTGCTCTTCTTTGGCGGCGTGGTACCCGCCGTTTTCCTTTAGGTCGCCTTCTTCGCGAGCTTCTTGAATTCGCTTAGCGATGTCTCCTCTGGCGACGTTGATAAGGTATTCCAGCTCATCGGCTAGCCGGTCATAGGCTTCTTGGGTCAGCCAGGTGGCTTCATGGGATTCAGACATAATCTCTAAATCTTACTTTCAACGGCAGTCGGCAACCAAGCCGGTAGTGCCAAGCTCTGTTGTATTTACTACCGTCGAGATCACTGCTGAGGGGTTGGCTGAGGGTTCAATGGCCACGGTCTTGAAACCAACCACTGCGTAGCTTTGGCTTAGAACCTGCACGTCGCAGACCACGGCCTGGCCGGGGGCTCTGGTCACCTCAAAAACCACTTCGGTAGAAAACTGGTCGTTGACAGTAAATCCAACGTCCCTGGTGCTGATCTTCTGGGCATCGTCGATTGTGAATAAAATGGCCCAAATTAGAAAGGCAACCAAAGCAGTGATTGCTATGCCAATGGCAAACGCACGGTCCTTTTTTCGGGACTTTCCAACGCCGTAGCGCTGCTCAAGTAGGTTTTCACTCACTGTTCAAGGTTAACCGACAAACGTGGTTCATACTTGAGGTATGAACCTTCTCATGATTCTCTCGGAAACCTCGGCCCCAGGTGAAGTAATTATTGATGACACCTGGTACAGCCCAGGCGTTGTTGGCTTTGTCGCGACCTTCGGACTTGGGGCGGCAGCCCTGCTCATCGTCGGAGATCTAGTTCGAAGAGTAAGAAGAGTCCGTTATCGTGCAGAAATCTCAGAGAAGCTAGATCTCGAACAGGCATTTGAGGAGATTACAAACAACAGCGGGGCTTCAGACTCTAAGCCGGAGCGCCCAGCACCCCCAGAAAAACCTAAGCGTTAGTTTTTAGGCAAAAGACCCAGCTACTGGCGAAAGTGAAATCAGCAGCACTGCGGTCCAGTGGCACATGAATGCCAGCACTGTGAAGGTGTGAAAGATTTCATGAAAGCCAAAGTGTCCCGGAAATGGATTCGGCTTTTTCATCGCATAGAAAACTGCACCGAGTGTGTAAAGCAACCCGCCAATCAGAATAAGTAGCATCATTGCAAGATTGGCCTGAAGGAGCTCAGGAAGATAAACAACGGCTGCCCATCCCATCGCAATGTATATCACTACGTACAGCCATCTAGGGGCGCCAATCCAAAAAACTCTGAAGCCTATTCCAAGCAAGGCAACAGTCCAGATTGCAACAATCAGCAACAAGCCTTTGTCTTGAGGCAGAGCAAGCAAAGTTATGGGGGTGTAACTTCCCGCAATTAGCAAAAAGATATTGGCGTGATCAAAGCGCTTAAGGGCAAGCTTTACTTTTGGGCTCCAGTTGAATCGATGGTAGATAGAGCTGATCCCAAATAGCAACACTGAGCCGGCAAAGAACACTGCAGCGGCTACCTTGGCCACGAATCCCTCAGCTACAACCAAAAGCACGATTCCACCTGCAATCGCCAAAGGCAGTACGCCGGTGTGAATCCAGCCTCGCCAGCTCGGCTTAATCTCGGGACTTGCCTTGTCGGAAATCTCTGATAGCGGAAGGTGAATTGGGACGTCGTTTTGGGAGCTGTTGGCCATGATTCAACCCTAGTTTGCTTTTGCAGCGGTAACCTAAAGAAGTGCGAAATCTGGTTTATCGGCTCTATGAGACGCGTCTTGAGCGACAGTTAGATAAATCCAACATCCCTCAGCACATCGCCGTAATGCTAGATGGCAATAGACGTTGGGCCGATAAGAAAAATGGCTCTAAAGCAAAGACTGGTCATGTTGCCGGAGCACAAAAAATCTTTGACTTTCTCTCTTGGTGCGATGGCCTCAAGGTACCTGTTGTCACTTTGTACCTGTTATCTACTGAGAACTTGAAAAAGCGCGATTCCGAAGAGCTAAAAGACTTGCTTGTTATTCTTACCGGTCTTGCCCAGGAAATGGTCCGACGTGGCAACTGGAAGCTGCGCCTGGTTGGAGATCGAAGCTCTTTGCCACCTAGCTTTCTTGAAGTACTGGAGCAAAGCGAATTTGCTAGCCGTGACACTAAAGGCGCACAGGTTAACCTAGCTATCGGATACGGTGGTCGCCAAGAGATTACTGACGCAATGCGATCAATCATCAAAGATTCAATCACCCACGGAGCAGACCTTGAGGGCCTTGCTGACTCACTAACTCCTGAACTGATTGCCAAGCATCTTTACACATCAGATCAACCTGATCCAGACCTAATCATCCGAACTTCCGGTGAACAAAGGCTAAGTGGATTCTTGCTTTGGCAGTCCAGCAACTCCGAGCTTTACTTCGAAGAAGCCCTCTGGCCCGATTTTCGCCGAGTTGATTTCCTTCGGGCAATCCGAGCATTTGCCCGTCGGCACCGCCGCTTCGGCGCCTAAAGCGCCCCTTGATTCGGGCGTGTTGCTAGCCCGCCAACTCCTGCTGAGGATTTAGCTTAAAGCTAAGCCTGAAACTATGGAGGAATAGATTGCCTAAAGCCGAAGCCACTTCCCCCGCCAAGAACCAAAACAAGAGCGACCAGGCGGTGAGAACCTTCGTGCTGGACACTTCAGTCCTACTATCTGATCCGAAAGCCATGTTCCGTTTCGCAGAACATGAAGTCGTGATTCCAATCGTTGTTATCAACGAGCTTGAGAAAAAGCGCCACGACCCAGAAATTGGCTATTTTGCCAGAGTGGCACTTAGGCATCTGGATGATCTTCGCCAGAAGCACCAGCGGCTTGATTTCCCAATTGAGGTGGGAGACAAAGGATCTCTTCGCGTGGAACTAAACCACAGCGACCAATCAGTTCTGCCAACCGGGTTCCAGCTTGGAGATAACGATTCCCGAATTCTTTCGGTAGCGATGAATCTTTCTAACGAGGGATTTAACGTGACTGTTGTCTCTAAAGATCTACCGATGCGAGTCAAGGCTGCAAGCCTTGGAATGCTTGCCGAGGAGTATCTAAACGAGCTAGCAACCGAATCTGGTTGGAGTGGAATCAGTGAGCTTGCCCTAAGCGCAGACCAAATGGCCGATCTTTACGACAACGAAGAAATCACTCACCCGGAGACTGAAAGTCTCCCAGTCAACAGTGGCTTGGTAATCACTTCTGAGCGCGGACACGCTCTTGGCCGTGTGACTTCCAGCAAGAAGGTAAAGCTGGTGCGCGGCGACCGAGGAGTCTTTGGGGTCCAAGGACGATCAGCTGAGCAGCGACTAGCGATTGATTACCTTCTAGACCAGGAAATTGGAATCGTCTCAATGGGTGGCCGTGCCGGTACCGGAAAGTCCGCCTTGGCCCTGTGTGCCGCGTTAGAGGCAGTAGTTGAAAGACGCCAGCACAAGAAGATCATGGTCTTTAGGCCGCTTTATGCAGTGGGTGGGCAAGAACTTGGCTACCTGCCAGGAACTGAGGCGGAGAAGATGAACCCTTGGGGTCAGGCAATTTTCGACACCCTTAGTGCGCTGGTTTCTAAAGAAGTGATTGAGCACATCCAGGATCGAGGGCTGCTCGAGGTTTTGCCTCTCACGCACATCCGCGGCCGCTCTTTGCATGACAGCTTCGTAATCGTTGACGAGGCCCAGTCGCTTGAGAGAAATGTTCTGCTTACAGTTCTTTCTCGAATCGGACAAAACTCCAGAGTCATCCTCACCCACGACGTGGCCCAGCGCGACAACTTGAGGGTTGGAAGGCACGATGGAATTGCTTCCGTTATAGAGACCCTCAAGGGTCAGTCGCTGTTTGCTCACATTACCCTGACACGCTCCGAGCGCAGCGCGATTGCAGCCTTGGTCACGGAGCTATTGGATCGGTAGTTTCCTGGGGATAACTTTCCCGAGGATTTGAACGGCTCAATACTCTCTTTGAGTGTTTGAAAATCTCTCCTCGTTGTTTTCAGCACTCGGTCTTGGCTATCTGGTCCTTACGGCTTGGCCCCTAGCCAAGACCGATATTCTTGAGCGTCGATTGCCAAATAAGTATGTGCTGCCAGCATTTCCGGTGACCTGGATTGGTCAGATTCTGGCAGGTATCACAGGTGCGGGGTTCTGGAACATGCTCTGGGCATTTATGGCAGGGCTGATTACATTCTGCTTAGCGCTTTTGATAAACCGCATGGGGCTTTTAGGTATGGGGGATGTGAAGCTAATGGCGGTTATGGCTCTTGCGCTGGGTTGGTACTCACCGCTGCTACCGATTATTGCCCTGGGTCTTAGCTTTCTTATTGCGGGTGTAGTTGCCCTAGTTTTACTGATCAGCAAAAAGATAAAGCTTGGCGGATCAATGCCACTTGGGCCTTACTTGATTGCGGGATTCATTGGAGCGATTACTTTGGCGGTCTGGTCATAGACAGCACATCAAGAGCAGCATCGAGCTGCTCTAATGTGAGCTCGCCACGTTCTACAAAACCTAAATCGATAACTGCTTCGCGAATAGTGATGGACTTCTCGACAGAATGCTTGGCAATCTTGGCGGCTGCCTCATAACCAATTACCTTGTTCAAAGGAGTCACGATTGAAGGGCTGGACTCGGCAAGAGCCCGTGCTCTATCGACGTTGACTTCAAGTCCTTCAATGGTCTTATCGGCCAAAACTCTGGACGAATTGGCTAGCAATCTAATGGATTCCAAAAGGGAGTTGCCCATAACAGGAATTGCAACATTCAGCTCGAAGTTTCCTGAGGCTCCCGCCCAGGCAACAGTCTGGTCGTTTCCAATCACTCGAGCACAAACCATCATGACTGCTTCAGGAATAACAGGGTTCACCTTGCCGGGCATGATGGAAGATCCTGGCTGCAGGTCAGGAATTGAAAGTTCGCCAAGTCCAGCATTCGGGCCCGAACCCATCCAGCGAAGGTCATTGTTGATTTTGATTAGGCTCACAGCCAGCACTCGCAATGCACCCGAGGCTTCTACGAGGCCATCCCTTGCTCCCTGAGCCTCGAAATGATCACGAGCTTCAGTGATTGGAAGCTTGGTCTGCTCGGCCAGAAGCTTGATTACAGTCTGGGGAAAACCCTTTGGGGTGTTAATTCCAGTTCCAACCGCGGTGCCGCCTAGTGGCACTTCGGCAACGCGAGGAATCGAAGACTGAATTCTTTCGATGCCGTAGCGAATCTGAGCAGCATAGCCACCGAACTCTTGACCCAAGGTCACAGGAGTTGCATCCATCAAGTGGGTTCGACCGGCCTTTACAACTTCAGCCCAGGCCTTTGCCTTGACTTCCAATTTCTTGGCCAAGTAATCCAGTGCTGGGACCAGGTCGTTAATCAATGCTGAAGTCACGGCAAGATGGACTGAGGTCGGAAACACGTCGTTAGATGACTGGGATGCGTTTACGTGATCATTTGGGTGAACAGGCTTACCGAGGTGTCCTGTTGCCAGTGTTGCAAGTACTTCATTCATGTTCATGTTTGAAGAGGTTCCAGAACCGGTCTGGTAAACATCTACTGGGAAATGCTCGTCTAGCGCTCCACCAATTACTTCATCGGCACTTTTCGCAATTGCGTTAGCGATTTCCGCATCTAGAACTCCTAGCTGAGCGTTTGCTAGAGCAGCAGCTTTTTTGATCTCTGCCAAAGCAGAAATGTGTGCTCGCTCGAGAGTAGTGCCGGAGATCGGGAAGTTCTCAACGGCTCTTTGGGTCTGCGCTGCGTATAGAGCATTTTTTGGGACTTTAACTTCGCCCATAGTGTCGTGTTCAATTCGGAATTCCACGAAGATCAAGCCTTTCTTAGGGCTAAAGTTCAATTGCTATAAGTACTAATTTACCGCTTCAGCGGGCATATTCGCATCGATTAGAGTCCCCAGCTGCGACGCTAGGTCTTCCAAGTTAGCTCTCGGGGCAACGCCGTAGACAAACACAGCGTTGTTCTCGTACTCCAACACCATCATGTAGTCCTTAGATTTTGGTGGGTTATTCTCTCGAACGCTTTCAAAGACCTTCCAGGTCTTTCCCGAAATCACAACATCGGCTGTTGGTTTATTGGACTCGATCATCAGTTGCATCCAGGTCTGGTTAACGTCGAGACCTTGCGTCATAGCAACAAATTCGTTGTTTGGTCCTACAAAGCCCACGTACCAGTTGGCAACTCCGTCTTGGGCGGAGGACTGGAAGCGAGCTGCATTGGAGTACCAATCAACGGGAATGGTTGGAACCAGAAGTTCCCCCGGCGCTTCAGACGATGCCTGTTCAGCAATGCTCTGATAGTCAACTGGCTGCAATCGGTTTGAATCATCGCGGGGCACCGCAAGAACTAGTAGCACCATTACACCTACGGTCGCAGCAAGTGAAAGAAGGAGATTGATTAAGGTTTGTCTTGCTCGCCGTTGAGCGGCTGCATCACTCATTCAGTAGAGCTTTTCTTTGCTTTCGCAGCTTTCTGCAAGGTATCCCGGGCCCCTGAAAGCCACTGCTCGCACTTGTCGGCAAGTGCTTCGCCGCGCTCCCAAAGCTGCATAGAGGACTCCAGAGTTGCAGAACCTGCTTCTAGCTCAGCGACTACCTTTACAAGTTCGTCTCTGGCCTGCTCGTAGCTCATGGTTGCTACGTCTTTGTTTTTGTCAGTCATTATGCATCAAGCCTACTTTCAATCTGCTGTGGCCCCAAGATCGCCCCCAGAGAGGGTGATCTTGAGCTTCTGGCCAGTTTTGGCCTGCTTTGGTTCTGTCAATACATGACCATCTAGATCTCGAACCACGGCATAGCCTCGGTCTAGGGTCAACTTGGGTGAGAGTGCTCTGACTTGGCCACGAAGCCCGGTGATTAGAAGCTGCTGCTTGTCTAGAGTGTTTTTCACTTGGCTCGAGAGGCTTTGCTCAAGCTGGGAAATCTGTAGAGCGCGATCATCGACCAGCGTGAACGGGTTAGCAAGAATTGGACGGGACCGAATTGCAGAAATCATTTCAATTTGATTCTGCACGAAGCCAACAACCCGCAGACCAATTCGCTCTAGGGCTTGAGCAATCCTCTTTCGCTCTTCAATGACGTCAGGAACTATGTGTTTTGCGGCATCGGTTGGCGTAGAAGCTCTTACGTCTGCCACCTCATCAGTCAACGGTCTGTCGTTTTCGTGACCGATAGCGCTGACAATCGGTGTCTTGCAACTGGCGACCGCTCGGACAACTTTCTCATCTGAGAAAACCAATAGATCTTGAAAGCTTCCTCCACCGCGAGCTAGAACAATTACATCAACTTCAGGATCTGAATCTAGAAGCTCAATTGCCTTGATGATTTCTGCGGCAGCTTTGTCTCCCTGCACAGGTGTGTGTTGAACTCTGAATCTCACTTCAGGCCAACGGGCTTTGGTGTTTTGCAAAACATCTTTTTCCGCGTCGCTGTTAGCTCCAGTGATTAGTCCAATGAGGTTTGGTAGAAATGGAAGAGGTTGCTTGCGCTCTGCAAGGGTCAGACCTTCCTTTATCAACTGTTGACGCAATCTTTCGATTCGCTCCAGTAGTTCACCAAGGCCAACTTTTCGAATCGCCAGCACGTCCATGCTGGTCTTTCCTGATCTCTCCCAAAAGTCAGGATGAACCAGCGCAACCACTCTGTCTCCAGCAGTGAGTTCGCTAACCGCAGCTAAAACATCCGGTCGTCGAGAGTGAATTGAGAATCCTTTGTCAGCGACCAAATCACGGAGTTCTCCAAAGAAGACGTCCTTCTTGGGGCTTATTTGAGATATTTGACCCTCGACCCAGACATTGCCTAGTCGTGTAATCCACTCTTTGAGGGTGTTAGTGAAGTTCGCTACAGACCAGGGGCTTTGCTCGCTGGAGACTCGAGATTCGGAAGATTCACCTGATTGGATCTCCGACATGGCTATTCCTTAGGGAGGGCTGATTATCTCTCGTAGACTTGGGGTGTGACCCAAATAAACAATACCTCGCCCAGACGCGTGCTTTTGGCTGCCCCAAGAGGGTACTGCGCTGGAGTCGACCGGGCAGTTATCGCGGTTGAAAAAGCCCTTGATCACTACGGTGCCCCTGTTTATGTTCGCAAGGAAATCGTTCACAACAAGCACGTTGTAACCGGGCTTGAAGAACGCGGAGCCATTTTTGTCAACGAAGTTGATGAAGTTCCTGAAGGCTCAGTTCTAGTTTTCTCTGCCCACGGAGTCTCTCCGGCAGTTGTGAAGGCTTCGGAAGCTAGGGGACTAAACACTATCGATGCAACTTGCCCACTTGTGACAAAGGTGCACCGTGAGGTTCAGCGCTTCGCTCAGGAGGACTACGACATTCTTCTAATTGGACATGAAGGTCACGAAGAAGTAGAGGGAACCGCAGGCGAGGCGCCAGATCACGTGCAGCTAATCGATGGAAAAGACGGTGTAACAAACGCCAAGGTTAAGGACCCTAAGAAGGTCATCTGGCTATCTCAAACCACACTCTCGGTTGATGAAACCATGGAGACAGTGCTGAAACTCCGTGAGAAGTTTCCAACTCTTCAGAACCCGCCAAGCGATGACATTTGCTACGCAACCCAGAATCGTCAGGTTGCCATCAAAAAAGTAGGGGCCGAATCTGATCTTGTTTTAGTTGTTGGCTCTGCAAACTCTTCTAACACAGTGAGACTGGTTGAAGTCGCCCTAGAGGCAGGCGCAAAGGCTGCCTACCGAATTGATTACGCCAGCGAGATCCAAGAGTCTTGGTTTGAGGGAGTTGAAACTGTCGGAGTTTCCTCCGGAGCATCTGCACCGGAAGAGCTTGTTGACCAGGTTCTTGAGTACTTAGCCGAGAAGGGCTACGGAGCACCAACAGAGATTACAACTGCGGAAGAAGACGTTCAGTTCTCTCTTCCTAAGGAGCTTCGCAAGGACCTAAAGAGCGCTGGACAAGACACCAGCAACAAGGTCAAGCGCTCCTAAGACCCAAAGTCTGTTTCTTTGTGAGGGTGACCGGTTCGGTCGTATGTTGTCCAGATACCTACTTGCTTACCCAGGTTGAACTTGCCAGTTCTCATCAGAGAGCCGTCTTTTCGGAAGAATTTCCAAACACCATGCATCTGGCCGTCTTTGAACTTACCCGTGTATCGAGGGCTTCCGTTGTCGTAGAACGGATCTCGCATTTCTAGGCTGACGCAGACTTTCCGGCAGATCCCAACTGAGCCGCGGCCTCAACAACACGAGCAGCCATTGATGCTTCGGCTAGCTTGCCCCAAACCCTTGGGTCGTAAGTCTTCTTGTTTCCAACTTCGCCGTCAACTTTTAGCACGCCATCGTAGTTTTCAAACATGTGGCCGGCGATTGCCCGGGTGAAAGCGTACTGGGTGTCAGTGTCGATGTTCATCTTGATTACGCCGAAGCTGACAGCGTCAGAAATCTCTTTGGCAGTAGAACCAGATCCACCGTGGAAGACCAGGTCAAATGGCAGATTCTTTGAATACTTTTGGCCAACGGCTTTTTGGATTTCATCCAACAACTCTGGGCGAAGTTGAACGCTTCCAGGCTTGTAGCTTCCGTGAACGTTTCCAAAAGTTAGCGCGGTCATGTAGCGACCGTTTTCCCCAAGACCTAGAGCCTCGGCGGTAGCCATTCCGTCTTCGACAGTTGTGAACAAGTGCTCGCCCATTCCGCCCTCAACACCGTCTTCTTCGCCACCGACAACTCCAACTTCGATCTCAAGAATCGAACCTATGTTTTTAGTCTTTGCTAGAAGCTCTTTTGCAATCTCTAGATTCTCCGCTAGGGGAACCGCAGAGCCGTCCCACATGTGTGAATTGAAAAGTGCCTCTTGGCCGTTCTTGACTCGCTCGGCAGAAATCTCAAGAAGCGGACGCACGAAACCGTCTAGCTGATGTTTGGCGCAGTGGTCGGTGTGAAGAGCAACTGTGACTCCATAACCCTTGGCAGCTTCGCGAACGAATGCCGCCATGGCCTGTGCGCCAATAGCCATCGACTTTACGCTGGCACCCGACCAGTATTCAGCACCTCCGGTTGAGACCTGGAGAATGCCGTCGGAGCCTGCCTGCTGAAGACCCTGAAGTGCAGCAATTGCAGTTGAAGAAGAGGAAACGTTGATGGCGGGGTAGGCAAACTTATCTGACTTAGCCCGATCTAGCATTTCTAGGTAAGCATCTGGTGAGGCTACTGGCATCTCTAGTTCTCCTTGTATACGGCTGGTTCTTTTAGCTTGGCTGAAAGATCAACATCTTCAGTTAGAAACACCTCAGGCAAGTTGTCAATGTTGTCGAGTCCACTAGTTGGCTGGCTAACCTTCACGGCACCCCACTGAACCGCTGCCATGGCGCCAACAGGGACATTGAAGCCAACCCCAATGTCTTCATGGCCTTCAGGAAGAGGATTCTTTGTGATGGCCGCTAGGAATCCCGCCAGAGTCGCATCGCCAGCCCCAACAGTGTTAATCACTTCAACCGGGGTTGTTCTAGTGCCCCAAGCTTTGGACTTGGTTACAGCCAGCATTCCATCAGACCCAAGAGATGCCAAGACACACTCAACTCCGTGAGAACAAAGCTCACGAGCTGCATCGATCACATCACCGTTAGTCAACAGCGAACGCTTTACGGCCGAGGCTAACTCTTCAGCGTTGGGCTTCAAGATTGCTGCGTCTCCCTGACGTACCCAGTAAGCCAGAGGTTCACCTGAGGTATCCAATGCAACTCGGACGCCCAGCTTTGCCATGCGCTCAAAGATTGGATGCAAATCAACAAAAACTCCAGTCGAGTGGTCAATCGGCAAAGCACCGGCAATAACCAACCACTTTGCGTCGTTTTCCTTTACTGTTTGCTCGGTAAGGTCAATAACTCGAAGCCACTCATCATGAGTTAGGGGCTTCGGCGCCTCATTGATTTTGGTGGTTGGCCCACCACGCTCCAGGACAGTGGTTGAAACTCGAATAGTTCCTTCGATCCACATCGGGATCAGAAAATTCTTAGAACCGGTTCGCTCAAGAATGTTTTTCTCGGCGTTTCCAATTGGAACAACACCGGGGGCTTCAATGCCGGCCAAATGAAGCGCTCTTGCAACGTTGATTCCTTTACCGGCAAGCTCTTCGCCAACTGCGTCTGCTCGGTTGACTTGACCTGAGTGAAGGTTGGTCACGAAGTAAGTTCGGTCAAGTGTTGGAGCGGGGGTCAGAGTCACAATAGGTGACTTTGTGGAATGGCCAGACATGCAGGTTCCTTCGCGGATTATCAATTGGATCCGGGAATCAAATTCACCGGTGATTTTTAGCTGCAAACGCCTTTGTGAGCACTTCCTAAAAAGTATAGCTAACGAGCATTGGCCCCCTTGAGAGGGCTAGAGGGCTCGGAATCTCTAGTCTTTTTGGGTGCCTTGTTCCAGTTCGCTGGCGGTAATGCGCTCGGGAGCTGAATCCAAGGGAGCTGGCGAGATGATCTCGCTGGTGCCCAACTGATTCTCATCCAAGTCATTGAGCTTCCTGGCTGTAACCAAAACTCTGGATTCTAGCGATGAGACAAAGACGTTGTAGTCCTTGACTGTTGAGGTAATTGATCTGCCAAGTTTTTCGGCGTGCTCGGCGATTTTTCCGATCCGCTCGTAGAGCTCTTTTCCAAGCTTGATCATGGTTCTAACCGATCCTTCATCGGCGTTTTGACGCCAGATGTAGTTGATGGTCTTTAGAACCGAGAACAAACTAACCGGGGAAGCTAAAGCTACGTTCTTCTTGAAGGCATACTCCAGCAAGGCTGGATCAGCATCTAGGGCGGCCGATAGTAATGACTCGGATGGAACAAAGGCAATCACAAAATCAGGTGAAGCATTTAGGCCGGTCCAATACTCTTTTCCTGAAAGAGCATCGATGTGACCCTTCATAGCTTTGACGTGAGCTGCAATGAGTTCTGCTCTGCGCCTAGCGTCATCACCTTCGGCAAGTTCGGAAATTGCTGAGGCTTCCTGATACGAATTGAAAGGCACCTTCGAATCAATTGCCAAGGACTTTCCACCGGGAAGGTTGATGATTAGGTCGGCTCGGCCAGAGCCTGCGTCGGTTGAAAAAGTTGCCTGCTCATTGAAGTCAGCATGTTTAATTAGACCCGCAAGCTCGACTAGTTTTCTGAGCTGAGTTTCTCCCCAGACTCCACGGATTGAGTTAGAGGACAGCGCTTGAGAAAGCGCTTGGGTCGTTTTCCGAAGCTGATCGTCTGAGGCGATGGCATTTTTGAGTTGCTCTTGGATCGTTCCAAATTGCTCGGTGCGTTCTTTTTCTAATGCTTTTACAGATATCTGCATTTGCTCTAAGCGATCTTTCACTGGAGCTAGTTCCGCAATCAATCTGGATTCTTCGCGCTCTCTTTGCTCGCGTTGCTTTCTATCTTCTTCGGCCCTCAGCAGGGCTGCGTTTAGCCCACTGACGGTAGCTTCAGCGCTGGCTAATTGAATCGCTAGCGAGCCATCGGATCCTTTTGTACGAAAACGGAGCGCGGCAACCAATGCTCCGATTACGGCGCCCATGACTAGGCCAATAGAGAGATAAATGAGTTCCATGCTTAGAACTATGCCACTAGCTGCCGACATCTCCGGCCAAGAACTCCTGCTTATCAGAGTGACTTGAGCTTAACTTTCGTAGCTAACAGCAACTCCTCGAGACTTTCGGCCCCGTGCCTATCGGCAGCATGAATCACAATTCTTGAGCAGGCATCGCTGTCTGCTAGGGCGTTATGGTGATCAAACTCCTCGTGGCCAATTGCATAGGCCACCTGATTGAGTCGATAGCTTTCCAGGTTGTAGGTCTTTCGCGAGATTAATACGGAGCAGCTGTAACTGATTTCAGGCAGTGGAGCTGAAATTGCCTCAGCTGCCGCTCTGAGTACACCCATGTCAAAAGAAGCATTGTGGGCAATCAGCACATCCTGACCAATGAATTCCAGCATCTGACCAAGCACTTCGGAAAACTCAGGCGCTGACTCAATCATCTTTGGAGTTATGCCATGAACCGATATGTTCCCCGCGCTAAACCAGTTATGCAGGGCAGGTGGCTTGAATAAAGACTCAAAGCTGGCTACCAGCTCACCATTTCGCACTCGAACTAGGCCAACAGCGCAGGGGCTAGCAGGGGAGCCGTTAGCGGTTTCGAAGTCGATAGCTGTGAAATCCAGGGACATATAGAACAGTCTGCCAGTAGCTACCGACGGGTAGAGTGGTATCCCGTGGCTCTAACAATCGGAATCGTGGGACTACCAAATGTTGGTAAGTCGACCCTCTTTAATGCACTCACCAAAAACAACGTTCTTGCAGCGAACTATCCGTTCGCGACAATTGAGCCCAATGTCGGAGTTGTGAATCTTCCGGACACCCGCTTGGACAAACTCGCAGAGATGTTTAGTAGTGAGAAGATTTTGGCCGCCCCTGTTTCTTTTGTCGACATCGCCGGAATTGTGAAGGGTGCCTCGGTTGGAGAAGGCCTGGGCAACCAGTTCCTAGCCACCATCCGCGAAGCCGATGCAATTGCCCAGGTAGTTCGTGGTTTCAGTGATTCGGATGTTGTCCATGTGGACGGCAAGGTTGAACCTTCATCGGATATCGAAACAATCAACACCGAACTTATCTTGGCTGACATGCAGACACTAGAAAAAGCAAGGCCTCGCATCGAAAAGGAAATCAAGGGCAAAAAAGCTGAGCCCGAAGCTCTGGTTGCCATCGATGAGGCGCTCGCAATCTTGAATTCCGGTCAGCCTCTTTCCTCGAGCAAGATTGATCTGACTTCGATCAAAGAGCTAGGGCTTCTAACTGCCAAGCCGATTATTTATGTATTCAACGTGGACGAAGGCATCTTGACCGATGCTGCGAAGAAGAAGGCACTGGCCGATTTGGTAGCTCCTGCGGAAGCAGTGTTTCTGGATGCCAAAGTTGAGTCTGAACTAATTGACTTGGACAAGGAAGAAGCGGCGGAGCTGCTTTCATCCCTAGGCCAGGATGAATCCGGATTGGACCAACTAGCGCGCATCGGATTCAGGACCTTAGGTTTGCAGACTTATCTAACGGCCGGGCCAAAAGAAGCCAGAGCTTGGACCATCAAGCAGGGCTGGAGCGCTCCTCAGGCAGCGGGTGTGATCCACACTGATTTCCAGCGGGGGTTCATCAAAGCTGAAATTGTTTCTTTTGATGATCTTGTTGCAACGGGCTCAATGGCTGAAGCGAAAGCCAAGGGCAAGGTTCGCATGGAAGGCAAGGACTACATCATGCAAGATGGCGATGTAGTGGAGTTTAGATTTAACGTATAGCCATGCAGCCTCTGTACTTTGTTGAGCGAAAGTTCCAATACCCAGTAGAAAAGCTTTGGGAAGCTTGGACAGTCTCCGACGCTCTTGAGCAGTGGTATTGCCCAGTGTTTTTGAAAGTTGTTCCAGGTTCTGCTACCAGTGATGCCAGAGTTGGAGGCACTTGGGCTATCGCTGTAGATGTTTCGGAAAATGGCTTCAACGCCTACTTTTGGGGTAACTATTCTCAAGTCGAACTCAACAAAAAGTTGGTTCATGATTTGAACTACTCGCAGGATGAGTTGGAGTTTGCCGTGCGCGAACCTGGCCCTGATGCGCATCAAATCGAAATTGACTTCAGTGCAACTGAGTCTGGAACCATTGTGCGATTCTCGCAGTTTGGTCAGATGCCAGAAGAGCAAGCTGAAGCCTCAAGAGAAGGTATGGAAAGCTACTTCGACAACTTAGAAGTTTTTCTAGGAACCAATGTCAACTAAGGAAGTTGATCGGCACCTAGCCAAGATTCAAGAACCCCAGCACTCAACCTTGCAGGCTCTTCGAAAGCTCATTCGAGAGGTTATCCCAGAAGCTGAAGAGGTAATCTCATACGGTTTTCCTGGATACAAATTGGACGGGAAAATCATTTGTGGCTTTGATGCCTTCAAGAACCACTGCAGTTTCTTTCCTCACTCTTCCTTGGTTATTCCCGAGCTTGAAAAAGAGCTAGTGAATTACAAAACTTCCAAAGGAGCGCTTCAGTTTGCAATCGATAAGCCGCTTCCAAAAACATTGGTGCGCAAACTCATCAGCACTCGAATCCGACTTCTGAGGCAAGCTCAAAAAAGCTAGAGGCTAGTTCAGCTGGAACTTCAGGCGATGTTTGCCGGGACCAAAATAGTCAGAAATTAGTCCGACTTGCACAAAGCCAAAACTCTCCAGCAAACCCTGCATTGTCAAATTGTTTGGTGAAGTCATGCACGATACCGCCACAAGGTAAGGGCTTCGGTCTAGCTCAACAAGAAATCTTTCCATAAGGGCTTTTCCAACCCCTTGCCCTCGATGAGATTGAGTAATGGCTACCGTCAGTAGCTCCCATTCGTTTGAGCTGGCTCTATCAACCTGAAGCATTCCAACCACTGAGTTTTCAGCCACGGCAACAAACATTCCGCCGTCTTGAACCCCCGCCTCAATCTCGCCTGCAGGAGCGGGTTCTAAGTCACTGTTGCCTGCGGGAAAGCACTCGGCATCGATAGCCAGTAGGGCTGGAAGATCGGTTGCCTCTGCGGATCTAACAATCAAATGCATGAGAAGAAGATTATCAATGGCCAAATGCCAGTTCTAATTCAGTGAAGTCATAAGTCGGCGCAGCGAATCAACTCTCGATGCAGCTTGTGGACCGAGGGCACCGCTAGCAATTGCGTCGTCAAGGGCGCAATCAGGGGAGTCCGCAAGGTGCGTACAGCCCCTCGGGCAAGACCGTATGGTTTCCCAAAGGTCCTCGAAGGATCGCAAAAGGTTTTTAGGATCTATATGCCCAAGCCCAAAAGATCGAATGCCGGGAGTATCAATAATCCAACCGTCTTCTAGCTTTATAGCGCGCACCGAGGTTGAGGTGTGACGACCACGCCCAGTCACGTCGTTCACAACTCCCACTGCTCGGTTAGCCGAAGGTGCAATTGCGTTGACCAAAGTAGATTTGCCAACGCCGGAGTGACCAACAAGCACCGTGACTTCGCCGGCAAGAAGTTCATGGAGTTGGCCAAGAGCAAACTCATCTGAGCGAGTTTGAACAACGGGAATGCTCAAACCAGCAAAACTTGAAAGAAATTCAGTTGGGTCCTGAAGGTCAGTTTTTGTGACGCAGATTATTGGCTTGAGACCGGCATCAAGTGCAGCCGCGAGGTATCTGTCGACCAGCCGCGTGCGCGGTTCAGGATTAGCAGCGGCAATAACAATCATCAGCTGCGTAGCGTTAGCAACGATCACTCGCTCTACCTGATCAGTGTCATCAGCACTTCTTCGAAGCAGCGTCTTTCTTGGCTCAATTCTCACAATTCGAGCCAGCCCACCGTCTTCGCCGGTGACGTCTCCGGCGAGTGCCACTACATCACCAACGACGGGGCCATCTTTACGCAATTCTTTAGCTAGAGTTGCGTTCACTGGAGTATCGGAATCCAGCAGGAGAACTTGGTAGCGGTTCTTATCTACACCGACCAATAGGCCAAGAGCTGCGCCATCATGATCGGGTCTAATTTTGGTTCTGGGCTTGTTGCCCTTGGGATTGGGCCTTACTCGAACATCCGTCTCGTCTAGATCGTGTTCGCCAGGTTCCGGCTCGTAAAGCCAGCTCAAGCTTTGTCCTTAAGCATTTGCTCCCAGAGGGAAACAAACTCAGGGATTGTCTTGGAAGTTACTGAGATGTCCTCTATTTCAATCCCAGGAATTCGAAGGCCGATGATTGCTCCAGCAGTTGCCATTCTGTGATCTTCATAAGTTTTCCAAAGACCACCACGAAGCTTTGCTGGATTAATGATCATTCCATCCTCAGTTTCAGTGGCATCGCCACCCAAGGAGTTGATCTCGCTTACAAGTGCTTTTAGTCGGTCAGTTTCGTGCCCGCGAAGATGGGCCACGCCACGAATCCGAGAAGGTGAGTCAGCAAGCGCAGCCAATGCCGCGATAACTGGGGTTAGCTCTCCACCGGTAGAAAGATCGATGTCAACGCCTTGAATAGAACCAGTTCCTGATATCACTAAGTCGCTGCCAGCTCTTTCAATTTTTGCCCCCATTTGCTGCAGGATGCCGTCAAAGTCATTTCCAACTTGAGTAGTCGAGATAGGCCAGTTGGTGATTCTCACCTTTCCGCCCGCGACCATAGCAGCTGCCAAAAATGGACCTGCGTTTGATAGGTCTGGTTCGATAACTAATTCACCACCAGAGATTTCACCTGGCTCGACTCTCCAGCTGGCAGGTCCGGTTTGGGATGCCGCGACGCCTCTTTTTTGCAGGCAGTCGATAGTCATTTCAATGTGAGGCATCGAAGGAAGGTGTTCTCCGACGTGTGAAACGGTAAGTCCATTTTTGAATTTTGCCCCAACCAGCAGCAACCCTGAAACGAACTGCGAAGATGCTGAAGCATCAATCTCAATTGCGCCGCCTTCGACTGCACCTCTACCTTGAATTGAAAAAGGCAGAGACTCTCCAGTTACTGAAACACCTAATGCGCGAAGGGAATCGATTGTTGTTTTCATAGGACGCTTTCGCGCCGCCAAGTCTCCATCGAAATCAATCTGGCCGCTGGCCAATGAAGCCAGCGCAGGCACGAATCGCATAACTGTTCCAGCAAGTCCACAATCAATTTTTGCTGGGCCGGATAGTTGGTGCGGCGTGACAACTACCGTGGTTCCAGAAACCTCGATTTCAGTACCCAGTTTCTTCAGAGCCTCGATCATCAACGAAGAGTCCCGAGAAACGAGGCAACCACGCATTGTTGTTGGCTGGCTTGCCAGGGCCGAGAGAATCAGCTCTCGATTGTTTAGAGACTTAGACCCCGGAAGGTCGATGCTAGCCGCCAGCTGATTTTGGGTGCTGGGAGCGCACCAGCGGCGGGAATAGCTTTCATCAGTCATTGGTTTTAAAAGTAGCAGGAATAGAAAAACATTAGGAGTCCACGGTGTCAGCTTTACTGAATCAACCCGTCGCGACCTGGTTGTTAGACTCTGAACCTATGACAATCCAGCCAAACAAGGCCTCCGAAGACAAGATTCGGGACTTTGAGCAGCAGGCTATCCCCCTTATGCCTCAGCTTTACGGAGCTGCCCTTCGCTGGACCCGAAACCCCTCAGACGCTGAAGATCTAGTCCAGGAAGCTATGGCGAAGGCATTTGTTGCCTGGGCTCAGTACCAGCAGGGTACAAACCTCAAGGCTTGGCTGTACCGGATTATGACTAACACTCACATCAACAGCTACAACAAAAAAGCCAAGGATCCTTCCAAAGGCGGCCTAGACGAACTAGAAGATTGGCAGCTTGGTGACGCTAAGTCATTGACTGCAACCACCTCTCGCTCCGCTGAGCTTGAAGCGCTGGACAATTTGCCTTCGGAGATTATCCGTAAGTCCTTGCTCGAAATCCCAGAAGAGTTCCGAATGGTCGTCTATTACGCGGTTGTTGATGGACTTCCCTATGCGGAAATCGCAGAGATTATGGGCACCCCTGTTGGGACGGTAATGAGCCGGCTTCACCGCGGCAAAAAATTACTTCGAGTTTTACTTGCGGAATATGCACGAGAACAAGGATATTTATCCTCGGAAACAAAAACGGAGAAAAGCTAATGGCAGAGTTTGACTGCGAAGAAACCAAGTCATTGGTTCACGAGTACCTTCACAATGAGCTTCGTCCAGAAGATCAGAAGGACATCACCACACACCTAGCGCTCTGCGATTCTTGTGAAGAGGAATACGACCTTGAGGTTTACCTAAACAAAGCCATCTCTAGATCTTGCGACGAGGCTCCACCGGAGCAGTTGGCTGCAAAAGTTTTGGACTTTATTAGAAAGTCCCAATCTCACTAGCTTTGGACTTCTTCCAAACCTAACCACGGGTACCAGCCACGGTTTAGAACCAACCAAGCCATTAGGCCATATCCGGTTTGTGCCGGCATGTTGCGAGCAGAAACTTCAAGCTCGGCGTTGAATCCCTCGTGGTCGACCAACGGGTGAAAGAAATCAACAAAGGGCACGTTTCTGCGTCGACAGACATCCTCGTAACCGGTCGCAAGGTGCTCAATTTCATAGTTCAGTGCTTTATCAAAACTCGGTGGGGGACCGACCACAAATACTGAGATATCGTTTCGTCTCGCCTCGTCGATTATGGTTGCAACATTCAACCTCGATCTAGAAACCGAAACACCTTCGCGTGCATCAGAGTTTCCAAGCGCAAGAACTAGCCGGTTGTCGGTTTCTGGTCGGAATCTTCTTTGCACTTCTGCACCCCAGCGCTCGAGCAAACTTGCGCTGGTTTCACCTGGGGAAGGGACGTTGTAGATATCGATTATTGGATCTTCGATTGGTGTGCGGGCGATTACCCTACCTACCCAACCAAGCGCCTTTACATCGCCTATGGCCGTGGTCGACTCGTCGCCAAGAATGACGATTCGAGTTTCGACTCTTTCAGCTTGCTCCATTTAGCTACAGCGCCAACGCTCTTGCGATGACGTCAGCTTGCTCCACTGCGTGACGCTTTGCAGAGCCCGTTGCTGGAGAGGCACTAGCTGGTCTTGAAACCAAGGTTGGAACTTGTCCATTCATGTACTTCGGCAAGAACAAACCAATGTAGGTCCAAGGCCCTTGGTTAGCAGGCTCATCCTGCACCCAGTAAAGCTCGGCGTTTGGATAAGAAGCATAGGTCTGCTTGATTTCATCCACTGGAGTCGGGTAGAGCTGCTCAATCCGAACAACTGCGATGTTTTTCTCACTTCGCTTTTCAAGCTCGGCCATCAGATCCCAATAGATCTTGCCTGAACAAAGAATCACGCGCTTCACGCTTGATTTATCCAAGCCTTGAACATCGTCAATTACAGGCTGGAATACTCCAGAGGTGAAATCCGCCACCGATGAAGAAGCCGACTTCAATCGAAGCATTGACTTTGGAGTGAACACCACAAGTGGTCTTCTAGGTCTTGTAAATGCTTGTCTACGAAGCAAGTGGAAGTGTGAGGCTGGTGTACTTGGCTGTGCAACAGTCATGTTGTTTTCGGCACAAAGCTGCAAGAATCTTTCGATTCGCGCAGATGAGTGGTCCGGTCCCTGGCCTTCGTAGCCGTGAGGAAGCAGCAGAACCAAGCTTGAGTGCTGGTTCCACTTCTGCTCGGCTGAGGAAATGAACTCATCGACGATGGTCTGCGCGCCATTTACGAAATCACCGAACTGCGCTTCCCACAAAACAAGAGCTTCCTTGTTCTCGATGGAGTAGCCGTACTCGAATCCCATGGCGGCATACTCACTCAGTAGTGAGTCATAGATCCAGAACTTAGCCTGATTCGTGCTCAAGTTTCTAAGCGGCATCCACTCTTGTCCGTTTACGCGATCGTGGAAAACCGCATGTCTTTGAACGAAAGTTCCTCGCCTGGAGTCCTGTCCAGCAAGGCGAACAGGCACACCCTCCATTAGAAGGGAACCAAATGAAATCAACTCACCAAAGCCCCAGTCGATGCCACCTTCGCGGCTCATCTCTAGTCGCTTAGCCAGAAGCTGCTGAAGCTTAGGGTGAACGGTGAATCCAGGGGGAGTGTTGGCGTGAGCGTCACCGATCAGTTCGACTACTTCCTTAGAAACCGCCGTTGGCCTAGTGATTTCAGGCTCGTCGCTTGCCGTTGTTCCAATTCCCACGCGACGTGGAATCAGCTCAATTGGGGCAGCCATTGCCTCGTGGACTTCCACAAAAGCATTTTCTAACTTGGCCTGGAAATCAGAGTTGGCGGCTTCAAACTCTTCCTGAGTGATGTCGCCTCGTCCGACGAGGGATTCGAGGTACAAGGTTCTCACAGAGCGCTTGGCCTCAATCAAGTTGTACATAAGCGGCTGAGTCATCGAAGGATCGTCACCTTCGTTGTGTCCGCGGCGGCGGTAGCAGATTAGGTCGATCACTGCATCGTTTTTGAATTCCTGACGATACTCAAATGCCAACTGAGCTACTCGCACAACGGCCTCAGGGTCATCACCGTTGACGTGGAAGATCGGAGCCTGAATTGACTTAGCAACGTCGGTTGAATAAACAGTTGAGCGCGACTCCGATGGGGGAGTTGTGAAGCCAACTTGGTTATTGATTACCAAGTGAATGGTTCCACCTGTTTTGTATCCGCGAAGTGCAGCCATGTTAAGAGTTTCTGGAACAACTCCCTGGCCTGCAAATGCTGCGTCACCGTGAATCAGAACTGGGACAACTGGGAACTGGTCTCTTGGACCGTCGATGCGATCAAGTTTGGCTCGAACAATTCCTTCGAGGACCGGGTTGACAGCTTCTAGGTGCGATGGGTTTGCGGCCAACGAAACCTTAACTTTGTTGCCCTCAAGGCTTTCAAAAGTTCCTTCGGTTCCAAGGTGGTACTTAACGTCTCCAGAACCCTGAACAGTTTTAGTGTCTGTGTTTCCTTCGAACTCTTTGAAGACTTGACCGTAAGTTTTTCCTGCGATGTTGGTCAGAACATTTAGGCGACCACGGTGGGCCATACCAATGCAGACCTCATCAATACCGGCATTGGCAGCGGACTGGAGCAACTCATCCATGGCAGCAATCGCGCCTTCGCCACCTTCGAGGCTGAAGCGCTTTTGTCCAACGAACTTGGTCTGCAGAAAAGTCTCAAACGCTTCGGCTTCGTTTAGCTTGTTTAGAATCCGCAACTGCTCTTCGCGAGTTGGTTTTGCGTAAGGCTTTTCGAGTCTGTCCTGGAACCACTTGCGCTGGGTTGGGTCTTGGATGTGCATGTATTCAACGCCTACGGTGCGGCAGTAGGAATCGCGAAGGGTCTTTAGAATCTCGCGGAACGGAGCCTTGGTCTTGCCACCAAAACCTGCGGTTCTAAAGGTTCGGTCCAGGTCCCAAAGGCTTAGTCCGTGGTTCAAAACATCCAGGTCTGGGTGAGTGCGCTGCTTGTACTCAAGCGGGTCAGTATCAGCCATTAAGTGTCCGCGGACACGGTAGGCGTTGATTAGCTCTTGAATCCTGGTGGACTTGTCACGATCGTCAACACCATCACGATCAAAATCGGCAACCCAACGAACAGGTTCGTAAGGAATACGTAGGGCTGCGAAGATCTGGTCGTAGAAACCATCTTCTCCGAGCAGAAGACCGTGAACAATCTTCAGGAACTCACCGCTGCCGGCACCCTGGATGACTCTGTGATCGTAAGTAGAGGTAAGGGTAATGATTTTGCTAATTCCAAGTTTTGCTAGTTGTGCATCGCTCATTCCTTGGAACTCGGCTGGATACTCAAGCGCTCCAGCTCCTACGATGCAACCTTGACCCTTGGTCAGACGCGGGACCGAGTGGACGGTTCCGATTCCACCGGGGTTGGTTAGGGAAATAGTTGTGCCCTGGAAATCACCTGCGGTCAGGGTGTTGGTTCTAGCTTTAGCAACCAGTTCTTCATAAGCAGTTAGGTACTCGGCGAAGTTGAGGCGCTGCGCGCGCTTGATGTTTGGAACCAAAAGTGCTCTCGAGCCATCAGGCTTTGGAATATCAATTGCCAATCCGAAGTTGATGTTGGCTGGCTGAACAACGACAGGCTTTTCGTCGACGATGTCGTAGTAGACATTTTGGCTAGGGAACTTCTTTAGAGCCTGAATAATCGCAAAACCAATTAGATGCGTGAAGGAAATCTTTCCACCGCGAGTTCTAGAAAGGTGTGAGTTGATTACTAGACGGTTATCAATCATCAACTTCGCTGGAAGCGCACGCACGCTTGTTGCGGTTGGAATCTGCAACGACATGTCCATGTTGGTGGCTAAAGTCTTGGCCATGCCCTTTAGAGCAGTCACCTGGTCTTGAGCATCTTCGTCCGAAGACTCAGGAACAATGGCGATTGATTCAGTGATCGGAGCCTGAGCTGGAATTGGCGCAGGCTTTGCCTCAACGCGAGTTGTCTTTGCAACTACCGGAATAGACGAGGTGGAGTTGGATACTGCAGCGGGAGCAGCTGGGGCTTGGGCTACTGCGCCTTGAGTCGATTGGTAGTTCTCAAGAATTGGCCACCAGGCCTTGTCGACGGAATCCGGATTCTGTTTGTACTTCTCGTACATCTCTTCTACTAGCCAAGAGTTGGCTCCGTAGTCGTCTTGCAATCCTTCACCGGACACAGAAAAACCCCTTATTTGTTGGCCTGATTGACTCCTATATCTTACGCTCTGGGGGCAATGCCGGCCTGGGCCTAGGAATTTAGCGGAATCTGAGGGGCATCTTGCGCACTACCGCTTAGGCCATTTACCTCGCTCGTACTGCTCAGGCCAAGCGACCTCGACGCCCAATTCATTTGCTGCTCTAAGTGGCCAGTAAGGATCCCTCAGGCTGGCACGTCCTATAAGAATCACGTCAACTTGTCCCGACTGCAGGATCTGTTCGGCTTGATTCGGGTCTGTAATTTGACCCACCGCACTTACGGGCTGCTTGATTCTTTCGGCAACGTACTCTGCAAGGGGAACTTGGTATCCAGGTCCAGTTGGAATCTTTACTCCAGTGATAAGGCCCCCACTTGAAACGTCAATTAGATCAACCCCGGCCTCGGTAGCCCACTTGGAAACTTCAGCTGTTTGATCTTGGTCCCAGCCGCCTTCCGCGTAGTCGGTAGCTGACAAACGCAAGAAAAGCGGCATCGACTCAGGAATCGCATCTCTAACTGCGCGGATGGTTTCCATGAGTACGCGTGCGCGGTTTTCGAGCGAGCCGCCGTACTGGTCGGTTCGATCGTTTGACAGCGGGGATAGAAATTGATGAATCAAGTATCCATGCGCACCGTGAATTTCAACGGCGTCAAAACCAGCTGCTACCGACCTTTTGGCTGCGTCAGCGAAGGATTGAACAAGCTGAGAAATTTCCTCAACTGATAAAGCCCTCGGAGCTGCGTAGTCTCCGAACGCAACACTTGTTGACGAAACGCTCTGCCAACCTCCTTCACTAATCGCAACAGATCCCACACCACTTGACTCTCGATGGACCGAAGCCTTTCGACCGGCATGAGCAAGTTGCATCGCGACCTTAGAGCCATAGTCGTGACAAACTCCCACAATCTTTTTCCAAGCCGTGGCTTGCTCGTCATTCCAGATGCCGGTGCACCACGGAGTAATTCGGCCTTCTGGGCTAACCCCAGAAGCCTCAACGATAATCAGGCCCGCGCCACCAACGGCCCTAGATCCAAGATGGATTTCTTGCCAAGTGCCTGGCATCCCGTCTTTGTTCTCGGCCGAGTACATGCACATTGGAGAAATCCAGATGCGGTTCTTAACTTCAAGACCACGCAGTGTGATGGGCTCAAACAGTTTCGGCATTGGCATTCCTTCTTTTGATTACTAATGTTCCTAGCGCTGTAAACAGACCCAGAATCACACCTAGACCAATGGCTATGTTCAGCGGAACAAGCTCAGTCAGGAAGCCAATTACAGCCGGTCCAGCTAACACTCCAGCGTAAGTAATTCCCACAACCTTCGCCATGTTCCTTCCGGTGTGGGTTTCTTCGCCAACTTCAGCAGAATAGGCAAAAATCTGAGGAACAACACCTGCGATGCCAACCCCTGCAATGATCCAGCCGGCAAGTGCAACCGGAGAAGTGGTTGACAGAACTACTACGCAAGTCCCAAGTGCAGAAACCAGTGAGCCAAATCGAATTACAAAAATTCTTCCACGTGCCGCAACAACCTTGTCGATAACCAATCTGGTTGTTCCCATCGCTCCCGTGTAAACAACCAGAGCGATAGCCGCCTGAGCATCCGATGTACCAAGCACTCGAGCGTGGTGAAGTGTGGACCAGTCCACCCCGGTACCTTCAGCAATCGCTGCCGCTGCTGCCATAGCTCCTAGAAACAGAACATAACCAAGCACTTTTCGATTAGAAGCATTCAGATCTTTGAGCCGAGATTTTTCAGCTTGCTTGTCTGCGACGCTCTCATTCTTGGTTGACTGGTGATTAGGGCTGTCGGGAAGCATCCAAGTTCGCATGGAAATTGCAATGAACAAGGTTGCGATTGCAGCACCAGAGAGAGTTGTTTGCATGTCGAGCTCATTAGCTAGCGCCAATCCGCCGATACTTGCCCCAATCAATCCACCGAAGGACCACATCGCGTGAAAAGCAGAAAAGATTGGACGCTGATAAGCCTTTTCAACATCTACTGCGTGAGCATTCATCGCTACATCCGTGGCTCCCACTCCGATGCCGAGCAAAAACAGTGCGACGCCTAGAAAAAGAGGCGTGTCGGCAAGCCCAGGTAAAAACAACATGACGCCCATAAAGGTGCCTGACAAAAAAGTTGCGGTTCTAGATCCGACTCGATCGATAAGGTTTCCAACAAGTTGAATTGCGGTTAGGGCACCGCCGCCAAAAACCAACAACAGTGTGCCGATTGCTGCGTGCGAGATATCTAGCTTGTTTTCAACAAAGGGGATGTGCACTGCCCAAAAAGTGACCGCAGCACCTGCGATTGTGAAGTAGGCAAAGACCGCGAATCTTGCCTTTTGTAAAGCGGACACCTATGTCTCCCTTGAATACTGTCCTGGACGCAACAAGACCTATCTTAGGTAGCCAAGTCGATAACCCAGTAGGGGACTAAGAACTTAGGATTTGGCCGAAAGCAGGCGCTTTAGAAGCTTTCCGACTTTGTCAGCTTCAATCAGGAAACCGTCGTGACCGTAGTCGGACTTGATTACAAACAACTTGTTTCCAAATAGCTTCTTCGGCGCGCTTTCGGCAATTAGTTCCTGGCTCGCAACGGGGAATAAGCGATCGCTGTCGATTCCCACCAGCAAGAACTCAGCTTTGATTTTCTGAATCGCTTTCTTGATAGAGCCGCGTCCTCGAGCGATGTCGTGAGAGTTCATCGCTTCGACAAGTGTGAGGTAGCTGTTGGCATCAAATCGGCGAGTGAATTTGTTGCCGTGGAAATCCAAGTAGCTCTCGACTGCAAAACGTCCGCCGTCACCAAAAGGATTTACCTTTGATTGCCACGTTCTCTCAAAGCGCACATTTAGCTCCTCGGGTGAGCGATAGTTCAGTAGGGCCATGCGCCTGGCAAGTGCAAGACCTCTGTAAGGACCCTTACCTGCGGCGGCATCGTAGTAGTCACCTTCGTTGAATGCTGGGTCAGCTTTGATTGCTTCCAGTTGAACAGAGTTCAATGCAATTTGATCGGCGTTGGAAAAAGCCGGAGCGGCAAGCACGGCAATTTTTTCCATCGCGTCTGGGTATTCAATTGCCCATTCCAGAACCTGCATGCCACCCATTGAGCCGCCAATGATGGCTTTCCATTTTTTGATTCCCAGTTGTTTTGAAAGTTCAACCTGAGCGCTGACCTGGTCGCGGATGGTGATGTACGGAAAACGCGCTCCATACTCCTTACCTTTTTTATCTAAAGAAGTTGGACCCGTGGAACCCTGGCAACCACCGAGCATGTTTGGTGCCACAACAAAAAATTTGTTTGTGTCGATTGCAAGACCTGGACCAATCACACCGTTCCACCAGCCAGCAGTTGGGTGGGCCCTGGTTGCTGGGCCGAAAGCGTGTGAATCTCCAGTTAGTGCATGAAGAACCAAAAGCGCATTTGAGCCGTCGGGCTTTAGCTCGCCCCAACTTTCGTATGCAATCTTTACATCATCGATTTTCTTGCCACTTTCAAGCTTTAGATCGAAGGCGGTTGTGAACTTACGATCTCCCGCGGGGTCGCCATCTCTCCATGCGCCAGAAGCAGGAGGCTTGCCGATGAGCTTCCTCGCCATTTCATCGGTGATGAACTCAGACGGGATGCTGTCCCCAGATACTTGAAATTCCATGATTGTGAATCAGCCTATCTAGCTGAGTGCATCAACGGCTAGGCAAGCTAGTAAGGCAGCGCCATCTCCAAGGATGGAATCATCAAACACTGCCTTGTTTGAGTGGTTGGTTGCCGCACTGGTGTAGTCCTTGTCGGGTGGACACGCTCCCATAAACACAAACGCTCCCGGCACCTCACTCAGTATCGACGCAAAATCTTCCCCGCCGGCAATCGGTGTTGGCAAGTTTATGTATCTGCCAGCACCGAAAACTTCGCTCGTGACTTTTTCAACTGATGCAATAGCTGCAGGGTCATTCATCAAAACCTTGGTTGCTCTGGTGAATTCAACCGTTGCACTCAACCCAAATCCTTCGGCAATTGATGTCACTAGTTCCTGGGTGTACTGCTTTAGTTTGCTTGCATTCTCTTCGGAGAACACCCTTACAGTTGCCCCGAAAGAAGCAGTTTCAGGAATCACGTTTGTGGTAGCTGTGTCTCCAGCTCTAACCCAGCCAATGTTTACTATCACCGGATCAAATGCGCTGAATCGTTTGGTGACCATGGTTTGTAGAGCGGTCATTATCTCGTTTAGCACGCTGATTGGATCTTTAGATAACCAAGGCATTGAACCGTGGCCACCGCTACCAGAAACAGTGACAAGCAGATCACCAGCCGATGCCATAAGTGGCCCGCTTCGAGAGCCCATCATGCCAAGCGGATATGAACTAAAGACATGAAGTCCGTATGCGCGAATCGGCTTGCTACCTGAAACCATCAAGGCTTGCTCTTCGATCATGATGTCTGCGCCATGATGACCCTCTTCGCCAGGTTGGAAAAAGATAATCACTTCACCTTTGAGCTCGGAGCTTCGAGATGCAAGAATCTTGGCAGCTCCAACACCCATGGCCATGTGCAGGTCATGTCCACACGCATGCATGAAACCGTTAGTGGATGCGAATTCGAGTCCCGTGTCTTCAATAACGGCTAGAGCATCCATGTCTGCGCGCAGAAGAACTGTTGGTCCAGGTAGATCACCCTTGATGCGAAGTACGGCTGAAGTAATTGATTTACCCAAGGTGATCTCACCAAGACCCGAGACCTCATCGAGAATGGCTTTGAGAGTGTTTGGAAGCTCGAGTCCAAATTCGGGAATCTGGTGGAGCTTGCGCCTAAGGGTCTGCAGCTCAGGCAGCATTGATTGTGCCTGCTCAAGAATTGACTGGGTCATGAATTCATTGTGCCACCCGAGAGCCCATACCCTTTATACATGTTCTTTAGCTCCATGCACCCCTCGTGGCAATCCAGGCTCCGCGCTACTTCTGGCCTACTGGAAGAGGTAGAAAGCCAGTTGATAAAGGAGCCCGACATTACTCCACCATTGGGTTTGGTGATGAGAGCTTTTGAAAGACCCTTTGAATCCGTGAAGGTCTTGCTGATAGGCCAGGACCCATATCCCACCAAGGATGTAGCTTGCGGCTTGGCGTTTGCGGTATCCGAAGGAGTTAAGAAACCCCAGAGCTTAAAAAATCTCATGAAAGAGCTTGCGACCGACTTACCTGGGCTGCCAAATTCCGGTGACCTATCTCGCTGGAGCGAACAGGGAGTGCTGATGCTCAATTCAGCCCTAACCACCAAAATAGGTTCGCCTGGCGCACACGCCAAACTTTGGAGCGGATTTACAAAAGCGGTGATAGCTGAGCTGGACTCAAGCTCGCTGGTTTGCCTAAGCCTTGGCGAACATGCCAAAAAGCTCAGCGAGGTAATTGTTCAGGGGGATGTCATTCAAGCCACGCACCCCAGTCCACTATCGGCCTCACGTGGCTTTTTTGGATCCCACATCTACTCAAGGGTAAATTCCGCTCTGCAGTCAAAAGGCCTGACCCCGATAGATTGGTCCTGTTAGGAGTTGACGTGGGCCTAGATTCTTCATCTCGCTGGAGATTGATTAAGCGCTTTCGCGCTCGCGGATTCCGCGAAGATACCGACAGGCCGCTAAGCGTCAGCCTTAGAGCAGCTGAAGCTAAAGACTGCTTTGCGATCTGTGAGATATACAACTTCTATATTCAAAACTCAGTAGTTACCTTCGATGAGCAGACCATGCAGCCTACCCAGTGGGAAGAAAAGCTTGCCTACCTCAACAAACAAAACCTTCCTTTCATAGTTGCCGAGTCCGACTCTGGCGAGATTCTAGGTTTTGCTTACGTAGCACCGTGGCGACAGAAGTCTGCCTACCGAACAACAGTTGAGGACAGCATCTACCTGAGAGCGGCGGCAACAGGAAAACGTATTGGCACCAAGTTGCTGGAAGAGCTTCTTGACTTATCGAAGAAGGCCGGAATCAAGGAAGTTGTTGCAGTGATTTCTGACAGCGGAGCAGATTCATCCGTTCGACTCCACGAGCAGTTTGGATTCAAGAAGCAAGGGCATCTTGCCAAAGTGGGCTTCAAGTTCGATCGCTGGCTTGGCACAATCCTGATGCAAAAAAGCCTCTGATAGGTTGAATTTATGAAGCTTCGGGGATTGTTCACCTCTATTGCCGTGTCAACTTTGCTATTGGGCACATTTGCGCCGGCAGCTGCTGCATCGGTTACCAATTCCACCGAAAAGATTTCTGGAGTCTTGGTTCAGTATGCGCCAGGAGTAAGTCCCCTTGCACCCAACGGCGAACCAACCGGAGCTAATTTACTTCGTGGCCCGGTGACCAGTGAAGACCTCGGCGGAGGGTTATATGTTCTTAACTTTTCTGAACCCGCAGATGAATTAGCTGCCAAGAGCTGGATCAAACGAATGAGTTTGGATCGAAGAATTGTTTGGGCAGAACCGAACCTAGCAATCGAAAAAGCTTCAGCTGGTGTAACAGTTTTAGATCGTCCAATCATTTCCCAAGCTCGCCCAGCCTCGGGGCCAAGGTCTCTGATTGCAAAACCTGCGGTGACATCAGCTGCCCGAGACAAGGCAAGAGTTCGTCTGAGTTGGAGCCCACCAGCAAATCGTTATGGAGCGCAAATTGTTGGCTACCAAATTCAATACTCTTCAAACAGTGGTGCCAGCTATCAAACTTTGATTGATAACACTGGCAGCACTGAAACGAGATTGTTTGTTAGCGACGGCATCAGAGCTGGCGTGAGCTATAGATTCAGAGTTAGAGCAATCACCAACGATGGCTCTGAAGCTAACACCCTAGGTGCCAGTTCCAACACCGCCTCGGCAATTGTTAGAACGGCGCCAAAACCTTTGTATGTAACTTCAGCGCCAAGAGTCGGTCCAGGCAACATCACGTACCTGGCTCAGTCAATTTCCGATCGCGGCGGTTTTCCTGCCAGTCAGGTTCGTTATAGAGCTGTCGCGACCGCGGCAGACATTGAGTCGGTAGAGACTTCTTTATGCAATGCAACGAGGTGTCGTTTCCCTGACCTTTTGCCAGCGACCACTTACACAATTGAAGTTTTTGCGACTAATGAACTAGGCAGTTCGAGTTCAAATGCCGCAGTTCCAGTTAATGATTTGTATTTTCCTCTTCAGTGGCACCTGAGTGGCAAAAATGGCATCTCTATGCCGACCGCTTGGAAGTACTCTCAGGGCGATGGCTCCAAAGTCGTTGCGGTTATTGACACTGGAATAAAGGCTCACCAGCAAATTGATAAGAGCCTGACTCGAAACGCTGATGGCAGCATCTATGGTTATGACTTTGTTTCTGAAATTGCAAGCGCAGCCGATGGGGACGCTGAGGATTCAAACCCCAATGATGAAGGCGGCGATTCAGCAGGAGGCAGCAGCTTTCACGGTACCCACGTTGCTGGGATCATCGCAGCCGAGCATGACTTTGTTGGCACCGCTGGGGTTGCTCCAAACATCAAGCTCTTGCCAATTAGGGCACTTGGCAAAGATGGCGGAACCATCTCCGATTTGGTCAAGGCAGTCAATTGGGCCTCCGGAGTAAAGATCAGTGGAATCCCACAAAACAGGTTTCCGGTATCAGTTATCAATCTTTCTTTGGGTGCAAAAGAACTTGTTCCTTGCACGGGAGGCTACGCCTCTATCTTTGATGCAGCGATTTCTAAAGGCATCACCGTTGTAGCGGCTGCAGGAAACGAGAGCAGAGCTTCTCTTTCCTTTCCTGGAAACTGCCCTGGTGTCATAACCGTTGTAGCAACACAGGCTTTGGGCGATCGGGCTGCTTACTCAAACTATGGTGTTGGGACTTTGCTTTCAGCCCCAGGTGGCGAGTTCAATATTGGATCTACCGAGTCTCCAGAATCACGCGGGGGAATCATCTCAACTTCTGTCGATTCTGCAAATTTGCCGAGCTACCGCCTCTCAGAAGGCACGAGCATGGCAGCACCAATTGTTTCTGGAATTGTCGCTTTGATGTATTCAATGCAGCCGAACATCACACCAGCAAGAGTTCGCACAATTCTTGAAAACTCTGTGAGGCCGTTTGCTCCTGGAACTAATTGCGCAACCATCGGAGGCTGTGGCGCCGGAATCATAAATGCCCAGCTAGCTTTAGCTCGCACCAGCTCTTTGAAGTAAGTCAAAAGCTTCAGTTAAATGAAAAAGACCCGCAGGCAGCGGGTCTTTTCTCTTTGGTGCGGAAGGTGGGACTTGAACCCACACGTCCTTTCGAACGCTGGAACCTAAATCCAGTGCGTCTGCCAATTTCGCCACTTCCGCGTTCCTCAAATAGTCTAGCCAATTCCCGCTGTGGATAAATCCTCCCGCCCAAATTTCCTATTGGGCAAACTTGCCTACCGAGGCCAATCAAGGAGGCAACTTGTCAGAACTGGTTTCTTCCTTGTCAACACTGGCCCGGAGAAGAATCGTCACGGGAGGCGTCGAGTTAGGCCGTGCTGTAAATGAGGTCTTGGACGAAGCAGTTGAAGCTGAGCCAAATGGACCCCTAGCTGCGCAGGAGTCTCGACTAAGAAATGAGCTAACCGCGCAATTGTCCGCCTATGGACCTTTGCAACCCTTGCTGGATGACCCAGACATTGAGGAGATATGGCTCAATGGCAACTCCGAGGTCTTTGTAGCTCGAGCAGGAGTTTCTAGCGTTCTGAAAATCAGCATTCAACCAGATCTTCTGCAGACTCTGATTGAAAAGATGTTGCGCAACACTGGAAGGCGCCTCGATAGATCATCTCCGTTTGTTGACGCTTCACTTGAGGATGGTTCAAGACTCCACGTAGTGATTCCAGACATCACTAAAGACAGTTGGAGTGTAAACATTCGAAAGTTTCCAAGTCGGGTGTATTCGCTTGAGAAGTTAGTAGAACTTGAATCTCTCGATAGGTCGCAAGCAAATTTTCTCAGTGAGCAAGTCAAGCAAGGTAAGAACATACTGGTCTCCGGCGCTACCCAAGCCGGAAAGACAACTTTTTTGTGTGCGCTTCTTGGTGAGGTTTCAAAAACCGAACGCGTTGTTTCCGTCGAAGAAACTTTTGAGATTCGATTTCAAGGGCCTGACTGGGTAGCAATGCAGACTCGTCAACCTAACCTGGAAGGGTTAGGCGAGATCACGCTTCGCAGACTCGTGAAAGAAGCTCTCCGAATGAGACCTGGACGAATAGTGGTTGGAGAAGTTCGACAGGCCGAGAGCTTAGATCTACTAATTGCACTGAATTCTGGGCTGCCTGGGCTCTGCACTATTCATGCCAATTCAGCTGCGGATGCCATATCAAAACTTTGTACTCTTCCACTTCTAGCCGGCGCAAACATCACGTCCGAGTTTGTTAATCCAACCGTAGGAGCTGCAATTGATTTAGTAGTTCATTGTCAGATGCTGCCGAGCGGAAAAAGAATAGTTAAAGAAATAGCTACTGTGGCTTGGAATCCAGTGCGCTCAAAAATTGACATTAGCTTGGTTTCACCATGAGCTCACTGCGACTAACGCTCGAGGCAGCTGGACTTTCAAGATATTCCCCAGTTCACCTAGTTTTTGCTATTACTGCAGCTGCTGTCGTGGTTGCCAGCTGGGTGCAGTTAAGTTTTGAAGTCACCGGACTCACACTCTTTAGTGCGCTGGCAGTAGTTGGTCTGAGCCTTGAAGCGCTCCGCTTTCGGGCGAAGCAACGTAGCGATCAGCTCGCTCGACTCTGGCCAGAGGTTTTGGATTCGTTGCATTCAGCAGCTAGTAGCGGATTTGGGATTGTGGAGTCCTTAGACCAATTGGCCCTGACTGGTCCCGAGAGAGTTCGAATAGTTTTTCGAGAACTTGTGGACCGACTGGACTCAGGTTACGGCTTCGATACTTCGCTGGATTGGTTTAAGGCGCAGTTTGGTCAACTTCAATCCGATCGTCTTGTGGAGCTGATTCGAATCACTCATCGCATGGGGGGAGTTGGCTATCTAGATTCTTTACGCGAACAAGCAATTCGCACAAGATCCGAGATAGCTCTTTGGGGAGAGCTCGAGTCTAAACAGGGCTGGGTCTCGGGAACTGCAAAGCTTGCCATCATTGCCCCTTGGGTAATCGTTGCAATACTTTCGGTGCGAGCTGAGAATGTAGAAATTTACAACACCCCTGAGGGAACCCAGGTATTGGTGGCAGGACTTCTAGTTTCACTAATCGCCTATAGATTGGTGAGCTTTTTGGGTTCACTTTCAAAGCCGAGCAGAGTCCTTACAAAGTGAACGTGGACTTTGTTCTTGCTGTCAGTTTTGGAATAGGCATTGCTGGACTAATGGGCCTGGTTCGAGTTAGTGGAAGTGGCGCTCTTGTTTCTAGATTGACCCCAATACCGCTAAGTATTCGGCCTGTTCGACGCAAGAGCCTGCTTGGGTCAGGCAAATCGCTAGTAAAGAATCTCAGGTTGCTGAATTCCCAAAAACTTGAGCGAGTGTTGTTTGAGCTCCCAGAAATTATTGAACTAATCACAGTTTGTCTTCGGGCTGGCGATGGTATCTATCGAAGTTTTGCGAGAGTGATTCCAAGATGCGAGGGTCAACTAGCGCGGGAGATTTCGAAGTCTTTGAAAGCGGTGGACCTAGGTGCGGCCTTTGGAGTAGAGATTAGGCAAGTCGCCGAAGTTCTTCCACATCCCCAAGTGTCTGAGTTTGTAAACAAAGTTTCCCTTGCACTGGAGCGAGGGACTCCACTAGCTCAGATGCTTAGCGAGCAGGGGCTCAGCGTGAGAGAAGAGATCAAGAACCGTCTACTTGAGCAGGCAGGTAAAAACGAAACTCGGATGCTCATTCCTTTGGTGTTCTTGATTCTTCCAGTCACCGTGCTATTTGCAATCTATCCAAGCCTCGAGCTACTCAACTTTGGATTCATCTAAATGAAAAGGAGAAAGAAATGATCACCCAGCAATTCCGCGACGAAACCGGCGATGTCCCTGGTTGGGTACTTATAACCCTGATGACGGCAGGGCTAGTTGTAGTGATGTGGTCCTTTGCGGGCCCAGCCCTTCAAGGAGTATTTCAGCAGGCCATAAACCGTGTGGTCAGCTTCTAGGGAGGATGGGTCTGCAGTTACTGACTTTGTTCTGGTTGCATTCCCTATGCTCGCTATTTTTGTTGCCACAACTTCCATCACGCTTGGCTCGTATGCCCGAGTTGTACTTCTTGATTCGACAATCGAAGGCGCAAGATATGCTGCCCTGGCGGATCAGGACATTGCAGCAGGTATAGCGAAAACAAAAAAATTGGTCGCCTCCGCTCTCGGACCAGCTCTAAGTGTGAATGTTGCCGGGAGCGCAACACGCATTGGAACACTCGAATCCGTCAGACTGGTTTCGACTTTAGGACTCAGCTTGATTCCTGGTAGTAGTGTCTTGAGCGTATCTTCGGTGGCCACTCGTGAAATCGAGTACTGACCTCGACTCCGAGCATGGATCGGCAATAGTGGATCTAATTGGTTTCGGAGTTTTGCTACAGATACCAATACTGATGTTTGCAACATTCGCCGTGTCGATCCAGCAACAAAGCTTTGCAGTGGAGTCCATTGCAAGGCACGCGTTGCGAGCTCACTCGCTTTGGCCTGTGCTGGAAAGCACTCAGGAGGTGGTGACTGCCATTTCAAAGGACTTTGGAATCAATCCTGAGCGAGTGAACTGGACTCTGGTGTGCTCTCCAAACCCAAACTGCCTGGAGCCAAACACAGTGGCCCGCATCGAAGTCAGATATGGAGATTTAGTTGCTTATGCAAACCAGAGATTTTGAACCACGGGAATCCGGATCACTTGCACCCTTGGGCATAGGTCTAGCTACGCTTTCTCTCGCTTTAGTTCTCTTGATTCTTTCAGCGGCAAGCCTTTACCTAATTGAACGAAGACTTACGACCGTGGCCGAGTCGACTGCGATTTCTGTATTGATTGATGCAAAGGGAGATCTCACGCAGCCACTATCTGGCTTTGCAAACAAGTGGCTCCAATCGCAACCACTGAAAGGTCTAGATCAGATTGAACTGGTTGAAGCCATCTCGGTGGATCAAAGAACAGTTCGAATCAGGTTGTGTAGCACCTCGAGGCCAATCTTTGGAAACTACATGTTTTCTGAGATAGGAAGGGTTTGCTCGGAGGCTTTGGCGCGTCGAGGCAAGTAGCGATGTGCCATAGCAGCACCAAAAATCCCCGCACCTGTTAATGCAAACATGGCGCTTGCCAAACCAAAGGCTGCAGCGATCAAGGAGATTAGTATTGGCGTCGCAGCAACACCGGTATCAACCAGGAGTCGATACGAAGCTAAGAATTCGTTTTTCTCGCCCTTTGGTGCAAGGTCAGAGCCAATCACCAGAATGATTCCACTACCAACTCCGTTAGCCAATGACATCACTAGAGCGACGGCAAGAAATGTTGTCGCATCGGTCGCGAGTGTCAAAAGCGAGAAAGTGAAGGATAGCCCGAGCAAAGTTGGAAGTGCTGACCATCGTCTCCCGAAGCGATCCATGATCTGCCCAGAACTGTAGGACAAGGCAAGATCTAGTGCGCCGGCAATTCCCATGTACAAAGCAGTGGCAGCTGGAGATAGTCCGATGTGTAGCGCCCATAATGGGAGCCCAACTATTCGAGCTGTTCGGAGACCGCCCATAATCGCAGAGACAACACCCAACGTCGCTAACTTTTTAGATTCTCGTTTTGCAACGATCCAAGTTGCACCTGGCTTGGTTCCTGGCGTATTAGGCATGACGTCAGGTTTTACAAACACCAAAACCAAAGCAGCTAATGCGCAAAAGATAACGGCGTTCCAGTAAACGGCCTTAACGTCGAAGAGAGTGATAAGCAGCGCGCCAATCATCGGCCCAAAGAAGTGGCCCGCTCTAAAAACTCCTCCAAGAATTGAAAGCGACCTGGCGCGGTGTGAGTAGGGAACAGCTTCTGTCAAAAAAGAATGTCGTGCCAAGGCAAACACCGAGACGCTAGCACCGAGTAGAAACATTCCCAACCCAAGCATCCACAGACTCGTAGAAACAAGTGATACCAAGACTCCAATGCTTCCAAGCGCTGCTGCCGAAAGCATCGCCTTACGCTCTCCGATGGAGTTGATAAGTCTTGCCGCAGGAATGTCAGCCATAAGAGTTCCCACCATGACAAGACCAGTGATGATTCCTGCAGTTGGGAGGCTAGCTCCAAGAGATTGGGCGCTGGCGGGGATGATTGGAAGAAGGCTTCCCTCACCAATGCCAAACAAGAGAGAAGGTGCGAATACCGGAAAGTTCAAGCTCGATATCTTGAAGTCTTTGGTGTTTGCGGGCACCTGACAATTATGCTCCTGACTTAGACTTGGGAAATCATGTCGGATCTAGATCTAGCCACAGAAATCAAGACGCTTCGGCAGCTTTTTGGCACCATAAAAGAAGTTATCGACCCTGTTTCGCTTCAGTCAGAAGTTGATTCCCTTCGGGAGCAGGCCTCAGCTGGCAATCTTTGGGATGACCCTGAGCGAGCTTCAAAGATCACATCTTCTTTGTCCAGGTCTCAGGACAAGCTCGACATGATTGTTTCGGTCGAGGCTCGAATCAATGACCTAGAAGTCTTAGTCGAGATGGCCAACGATGCCTCCGACACCCAGACCAAAACCGAAGCAAAAAAGGAACTGGCTGACTTAGAGAAGCTCGTTGGTGAACTTGAGATTCAAACGCTGCTAAGTGGTGAGTACGATTCCAGGGCCGCAGTGATAACGATTCGTAGCGGAGCCGGCGGCGATGATGCTACTGACTTTGCCGAGATGCTAATGCGGATGTACATCCGATACTGCGAGCAAAAGAAATACCCAGTCCAGGTTCTAGATATCTCGCACGCTGAGGGGGCAGGAATCAAGTCCGCAACCTTTGAAGTAGATGCGCCATATGCTTATGGTTCTTTATCTGTTGAAGCTGGCACGCATCGCCTAGTCCGCATGAGCCCGTTTAATGCCGCTGGTAAGCGTCAAACTTCATTCGCGGCAGTGGAGATTGTTCCCTTGGTTGAGCAAACCGAAGCAATTGACATCCCCGAGGCAGACATTCGAGTAGATGTGTTTCGTTCATCCGGTCCCGGTGGGCAATCCGTGAATACAACTGATTCAGCGGTGCGAATCACGCACTTACCAACCGGGACTGTGGTTAGTTGTCAGAACGAAAAGAGTCAGATTCAGAATAAGCAAGCTGCTATGAGAGTTTTACAATCTCGTCTATTAGAAGTACGAAGACGTGAAGAGGAAGCGACCAAGAAGCAGCTGGCAGGAGACGTTAAGGCATCCTGGGGTGAGCAAATGAGAAGCTACGTTCTCGCTCCGTACCAAATGGTTAAGGATTTGAGAACTGAATATGAGGAGAACAACCCGCAGTCGGTATTTGATGGGGGACTCGACGGATTTATAGCCGCGGGAATCCGCTGGAGAATGCGCTCTCACGCTTAGGCTTGAGACACAATGATCAGCGTTCAAAACGTCACCAAAAAGTACAAGGGAACTCCTAGACCCGCCCTTGATCAGGTAAGCCTGGAAATTGAAAAAGGCGACTTTGTCTTTTTAGTTGGGGCTTCTGGTTCCGGTAAATCCAGCCTGATGCGCCTAATGCTTCGTGAAGACATTCCAAACAGCGGTTCTGTTCACGTTCTCGGTGAAAACCTGGTCGGTCTTCCAGCAAGGAGAGTTCCGTTCTTTCGTCGCAAACTTGGTGTTGTGTTTCAAGATTTTAGACTTCTACCTAACAAAACCGTTTCGCAGAACGTGGCATTTAGTCTCGAAGTTATTGGAAAGTCCCAAGGCTTTATCCAGGAGGCGGTTCCAGATGTTTTGGGATTGGTTGGACTGGCAGAAAAAGCTGACCGACTTCCGAGTGAACTTTCCGGTGGCGAACAACAGAGAGTCGCGTTAGCAAGAGCAATTGTAAACAAGCCAGCGATTTTGCTTGCTGACGAACCAACTGGAAACTTAGACCCAACAACCAGCGAGGGGATCATGGCGTTGATTCACTCAATCAATTTGGCTGGCACAACAGTTGTGATGGCAACGCACGATCGTTCAATTGTTGACAAGATGCAGCGTCGCGTGGTTGAGCTAAGTCAGGGTCAAATCATTCGAGATCAAGCAAGTGGCGGCTACGGAGTGCGGGCTTAGTCATGCGATTTGGTTTTATGTTTTCCGAGGTTGGTCAGGGCCTGCGTCGAAACATCGCAATGGTCATCAGTATCGTCCTTGTAACTTTCATCTCTCTGACATTCGTTGGTACAGCGTCTTTACTGCAGCTCCAAATCGGACAGATGAAAAACTACTGGTACGACAGAGCGCAGGTTGCGATCTATCTGTGCACCGATGTTTCTCCTGAAGCAACTTGCCCGAGAGGCGAAGCCTCCGAAGATGTCAAAACTGAAGTTCAGGAAAGACTAGATTCTGCAACTTTGACCCCGTTCATCGAGGAGTACTACTTTGAGGACCACGACCAGGCTTACGCAAACTTTCAGGAGCAATTTGCAGGAAACGCGGTAGCTCAGTACGTTCGGGCCGAACAGTTGAATGAGACCTATTGGGTGAATTTGTTTGACCCAAACAAATCACAAATCATTACAGAGAGCTTCACCGGTCTTGCTGGAGTTGAGGAAGTTAGAGACCAGCGAAGCTACCTCGATCAGATTTTCAACATCTTGAATATTGCCTCTTTGGCTGCAATCGCAATTGCTTCCCTGATGCTGATCTCCAGCGTGTTATTGATTTCAACAACTATTCGACTCTCAGCTTTCTCTAGACGACGCGAGTTGGGAATCATGAGGCTGGTTGGTGCCAGTAACTTCTCAATTCAACTCCCATTTATTCTCGAGGGAGTAGTAGCCGCCCTTCTTGGAAGCTTGTTGGCTGCTGGCGCAGTTTTGGGCCTTGTTGTGTTCTTTGTACAAGGGTTCTTGGCGGAAAGACTTCCTTTCACTAGCTTTGTGAGCCTCAGCGATGGCATGCTTGTAGTTCCGCTATTAATTGCAGCCGGCGTCGTGTTGGCTGCAGTGGCTTCGGGTCTTGCGATCCGGCGCTACTTAAAAATCTAGGAGTCGATCGTGCCGAGAGAGCGTGGCCAGCAAGTGGTGGCCACCAATCGTAAAGCCCGTCACGACTATCACATCGAAGATGTCTATGAAGCAGGCATTGTCCTAACCGGAACAGAAGTGAAGTCGTTGCGGGCCGGTCGCGCATCCCTGGTGGATGGCTATGCCACGGTGGAGCGAGGTGAAGCTTGGCTCGAAAACGTGCACATCCCTGAGTACACACAAGGCACTTGGACCAATCACTCAACTAGACGCAGGCGCAAGCTTTTGTTGAATCGAGTCGAGATCGACAAGCTAACAGGCAAAATCAAAGAATCTGGTTTTACTCTGGTACCACTTTCGTTGTACTTCAAAGATGGGAAAGCCAAGGTCGAGATAGCTCTGGCCAAGGGTAAGAAAGACTACGACAAGCGCCACTCCCTAAAGGAAGCGCAAGACAAGAGAGAAGCAGCTAGAGCAGTTTCGACTAAGGGTAAAGAATGGTAGCCCTTCCTTTTGTCAGTTCTCCGCGATAGACTGAAAGGCTGCCAAAAGGCAGTTTGAAAACTAAACATGGGGATGATCGGTTTCGACGGTTTTTGCAGAAACTGAATGAAGCGGGTCGAGAATGCAGAGTTATCTCGTTAACGTCCTCTGCAAACTATAGGTGCCAAATCTAAGAGCACCGACTTCGCCCTAGCTGCATAAGCTAGCCTCGAGGTCCGTCAGCCTAAATTTGATTTCGTTTTAGGTACTGGCGTCATTTAGAAATCTTGCTGGGTAGCTACGCCTTAGGGCTACTTGGGACTTTTACTCAGGCTGGGCTCGTCGGTTAGGTCGCTTCAAGCTTTGACCGGAGTCGAGTAAAACAGTATTGAAGCTACACCCGTAGAAGAGTCAGAATCCAAAAATCGGACGGGGGTTCAATTCCCCCCATCTCCACCATGTTCAATAAAGCCCAGGGATTTCCTTGGGCTTTATTGCATTGCTAAAGGCAATGAACCCAGCTTTTCAAGTAAATTAACACCCAGAGCTTCATTTATCTAACTGGAAGTATGCAAGATCTGACCATGAAACACTTCACTACAAATTTATTGAGTTGGGCGCCCAGGGCGTCAAACGGGGGTTTGCTTGTCTAAGCCAGTCATTGCCGTAGTCGTACCTTCTTATAAGGTCACATCTCATGTCGTCGAGACTCTCTCGGAGATAGGCAAAGAAGTTTCTTACATATTTGTTGTCGATGATGCTTGTCCAGACGGTTCGGGGAAACTTGTCCAGGAGAAGGTTTCAGACAAGCGAGTAACCGTCCTATTTCACCAGGAGAACCTTGGCGTTGGTGGCGCGATGATCACTGGATACAAAGCCGCCTTAGAAACTGATGCCGACATCATTGTGAAACTCGATGGTGATGGGCAAATGGACCCAGCTCTTATTGGTGAACTAATTGCTCCGATTGTTAATGGCCGCGCTGACTACACCAAAGGCGATCGACTGGACAGCCTTACCGGCCTGAGTCAAATGCCAAGCATTCGTCTGTTTGGAAATGCTGGTTTGTCTTTGCTTACAAAAATCTCAACCGGTTACTGGAACATAACTGATCCCACAAATGGATACACTGCAATCCATCGTGACGTCTTGAAAGCCTTGCCTTTGGACATGCTAAGCAAGAGATTCTTTTTTGAATCGGATATCTTGTTCCGCCTAAGCCTTTACCGTGCTGTGGTTTGGGACGTGCCCATGCAGGCAAGATACGGAACAGAAAAGAGCAACTTAAGCATTATTAAGACCCTTTGGGAATTTCCCTGGAAGCACTTCAAGAACTTCCACAAGAGACTGTTTTACAACTACTACCTTCGTGACGTTTCAGCTGCTTCCATAGAGCTGCCGCTGGGATTCACTCTCTGGTGGTTCGGTTTGATTTTCGGTATCGCGTCCTATAACCAGTCCATGGAAACTGGAGTCGCAGCAACTACCGGAACCGTGATGATTTCGGTGGTTCCCCTAATTCTTGGTTTCCAGCTACTTCTTGCGTTTGTTAGTCACGATGTATCGGCTGTACCTACTAGACCCCGCCACAAAGGGGACCTACCTTGGTAGCCAAACTAAGGGCTGAGCATGCTCTGATTTTTGTGCCGTTTGTTCTCGCACTCTGGTCGATTAGTCGCGTGTGGACAGTTCTGCCTTCGATCATGCAGGACGAGTACATCTATACCAGTCAGGCCAAGAACTTACCTTTTGCCGAACAGTTCTACTCCAATTACTTGTTCTCTTTGGTAATGGGACTCACGAACTACTGCGGCGATGATTTCTATGGCTGCACCAAGACCATCAACTCGTTTTTCTTCATGGGAACAGTGTTCATCACATTGCTGATTGCGCTGAGGTTCCTCACCTTCCGATGGTCTGTATTCGTAGCATCGGTGACTGCATTGAGCCCAATTGCAATTCCTGTTTCCTACTTCATGCCCGAGACGATGTACTTCTCCATGATGACTTTGACTATCTGGTTGACACTCGTGGTATCTAAGCGCGAGAGCTGGGTTTTTTGGATTGTGTCGGGCTTAAGCCTCGGTGCGACGGCTCTAGTGAAACCTCATGCGGTCTTCATGCTGCCGGCATTTGTGTTTTTTGCCTTCATCTTTGCCTACAAAAAATCCGATGCAAACTGGCTCCAGGCGATTCGAGCTGGAGCAGCTGTCGCGGTTGGATTTGTGGTCACGAAGTTTGGTTTGGGTTTTGCGTTTGCGGGCACAGAGGGACTCAAGTTATTTGGTGGTTACGGAACCCCAGTCGGCGCTCTAACCGGTGCAGCCGCTGCTGAAGATGTAGTAGTTGGAACGGATGGAGTGGCACGATCCGGACTTGAGGTCTTGGTCACAGTTGCATCGACACATCTACTTGCGCATGCTTCGGCAATGCTTCTTTTGGCTGGAATTCCTTTGCTACTTTCACTGCGCGTTAGTTACTCGGTTGTGAAGACCAGGCAGCCCATCGGCGACGTTAGCTCACTGTTTGTCCTGGTGGCGCTGATCACAGTTTCGATGGTTGGTGTTGTAGCGCTCTTCGAGGCTTATGTAACCGCAAGCGGTGACGACCACAGTGACCGCCTGATTCTTCGCTACTACGAGTTCTTGATTCCACAATTTATTGTCATGGGACTTCTACTTCCACGGTTTACCGACTCCAAGCGCTTGTTCAGAATTATTCAAGGATCAATCATTGTTGCGGCCTCGATGTTCTTCACCATCTATTACCCGCCTACTTTTGACAAGCAGTACGCTGACGCTTCAACCTTGCCGGGAATGGGAGACAGCCAAGGGTTCTTTGTCTTTGTGGGAATCTTCGTCTCCTGCGCTGTCATCTTCTGGATTGTGAATCCAGAGCGTGGAAACTTAGTCATCGGAAGATTTATCATGCCAAGCGTTTTGATTGTTGCTTTGGTAATGTCCCAAAACAAGTTAATTGAGATTAACGGAACACCGGCATACTTTGACCAAGCTGGTTGGGACACTAGAACTTACCTTGACGATGTTCCTGGTGAACGGATTATGGTTGTTGGCCAGACTCGAACTGAAGTTTTCAC
>ERZ1022724.12-NODE-12-length-52978-cov-14.284886_pt1 | contig 52978 bp, 36 predicted proteins | sample MGYA00521091_ERZ1022724 | MGnify/ENA primary metagenome ERZ1022724 (study PRJEB33162, sample SAMN09537610) | freshwater metagenome | isolation source: freshwater | place: Canada:Alberta | collected 2017-07 | study: EMG produced TPA metagenomics assembly of the... | reverse complement strand
CACCTTATTCATTCCCAATTCATCCGAGTTCGTTAGCGTGTCCCTAGATTTCAACAAGAACCGATGCAAATTGCCACTGAAACGGAAGTCGCCGATGCTGCCAAACACCTCCGCTCGCTTGCCGGCGGGCTCAATCAAGTGCTCTTCGGCCAGGAGGAGCTCGTCGATCTGGTCATCACCGGGGTCCTCGCGCGAGGCCATATCCTGTTGGAAGGTCTGCCCGGATTGGGGAAAACCGAGCTTGTCAAAGGACTGTCCAAGCTCCTGAAGCTCGACACCAAACGCGTGCAGTTCACCCCCGATCTCCTGCCCGGAGACATCACCGGCAACCCGGTGCTCCAGGAGGTGGATGGTCGCCGCGAGTTTGTTTTCCAACCCGGCCCGCTCTTCACGAACATCGTGCTCGCGGATGAAATCAACCGGGCTTCGCCCAAAACCCAGTCCGCATTGTTAGAGGCGATGCAGGAGCGCCGTGTGACCGTGCTCGGAAAAACCCACGACCTGCCCAAACCATTTTTCGTGCTCGCCACGCAGAACCCCATCGAACTGGAGGGCACCTATCCCCTGCCCGAAGCCCAGCTCGACCGGTTTCTCTTCAAACTTGAGGTGACCCGCAACGATGTGGCCACGCTTCAACGCATCGTCACCCAACGTGAACTCGGAACGGACCCGCAGGTGGAGCCGGTGATGAGCGCGGAGACCCTCGGCGATTTGTTAGAATTGGTGCGGCGCATCTATCTGCCGGACGTGGTCGCCAACTACATCGCCCGCGTGGTCGATGCCAGCCACCCCGGACAATCCGCCGCGGCCCGCAGCATCCGCTTCGGTGCCAGCCCGCGCGCGGCGCTCGCGCTTGCCTCGGGCGCGAAGGCCCGCGCACTCACGCACGAGCGGACGAATGCCTCGTTTGAGGACGTCAAGGCGATCGCCCCCGCAGTGCTCCGCCATCGCATCGTTCTCGATTACAACGCCCGGATTGAGGGCCACTCGACCCACGACATCATCCGCGCGTTGTTGGAAGAGGTTCCATTTCAAGCCACCGCCACGCCCCGGGTGTTGACTGCCAAACCCTGAAATCAAAGTCCCTTCATGCGCCGCCTTTTCCTATTTCTAGCCCTCGTCTTACCGGTCACCGCTCAGGAAACGATGATCCGCGAGGTCGTCGATCCGGTGACAGACACCCATGTCGAGGTGCTTGCGCTTTTTTCCAAGCCCGCGCCTTCCGGTTACTTTCCCGTGCGCGTCAAAATCGCCAACAACCTCAAAAACGAGCGCCGCGTCTATCTGGATTTCAAAAGCCAGTCCGGCTACAACGACGACCTGTTGACGAACTCCTCCTTCGCGTTCACCGCGCAGGGCGGCAAGACGGTCATCGCCGATATCCTCGTGCCGCTCTGCCCGCCCGGAAACCACTACGGCAACAAATCCATCTCGGTCGAAATGAGCGGGTCGATGGGCAAGGCGTCTAACAACATCAACGCGGAGCATGACGAGAAACAACCGGCCGTCCTTCTCAGTGAGGCGCTTTTCACACCGAACGCATCCACGCTCGATAGCGAAATCAAGTCGAAATACAGTTCGTCAGGCCGTGGTTCCGCCGAGTTCGCCGCCAAGTTTGATCCCAAGCAACTTCCTGACGAATGGCTCGCCTATTCCGGCTTCGACAGCATCCTGATGACGGACCGCGATTGGACGAACATTCCACCTGGATCGAGAAATGGCATCCTTTCCTGGCTGCGGCTCGGCGGGCAGCTCGTGATTTATTCCAGCAGCTCCACCACCTTGGACGCATTGGGGATACCCGCTCAAGCAGGTTTCGGCAGCACGGTGATCCGCACGATTTCCTCTGACCTGAAAGTGAATGCAGCGGAAGTCGTCTCGCTCGTCGCGGGAAACAAAACGCAGCCCCAGCAGGTCTCAAGCCGGGAAAATTTCAAAAGTTCATGGCCGCTCCAGACGGTGTTTGGCGCACAGACATTTCGTTATTCGCTGTTTGTCGGCGTGTTGGTCATCTTCGCCATTCTTGTCGGCCCGGTGAACCTGTTTGTGTTCGCCAAGCCAGGGCAGAGGCACCGGCTTTTCATCACCACCCCGCTGATTTCTCTGGCAGCCAGCCTGGTGCTCATCGTGTTGATCATCGTGCAAGACGGATTCGGAGGAAATGGAATGCGCCGGGTCCTCATGGAAGTGCGCCCGGACGCGGGCATCCATGCGGCCTTCATCCATCAGGAACAATTCAGCCGCACCGGCGTTTTGACCGACTCGAATTTCACTCTCGATGTCCCGGCCACGTTTTTACCGGTTCCCATCGCGGAAAGCCGCTGGGCCCGCTACACCAACGGGTCGGGTTCCTTCAGCTCGAATAACGGCGAAAAAGGCAGCTTCAACCTCCAACCAAGCGGCGGAAAAATCGAAGCCTCCGGGGATTGGTTCCAGAGCCGCTCCGAGCATGGCCACATCCTATCAGCCGTCACCTCCACCCGTGGCCGCATCGAGAAAACACAAACTCCGGGCACGTTCATCTCCACCTTCGAGTTCCCCATCGAGACACTTTATTTCCTCGACGAATCCTCCCAATGGCACCGCGCGGAAGCGATCACCTCGGGGAAAAGCTTCACCCTGACGCCCGTCGACCTCAGCATCGCCGCCCCCGCGCTTGCCACCGAGATCAATGCCTTCGCCCCACGGAACCAGCAATTCCTCAAATCCGCAGCCAAGCGCCCGGGCCACTTCATCGCCCTCACCACCCACGCCCCGGGCATCGCCACCAACCCCGGCATCCGCTGGAAAGAAACCCAAACCATCATCACGGGACCCGTGGTTGAGTAAAAACTGAAAAGCTGAAATGCTGAAAAACTGAAATTTTTAGAGAACCCGATCCAGCCTCACCATTCACCTCCTTTCCCTCTCCATTTCAGCTTTTCAGCATCTACCTACTTTCCCTTTCTATTTCAGCATCTCAGTTTTTCAGGTTTTCAGCATCTACCTCTTTACCCTCTTCATTTCAGCATCTCAGCTTTTCAGCATTTCAGCATTTACCTACCAATGTCCGCCCTCAAGATCAACAACCTCTACCGCTACTTCGGCGATCTCAAGGCCGTTAACGGGGTCACTTTTGAAATTCCCCATGGCTCGGTCTGTGGCTTCGTCGGCTCTAACGGCGCGGGCAAGACGACCACCATGCGCATTCTTGCGACCCTGGATTATCCCACGCTCGGCTCGGCGGAAGTCTGTGGCATCAACGTCGTCCATCACCCGTCGGAAGTCCGGCGGCTGATCGGCTGGATGCCGGATCATTTCGGAAACTACGAACACATGACCGTGCTTGAGTATCTGGATTTCTACGCCAGGGCGCTTGGCTACAAGGGCAAGGAGCGCCGCCAACGGATTCAGGAAGTCATGGATTTTACCGACCTGGTTCCTCTCGCCGAGCGCTTTTCTAACAAGCTTTCCAAAGGCATGACCCAGCGCCTGGGCCTTGGACGCGCCCTGTTGCACGATCCCCAGGTGCTGATCATGGACGAGCCCGCCGCCGGACTGGATCCCAAGGCCCGTGTGGAACTCAAGCACCTCATCCGGGTCCTGGCCAAGGAGGGTAAAACCATTTTCATTTCCTCCCACATCCTATCCGAACTCGGGGAAATGTGCGATTCCCTGCTCTTCATCAACAACGGCCGTATCGTCCACCACGGTGATTCAGAGTCTCTCCGCCATGGCTCGGACACCCTCGGCGGCGTGCTCTACGACGTGCAAGTCGATGGCCCTCCCGACTCCATTTCCGACTGGTGCCTGCTCCAGCCCAATGTCGAGTTCCTGGAGGCCCGCAAGCAAGGCGGCCGCATCCGCATCGATACCGAAGACCCGACCAAAGCCGCCGATGTGCTTGCCCGCATGGTCAAGGACGGCCTGCGCATCACCGAGTTCCACCGCGAGCAACGCAATCTTGAGGACGCCTTCATCGACATCATCGGCCGCCTCGACGCAGGTAAGCCCGCCTTACCGCCGCCACTTCCCGTGCAGTCCGCTAACTAGAACCCTCCTTACCTGAATGTCTTCCCCACTTTCACTAGTCGCTGATTTCCCGGACAAACTCTCGCCCATGCTGGTCAAGGAGCTCCGCCAGGGCATGAGAGCCCGCAGCTTCATCCTGCTCTTCCTGGCCTTCCAAACCATTCTGGCATTCATGCTCCTCACGGTCGGAACGAATGTGTCGGACGGCGCGGGAGCCGTCGCATCCAGCATGATTTTCGGCCTATTCGGCATCGCCTCCCTCATGATCCAGCCGATGCGCGGAGTGAACGCGCTTTCCGCCGAGATCACCGGTAATACCATTGAAATGATGGCTCTCACCCGCCTCACGGCTGCCAGAATCGTGCTGGGGAAATGGTTCGCCATCGTCAGCCAGACCGCGTTGATTCTCATCACGATCATTCCCTACCTGATCCTCCGCTATTTCCTCGGGGGGATGATTTTAACAGGTGAATTGATTTTTCTATCGCTCATGTTCCTGAGTTCCATGGCCCTTACCGCCGTCACCGTGGGACTCTCAGGGACGACCACCAAGCTGGTCCGGGCCTTACCGACAGCCGGGATCTTCATCCTGTTGTTTTCCGTTCCAAGCTTCCTGATGCGTGGTGGCGGTAACAGCTTCATGAGCTTTTTCGCGCTCAATGACTGGCCATCCCGAATCGCCATCTTTTCTTATGTCAGTTTCATCGCCTACTTCGGCTGGTGCGCGCTTTCCTATGGAATCTCCACCATCGCCCCGGTCGCGGAAAACCACTCGACGCTGCGCCGCCTGATCTCCCTCGCACTAACTTGTATCGCCGTGGCCCTTGGCTTCCACCCGAGCGTGGACGCCATCGTCATGACCACGGTCCTCGCCATCATCCTGCTCCCGGCGGCGATTGTCGCCTTGACCGAGCCTTCCACCCTGCTTCCGCCGATTTGCAAGCCGTTCCTGGAACGCGGACCGACAGGCAGATTGGCCGGTATTTTCCTGCTTCCAGGCTGGCCTGCCGGGATTTTTTATACAGGTCTACTGGTCGTGATCGGCGCCAGCGGGATCTTTGCCTCCTTGGTGACCAAGGCAAATCCCGACTACCCCATCGAAGTAACCATCGTCAGCCTCGCCTGCCTCGGCAGCGTTCTCCTTCCGGCCTTGCTCAGTGCCAATTTCACCAAGCTGGAAAACAAACGCTTCTCAACCTTCATCGCCTTTGCCTGCGCTTCCGGCATCCTAACCATCGTGCCGGGGATTTTCGCAAACATCGACAATAACAAGTCCCTGCTCTGGTTGTTTATCTGGAATCCGCCGACCTTTATGATGATGGTCGATGAGAGACATTTCCTCCCAAAGGACCTCCTAACAGCAGTTATCATGGTGGATTCCGTCCTCGCATTCCTGTTGCTCGCCACGGCCATCCGCGCCTTCCGCGACTACCGCCGGATTTTTGACGAAACCGAGTCAAGCCTCGCGGAATCGGCTCTTAAATCACCTTGATTTTCGTGAAATCAGCATCATGCAGGACCGATTTAAACGGCTCGCTCAAAAAAAGCCTCAATGTTGAATTGCAGGAACGACTCATGAAAGACCCACGCTTGTTGTCTGATTTTGAATGACTCGTAGATGGTCCGCAAACCGGAAATACCAATTCAACCCAAGAAAAAAACGATTCACTACGTGATCGCGTTATTCGGAAAACCGGAATGTATGGCATAACTGCGGCAGAGAGAAGCTTGCAACTACTCTCATGCCCGCAATTCAGGGTCCGCCCCAAGCCACTCCCCCCACGGTTTATGATCTCCGCGATACCTCATCTCAATTTTCCTGATTCCACGGAATCTGGCATCACCGCGAGTGGGCAACGCTCTTCGATGGGCTATCGACAGCTACCGTCACATCACTTCAGCACTCCCCTACATATTCCGGGCAAAGATAAAATTCTCTTGACGATCATGCCGTTTTGGAAACTACTCCGCCCGGACAGTCTTCCCTCCCCCCTGATTTCCACCTGCCCCCCGCGTTTGATATTTGCAATGCCTGCATCTCCCCCAGCTCGGGATTCACTCGGTAACGAGACTCACACTACGTGTAATTACAATGAATTTTCCTGCTGAACCGGCACACCAATAGCTTTCCTAGACGTTCTCCCCCCACCCCCCAACTGCCTCAGTCCCCCCGCTGTATGAAATCGATCAAATCGTTGCTCCGTACCCTTGGCTTGTTTGCGACACTTACCAGTCTTGGTGTCACCTCCGCACAAGCTCAAACTCCTCCGACCCGGATCCTGCCCTTGGGTGACTCGATGACTTCGGGTGTAAGCGGGTCAGTCGTGAACGGGGGTTATCGTAACCGCCTTTATACCCTGCTTACGAACGCCGGGTATAATGTGGACTTTATCGGGCTTAATACGGATACCAACAACCCAACCCTGCCGGATCGCGACCATCAAGGCGTCGGCGGGATTCGCATTGATACGGTGCAGGCAAGCATCAACGACTGGTTGGACGCCATGGCCGAGCCAGATGTAGTGCTACTTCTGCTTGGGACCAACGACTTTTCGCAAGGCTTCGGTATCAACTCCGTTCAAACGCGTATGAACGACTTGATCTCAGCGATCGCCGTCAAACGTCCCTTCGCCAAAATCATCGTTTCCAACCTGCTTGTCCGAACAGATAGTGCAACTCTGGACGCGCAGGAAGCCGTTTTCAGCGCGGCAATCCCGGGAATCGTTAACACACAGGTTGCGCTGGGGCGCCAAGTGTCTTTCCTGGACATGCGTTCGGGAATTCTGGCGAGTGATTTGAGCGATGGGGTTCATCCGACTTTAGCGGGATACAACAAGATGGCGGACCTTTGGTTTCCAGCGATCACCAACGTGATCTCCCCACTAGGAACCTCCAATCCACCAGTGGTTGTCAACATCGGGCCACCAACCACCTTGCAACAAGTCAATGTCAGATTCAGCAAGCCTCTCGCAGACGCCGCTGCCAATCCTTCAAACTTCACTCTCAATCATGGTGTCACAGTCACGCAGGCAACCCTTGATGCCGCCACCAAGCGAACCATGACCCTGACCACCAGCCCTCAAACCCCCGGCACACTTTATACCCTCGGAGTCAGCAGCAACGTTCGGGATCGTACCGTGCAACAAAACTCGATCGCCCCGGGAACCACCACAGCGTTTGCGGTGGATCTCCATGCGAACGGCAGCTTCGAGTTGGATCTCGCAAGTTGGACTTCCTCTGGCAACGTTGAAATCAGAAACGCGAGCCCTTATGTTGCGACAAGCGGTAGCAAGCTCGTTGCTTTTAACACCGGGCAAGCCCCGGCAAACGGCGTTCTGTCCCAGACTTTCCCAACCGTCATCGGCACTTCCTACGCGCTCGCAATCGACGTGGGTGCATTTGGTGGCGCCTCTGAGCAACGATTGAGAGTTCAAGTTGCAGGTTCGGGGAGCCTCGTAAATCAGACAGTCTCAGTCACAGGCCCGGGCAACAACACACGTTGGCTGCCTCAAGTGTTCGGTTTCGTTGCAAACAGCACCTCCACCACCATGACATTCACCGACGTTTCCCCCACCAGCCAGAACGTGGATCTGGTGCTGGACAATGTCAGACTCACGCCTCAAGTGCCACGGACACTCACCGTCTCGTCCGTCCCATCAAGCGGACTCGCAATCGCAGTCACCCCCCCGGACCTCAATGGAGCCGCAGGGGCGAATACCGGATTCAGCCGGCAATACGCCAATGGTTCAATTGTCACCCTCACCGCCCCAACAAGCGCGGGAACCAACACCTTTTCAAGATGGCAGCGCAACGGCGCGGACTTCACGACCAACGTAAATGCCACCGTCACTCTTGATGCGAACTATACGATGAACGCGGTGTATGTCGCAAGCAATCAAATGTTAGTTAACGGGAGCTTTGAAACAGGATCTTTGAGTCCTTGGACGAAATCCGGAGGAACCGCTGACAGCGTCAAGGTCAACGGCATCATCCCTGCCACTGATGGAACCCGTCTCGTGGAATTCAACAGCGCGAACTCCCCTGCGGGTGGAGTCCTTACTCAAACTTTCACCACCGTTCCCGGCACATCGTATGGATTGACCTTTGATTTCGGTGTCCTTGCCTTCAACACTTCCCAGCAGCGCCTTCAGGTCTCAGTGACGGGAAATGGCAATCTTCTTTCACAGTTGGTCACCATCAATGGAATCAACAACGGAACCGTCAAATGGGATCCAAAGAGCTTTTCTTTCATCGCGAACAGCACCTCCACCACACTTACCTTCACGGACACCTCCACAGTCACTTCCGCGATCGACTGCCTCCTGGACAATGTCAAGGTCACCGGTCCCGCAGCTCCCTTGAATGCCTCACCTGTTGGCATCGCGGATAGCTATAGTGTCGCACAAAACACCCCATTGACGGTTCCTGCTGCAGGAGTGCTGAGCAATGACACCGATGCCGAGACCAATCCTCTCACCTCCATCCTCGCGACCCTTCCAACCAGCGGTAACGTCGTCCTGAGCCCGAACGGAGGCTTCACTTACACTCCTAACCCAGGCTTCGCAGGAACCGACTCGTTCACCTACCGTGCCAATGACGGAACCTCAGACTCCAACAGCACCATGGTCACGATCACGGTCAACGGAATCGCCTCCGGAAGTCTCACGAACGGCTCCTTCGAGTCCGGTGAAAGCGGCTGGGTCATGACGGGAAGTCGCATCGTCTATCCAACTGAAGCACCATTCATCGCCATCGATGGAACCAACCTCTTGATTCTGAATGCCGCAAACGGAGCTCCGAACGCGGTCATCTCACAAACATTCTCCACAACCATCGGCCAGGAATATGAACTGGTGTTCAACGTAGGTGAACTCTCATTTGGAACCACCGAACAACGGCTCAAGGTGGACGTAGCCGGAGCCGCCTCCCTCGTATCTGATACCGTGATCCTTACGGGCAACGGCCAAGGCAACTCAGATTGGAAGCAGCGCTCCTACACCTTCACCGCAACCAGCAACACCACCACGCTGACATTCACCGACACTTCAAGCACCACTTTTGGCGCCGACCTTCTTCTCGACAACGTCCGGGTTCGGATTCCAGTTCCAAACACCGCGCCCGTTGCGGTTGCCAATTCTTACTCGACCACCATCGGCACCCCCCTTGTCGTCCCCGCAGCCGGAGTTCTTACCAACGATACCGACGCTGAGATGAACACCCTCACGGCGGTCCTCGGCACCGGCCCGACCCATGGCAACCTGACCTTGAACCCCAACGGGGGCTTTGCCTACACCCCGAATGCACTCTTCAGTGGCACGGACTCATTCACCTATCGTGCCAACGATGGTTTCCTAAACTCCAGCTTGGCAACCGTCACCATCACCGTCTCTTCGCCGCAGGCCCTCGTGAATGGCAGCTTTGAGTCGGATGAGAGCGGCTGGTCCATGAGCGGCAACCGCGTCGTCATCGAAGCCTCCGGTCCCTACACGCCTTCAAACGGATTGAAGTTCCTCGTCATGAATGGCGGAAACACTCAAGCCAACGCAGTGATCTCTCAAGCGTTCCCGACGGTGATCGGCCAGTCCTACACGCTCGCGTTCCAACTCGGAATCCTCGCCGGCAACACCAACGAACAAAGACTCCAAGTCGAAGTCGTAGGCTCTACCCCGCGGATTCCGGCAACTGTCGAAAGCATCACAGGCAATGGCCTGGGCAATACTGTCTGGACACCCAAGAGCTACACCTTTACGGCGGACAGCACCAGCACCACACTCACCTTCACTGACGTCTCGGCGACAACGTCCCTGATCGATCTGATGCTGGACGATGTCAGTGTTGTTCCCTCAAGCGGGTCCCCAACCAATTCCGCCCCGATCGCAGCGGCGGACTCCTATACCACAGCGTTCAACACCGCTCTAACCGTGCCGGTTCTCACGGGAGTTCTCGCCAATGATACGGATGCCCAGTTGAACCCGCTCACCGCGACCGTGGTGGACGCCCCGACGTCGGGCACGCTCAATCTAGCAGCCAATGGCGGCTTCACCTACACGCCGGCCACCGGTTTCAGCGGAGTAGTCACGTTCACGTATCGCGCCAACGACGGAACGCTCGATTCCAACATCGCAACCGCCACCATCAACGTCGCGGGCAGCTCGTCACAATTGTTGATTAACGGTAGTTTTGAAACCGCTTTCAACGGTTGGACCGTCACCGGCAACACATCGGTCGCCACCAGTCCCGCCTTTTCACCACGTGACGGCGTCGCGGTAGCGGCTTTAAATGACGGCAACAGAACTCCGAATGCAGTGATCTCCCAGTCATTCACCACCGTTCCCGGCACCAGCTATACCTTGGAGTTTGACGCGGGCAACTACGGCTTCAGCCCCGCCACGCAGACCGTCCAGGTGACCGTCAATGGAACCAGCAACCTCCTCACCCAGGTCATCAACATCACGGGCGGTGGCAATGGCACCACACGCTGGGTCGCACAAAGCTTCACTTTCGTCGCCAACAGCACATCCACCACTCTTGCCTTTACCGACCAATCAGGAACTTCGGCGGCTCTCGACCTCCTGCTCGACAATGTCCGGGTCACCGGTGCAGGCGTCCCAAGCAACACCGCTCCCGTTGCTGTCGCAGATACCTACGCGACGAACGTTGACACCGCCTTGGTCATCGCCTCCCCCGGCGTTCTCGGCAATGATACGGACGCCCAGTCCAATCCACTAACCGCAGTTGTGGTCACCCCTCCCGCCTCCGGCAGTCTCAATCTCGCAGCGAACGGTGGTTTCACCTATACCCCCGCCCCCGCCTTCACCGGTGTCGTCACCTTTACCTACCGCGCCAACGATGGATCGCTTGATTCCAACATCGCGACCGCCACCATCACCGTCGGAAGCAGCGCCGTCCAAGTGCTTATCAACGGCAGCTTCGAAACCGCCTTCACCGGTTGGACAGTCACCGGCAACTCGTCCGTGGCCACAAGCGCCGCCCTGTCGCCAACCAACGGTGTCTCGGTAGCCGCCTTGAATGACGGAAACAGAACCCCCAACGCGGTGATCTCCCAGTCTTTCGCGACGGTTCCCGGCACCAATTACACCTTGGAATTTGATGCTGGAAACTATGGCTACAGCCCGAACACGCAAACCATCCAGGTCACTGTCGATGGCAGCAGCAACCTACTGACCCAAGTCATCACCATCAACGGCGGAGGCAACGGCACGACCCGCTGGCTCGCGCAAAGCTTCAGCTTCGTGGCAAACAGCAGCACCACCACCCTTGCCTTCCGCGACCAGTCAACGACAAGCGCCGCACTCGACCTCCTGCTTGACAACGTCCGCGTGACCGGTGCCGGCGGTGCCCCGAACACGGCACCGCAAGCAGTCGCTGACAGCTACTCGACCCCCCTCAACACCCCGCTCGTCATCGCAGCTCCAGGAGTGCTCAGCAATGACACCGACGCACAATCAAGCCCACTCACTGCCGCAGTTGTTACCACCCCCGCCTCCGGCACGGTGAATCTCAACCCGAACGGCGGCTTTACCTATACTCCCGCCACCGGATTCATCGGAACCACCTCGTTCACCTACCGCGCAAGCGACGGAATTGACAACTCGGCACCTGCCACTGTCACCATCACCGTCACGCCGGTTTCAAGCGGCACCTTTGCAAACGGCAGCTTCGAAGCGGACGAGGCCAACTGGACCATGAGCGGAAACCGCATCATTTATAGCAGCCTTGCGCCATACATCGCCATTGATGGCAACAAGATGGTTCTCTTCAACTCCGGCAACTCCGCTCCCAATGCGGTGATTTCCCAGACCTTCACCACAGTTCCTGGAACGGAATATACCCTCGCTTATCAAGTTGGTATCGTGGGCGGACCTTCCAATGAACAAAGGCTGCAAATGCAGATCAACGGAAGCTCGGCCCTATTGCCCACCACGGTGGAAACGGTCACAGGAACGGTCTCAGGCAATGCCACCTGGACTCCCAAGAGCTATACCTTCACCGCTGACAGCACGGTGACGACTCTTACCTTCACCGACATCTCGGCAAGCACCTTGGGTGCGGATCTCCTGCTTGATCACGTCCGCGTCGCCCCATTCTCGGCACCCGCCGCGCCTGTCGCTCTCGCTGATGCCTACACAGCTGTTCAATCGACACCGCTCGTCGTTCCCGCCAACGGTGTTCTCGCCAATGACACCGATGCGAATCTCGACACTCTCACAGCCGAACTCGTCGCCGGACCGACCAACGGAACCCTCGTCTTGGCTCCGAATGGCGGGTTCAGCTACACCCCTACGGGCTTCTTCTCTGGCACTGATAGTTTTACCTATCGCGCCAACGACGGAACCGCCACTTCGAACACCGTTACGGTCACCATCACCGTTACCGCGCCCCAGGTGCTGGTCAACGGCAGTTTTGAATCCGGCGAGTCCGGCTGGTCCATGACAGGAAGCCGCGTGGTGATTGATTCTTCCGCACCTTACCTCCCATCAAACGGCAACAGACTCCTCGTTCTCAATGGCGGCGGAAATCCTTCGTCTGCCGTGATTTCACAGACCTTCGGAACCGTACCCGGGCAGCCCTACTCACTTTCCTATGATGTGGGGGTCCTCGCACTCAACACCGCGACACAAACGCTTCAACTCAGCATCAATGGCGTCGCCGCACTGATCACTCCCATCACCGAGAACTTCACTGGGAATGGTCTCGCAGACTCAGTCTATCTGTCCAGAAGCCTCGTCTTCACCGCCGACAGCGCGACCACGACCATCAGCTTCAGCGATCTCTCACCAACGACCGCTGGAATCGACCTACTCCTCGACAACGTCAGCGTGACTGGCACACCTGGTGGACCGATCAACGCATCACCTATCGCCGTTGCCGACACCTATACCACCAATCGCAACGTTACCTTGGTTGTGCCTGTCGGTGGTGGTGTCCTCGCCAACGACACCGATCCTGAAGCGAACCCGCTCACCGCGGTTCTTGGAATCGCCCCAAGCAATGGAACCCTCACCCTGAATGCCAACGGCAGCTTCAGCTACATCCCGACTCCTGGATACTCCGGCCCTGATTCATTCACCTACGCCGCCAACGATGGCTTTTCGAACTCGAACACCGTAACGGTTTCGATCACGGTGAACGCCTCGTTCCCTGGTATTGTTAACGGCAGCTTCGAATCCGACTTCGCCGGCTGGACCACCACCGGCAACACGACGGTCAGCACAGGCACGGCCCCACCGCCTACTCAAGGAGTTCAATCCGCAAGGTTCAACGGTGCCAACACCGCGCCAAACGGAGTGATTTCACAATCCTTTACTTCCGAAATCGGAACCACCTATAACGTCGCCTTCGACGCTGGAGTCTGGGGCTTCAACACCAATGCCCAACGTCTCCAGTTCACAGTGGATGGCAGTTCAAACCTGATCACCCAGCTGATCACCATCAACAGCCTCAGCGGCGGCCAGACCCGTTGGGTGCCACAGACATTCAGTTTTGTGGCAAACAGCACCACGACCGTATTGACCTTCACCGATCAATCAACGACCACCCTCGGCCTTGACCTCGTCATTGACAACGTCCGTGTCACAAGTGGTAACAGCGGATCGAACACCGCACCCGTTGCCGTCGCTGAATCCTACGGAACCAACGTGAACACCCCACTGGTGGTCGCCGCAGCCGCAGGTGTCCTAACCAACGACACTGATCCGGAGTTCAACCCGCTGACCGCCATCCTCGTAACCAGCCCAAGCAGCGGCACCCTGGCCCTCAATCCAAATGGCGGCCTCACCTACACCCCTGCCGCTGGATTTACCGGGAATGTCTCCTTCACCTATCGCGCCAATGATGGATTCCTCGATTCGAACATCGTCACGGTCACGATCGCGGTTAGCCCGCAACTTGTCGTCAACGGTGGATTTGAATCAGTAAGCGGCACGACCCTCCCGGTCTTCCCAGGCTGGACCATCAGCGGTGCAATCACTACCGAAGCCGGCGCAGCCTACGCCCCCACCGAGGGTACCAAAGTCATCGGGTATAACAGCGCGCAAGAGCCCAACAACGGGGTTATTTCACAAACCATTACGACCGTCAGCGGTCAGACCTACACCCTGTCTCTTGACGTTGGTGCCCTCTCATTCAATCTGAACACCCTCCCACAGATCATGAATGTCCAGGTGAATGGCGCATCACCGCTGATCAGCCAGACGATCAGCGTCAATGGACTTGGCGCAGGGGTTGCCACGTGGGTTTCCCGTTCATTCACCTTCATCGCAAACAGCTCCTCCACCACGCTGAGGTTCAGTGATATCTCTGCGACCACCCAAAACACGGATCTCCTGATCGACAACGTCCGGGTAATCTTCGGCGGCAGCTCGGCCAACACAGCCCCGGTCGCCATTGCAGACAGCACAACCGGGATCCTCAACACACCGCTTGTGGTCCCCGTGGCGGCTGGCGTCCTCGCCAATGATGCCGATGCCCAAGCAAATCCCCTCACGGCGATTCTTGTCTCAGGAACCGCCAATGGAAGCCTAGTTTTGAATCCAAATGGAAGCTTCACCTACACGCCGAACACAGGATTTACCGGCACCGACTCGTTTACCTATCGAGCCAATGACGGATCGCTCAACTCGAATGTCGCCACCGTTACCATCACCACGATCCCTGCCTTTATCGGGCTCGTCAATGGTGGCTTCGAGCAACTGACGGGTAACGGCCCGATCCCTGTCTTTCCCGGCTGGACCATCAGCGGGGCAATCACCACTGAGGCAGGCGCGGCATACGCACCTACGGAAGGCACCAAAGTGATTGGCTACAACAGCGCGCAGGAGCCTAACAACGGTGTGATCTCCCAGTCGTTTGCGACAGTTGCAGGTCAAACATATAACCTTTTCCTTGATGTCGGAGCCCTCTCGTTTGCGGGCAACACCCTGCCGCAATCGATGCGGATCACCGCTACTGGAATCGGTTCGCTCCTTAATCGCACCGCGACTCTCACCGGCACCGGGACCGGCACCGCACGCTGGTCCTCCCAGGCCTTCAGCTTCATTGCAGACAGCGCTTCCACCACGCTGACCTTCAGCGACATCTCGACCACCACCGCGAACACCGACCTCTTGATTGACAACGTCAGAGTGACCCCGGCAGCCTCCGGGCCGAACACCGCACCTGTCGCGGTTTCCGACTCGTATTCCGCCACGACCAACACCCCCCTGGTGATCACCGCGCCGGGCGTGCTGGCCAATGACATCGATGGCGAATCCAATCCTCTCACAGCCTCCCTTGTGACGGCGCCAAGCAACGGCACGTTCAATCTCGGGTCCGATGGGGGATTCACCTACACGCCACCGACAGGATTTACGGGAACCGTTTCCTTCTCGTATCGTGCCAACGACGGAACTGTAAACTCGAACGTGGCCACCGCCACCATCAGCGTGGGGCAACCCTTGGTTGTGAATGGCGGCTTTGAATCGGTCGTCGGCGGTTCGCTTCCGGTCTTCCCGGGATGGACCATCAGTGGAGCGATCACCACTGAAGCAGGTGCAGCCTACGCCCCCACCGAGGGCACCAAGGTCATCGGCTACAACAGCGCGCAAGAGCCGAACAATGGCGTCATTTCACAAGTGATCCCAACCGTGGTGGGCCAAACCTATACCCTGGCACTGGACATCGGGGCGCTTTCATTCAACCTCAACACGAGTCCGCAAGTGATGCGCGTAGGTGTGACGGGAGCCTCCCCGCTCATCAGCCAGAATGTAAGTATCAACGGCTTGGGCTTCGGAACCGCCACTTGGGTATCCCGCTCATTCGCCTTCTTGGCCAACAGCACATCCACCACCCTGACCTTCAGTGACGTGTCACTCACCACCCAGAACACCGACCTCCTGATCGACAACGTCAGAGTATCGCTCGGCGGAAGCACGCTCAATTCGCCTCCATCAGCAAATACGGATGAATATACCGCATTCCGCGACTCCCCGCTCGTCGTCCCCGCCCCTGGAGTATTGCTCAACGACGCGGATTCCCAAGGCCTCCCGCTCACCGCAGAACTCGTCAGCGGTGTGACCCATGGCAATCTCACCCTCAATGCGAACGGCAGCTTCAACTACACACCAAGCACCGGCTTCCTCGGGACCGATTCATTCACCTACCGGGCGAATGACGGAAGCCTGAACTCCAGCGCTGTCACGGTCACCATCAATGTGATCCCCGGCTTTGTGGGTCTGATCAACGGTGGGTTCGAGCAAACGACAGGAAGTGGCCCGATCCCCGTGTTCCCAGGCTGGACCATCAGCGGTGCCATCACTACCGAAGCAGGACCGGCTTATGTTCCAACCGAAGGCACCAAGGTGATTGGTTACAACAGCGCCCAAACTCCGAACAACGGTGTGATCTCGCAAACCATCGCAACCGTCACGGGCCAGACCTATCGACTTGCGCTTGATGTGGGTGCCCTGTCCTTCAACAACAACACCCTGCCACAGGTGATGCGCATCACCGCAACCGGCAATGGCAGCTTGCTCAACCGCACTGCCTCGGTGAATGGTGTCGGCAATGGTTTCGCCAGATTCATGCCTGTCGTGTATAGCTTCGTGGCGGACAGCCCGGCCACCACACTCTCGTTCAGCGATATCTCAACAACGACGCAAAACACCGACCTCCTCATCGACAACGTGCGCGTTTTCCCTGCGGCGTCTCCGAACACCGCCCCGGTCGCAACTGCGGATTCGTATGTCGTCAATCGCAACACCCCGCTCAGCGTCCCAGGAATCGGCGTAATGAGCAACGATACGGATGCGGATTCAAACCCTCTCGTCGCATCCTTGGTATCCGGTCCGAGCAGTGGCACCTTGAGCTTCAGCCCATACGGTCGCTTCACCTATACCCCGGCGAACAATTTCACGGGAACGGTAAGCTTCACCTACAGACTCAACGACGGCCTCGCGGATTCCAACACCGCCACTGTCTCAATCCTTGTGGCAACCCCACTGATCGCAAACGGCGGTTTCGAATCGATCTTCGCGAACTGGAACCTCACCGGAGCCATCACGATCGAGGCGGGTGCCGCATACGCGCCGACCGAAGGCACCAAGGTCATCGGCTACAACAGCGCCCAAGCGCCTAACGACGGAATCATCTCTCAATCGTTCGCCACCGTGATTGGACAAGCCTACACTCTGTTTGTCGATGTCGGAGCCCTCTCCTTCAATGCGATCACCTCTCCTCAGTCGATGGGAATCGAAGTGGTGGGAGCGACCCCGCTGATCAATCAGACCGCTACCGTGAATGGCACGGGGACAGGCTTTGCCAACTGGGTGACTCAAAGTTACACCTTCGTTGCCAACAGCACTTCCACCACCCTGTCCTTCAGCGACCGCTCGACGATTACGGCAAACATCGACCTGCTGATTGACAATGTTCGGGTCTTCCTCGGAGCAAGCGGACCAAACACCGCCCCCGTGGCAGTTGCGGACGCCTATGGCACCAACCTCAACACTCCGCTCACCATCGCGGCACCGGGTGTGCTCGGAAACGATTCAGACGCCCAATCCAATCCGTTGACCGCTTCACTCGTCAGCGGACCAGCCAGTGGCACGCTCACTCTGAATCCGAATGGAGGCTTCACCTACACGCCTGCGACCGGCTTCACCGGGGTGGCCTCGTTCACCTACCGCGCCAATGACGGATCTCTCAACTCGAACACCGTCACGGTCAACATCAGCGTGAACACCCCGGGCGTCCAGGTGCTCATCAACCCCAGCTTCGAAACCGGGACCCTCGCTCCGTGGATCACCACCGGCGGCACGGTGGACAGTGTCAAGGTCAACGGTCTCATCCCCGGAACGAACGGCACCAAGATCGTCGAGTTCAACAGCGCCAACTCACCTGCCGCGGGCATCCTTAGCCAAACGTTTGCGACGACCCCGGGAACCACCTACTCACTTGAGTTTGACCTTGGAGTGATCGCCTTCAACACCAACCAACAGCGGCTCCAAGTCAGCGTCACAGGAAACAGCACCAGCCTTCTCTCGCAGATTGCCAGCATCTCCGGTGTCAACAATGGAACCATCGCATGGTCGGCCCGGAGCTACTCCTTCGTTGCCAACAGCAACTCGACCACCCTCAGCTTCACGGACATCTCGCCGACGACCGCTGCGATTGACTGCCTGCTCGACAACGTGCGCGTCACCTCATTCCCGGCGCCTCAAGCCGTGCTGACCAGCGCAAGTGACGAGGAGCCCCAGACCGCCGCGCCGGTTGTTCAAAGCAGCGCCTTGAAGACCATCCCATCAGGCACGCCGATCATGTCGATGACCGCCGCCGGTCGCGCCTTGCAAATGATGCCCTCCGCCCCCGGCGTCTATCAGCTTCAGCGTTCCGAAAACTGCGATGCCTGGGAAGATGTAGGAGCGCCCAAGACCGTCAACCAACCCGGTGCGATTGAGTTTGTCGATGACACCGAGTCCAAGAACTCGCTGCCAGCCAAGACCAAGATGTTCTATCGAATCCGCAGCGTGGTCACGCCATCCGCGGCAGCTGAGTAAACTGTGGCACTTTTGGAAATCCGGGATGTGGGCAACACGCACACATCCCGGATTTTTTGTTCCTAGCCCGCTTGCCAAGAGGGATTGTCGAAACGCAAAAGCTTCAAGCAGCGGCGGTCTCCGAAGCGCCGCAGCGCATGGGGTGCCGATGGAGGAGAGCTTACGCGCTTTGCCATCAGCCTAACAGGTACAGGGCGGATAAGAGTTCGCCCCTCCATGGGGCATGGAGTTCCGGGAAGGATAGAATGCTCGCGACGGTGGCTTTGGTGAGATTCATTCGAAGATCCCGCCGACTGCCGAGCAAATCCCCTCGACCGCAGCTTCCATGAGATCGCCCGCGGAGGCGGCATCCATTCCTTCGAGAATGCTTGAGAGCGTGCGACGAATCCCGAAAATCGTAAATCCAAGCAAAAACAGCGCGACCAACGCCAAGACCAGAGCCACCCCCGGCTTGTCCCATATCCATTGAAGGCAACTCAAAACGCCAATCACCAGGGAGCCAAAGCCGAATGTGATTCTCAGCAGGCTGGGCATGACCTGGACCTTCATGGCCAAGAGGTCCCCGCGATCTAACAAGTGGCCTTCCTTCATCGATTTCCGCACACCGGCCTTCTCGATTTTCTTCACCAGCCTCTCGGTCTTTTGATCCGTCATCGGTGCGGCGGTTCTACCGGTATCCTGGCGGTCGGACAAGAGACAAATCCGCTCGATGGTGGCACGGTGTCGGGCCGTGGCTGGTGCGTGCCTGCAAGGCTTGGTGGCGCAGGATGGAATTTTCAGGAATTCAGGATTGGCCAGACGCGCGCCGGTCTGCCAAGACTCCCGCGTGCCAGAGACCCGATTGATCCAAGTTGAAGAGGATGAAATGAAAGAAGCCGTCACCGAGGCTTGCGCCTTGCTACGTGCAGGTGAGGTCGTTGCCCTGCCCACCGAGACCGTTTATGGATTGGCGGCGGACGCCTTCAATCCCGAGGCGGTCGCGCGGGTGTTTGCAGCGAAGGAACGCCCGTCGTTCGACCCGTTGATCGTGCACATCGCATCGCGGGGGGATTTGAAAACGGTTGCCTTGATCCCGGAAGACATCCTGGACACGGTGAACCAGCTGACGTCTGCGTTCTGGCCCGGGCCGCTGACGCTGATCTTGCCGAAGCATCCTGACGTGCCGGACTTGGTGACGAGCGGTCTGCCGACGGTGGCGGTCCGCCAGAGCGCCCACCCGGTCTTCCGGGCGGTGAACAAGGAGCTGAGTCGCCCGATCGCCGCCCCGAGTGCGAATCGTTTTGGGCGGATTTCGCCAACATCCGCCTCTGCGGTGATGAAGGAGCTTGGGGGGCGGATTCCGCTGATCGTGGATGCCGGTGCGTGTTCGGAAGGCGTGGAGAGCACCATCATTTCCATCGAGCCGCGCAGTGGGAAAAAGCCGATTTTCCGGCTGCATCGTGCCGGGCCGATCACCAAGGAACAGCTTCAGGAATACGGGCGGGTGGAGAAAATCCGTGAGATCAAGCCCGAGACCCCACAGGCACCAGGTCAGCTGGACAGTCACTACGCTCCGCTCACGCCATTGATTTTGCTTGAGAATCCCGCTGACTTTGTTCCGGAAGACGGGAAAAAGTATGGGCTGCTGAGTTACACCGGTGAGGACGACAGCCCGTATGTCAATCTTCACGATTGGGAATTGGTCGAGTCGCTGAGTCCGGGAAGCGGCAAGCTTGCGGAAGCTGCCATCCGGCTGTTTTTCGTGATGCGGGTGCTGGATGAAGCAGGCTTGGACGCCATCATCGCCGAGCCTGTCAGCGAAACGGGGCTTGGTGTCGCCATCATGGATCGGCTGCGGCGGGCGGCGGTCAAGGGCTGAGCGTGCGCGGGAGGGGCCATAAAAACTTGCAAATTCGCACTGGCAACCCGCCCTCGGGTGGTTAAAGTCCGGGCGTGTTTCAGATTGTTTTCAACGAAATCAGCGCTGCGGAAATTTCTGCTCTAGGCACCCTTGAGCAGCTTGAACTGCTTGAAGAATTCAAGGTGGGCAAAGAGGATTTGGCCAATTTGAATGGGGATCGCTTCGGGAAAATCGACCGCGATGGTCGGGTGCTCTACCGGTTTCGGGCGAAGGACTATCGATTTTACTTCGAGGTCAAGGAGTCCTCGGTGATCGTGCATCGGGTTCTGCACAAGGGGACATTTTCGGATTTTAAATTCCGTTCGAAGATGCCGCTGGCGGAGGATGAGGCTCTTTCGCATTCCAAGTCGTTTTGGAAACTCATCGATGAGGGACGCAATGCGCGACAGCTTTAACGCAGTTTAATTTCCATCAGAATTTGCTTCCAGTCCCCGCCCCTCATGGCTCAAGGTCTGGGAGTGATGAAATGGATCATGTATGTTGTGCTAGGAGTCCTGCTGTTTTTCAGCTGGAGAATGTATCAGAAGACCGGCGACAAGATGGCCGTGATGCAGCAGGAGATTCTTGCGGAGAAGGAGCTGGATGATCCGGAGGGAAAAGTGGCTAAAATGGAGAGCGATTTGAACTCTCTGGAGGGAGAAAAGACCTTCAATGGAATCTTACTGACCTTTCTCGGGGCTGGTTTGGTGGGGATTTTCTTCGTGGTCCACGCGCTTCCATTCTTCGCGCAGCGCATGACTCACGCCGTCTTCGACAGTGCTGAAATGGTGGAGAAAGATCCGATGCACGACGCTCGCTCGCTGATTGCTCAGGGCGATTACGAAGGTGCGATCGAGGCTCTGAAGCTTGCCGCTACGGCGGAGCCCCTCAACCGCTTGCCATGGATGGAAATCTCGAAAATCCAGAGAAACAACCTGGAGGACCCGGCGGGGGCGATCCAGACGATCCGCCATGCGCTTGAAAGCCAAGCCTGGGAGGTGAATGATGCCGCGTTTTTCATGTTCCGGCTTGCCGAGCTTTACGACGAGGCCCAGGGGGACAGGGCCTCTGCCATCTCGATCATGAATCAGGTCATCGAGCAATTCCCGGAAACGAGACACTCGGCGAATGCAACTCACAAGCTGCACGAGTGGAACCTCTCAGCGGTCAACGACCCACTGGCTGCGGAGGAGGCGGAATTCCTCAGGAAGCAACGCGAAAACTCTTGAGTCTTTGAACTTGAGGCAGTGATGGAAATTCGTCCCCTTTTTCCAGCCGGATGAATTTTTCGAGCCCCGCCGTCTTGCGTTGGATCAGATCGTGGGGTGGGCACCACCCGCTTTTTGCGTTGGCCCTCGCATCTGCGGGGTGTGTGGCGGCGGCAAGCTGGGACTTCAGAGCAGGGCTGGCGCTCGCGTCAGGGATCTCTTTGGTGGCGGGAGGACTTGCGGGTTGGCGGATTGGCTTGATTTCACTCTGCTGTGGCGGGCTGGCGGCAGGGGTCTTCACCTACCGCATCCACTCCCGCGACCTCGCGGAAAATCGTTTGCTCGCCTCACCTGCTGTAGAGCTTCAAGCCCGCGTCCTTCAAGACGGCCGTGGCAGTGAACGACTTTGGAAGGCTCCCGCCGTCGTGATCTCAGGAACTGAAGCGGGAGCCTCCGTCTGGTGGGAAGGGCGGGGCGCGCCACCTGTCGCCGGCTCCGTGGTCAAGGCTCGTGGCGCATTCTCCCCGCTGCCTCATGCGCGAAATCCGGGCGAATTCGATCTGGCGGCCTGGTTGCGGGGGCAAAATGTAGCGGCGATTTTCAAGGCAAACTGGGCGGACAACGAAGTGCACACCGGCCGCTGGGCAAGCTTCGGTGCAAGGATCCGCCAAGGGTTTCGCAGGGCGGTGACCATCGGGCTCGCGGAAGAATCGCAAGAGTCCATCGTCATCCGGGCGGTCGTCATCGGAGAACAGCCGCCTGATGCCGAGGATCTGGTGGCAGCGTTCCGCAATAGTGGCACCTTGCACGCCTTTTCCGTAAGTGGTTTGCATGTCGCGATGGTCGGCAGCATGGGGTGGTTGGTGTTGCGCGGATTGGGAATTTCGCGGCGCTGGGCGGTCATCGGGCTTTTACCGCTGATCTTCGGGTATTCCTGGATCACAGGAAATAGTGCACCCGCCGTCCGGTCGGCGTGGATGGCGGCGGTTTTCCTGGGAGCCTTCGTTTTCAGAAGGAGGCCAGACTTGCTCAACGCACTTGGCGCGGTTCTGCTCACGGCGATGTTGTGGGATGGCCGACTGCTTTTTCAAGCGGGCGTGCAGCTTTCCTATGGGGTGGTGGCGGCCATCGCCTTGGGGACCGCCTGGGCGATGAGGCTCTTCCACTGGATCGAAAAGCCCGAACTTTACCTGCCCATGCGCAAGATGAACTCCCTGCAAAAGGCATCTCTGTGGCTGCGTAGAAACACCGCGCAATCCCTCGGGGTGTCTGTGGCCGCGGGCGTGGGCTCCGCTCCACTCACGGCCATCCACTTCGGGTTGATCACGCCCATTTCGGTTTTTGCAGGAGTCATTCTGGTGCCGCTTGTATTCGTATTGCTCAGCACTTCGCTTCTCGCGGCGTCGTTTTATCCGGTGCTGCCATTCGCCTCATGCTGGGTGAACCGCCTGAATGGATATGTGGCGGAAGCGTGCGTTCTGACGGCCAGAGCGTTCGCTTCCATTCCTGGAGGGCATCTCCAACTGCGTTCGGAAAATCGTCCGTCTTTGACGGTTTACGATCTTGAAGAAGGAGCCGGAGCCGCCTGTTTCCACGGTGGGGATGGAGAGGCGGTCTTGCTCGATTGTGGAGACCGATACGGTTTCAAGCGCCGCATCGTGCCGTCTCTGCGCCGCTTGGGAGTCGCGCCCGACTCGGTGGTGTTCAGTCACCCGGATGGTGACCACCTCGGCGGAGGCGCTCAAGTGTGGGAGATGCTTCCGATCCGGCAGGTCATCCTTCCTGTGGAGCGCTCGCGCAGTCCCTCATTCCGTGCCTGGCGTAACGAGGCCCCGCAGGCGCGGATCAGAGTCATGATGCTTTCCCAGACGCCCCGGATCCCACTGCCGGATGGAGCGCTCTTGGAAGTCGTTCACCTCCCGGAGCAACGCACCCAAAGCGCGGCAGCTGACGAACGTGTGGCGATCTTCAGACTGCATTGGCGCGGCTGGAAGATCCTCCTAACAAGTGATGCCGGAATGGAAACGGAGCTGGAATTGGTCAAGTCCGGAAAAGACCTCACCGCGGACTTGATCATCGCAGGCCGGAACCGTAGCGATTTATCCTTGAGCGATCCTTTTCTTGAGGCAGTCAAGCCACGAGCCATCATTGCATCACACGCTGCCTTTCCCGTGGCGGAGCAATTGCCATCCGAAGCGGTGAACTACTGGAAATCACGCGGCATCCAGGTGGTCCACCAAGGTGAATCCGGAGGCGTGACCGTCCGCGTGGATGATGCCGGTGAACTCGTGCTTGAGGGTTATGTGGATCGGTCCTTAGTTACCCTCAAGCCTCGTTAAGCGGCTTGCGGCAGCGCAAGCGCCACATCGCCTTGCCCTCGCTCTCCCAGAGTTCTTGGAAGTCGGTCTTGGGATAAAAAAACGAATCTTCAGTCCACTCCAGGAGCTCGAACTTGCCAAATCCCGCGACTTTTTGAGTTGCCCATTGGAAATACTCCTCGTGATCCGTCATGAAAAGGAACTCGCCACCGGGCACCAGAACCCGCCGGATCGCCTCCAGAAATTCCAGCTGAACAATGCGCCGCCGGTGGTGCCTGAGCTTGGGCCAAGGGTCCGGGCAAAGCAGATGCAGGCGGGAAACCGCAGAGTCCGGCAAGAGCCACTCCACGGCATACCGGCTCTCCAAGCGCAGAACTTTGGCATTTTCCAGCTCACGGCGGGTGATTTTCCGGCAAACCTTGCGAACTCGCCCCAGCAAACGCTCCACTCCCAGAAAGTTCCGCTCGGGATACTTGCCGGCCATTTCCATGAGGAACGAACCATCGCCGCACCCCAGATCAATCTCCAACGGTCGCCCCGCCTGAAAAATCTCATCCAGTGACAATGTTCTGAAGTAGTCCGCAGGCACCAGTTCCCCTGCCAGTGGCGGGCGAGGAAGGATATTGAAAGGCTGTGTCGCAGTCACGGAGGTATCAAAATGCCCGGACTGACCGCTGGCGAGCGTGTAATCGAAGAAATCCACCCTCGATGACAACGCGCTCGACAGTCCATCCCTCTCACCGCCAAGGTTTCCCGCGCGCGGCTTGTCCATGAACTTTTTTCGCTCCCAACTTCTCAGATTCCTTGCCCCCGTCGTCCTGTTGGTGCTGGGCGCGGTTGTCTGCGCCGTGCTTTTGCCAGCGGAGCAGGCTTCGGTCTTGAATCAATTCTTCGGGTTTCCCGACTCCGATGTGGCGACCCACCAAATGCGTCCGTGGGTCGTGCAGGGTCTGTGTTTCCTGCCGGCCCTGGCCGGCTTTCTTTATGCGATCGGGGGAACCATGGACCGCTACATCGCCCGCCAGTTCGGCGGGATTTTCGGCGTTTGCCTCTCGGCTTTGCTTTCGATCTGGCTGTTGATGGATCTGGCCGACAAGGTCTCCGATTTTCGTGAGTCGGCCGAGGTATTCCAGACCATCCGGGATTTCTACACCACTCTTGCTCCGACGGTTCTGTTACTGCTCCTGCCGTATAGCTTGCTTCTCGCCCTGCTTTACTCACTGGGAAAACTCTCGGGGAGCAGGGAGATCATCGCCATGATCCAAGCAGGTAGAAGTGTCTTCAGAATCACCCTTCCGCTGCTGCTCGCCGGCATCATGTTCAGCCTGCTTTGCCTCGGACTAAACTACCACTGGGCACCCACGGCCGAGGCCAAGGCGGATCAGATCCTCACGGCATCCAGCGGCGATACTCCGCTGGATGCCACCAATGTCCTCTATCGGAACGCCATCGACAGGCGCTTGTGGGAAATCGGCGAGTTTCCTCATGACTATCAGATTGGCAAGCCGTTGAAAAATGTGGAAGTTACGACCACACGCAGCGACAGGACCCTTGAGAGCCGCCTGTTCGCCACCGAGGCATTATGGAACCGCGGCGATCAGAGCTGGACCTTCCGCAATCCTGTAATCGAGGAATTCACGCCGGATGGCGCACCGGTCTTCCGTAAGTTGGGTCCCTCCCTTTCCATTTCCAACTGGTCGGAAACTCCCTGGCAACTCATCAAGCCGGGCCTATCCGCCTCCGAACTCGGAATTCCGGACCTCACCACGTGGCTCAAGGCTAACGCCGCAGGCGGGCGCTTCGCCGTCGCCTCCCCCTACCAGACGCAGTGGCATTACCGTTGGGCCCTGCCCTTCACCTGCTTGGTCACGGTGTTGTTGGCCACTCCGTTAGGAATTCACTTTTCGCGCCGCGGCACAGGTGGGGGAGTTTTTCTTGCGGTAGCGCTTTCCGCCCTTATGCTGCTGCTCGGCAGCGTTTCGCTCGCACTTGGTGAATCAGGCATCCTGACGCCGGCGCTTGCCGCATGGCTCCCGAATCTCACGTTCTCCTTGATCGGTTTTTATTTGTTCTATCGCCGGATTTCCGGTCGCCCGATCTACCGGGTTTTACGCCAGTTCGTTCCTGGCAATTTTTAAACCACTACTGACCCATGGCTATCGCTGAACCCTGGCATGTTCGATCCCGAGGACGTGAATGCGCTGCAACCCAACGCCCCTTCATCAACGAGGAACCCATCATCACCGCTCTTTTTCCGGACCCGGAATCCAGCGGATACCTGCGGCGTGATTTCTGTGTCGACGGCTGGAAGACCCTCCAAGAATCCGGAGAAGTGCCATTTTCCTTTTGGCGGACCACCTTCGCCGCGCCGGTCAATCACGAGGCGGAAATCGCGGCGGAAAAACTCAGCGCTGAGGAGATCCTGCGCCGCCTGGTCGAGGAAGACGAGGATCACACGGAGAATACGCGCTTCATCCTCGCCGTCATGCTGGAACGCCAGAAAACTCTCCGGGAAACCGATAGCCAGCGCACCCCCAACGGAATCATTCGCGTCTATGAACAACGCAAGACCGGAGAAATCTTCATCGTCAAAGATCCGGATATCCCACTCAACCAAGTGGAAGCGGTGCAAAACGAGGTGATGATCCTGTTGGAAAACAACGGACGCATCCCGGAACCCAGCGAGCCCGAGAGGCCCACCGAACCCGCTGCCATTATTGAGGAGGCAGCACCCGCTGCCGAACCTCCAGCAGCTGAGCCGCCACACTGATGGCGATTTCCGCCGGGTCATTGCCGCCGATGGGCAGCCCTACGGGGCACAAGATCCTCTCCATCACCTCACTGGAGATCCCGTCTTCCAACAACTCACGTTTCAAGATGGCCCGCTTGGCAGCACTGCCGATCACGCCGAGGAACGGGAGATGGTGAAACTTCCCCAGGATTTCCCTCAGGACCGGCCGATCACAGGAATGCCCGGGGGTGATTGAGACCACAAAGGACGACGCCGTGAGAAGGGCCACTCCCGCGTTGAAGTCCTCGACCAGATGGAGACGCACATTCGACCATCCCGCGAACCTCCCCAACCACTCTGCCCGAGTGTCGAAGACATCCACCTGGCAGGAAAGCGTCGCCAAAACCGGCACCAAGGCCTGCGCGACGTGACCCGCGCCGAAAACCGCGATGTGCCAGGGCTGCCGCGCGGTGAGACGTTCGAACAAAAAAGCCATTTCTCCCCCGCAGGTCATGCCTACATCCCGTTGCAGGTTCCAGACGACACTAACACAGCGATCGCCGCCTTGCAGAAGCGCTGCCGCGTGGGAGACAGCCTTCGCCTCCACCTTGCCACCGCCCAGATTTCCCGAGATCATGCCGGCGTGGGTGACAACAGCCTTGGCTCCGACCTGTCCCGGCACACTGCCTCTCACCGCGGTGATGGTGATCACCACCGCATCCACCCCATCCCGGCGGCAGCTGACGATTTGTTCCCAGGAATCCATGGCTTTACTTGATGTTGATGAGGGAAGCCGCCTTACTCGCCCCCGATGATCACCGTGGCCGAGCTGAATGATGCTTCCGATGCGGATTTTGTAACCCTTCTCGGTGGGGTTTACGAGCATTCTGATTGGGTTCCCCGCCGGATACTCCAGCAGCGCCCGTTCCCGAACCGGCGCGAATTGCAAAGCGCCCTCAAGGCGGTGGTGGAGACCTCAGGCGGCGACGCCCAACTCACCCTGATCCGCGCCCACCCCGATCTGGCTGGCAAGCTCGCCCGGGCAGGCGCCCTCACGGCGGAATCAACCCGCGAACAAGCAGGGCTGGGACTCGACCGCCTCAGTGAGGATGCCTACAAGTCCTTTTCTAGGTTCAATGATGCCTACCAGCAGCGCTTCGGATTTCCATTCATCATCTGCGCCCGCCTCACCACCCAAGAAGGGGTTTTGCAAGCTTTCGCAGAACGTCTGACCCATTCCAAAGAAACCGAGATCCTAACAGCCTTGATTCAGATTCATGAAATCGCACGGCTCCGCCTGGAGGACTTGGTGGTGGATTGAGACATCACGCACTGTTCGAGCCGTTTGTCGATTTCACCGGCCAACGAGGCCACGTTTGCAGCAGCGAAGATCTCAAGATGCTCCCCGTCCACCTCGACCATCTCCAGAGATGCCGTCACCCCGCTCCATCCATAGTCGGCAGGAACATCATATTTGTCATCGATCTCCTTGGATTTGAACAAAGTGACCTTGCAGGCAAGTGGCTCGGGCTTGTAGGCCTCCATCGATCTCCAGTGCGCTTCGCGGACCTGCAGCATCCTCAATGTGCTGTGTGGCTCGGTGATGCCAGCGGTCCTGGCCGCGCGAATCTCTCTTCTAACTCTAACATACGTGACCACTCCTTCGCAGAACCGCCTGAGGAGGCGGCGCAAGCGGTTTGCCCCGGTGAGATGTTGGCGGGCGGCAAGGAAGACCCTGCCCCGCTCCCACAGTGAATACGTTCTAACCGACGTCGCTGGATTCATGGTGTCCACCATCGCCAGGAAGGCCACCACCTCATTCGTCTGGATGAGTTGACGGGCCATCTCGAACACCAGCAGGCCACCATAGGAATAGCCCGCAAGATGGAACGGACCATCCGGCTGGTGCGCGCGCAATGCAGTGATGTAGGCCGCAGCAGTCTGCTCCACGGAAACCGACTTCACCTTGCCCTCGGTCGCCAAAGCGGGTGCCTCGATGGCCAGCAATGGCCGCCCCGGAGGCAGGTGTTCCGATAGATCCCGATAGAAAAACACCCCGCCGTCGCCACCGTGGATGCAAAACAAGGGCGGCAGGTGGCCTTCAGACCGGATTGGCACCACGATCGATCGCTCTGGAGCACCGCCACCAGCGCCCTCCTGGTCGAGCACCGCAGCCAACATCCGCAGCGTTGGTGCCTGGATCAGCGAGGCCATGGGAATCCGGACCTTCCATTCCCGGTAAATGCCTGCAAAAAGCTGCAACGCGGCCAGAGAGTGACCGCCCAGGGCAAAAAACGACTCGTCACGGCCGATGATTTCCACCCCCAGCAAGCCGGACCAGAGCGCGGCAAGTCGCTTTTCGGTCAACGTTTCAGGTAGTCCGGACTCCGAGTGGAGACTTGCGCGGAGTGTCGGTTCCGGCAGTTCCCGGCGATCCAGCTTGCCCCGCTCCGTCAGTTTGAATTGTTCCACCTGCGCCCAGCGGGTGGGCACGGCCGCGCCCGCGAGATGGCTCGCGGCGTGGGAAGCCAGCAGCCCCGGCCACCCTTCTGGTGGCCCCCCGTTCCAGCGGACCCACGCTGCGAGATGAAGCTCTCCCTGCTGACCTTTCACCGGTCCGGCATGCGCAGCCGAAACCCCGGGATAGGCCTCAAGGACTCGGCTGACTTCGTCCGGCTCGATCCGGTTGCCCCGGATCTTCAGTTGATCATCCTGGCGCCCGAGGAAACGCAGCTTCCCGCCGGCATCCCGGTAAACCCTGTCCCCCGTCCGATACCACCGGAGGCCCTGCATCTCTTGGAAAGCGAGAGCGCTAAGGTCCGGCCGCTTCCAATATCCCGCGCCCACGCAGATCCCGCCCAGCCAAAGTTCACCCGCAGCGCCATCGGGAAGGAGCGCCCCTGAAGGACCGGCGATCCGCGCGAAAACTCCCGGCAAGGGACGGCCGATCGCGGGTTCCCCGGGTTCACTCCAATCCGCATCGATGATTTCCACCGTCCCGACAATGGACGCCTCGGTCGGGCCATAGGTATTGACCAGACGATGAGCGCGCCCGCCTGCGGCAAACCAATGATGGAGCGCGGCGGCTGAGGCCCGTTCGCCACCGATGATGACAGTGCGCACGTTCTGAGGGATCGTCCGCTTCTCGGCACTCATCCAGGCACTCCATGCCGCCCAGAATGCGGTAGGAAGATCGAGAACGGTGATGTCCGCTTGTTGAATAAAATCCTGAAAACATCCCAAGTCCGCCGTGATCTCCTCGGGACGGGGAACCAGGGTGGCGCCACTGAGTAGCGTGGCGAGAACCTCCTCCAGGCTTGCGTCAAATCCGGGCGACGCGAATTGAAGGACCCGCGCTCCTGGGGCGATGTCTGTGAGCCGGGCGATTTCCGTTACTTCATTGACCACTCCGCCATGGACCATCATCACCCCCTTTGGGGTTCCCGTGGAACCCGAGGTATATAAAATGGCAAGCACCTCTCGCGGATCCTTGGAAAGCTCCGTGTCGCAGGACTTCACGGCCGCCCCATCGACCCATACCACCTGGGGCAGGCGGAGTTCCGCACCCAAGTCCGGGGAATCACGGAGCACGACTACGGGTTCCGCATGGTCGAGGATCACCTGCTGGCGTGCTACGGGCAGCGCGGGGTCAAGCGGCACGTGAATGCCCCCCAGACGGGAGAGCGCCAGGGTCACCAGCGCAAGATGACGGCGATTCGCCAGGAGGCTTGCGACCGTCTGCCCACGGGTCACACCCGCCTCCTGGAGGATGGCAGCCAGGTGCTCCACCTGGGCATCCAGTTCGGCGTAGCTCAATGCCACATCCGGCGTCCAGACCGCGCATTCCGAAGCGTGCCGCTTTACCGCACCGCGCCAGGCCATTGCCAAATGTGACTGCGTTTGCGCGTCACCGCGGCTTTCCAAACCGGCGATCCTGTCGCGCATTTTCGCAGGCAGGGCAGTGACCTCGGCAGCATCCGGCGAAGTTGAGTTTGCGAGCGCCGTCACGATGGCCGCCCAATGATCGAGAAGAGATGCCGCCGCACAGGCACCGCAGGACGCACCATCCACCTCGACTTCCAGCCGCAGCGCAGGATGGATCCAGGCGCTGGCAAGCAAGGGCTCGCCGCTGAATTCATGCAGGCTGAGTGCCTCGATCACCTCCGACCTCCCGACTTGCTCATGCAGAGTCCCCTTCTCCACCATCAAGACCCCCGCAGGCCAGGGCCCCCGGGTTTCTTGAAAAATCGCCGCGGGGAGCTGCTCCACCGCGACGTTTTCAATGGCCCGCAAATCTAACAAATACTTGCGGAAATCCAGCAATTCCTGCTGGAGCGGGCCTGCGGTGACGCGCCGGACCACCACCGGCACGGTGTTCATGAAAAAACCAACTTGCCGCGGCCTCGGAGGACCGGACCGGACCTGCCCCAGTGCTACGGCTGCCGCACCCGATGCTGCGGCCACCGCTTGCCCCCAGGCCCAAGTGATGAGGGTGGCCGCTGTGACCTGCATGGCGCATGCGCGATTCTCGAGTGCCGCTGCGACATCCGGCCCCAATTCCCGAGTGACCTGCGCGGCGGCACCTCCTGAATCCGCAGGAAACTCCAGCGTGCTCGCCTCGAGTGTGCGGAATGCCGCCCGATGAAATCTCTCAGCGGCGAGGATCTCCTCAGGACCCGGATGATTAAAATCCGTTAGATCCAGATTTCCCGACTCCGCTTCGCCGCGAAGGATACCCTGGAATTTCCCGAGGATCTTCGTCAAGGAGCGGCCATCTAACAAAGCGTGATGAAAGGTCCAAACCAATTTCTTACAATCCGGCCAGATGACAAGCCGCCAGGGAAGACCGCCGTCCAGTGGCAGCGGGGCGGTGCGGTCATTTGCCAGCCAGGTGGCCCATGCCTCCGGGCTTCCTTTTTCGATGCGGATCGGCGCGGCCGCCTGCACCGGCATCCAGCCGTCCGGCTCACCATTGCTAAACGAAAAAGCCACCCGCAGGGCCTCGGTCTGCGCGACGGTAGCCGTCCACGCTGATATCACCTGATCCGTAGTAAGCGCCGCGCTGAAGTCGATCTCCACCTGTTCCACATTTCTCCCGGCCGCATCCGTCAAGGCACCACGAAGCATGGCGGCTTGCACTGAGGAAATGGACCGTAACGACGACATCCTGAAACCTAGACAACCCGAAATGAAATGTCCACTCATTGGTGGAAAAGATAACATCCCTCCCTATAGGATCTCACCCTCCCGGCGCTGCGGAAATCGCTGGATCCTACATCTGCTAGAAATCCTCCGGAGCCCGCAAAAAAATACAGCGGCAGGAGCAACCTGCCGCTGTATCACACTAGAAACAGAACCCGGAAAATCATGCAGGAGCGAAGTCGCCCAGCAGCGGCTTTGGAAGAGGTTTTTCCTTTTTGCTGAGAGCACGGCGCATTTTGTTCAAGGCTGAGTTCTGAAGCTGGCGGATCCGCTCACGGGTCACCCCGAACTCACGTCCCACTTCCTCCAGGGTCAGCGCTTTGCGACCGTTCAGACCAAAGCGGTTATCGATGATCCTGCGCTCACGCTCGTCGAGCACGGACAGCAATCCGTCCAACTCACCGTGAAGATTCTTGTCGGAAAGCATATCGAGCGGATTTTCAGCGCGTTCGTCGCTGATCACCTCGCCAAACTCGGTTGACTCCCCTTCGTTGATCGGGGCGTCGAGTGATGCCGGCCGATAGGATGCCTGTCTAAGAAGGGCCAGCTTGCGATGGGGAAGCCCCACCTCGTCCGCCAGCTCCTCGTCAGTCGGCTCGCGGCCGAGCGCTTCGGCAAGAATCACTGAAATCCGGCGCATCTTGGCGATCTTGTCCACCATGTGAACCGGTAGCCGGATCGTTTTGGATTGATTTGCCAGTGCGCGCTTGATTGACTGCTTGATCCACCAGGCGGCATAGGTCGAGAGCTTCCCTCCCTTTTCCGGATCAAAGCGCTCCACAGCTTTCATCAGGCCGATGTTTCCTTCCGAGATCAGGTCGGTGACGGGCATTCCGTAGTTGGAATAGTCCTGGGCGATCTTGACCACCAAGCGCAGGTTCGCACGGATCATGTGCGAGCGGGCCTCTTGATCCCCTTGTTTGATGCGTTCGGCGAGGGCGACCTCTTCTTCAGCACTCAGAAGTGGGGTTTTCGAAATTTCCCGGAGGTATACCTTTAGGCTGCTGTCTGATTCGTAGGACATGGTTTGAGCGGGTTGCTTATTGATGAATCGTCACCGATTGGATTTTATTCTCTTTTTTCTTAATAACTTCAATGCGGACACAATGTAAATACAAAAATCTAAATCTGAGTATTTCGATGAGCCAATCGTTTCATGAGCACGACCTATGCCTGCGATGAAATCGCCATAAGTCACTGACAGTGAGAACATCAGAAATTGCCTTGGCGTGACAAAAACGGTCATGATTGCACTTTTCGCACGGAATGAGACATTTTGACCCATGAGAGGTTCGACAAAATGCCAATCCCCAATCCATGATGCGGCGTGTTTGAAACCATCTATCCCCTGGCCCGCTCAGGATTGTTCCGCCTCGACGCGGAGACCGCTCACCACCTCAGCATGAGCGGGCTTCGCTTTGCGGAAAAAATGGGTCTGCTGGACCTTGCCGCCGCGGCGCCCGAGAACCACGAACCCATCGAACTGATGGGCTTGAAATTTCCCAACCGAGTCGGTCTGGCGGCGGGATTGGACAAGGAGGGGAACACGATCGACGCGCTCGGAAATCTCGGCTTCGGCTGCATCGAGATCGGCACGATCACCCCGCGCCCCCAAGCCGGAAATCCCAAGCCACGGCTCTTCCGGCTGATCGATCATGAAGCCATCATCAACCGCATGGGATTCAACAACCCCGGCATCGATGCGGGTGTTAGAAACGTGCGCGGCTCCAGATCCTTCCGAGGAGTCATCGGCTTCAACATCGGAAAAAACAAGGATACGCCCAATGAGCGGGCGGCGGATGACTATCTGGAATGCCTGCGCAAGGCCTATCCAGTGGCCGATTATGTGGCGGTCAACCTCTCATCCCCCAACACCCCCGGGCTCCGCGATCTTCAGGGCGCGGAGGCAAGCGCAAGGTTGTTAGAAACCCTGAAAGCGGAGCAGCAGAGATTGAGCGTCGAGCACGGCAAGCAGGTTCCGCTGTTATTCAAAATCGCCCCCGATCTGGATGAGGTCCAGATTCGGGATCTGGCCGACGTTTTTCTGAAAGGTGGGCTGGATGGATTGATCGCCACCAATACCACGCTGGATCGGGACAAGGTCTCCAGCCATCCGCGCGCGACCGAGGCTGGCGGCCTCTCAGGGCGGCCGGTCTTTGAAAAAAGCACGGAAGTGCTGCGCTGCTTCGCAAGTCATCTCGGCTCGCGCATCCCGATCATCGGCGTGGGAGGGATCTCATCATTGGCGGATGCCCGGACCAAGATCGAGGCCGGCGCCAGCCTGGTTCAGATTTACACCTCTTTCATCTATCAGGGCCCACCCCTGGTCAGGGAACTTGCAAGGGGCTTGCAAACCGGCGGAAATCGTCTCTTTTAATCCCCGGACGGATTGCCTTGTCTCCCCTGAAGCCCATTTCATGACCCATGAGTATTAAAAACACCGCCGCGCGCTTGGAATCCGCCATCGGCTCCGTAATGCACGGCCAGCAAGAAGTGGTCCGCCGGGTCCTCGCCTGCATGATCTCGGGTGGGCACGTGCTGCTGGAGGATTTTCCGGGAACCGGCAAGACCACCCTGGCCAAGGCCATCGCCAAGAGCATCTCGAGCGCGGCATTCCGACGCGTGCAGTTCACTCCGGACCTGCTTCCATCCGACATCCTCGGGATCTCCGTATTGGATCCGCGCACCCAGGAATTCAAATTCCATCCCGGACCGGTTTTCACCGATATTCTGCTTGCTGATGAAATCAACCGGGCCTCACCACGCACCCAAAGCGCCTTGCTGGAGGCCATGGGTGAACGCCAAGCGACGATCGACGGGCAGCGCTACGATCTTGACGGGCTTTTCTTCGTCATCGCCACTCAGAACCCTGTGGAATTCCGAGGCACCTATCCCTTGCCGGAAGCTCAGATGGACCGCTTCGCGATGCAGTGCTCGCTCGGATACGTCAGTGCTGCCGAGGAGGTGGCGATTCTATCCGATCAGACCGACACCCATCCGGTGGATCGACTCGGCGCGGTCGCCAGCCGTGAGGAGATTCTTGAGCTCATGACAGCAGCGCGACAAGTGCGTTTCAGCGACGAACTCCGCCACTACATCGTCACTCTGGTAGGAGCCACCCGCGGCCATCCATCGGTCCAGCTCGCAGCCAGCCCGCGGGCATCGTTGGCATTGATGAAGGTTTCCCAAGCGCTGGCGGTTTTCCAAGGGGTCGATTTCGTGTCGCCGGAGCTCATCCAGAGCTTGGCGGTCGATGTGATCGCCCACCGTTTGGTGCTGGTGCCCGAGGCGAAATACTCTGGCATCCACGCCCGCCAGATCGTCGCGGATCTCATTGAACAAACACCCGTCCCGGTGTAGGACTCGTGGATCCATGAAGATCGCCCCGCCAGCCCCCGTGATCGAGTCGCCCGCGACGGGCCTGATTGCAAAGCTGCACTGGATCTATCACCGGAGCGCCGGACTGCATCATTTCCTCAGCCGGCGTTGTCGCCCTGCCGGCATCACTCTGGGAGTGGTGTTGGCTCTGGCGACCTGTCTGGGACTCGGGCAATCTCTGACAGCGATCAATCAACTCTTCTCCCTGAGCCTGGGGATGTTGTTGATCGGATGCGCTTGGGCGATGCTCCGCAAGGCATCGCTTGAAGGAAAACGCGAACTTCCCCGCTTCGCAACCGCCGGTGAAACGCTGCACTACCACGTCAGGATCCGGCACTTGGGCAGCGGTGATATCCGCAGGGCTTGGCTCAGCGACACGCCCCCGGATCCCCGGCCCAGCCTTGAGGATTTTTCGATTCTACGGGAACCCGGCGAGGAGGAGCGGAACGGCTTCGACCGCAAGTTCGCCTACTTCAGATGGTGTTGGCTGCTTCTCGGCAACCTTTCGTTCTCCGGAGGATTTTCGAAAAAGGAATTGCACATCAAACACGGCCAACACGACCGCATCCCTCTCGAGCTGACACCGCTGCGCCGAGGGGTGATCCGTTTGGACGATCTGCGCGTATTGCTGCCGGACCCCTTCGGGCTGTTCCAGCGTTGTCGCAAGGTCGCCGCGCCCGCCGCTCTCCTCACGGTGCTCCCGAAGCGCTATCCCTTGCCTCCCCTCGAACTCCCCGGCAGTGCGGCCTTCAAGATCTCCGGCGAGGCGAACACCAATACCATCGGCACATCGGGAGAGTTCGTGGGCCTGCGTGACTACCGCCCCGGGGATCCGCTCAGGCAGATTCATTGGAAAAGTTGGGCCCGGCTGGGGCGCCCGATCGTCAAGGAGTTGGAGGACACCTTCTACCCGCGCTACGGCTTGATCGTTGACACCCATTCCTGCAACCGGACTGACCACCAGTTTGAAGAATGCATTTCCGTCGCAGCCTCGTTCGCCGCCACCATCGATACCAGCGCCTCGCTTCTCGACTTGATGTTCATCAAGGACCAAGCCCACCGGGTCACGGCGGGCCGGGGCTTGGAACGCAGCGAGAAACTGCTCGAAGTCCTCGCCGGAGTCACGCCGGAGCGCCACGATAACTTCCAAGCCCTCTCACGGCTTGTGCTTCGTCATCGGGATGATCTAACATCCTGCCTGATCGTTTTCAACGGCTGGAATGCGCTCAAACGGGACTTTCTCAGAACCCTCACCAGCCAAGGCGTCGCATGCGTGCCGATCATCATCGGAGACGAGGAATCGCGCGGGAGCGCTCCCGGCTATTGGTTGGACTCAGGGAACATCGCCCAAGGGCTCCAGCGACTGCCACGTAACCTTGCCATCAGTCCCTAACAGCACCTCAAGCGTATCCACCAGATCCAGCCACCTCCCCGCTACATTCTCGGCGCATCCCTGCTTTTCTGGGCGGCGATGACCGAGCGACCGTTGATCGGCATCCTGCTGATCCTCCTGGTGGAGAGCCCGCACATGCTGAAGTTCCGCTGGGATTTCAATGAGACGAGTTTCAGCCGCGCATGGCATCTAACCACCGTGGCGCTCTTGCTGAGCGGGATCCTCATCCTTCTGGACAGCGGTGCCCGGGTGGCGATGCCCGTTTTGCTCAGCTGGCTCCCCGCGCTCCTGGTGGCGATGCAGTTCGTCCAAAGCTTCGGAATGAAGGATTCGATGCCACTCAACACGTTTTCTTTTTTCGCCAATTACCACCGCATCCGGAATCTGCGGCTCGGCCTCACCGAGTCCGTGATCCATATCAACTTCGGCAATGTCTACTTCGTCACAACCATGGTGGCCGCCACTCTTGGGACATGGTCGGACTCCTGGGTGTTTCTACCTGGCGTCATCGTGCTTACCGGATGGATGCTTCTCTCCGCCAGTCGCAGCAGGCCACTCTCGCTGGTGGTCGCGCTCACCATCGCTGGTGGCATCGCCGTCGCGGGGCAGCTCGGCTTGCAAAAGCTGGAAGAGATCTTCACCTCCAGCGGCGCGGCCTTGTTTCAGTTTGACCCGAACTCCACCTCGACACGGATTGGCAAGCCCGGTCCCATCATCCAATCCGCCGACATCGTCTGGCGCCTGACCCCGCTGGACCGCAAGCTCACCCCTCCCCTGCTCCGCACCGCTTCCTATAACACCTACACCCTCGGCAATTGGAAATGCAGCCCGGCGGGAGAAATGAAATTCAAAGACTTGGACACTCGGACTTTGGCGGATGTCCCATATTCGTTGTTGGCTCCTGATCTTGAGGAAAGTGCCCAGCTGCTGGCCATCGGCCCCGGCTTGCCGCGCTTCACCCTGCGCGGTAGTGCGGCGGCCGAGACGCCACTTGCCTTGCCGGGTGATGCGGCCAGCCTCCGTGACTTTGAGTTGGACGGCGCGGAGCGCAACTCTTTCGGCACCGTCCGGATCTTCCCCAAATACTCGATCATTGAGGGCACGGTTCTGTGGAAAGGCCTGCAAAACCCTGAAATCCGCCCGTTTCCGCGCGAAGACCTTGAACTTCCGGCCAAGGATCGCGAGACGTTTCAACGAATCATCCGTGACTTGGGTCTCGACGATCAGCCCACCCTTGCCGCAAAACTCTCAATCCTGCGCACCTGGTTCAGAGAGAACTTCACCTACTCGAAGAACCCCACCATCTCCAGTTCCAGCCTGGTCGCCACGAGCCCGAGCGCGATCGTCCAGTTCCTAACAACGACGCGGTCGGGTCATTGCGAATACTTCGCCAGCGCCACCGCGTTGATCCTGCGGGAAGCGGGCATACCCACCCGCTACGCTACCGGTTACGCAGTCATGGAACTGGATGTCAAACGGAAGGAATTCATCATCCGCGGCACCCATAGCCACGCGTGGTGCCGCGTCTGGAGTGAGGAAAACAAGCAGTGGCTCGACTTCGACACCACCCCGGGCTCTTGGATGGCCGGCATCTCGCTTGCCAATTCCCGAACCCAACGGATCAACGACGAGGTGAAACGCCTGCGTGAGAACTTCTTCTTATGGCGGATCAAGCCAGGCAACCGCCTGGGCGTCACCCTTGGTATGGCCGGCATCGGACTGGCGATGGTTGTGTTCATCGCCAAGCGGCTTTGGAAATCCAGACGCCACATGAAGCCCACCGGCCAAGCCACCGGCTACAGCGGCGTAATGCGTCAAACGCCACTCAATGCGATTGAACGACAGGCGGCAAAGCACCTTGGCACGCGACCACACGGGCAGCCGTTTGCCACGTGGCTCATGGGATTGGGCACGAGCCTGCCTGAGCCTTCCACGCTTGTCGATGCGGTCGATCTGCACCAGCGTCTCCGCTTTGACCCCAATCCTGCCAGTGAGGACGAGCAGAAGCGCCTGCTTGAATTGGCCAAGCGCCTCGAGGCGGAAATCCGCAGCCATTCACCTGGAATCCGCAGTTAGAATCCATGAGATAGACGGATCCCTCGGATGCTCCATCAGTGATGGAGCCGTCTGGTTTGACCGACCTGGTAAAGACAAGTCGGCTTTTCGATTTCCGAGACTTCCGTAAAGCCCTTCCATGTCCATGAATCCCAAGTCAAGAGCACGAAACCACCCGACTCACTGCGGGTGCGCCCCCCCCAAGCAAGGTTCCTGCAAATGGTGACCTAGTGAATCACTTCCACGGCGCCGTGGTCATCGCAATGGTCTCCGTGCGGATGATGCAGGCGACCATCGACGATATAATCAACATGGTCGCCATGAGGGATGGCCTCATGGCCGCAGTCAGGACCATGGACGTGATGATCGGCGTGTGTGAGGTGATTGCCAGAAGAGCAACCCGCGGGATTTTTGGCGGATACATCGAGCACATGCTCCTCAACCGTGCCGTCCGCGTTCTGATGATGAAGATGCCCGTCATGAACGAAGTCGATGTGTCCATCGTGCTTCACCATCGTGTGGCCACAGCCCGGGCTATGGTTGTGATCATGGCCCTTCAACTCACTGCAAGTGTTAGATTCACTCATATCCGTGATGGATACCTGAATCCAACCGACAAAGCCAGCACCAATTTCAAAACCCTCCACTCCGCGCATTGCGAAAGCTGGCGGGTGCGGTCAGTCCGCCACGGGATCCAGTCCCAACTGCCTCCGTTTCCCGGCGTCCTCAGGGTTCTGCATCTCCCAGTAGGCCACGTTCAGCAGACGTTTTTGCAAGATCGCGGTGGTGGTTCCGGATGGCCCTGCTTCCGTCCATTTGCGAATCACATGGGGAAATGCCGTGTCGAAGTAGAGGGTCAGCGTGCGCGCGAGCGAGGGATAGACCAATGTGTAAACCGACTCTCCGTTCCTGTGCGAGAGCTCGGCCTTCGCTCGGGTGAACTCCAGAGGCTTGTGGGAGAACCGGGTGAAGATGGCGCCCGGAAGCATCGACAGCTCGCCTGTCGGCAACAGATCAGGGGCAAGCCTCAGGGTCACCCAAAGCTCATCCTCGATGAAGCCGGAGCCCAATTTCAAATCTATATCACCCTCGTTCTCGAAATAGGATCTCAACTCCGCATTCCAACAGTGGTCGCGATAGTTCAACTGTTGGAATGCCAGTCCGCACCAGTCCTGGATGCTTGTGACCGACTTGAGGGCATGAGGGAATTCCCGGCAGTCAATCGGACGGAAGGTGCTGGTCATCGTGCGGTAGGAATAGATGCCGGTGTTGAAGGTGGTGAGCGCGTTGAGCTTGAGCACCACGGTTGAGCCGGGTTTGCCAGTTTCGTTCTTCACCTGCTTCCCGACGAGAAATGGCTCCGTCACGAAGATCAATTGGGCATGGCCTGGATGATTCTTCCCGTAGCGGGATTGATCGAGTTGAAAGGAACTGATTTCAGCGCCGTTGAACCAGAAATCATGGATGGGATCGGCGGAGAGGGAGATCATGGTGAAAAACAAGGCGCTCAGGGTCTTCATACCGGAACGATAGCAGCATCCGCGGGGATTACCAGCAGCGGCGGGTTCCGCACATGGCTTACACCGGCATTGCACAGGGCCTGCAGCTTGCTTAACCTGCGCCATTCATGAATCCACAGCACCTTGCCGAAGCACTGACCCATCTTCTCGGTCCAGCGAAAGTATCGACCGCAGCCCCTGATATCACCGAGCACTCGGGGGATAAATGGTCGGCAAGCCATCCGCCGGATGTGGTGGTCTTCGCCGAGTGCACGGCGGATGTGGCGGCGGTTCTGACCTACGCGAACGAGCACCGGATCCCCGTAACCACCCGCGGTGCGGGATATGGCTATGTGGGTGGCTGCGTGCCGGTTCACGGCGGCATTGTGCTTTCCACCGCACGCATGAACCGCATTCTGGGAATGCACCCGGAAGACGGGGTGGCCATCGTGCAGCCCGGGGTGATCACCAAAACCCTGCAGGAAGCAGCCCACGCCGTGGGCTGGGACTACCCGCCGGATCCGGCGTCGCGCAAGGACTGCTCGATCGGTGGAAACATCGCAACCAATGCCGGTGGCCCCCGCTGCCTGAAATACGGGGTCACTCGGAGTTATGTGTTAGGCCTGGAAGTCGTGCTTGCCAATGGCGAGATCCTCCGCACAGGCGGCCGGCTTCACAAGAACAAGACCGGCTTCGACCTTGTGGGATTGTTCACCGGTTCCGAAGGGATGTTAGGCATGATCACCGAGGCGACGCTGCGGCTGATTCCCAAGCCGGCGAGCCGTGCGATGCTGGCGGTGATCTTTCCCGAATTCACCATGGCGGCGGCGGCGGTACAGGCCATCCTGAATGCCGGGCACCTACCATCCGCGCTGGAAATCACCGACACCTTCACGCTTGAAGCCGCCAGAAAAAAACTGGGTGCAGGGGTGTTTCCGCCGGGGAATGCGCACTTGATCGTGGAGATCGATGGCCGCCCGGCCGCCACCGCGGCGGAGATTGAGGAGTTGGCCCTGCTGCTGGAGAAGCTGGGAGCCAGCTTCATCGAGCGCGCGCCGGATGAGGCATCATGCGAGAGAATCTGGAAACTGCGGCGCGAGTTTTCATTTTCCCTCCGTGATACCGGGCTGACCAAGCTCAACGAGGACATCGTCGTGCCACGGTCGAAGCTGGTGGAACTGGTGACTTTCGCCCGCCAGTTAGAAAAAGACACGGGAATCCCGATCGCTTGCTTCGGACATGCGGGCGACGGCAACATCCACACCAACTTGATGGTGAAAAACTACCAGGACCCAGCCACGCGAGTCCATGCGGACGCTGCGCTGGATCTGCTTTTCTCGTGGATTCTTGAAAATGGCGGCGCGATCACCGGCGAGCACGGCGTAGGCCTCGCCAAGAAACCATGGATCCGCAAGGCGCTTGGCGAGACATCCTTCGCCACCCACCGGACGCTCAAGCAAGCGCTCGATCCCCAGGGGATTCTCAACCCCGGGAAATTTCTCGATTGAGTCCCCCGCGCCAAAAGGCTTCCCCTCCCGCGGCCTGCCGCTATGGTGCCGACCGCACTCCGCTATCATGACATTTACCCAGATTTTAACCCACCCCGGCGGCTCGCATAAAGATGAGTTCCTCGCCTGTTGCCTCTTGCTCGCGGGAAATCCCGTCCCGATCCTCCGGCGCGAACCCACGGCGGAAGATCTCGCGGACCCGTCACTTGCAGTGGTAGATGTGGGGCACGAACACGCGCCCGAGCGCGGTAACTTCGATCACCACCAATTCCCGAAAGATCACCCACCCACCTGCTCCCTGAGCCTCGTGTTGCAGCATCTGGGGATTTACGAGGATGCCAAATCCTTTTGTGAGTGGCTGGAACCCGCCGAGTGGTTCGACACCCGGGGGCCCATGGACACGGCCAAGTGGCTGGGCGTGGAGCGCGGCACCCTGTTCAAGCTCAATTCCCCCATCGATGTGACCCTGCTTCGCAGGTTCGCCGCACAAACTCGGCTGGAACCCGGCGATCCCCTGTGGGAAGTGATGCGCTGGATCGGCGAGGACCTCTTGGATTATGTGAAAAACCTGCGCTCGCGCCTGGACCACCTCGCCCGTGTGGCCGAGTTTTGGGAAATCGAACAGTGCGGGGAATCGTTCCACGTCCTCTACCTGCCACGTGAGGACCCCATGCCGGAAGATGCATCGGCAGGATTGGCCCGGTTCATCGAGTCCCACCCCACCATGAGCGGAGTGGTCGGGACGGTGGTTCCGGACCGCCGCGGCGCGGGCTTCGGGCTATCCCGGCACAACGACCACCCGCGCTTGGATTTCACCAGAATCGGGGCTGCACCAGACGTCCATTTCGCCCATGCGAGGGGCTTCGTCGCCAAGACCTCCGCGACGGACCCGGCAAGGCTCCGGGACTTGCTCGCCCAGGCGTGGGTGTAAAAACAAGCACTTGCGCGAATCCTGTATCCGTGGGAAGCGTAAGAGTCTGTTTTCCAAGCTGCCCTCTCCCACCCCATTTTCATGCGTGAAACTTTAATCGTCATCGGCTTAGTCGTGCTCGCCGTAGGATTGCGCTCGGCTCGAACCCATTTATTGAGAAAGCTCGGAGCACTGACCCTGCTTGGCGCGAGTTTTTATCTGGTTTACTCACTGACCGACAGCTGGATCGGGGGCATGGCTGGGGCGCTGCTCTGGTTCTTCCTGCCATGGATCGAACTGCTCACCCGGGTCCGGCGGATGAAGCTGCCGCTGGAAAATCGGCTCTCCCACCGGAAAACCCCCAACCCTTCCTTCTTCCCGAACGCTACCGAAGCCGCCGCCGCCATGGAAGAGGCAGGCTTCGAACACATCTCTGACTGCGGCTGGGAATGGGCGGGGATGCAGCAGTTCTTCCGCTTGTTCTGGAATCCTGAGGAACGTGCCATCGCCGCCGTTTGCCTCTGCGAACAAAGCGACGTGGCCTTCGCCTTCATCTCGATCACCTCGGAGGACAGCAACGGCAGGACATGGCGAACGACCAATTTTCCATTTGCCCCGACCCTCCAATGCGCGCCCAACGTCCGCTGGAACCATGTCCCCTGCGAGCGGAGCTGCTTCCATGAGATTCTGGTGGATCACCGGAAATACTTGGGAAAAATGAAAATCCCGGACGACCAACTGAAGATTCCGAATCCTGAGGAAGTCGAGCAGATGATCGAACAGGAAATGCGCAAACAAGTGGAACATAACCTGGCGGCAGGCTACATCACCCTCTTGGAGGACGGTCATTTCCAATACTCAAAACGCGGCCTCATCTTTCTTTGGGGCCAGTTCATCAAGGATATGGTCCGCCTTTGCTGAATCAAACGTGCACGATCCCGCTGGCGAAGAGGTATCCCACCGCGACCGCGAGAATGATCCGATACCAGCCGAAAACCGCCAGCCCGTGACTTTGTAAATAGGAAACCAACCACTTGACCGCCAGCGCGGCCGAGATGGCGGCTGCGGCCACTCCGATCACCAGCGGCAGGGTGCCGTAAGTCTCCCACATCAGCTTGGTTCCGCCGAACCAGACATCGTAAGCGGGATCCAGCCCCTCCACTTTCCACAGCGCCTTCTTGGCGGTCGCGGCGGTCAACGTCAGCACGCCCAGCAAAAACGAATACTCCACGGCCGCCCTGACCGAGAGCCCGACCACAAGCCCACCGAATATGGTCATCAAGCTGCGACTGGTACCGGGCCACATCGCCACGCACTGTAAAAGCCCCACGATCAAGGCCATTTTCCAAGTCAGCTCGACGAGCTCCTTGCCGGTCCTCTGCACGCCCTTTTTGCGATTCCACCAGGTGATTCCAAGAATGGCCGCTCCTCCGATGAACAATGCCGCGGTGATCGGCCAGGGCTTGAACAACTTCGACTCGATCCAATCGTCAAACAAAACCCCGAAAACGGCGGCAGGTAGAAATCCGGCGATGATCGCAATGACCAGTTTCAAGCCCTCCGGGTCCCGGCCCAGCACGCCTTGAAGCATTTGCCTCACCCGCTTGAAATAAAGCCCGAGCACCGCGAGGATCGCCCCGCCTTGGATGCAGATGGCGAAGGTGTCCGCCGCGACCTTTTCCGTGGGACTGCCCGTGCCGATTCCCATGAGGTGCTGCGCGACCAGTAAATGCCCGGTCGAGCTGACGGGGAGATACTCCGTGATCCCCTCGATCACGCCTAAAATGAATGCTTGCCAAGGTTCCATGGTGAGAGGGCGACAAGGTGACCAAAGCGACACGGTGGGGCAAGGCATTTACAGTTGCCTCTCATGAAAGACTGGAAGAGTGTCCCCGCGTGTTGCCTGACCCATCATGAAAGTCCACTACCTCAGAATCGTGCGTAGGGCATTTCGCGCCCTGCGGCACCCCAAACTCCGAAACCGACCTTGGTGGCAGAAAATCTCCAAACCCCTTTTCGACCGCAGGCTTTGGGTGCCTTGTCGGGACACCGTGGCCTCAGGCTTGGCCATCGGGCTGTTTTTCTCGATGATTCCACTGATCCCGCAGTCGATCTTCGCGGCCATCATCGCCATGCGCGTCCGCGTGAACGTCCCCTTCGCCATGGCGGCCTGTTTCATCAGCAACCCCTTCACCAACCTTCCATTCTGGGCGACACAGATCCAACTCGGACAGTGGTTGATCGATACCTTTTCGCTTCCTGTCCCGCACTACTTTGACAAGGCGACCATCGAGTTGCCCAAATTCGGTCCGGTTTCAGTGAGTAACTTCACCGTCGGTTTTGTCGGCTTGGGTGTGCTCATGGCGCTGGCCGCCTATCCACTCGTCCACCTGTTCTCCGCGATTTTACCCCACCATCTTCCGGTGAGAAATCGGAAAACCCGCGCGCCGAAGAATTTGACCCAGCATCCCAAGAATCCCTGATCCCTGATCCCTGATCCCTGATCCCTGATCCCTGATCCCTGATCCCTGTCCGGGCGTAAATCCGGGCGTAAATCTGGGCGTAAAAAAACGCACCCAACGCCGCCCGGAAGCGCGCTGGATGCGTTTTGGTTCAATCTCGATCAGGCCTGCTTCGGCATGGCAACCCATGCACCATTCTCAGCGCTGCTCTTGATGCAGGTCTCGATAAAGGCGAGGCCCATCCAGCCGTCGTCAACCGTGGCATACTTGCTTCCGTCGGAGCTGAAAGCCTCGCCTGCCTTCCACTTTCTCACATCCGCCTCGAAGCAACGGTGCAGACGGGCAAACGCGTCATGGAACGCCTCCGGATGACCTGCGGGGATCGTAGGCTCGGCCATCAGATCCGCCGGGACGTCGTCCGGCAGGAATCCGTCTCCCGGGGTGACCGCTCCACGCCAGTAAACGCGGTCCGGCTGATTCGGAAGGTGGATGGTCAGACGCTCGGGATCCTCCTGGCGCCAACGCAAGGTCCCCTTGCTGCCCGCGATGTCGATCCCGAGGTCGTTCTTGTGGCCGATGCAGATTTGCGAAGCGCGGACCAGTGCCTTGCCGCCATTGCACAGCTTGCAGTAGATGGTGAAGTGGTCGTCAAGCATCCGTCCCTCGACGAAGGTTTCCATCTGCGCGGACAGTTCCGTGATTTCCAAACCGGTGACATAGCGCAACTGCATGAGGGCGTGGGTGCCGATGTCGCCGCCGCAGCCGGAGCCGCCCGCCCGCTTGGGATCCACCCGCCAGCTGGCCTGCTGCTGCCCGGTGGCCTCCACCTTGGATGCCAGCCAACCCTGGATATAGTAACTATCCACCCAACGAACGTCGCCTAACAATCCGCTCTGCACAATATATCGGCTGAAACGGGTGGTCCAATGACCAAGGTAGGTGTGAGCTACGGCAAACGGCACTCCCAGCTCTTTGGAGGTTTTCACGAGTTCATCCGCCTCCTCGAGGTTCAGGCAGAGCGGCTTTTCACAGAACACGGCGATGCCCGCCTTCATGGCCTTCATTGCGGGATCGAAGTGCACGAAGTTCGGCGTGACGATGAGGATGTAGTCGATTTTTTCGTCATCGGGGAGGGTCGCGTTCGCCGCGATCATCTCGTCATAGGAGGCATAACCCTTGATGGGGTAGGCCCAGTTGGCGGCCTCTTCGAGCGCGATGGTCGCGTCAGGGAAAAGCGCCCCCGCGACGACCCGGCGGGTGCCGTCCATGTGAATGGCTTTCTGATGCGGATTCACGATGAAGGCTCCTTTGCCTCCTCCGACCAGACCGATATTGAGTGGTTTGTTAGACATGATGTTTGGTTGTTATAGTATAGCTTCGGTTTACAGAGAGGGGAATGATTTTCTTTCGGGCTGCTAGAAATGGATTTCCTGAGCGCTCGTGATGGCGACGGGACCGCAGGATGCGGCGGACTGATAGATCGCGTCAATGATTTGCATCAGGCGCAGGGCCTCTTGCGGGGTGTTGAGCGGCGCGGCCTTGCCTTCGATGGCTTGGATGAAGTTGCAGGCGGATTGACTGCGGCCCATGTCCGCACAAGCGGGAGTGATGATGGCGCGGTTCACGCTGTTACCGTTTTCCTGGACGTAAAGTTCACAAGCGTCGAGCGCCCCGTCATCCAGCCCGTCCCGGCCAAAGAGCCGCTCGACCTTGCCGCCCGCCTTGGTCCCTTGAAAAACGACGGAGACCTCCTCGCGCTTGACCATTTCCGCCCAGGAGACCTGGAGAGAAAGGACCTGGCCGGTCTTGAAGGTGACGAATCCGTGCGCGGCAGCCTCCACATCATTGGTGCCGTCGGCACGGTCGGGGATGCCCCAGGGGCCTTTGAAGTCCTTGTCGCGGATGAAGGTGTCGAAGGTGTTCGCAAGGACATGCGCCGGCTCGGGGTAGCCCATGAAGTGGAGGGCGAGGTCGATCATGTGCAGCAGATCGATGACCGGACCACCACCTGACAATTCCTTGGTGGTGAACCAGCCTCCAAAGCCGGGAATTCCGGTGCGGCGGATCCATTTCGCCTGCGCGGAGTTGATCGTGCCCACGGTGCCATCATCGCAGTAGCGCTTCATCGCCTGCGATTCGGGGCGGGCGCGATTGTTGAAGTTAAACATCAACAAGCGCCCGGCCTGCTCGGCAGCGGCGATCATTTGTGCGACTTCCGGCGCGCTGAGCGCGGGTGGCTTTTCGCAAAAGACATGCTTTCCCGCTTGGAGGCACTGGAGCGCGAGAGGGGCATGGAACTTGTTCGGGGCGATGATGCTTACCGCATCAAGCCCGCGGCAGCCCGCCAGCATGGCTGCCGCAGAATCATAGGCCTCGGGAATACCCCACTTCTGCGCGGCCTTGGCGGCGGCGGCAGGAGCCGGATCTGCGACAGCCAGAATTTCCGCTCCCGCGAGGCGGAAGCCCGCTGCGTGGTGTTGCAACATTCCGCCTGCGCCGATGACTCCTACTTTGATCGACATCTGGGTGGTGAATCAAATACCAGTTCGGAACTTACTTGCCCTGCCACTCGCCGAAACTCCGGAACTTGTTATAGCGCTCTTCGAGAAGCTGCTCCGTTCCCAGCGCGGAGAGCTGCGCGATGTGGGCGAGGACCGTATCACGGAAGGCATCGGCCGTGGCCTGATGGTCGTGATGCGCGCCTCCGGTGGGCTCTGCGATCACGTCGTCGATCAAGCCGAGCTTCATGAGGTCCGGAGCGACGAGTTTCATGGCTTCCGCGGCTTCCGGCGCATGCTTGCGATGCTTCCACAAAATGGCGGCACACCCCTCCGGGCTGATGACCGAGTAGTAGGCATTTTCCATCATGATCACCCGGTCGGCGACTCCGATGCCAAGCGCCCCGCCGGAACCACCCTCGCCGAGGACGACGGCGATGACAGGCACTTTGAGCAGCATCATTTCACGCAGGTTATAAGCGATGGCCTCGGCGATGTTGCGTTCTTCCGCGCCGATTCCAGGGTAAGCGCCGGGGGTGTCGATCATGGTGATGACCGGCAGGCCGAACTTCTCGGCGATTTTCATCAAGCGCATGGCTTTGCGATAGCCTTCCGGGTGGGCACTGCCGAAGTTGCGCTTGAGGTTTTCCTTGGTGTCGCGGCCTTTTTGATGACCGATGACGACCACCCGCTTGTCGCCGATGCGGGCAAAACCGCCGGGCATGGACGCATCATCACCGATGTGGCGATCTCCATGGAGTTCGCAAAAATCCGTGAAGGCGAGCGATACATAGTCGAGCATGAACGGACGATTCGTGTGACGGGCGATCTGCACTCGCTGCCAAGGGGTGAGGTTGCGGTAAATTTCAGCGCGGGTCTCGGCCAGCTTGGTCTCCATGGTGGAGATTTCCGCTGACATGTCGATGTTCTGCGATGACGACTTGGACCGGAGCTTTTCCAGTTCGCGTTCAAGCTCGGCGGCGGGTTTTTCGAATTCGAGAAGCTGCATGGTTGACGGAGGAAAGAATCAGGATTGCCGGGGGAAGATGCAAGGATAGAGATTGGGCGGGATGGATTCAACGGATTTCTAGCTCGTTACCCACCCGCGTCAGCAGGTTGACCTCTTCCATGTCCTGGGGGCGCAGGACGATGCCGTGAGGCGCGAGCTTGTCGCTGTCGTCCGCAGCCCGGATCTGGATGGAGTGGGGTGCGATTTGAATGATCTTGGAAGCCGCCCGATAGTCTTTGGACTGGGGTGTCACCTGACGGGTATCCAACTCGGCAAGCTTGGCGCTGATTTTGGTCTTGCCACTTGTGAGCTTGGGCGTCGTTTCGAGATGCAGGATGGGATACTCGCAAATAAACCGCCCTCCATCCCATATCGAAAGAGCCTTGCGCTGGGAATCGACCAGCAAGCGGAAATCCAAGGGCATGACGATGAATTCATCACCAGGCTGGATGCCTTTCAGCTCCAACATCCCATTGAGATGCATGATGCAGTCCAGCGTGGTGCGATACTCCGCGGCGATGCCGAGATAGGAGTTCCCGCGTTTGACAAGATGGGTCTGCTTGCCCTCCATGTGGGTGGTGGAAAGGATTTCATCCAGATTCATCTCACCCACAATGCGCCGCGCGGATGGGGCTCTCGAAGAGGTTGGAAAAACATTGACGATCGCGGTCAGCTTTTCCCGAGCCTCGTTGATGTCACCAAGGGCTAGCAATTCATGCGCTTTTTGAAAGGCTTTCTCACCAGGATCGACCGCTGGCAAAACGGCTGAATCCAACTTTTTGGCAAACTCCAAATCAGGCTGGCGTCCCACGACTTCGGATGGATCCGGAATGATTTTCTCAAACACCCCTCCAAGGGGGGTGACGACTGTGTGGTAGGCCAACATGCCGGTAAACGTCATGACCGCCAACACTCCGAGCGCGGCAAGCAGCTTGATAAACGTCCAAACACTCATGACGAACAGCGGCAAAAACTCAGATCAGACCCCGGCGCTTGAAGTCGAATGCATTGATCTCACGTGACCGAAGAATCATCTCGAAAGAAAACTTGAGAATCGAAATCTCCCAAGCGTCGTCTACCCCTTCGATGATCGCGCGTGAGGGGTTCCCTGTGCGACGGATGTCTTCCATCACCCGCTCACGAACCGCTTCCATACTGTCATGGATGATCTCCTCGTGGACTTGACCACGCTTGAACTGAAAACCGTATTGAAGGAAGGCCAGATCCTTCCCCTCCGCCTCCAACTTCTCCACCAGCTTGTCAAAACGAGCCCTCGCCGATGGATCAAATCCCTCCAGGTCCACCTCGCGGTAGGCGGATGGACGAAGGATGCGCGGACGCATCGCCTCCACCTCTCCGGTGCGGATGCGGACCTCCCCCGTGCGATCCATCAGCTCACTGATGAGCTGGAACTCAAAACGAGTTTCGCCGAAGGTGTCGATCCTCCGGTCCGGCTCGTGAAGCACCTTGGTGATTTCAAGCGCATAGGAAATATTGTCTGGGGAGTGCATCGGTGGGGAAGGATAGCCCAGAGAGGGCAAAAAACAAGAAAAGGGCGGACATCCCTTGAGGAGTCCGCCCTTCCGTAAAGCGTGAGCCTCGAAAAAATCAGGCCTGCTGGCTGGTAATGTATGCCACCACGTCACCCACCGCTTGAAGCTTTTCCGCTTCTTCATCAGGAACCTCGATGTCGAACTCTTCTTCGAAGGCCATCACCAGTTCGACCGTGTCGAGCGAATCTGCTCCCAGATCTTCAACGAATTTGGCTTCGATCGTCACTTGGTCAGCGTTAACGCCAAGTTGGTCTACGATGATGTCTTTCACACGGGCTTCGATACTTTTATCTGACATTGGTTGGTGGTGTTGAGTGTTGGAGTTGGAGTTGGTTATCGTTTGCTGACCCGACTTGGCAATCCCGAAAACAAGTGGAATGCGGAAAAGACAAAATCAAGGGAAATTCATGAGCTGGGCTCAGACTCGGGTTTTGAAGACTCGGGGCTGGAAATCGTGGAGTATTCGATGATTTCACCGGAGAAATGCTCGCGAATGCGTCGCATCAAAGCCTCGGCAGGCTCTCCATTTTCTTTTTTGAATCCACCGTAAGTCAGCCCGTCGATACGCAGGCGTCCCTTGCCCGAAGCCCCGTCGAAGTCAATGAACGCCAAGCCCTTGGTGTCCCACTTCCGGAGATCGAGCGTCTTGAGATCGCGAAACAGAACCCGCTTTCCGCCCTGATGGGTGATCGACTCCCCGTCCGCCGAGATATTCCGCCGCATGGTCCGCAGTAGAAAGAATAAGGCCAGCAGGGTCAGGACCAGACAGATCCAGAAAACGATCCACTGCTCCCCGATTTTCCGGGCGCTGTAAGGCTCCTCGGGCGGGGACGAATTCAGACCGCGCTCTTTGGTGTATTCACGCCACAAGATGTTCCATTGCAACGACTTCATCCGCTCGAAATCATGCAGAATCTCCGGCCATGGCATGGGCAGGGTGGTCGTTGTCGGCAGCAAGGAGCGATCCTCAGGGACGGCGACCTCCTGTTTCGCCGCAAATTCCTTCCACTCCCGAGCCGTTAACGAGCCACTCGAGTTCATTTTTGAAAACTCGCCATTCGCGGTTTGAAATGCCTTATGAAGATAGAAGGCCTCGTTCTTCTTGCGATAACCCGTCGAGCCATCGATGTAAAACAAGGCCGAGAACACCCCGAACATCAGCAGCATCACCAGCGCCCGCAGAAGGAACCAAGGCGTTGGCTTTAAGACGATTGTTTCGTTGGAACTCATTGAGATTGGGAAAAACAACCGCTTTGCTCGGACTTTAGCAAGCCGCAAGAAGGGATAAATCGATATTTCCTGAGGTTTCCCGCTTGTCGATCCCGTCGCCTTTGGCTACGCAGTGCCCGTCATGCCAATCGCAACTCCCGCGCAATATCGCGCCATGCTCGACGCCGCCCAAAAAGGTGGCTATGCCTACCCCGCCATCAATGTCACCTCGCTGCCCACCATCAACGGTGCCCTGCGTGCTTTTGCCGAAGCGAAATCTGACGGCATCATCCAAGTCTCCACCGGAGGCGGCGAATTCGCCTCCGGCACCTCGGTCAAGGATGCCGCTTTCGGCGCCATCGTTCTCGCCGAGGCTTGCCACCTGCTTGCGGAAAAACATGACGTCCTCATCGCCCTCCACACCGACCATTGCCACCCAAGCAAGGTGGATGGCTTCCTGAAACCCCTTCTCGCCGCTTCCCGCAAGCGCATCGCAGAAGGAAAAGGCCCGCTTTTCCAATCCCACATGTTCGATGGCTCGGTCGTGGATCTGAAGGAAAACCTGGAAATCTCCAAAACCCTCCTCAAGGAATGCGCCGAACTCGGAATCATCCTTGAAGTGGAAGCCGGCTGCGTCGGTGGCGAGGAAGATGGCCACGACACCTCAGGCCTCCCCATCGAGAAACTTTACACCACCCCGGAGGACATGGTTGAGGTTTATGAAGCACTCCAGCCGATCGGCAGATTCCTCTTCGCGGCCACCTTTGGCAACGTCCACGGGTCCTACAAACCGGGTGCCGTCAAACTCAAGCCAGCCATTCTTCGCGATGGTCAAAAGGCGGTCATGGACAAACACGGCCCCGCTGCCGAAATGGATCTCGTCTTCCACGGCGGCTCCGGCACCTCCGAGAGCGACCTCCGCGAGACCCTCGACTACGGCGTCGTCAAAATGAACATCGACACCGACACCCAATACGCCTTCACCCGCCCCATCGTCACCCACATCTGCCAAAACATCGAAGGGGTCCTCAAGATCGACGGCGAGGTCGGGGACAAGAAAAACTACGATCCGCGCTCCTACCTGAAAAAGGGTGAACTCGGCCTTTGCGAACGCATGAAAATCGCCTGCGACGATCTCCGCTCCACCGGCCAGACCATCTTCGGCAAGGTCTGAGAAGCCCTCATCGGAAAAGGTGGATCCCTCGCGGGGTCCACCTTTTTTTTTCGCTCAGTCGCCAAGCATCCAGTGTCTGGGCAACTCCCAGTTCTGAAGCTTGTCACAAGCAGCTGCTTTCAGAGCTTCCAGCGTGCCGCCAACATGCAGGACGATTTCCGCCGCGATCTCTTCAAACCGCTCGGCGTCATTGCTGGGAACGGCGTAAACCCGCACCCGCGCGACCAGCCCCGTTGCGCAAAGAGCCGCCTCAACCTTGGCTGGACTAACCTTGCGCCCGGCAACATTGATGGCCCCGCCCAGAGTCCCCGTGAGATGAATCCTCCCAAGCGGATCGATGAAGCCGCAATCTCGGGTAAGATACCCGCCCCCCCCTAACACGTCATCCTCCCGGGGCGAATCATACCCCATCGCCACACTGCTGCC